>JADMIO011107706.1_pt1 | contig 79632 bp, 64 predicted proteins | sample 8958161 | NCBI WGS metagenome assembly JADMIO01 (sample SAMN16585339, study PRJNA669376) | soil metagenome | isolation source: Crop rotation soil | place: USA: Cullars Rotation, Alabama | collected 2011 | reverse complement strand
GCCGCGACTTCAAGTCACGTGAATTCCAAGCTTCGGATCCCACTGTGCTGGAAAGCTGCTGTTCGAGGATGCACAGCTCGCGCGCGCGTGCACGGCGTTGACCTGGGCACGCGAGGCGGTGCCGGCGGAGAGCGTCGAGGTGCGCAATCGCATGGAGTACTACGCGCCACGCTGCGCAAACCTCCCGACGGACACGACGGTCGCGCCCGACAGCGTCGCGAGGCCGACAACGCCGGTGCCGACGTCGACTCCGACGCCCGCGCCGGCGCCCGCCCGGCGCGTCCCATCCACGGCGACGCGTCCGGCCACGAGTAGCGATTCGGTCACGGTATACAGCATCCAGGTTGCGGCCTACGAGACACGGGCGGCGGCCGAACGGACCGCGAAGTCGCTGGTGTCGCGCGGAATCGATGCGCGCGTCGACGGACTGGAGCGACCATTCCGTGTGCGCATCGGCCGCTACTCGACACACGCCGCCGCCATGGCGGCCGCCGCGTCGCTCAAGACGAAGGGCATCACGGGCTTCCTGACCACCGCGCGGATGGCGCGCCGGTAACGATGTCCACGCCGCTGATGCAGCAGTACCGGGAGATCAAATCGCGGCATCAGGACGCGATCCTGTTTTTCCGGATGGGCGAGTTCTACGAAATGTTCTACGACGACGCCGAGGTGGCATCGCGCACGCTCGGGCTCACGCTCACGAGTCGCAACAACGGCGGGGCCGCGGACGTGCCCCTGGCCGGCGTGCCGGTGAAGGCAGCGAGTGATTATGTGCGCCGGCTCGTCCAGCACGGCTTCCGGGTCGCGATCTGCGAGCAGCTCGAGGATCCGCGCCTCGCGAAAGGTGTCGTGAAGCGCGATGTGATCGAGACCATCACGCCCGGTGCCGCGCTGGTGGACGACCTTCTCGATGGGTCGCGCAACAACTTCCTGTGCGCCCTCGCCTTCGATGACCGCAACCCCGCGCGCTTGGCGCTCGCGGTGGCCGACGTCTCGACTGGCGAATTCCGCCTCACGTCGGCGAGCCGGGACGAGCTCGAGCCGCTCCTCGCCCGCTACGCTCCCCGCGAGCTGCTGGTGTCATCGTCGTTCACCGATGGCGCGGGATCGCTGCCGCTGAATCCCGCGAACGGCGAAGTCCTGGTGACGCAGCGGGAGGCGTGGGAGTTCGACGCCGCGATGACCGCCGACGAGCTCACGCGTCATTTCGCCGTGCACAGCCTCGAGGGCCTTGGGATCAGCGCGGACGACGCACCCGCGCTTGGCGCCGCGGGCGCGTTGCTGCGGTATCTCAAGGAGCTGCAGCCGGCGGGCATCGCGCTGACGCGCCCGATCGTGGATCGACCCGAGGGCGTGCTGCCGCTCGACGAGATGACGCGCCGGAACCTCGAGCTCGTCGAGTCGTTGCGTGGCGGTGCGACGGCTCCGGTCACGGGCCACCGCGTCGCGGGCACACTGCTGGACGTGCTCGACCGAACTGTCACGCCCATGGGCACGCGTCTCCTGCGCCAATGGCTGCTGGCACCCCTCGCTGAGGTGTCCGCGATCGATGCGCGCCTCGACGCGGTCGGCTGCTTCGTCGCCGCGCCACTGTCCCGCGAGCGCCTGCGCGGGCAGCTCGACGGCGTGCGCGACATCGAGCGACTCGCGACCAAGGCCGCGCTCGGCCGCATCAACCCGCGAGAGATGGTCGCGCTGGGCGCGTCGCTCGAAAGACTGCCCGCAGTGAAGGACAACCTGACGGAGTCCGGCGCCGCCGGCGCGCTGCTCGCCGAATGCCTTCGCCGCTGGGATCACGGCAGCGACGTTGCGCAGGACATCGCGCGCACCGTGCGGAAAGACGCGCCTCCCGCCCTCGGCGACGAACCGGTGATCGCGGACGGCGTCGACGCGGAGCTGGACGAGCTGCGATCGCTGCGCGACGGCGGGCGTGACGCCATTGCGCGGATCCAGACCGACGAGCGGGAGCGCACGGGAATCCAGTCGCTGAAGGTCGGCTTCAACAAGGTGTTCGGCTACTACATCGAAGTCACCCGCTCGAACCTCCATCTCGTCCCGGAGGACTTCCAGCGTCGCCAGACGATCTCCAACGGTGAACGGTTCGTGACGCCCGCGCTCAAGGAGTACGAAGCCCGCGTGCTGACGGCGACGGAGCGCATCGAGACCCGCGAGCGCGAAATCTTCGACGCGTTGCGGCGCCGCGTGGGCGGGACGATCGAGCGGCTGCTCGCGATGGCGCGATCGATCGCGACGATCGACGTCCTCGCGTCGATGGCGGAGGTCGCGGCGCGGGAAGGCTACAGCCGGCCGCGCCTGTCGGAGGACTTCGATCTCCGGATCATCGGAGGGCGCCATCCCGTGGTGGAGCGGATGATGGCGCGGGACAAGTTCGTCCCCAATGACGTGGAGCTCACGCGCGACGGTCGGGTCATCATCCTGACCGGCCCGAACATGGCCGGCAAGTCCACGATCCTCCGGCAGATCGGGCTCATCGCGCTGATGGCGCACGTAGGCAGCTTCGTCCCCGCGACACGAGCGGAAATCGGCCTGCTGGACCGGCTCTTCACGCGCGTTGGCGCAAGCGACAACCTGGCGCGCGGACAATCGACGTTCATGGTGGAGATGTCCGAGACGAGCGCCATCCTGCACACGGCCACCGCGCGCAGCCTCGTGTTGCTGGACGAGATCGGGCGCGGGACGTCGACGTACGACGGCGTGTCGATCGCGTGGGCGGTGACCGAGCACCTCCACGACGTCACCCAGTGCAAAACGGTGTTCGCCACCCATTATCACGAGTTGACGCAGCTGGCGGACGAGCTGACCGCGCTGCGCAACTTCAACGTCGCCGTGCGCGAAACGCGCGATCGAGTGGTATTCACGCACCGCATGGAGCCGGGCGGTGCGGATCGCAGCTACGGCATCGACGTCGCGCGCCTTGCGGGCCTGCCCGGCGGCGTCATCGACCGCGCGCGCGCGCTCCTGCGCATTCTGGAGGCCGAGCAGCTGGTGCGATCACCCGCCGGGCGCGACACGGCCGCGGCGGACGCGCAGCTTGCGCTGTTCCACTCACAACGACACGCGGTGGTCGAGCGGCTGGCCGCGCTCGATGTCAACGGCCTCACGCCGGTGCAGGCGCTCGCCCTGCTGGACGAGCTTGCGCGCGAATCGCGCGGATGAAATCGCGCCTTCGGCGCCTAGATTCCCAGCATGCACACGCGAGTTCTCGCGGCGACCGCTGCCGTCGTGGCTGTCTGCTCCGCGTGCACCCGGGAAGACGGCCGTCGTGCCGCGCGGGCCGCTGACGAGGGGGTCGACGAGACACCGGTCATGGTGAACCGGGACCTGCCGTTCCGGTACCCGGCCTCGCTCTACGCTCGCCGCATCCAGGGAAACGTGACGCTGCGATTGTTCGTGGACGTCGACGGTCGAGCCCGCCCCGAGTCGACACGGGTCGACGAATCGAGCGGGTATCCGGATCTCGACTCCGCCGCCTTGCGCGGATCGCAGGAGCTGCAGTTCGTGCCGGCCAAGGTACACGGCGAGCCGCGCGCGGTAGCCGTACTCTTTCCCGTGTATTTCCGGCATCCCGAAGCCAGTCCGCTCCCCGGCGATACGATTCTCGATCGGCCGACGCCGCAGCCGAAACCCTGAGTCATGCGAAACGAGCAGCCCTACGAGAGCGTCCTCGACACCATCGGCTGGACACCCCTCATCCGGCTGACGCGCGTCACGCGCGGCATCCGCACGCCGGTGTACGTGAAGGCGGAGTTCTTCAATCCGGGCGGGTCGATCAAGGATCGCATTGCCCTGCCGATCATCGAGCAGGCGGAACGCGCGGGGACGCTCAAGCCCGGCGGTGTCATCGTCGAGGCCACCAGCGGCAACACCGGCATCGGCCTCGCCATCGCCGCGGCGCTCCGCGGCTATCGCTGCATCTTCACCATGCCGGACAAGATGTCCCAGGAGAAAGTCCGGCTGCTCAAGGCGTTCGGCGCGGAAGTCGTCGTCACGCCAACGGCCGTGCCCCCCGATCATCCGGACCACTACCTGCAGACGGCGAAGCGGATCGCGCATGACACGCCGAACGCCTTGTTTGCGAACCAGTTCTACAACGACGCCAATCCGGAGGCGCACTACGCGACCACCGGTCCCGAGCTATGGAGTCAGACCGCCGGGCGCATCACCCATTTCGTCTACGGAGCCGGCACCGGCGGAACGATCACGGGTGTCGGCCGGTTCCTAAAGGAAAAGAATCCCCAGGTCCGCATGATCGCCGGCGATCCCGTGGGTTCGATTCTCGCGGAGATGTTCCGCACCAACGGCAATGCGAAGACCGAAGGTGTCCCGTACAAGGTGGAAGGCATCGGTCAGGACAAGATCCCGGGCACGCTGGACATGTCCGTCATCGACGAATTCATGACCGTCGGCGACAAGGAGTCCTTTGCGATGGCCCGGCGGCTGACGCGCGAGGAGGGCCTCTTCGCGGGAGGGTCGAGCGGCCTGATCGTGCATGTGGCGCTCGATGTCGCCCGCCGTGTCGACGACCCGAACGCATTGGTCGTCGCCGCGTTGCCGGACACGGGCGAGCGGTACCTGTCGAAGCTGTACAACGACGAGTGGATGCGCGAAAACCAGCTGCTGGATGCGGATCGCACGCCGCTGGGGCATGTGCTCCGCACGAAGTCCGATCATCGCGGCGACATCGTCGGCATCGCGCCCGGACAGACGGTGCGCCAGGCGCTGCGCCTCATGCACCTGCACGACGTCTCCCAGCTTCCGGTGATGGACAACGGCAACTGCGTCGGCGCCGTCATCGAGTCCGGCCTGTCCGCGAAAAGCCTGGACGATGTGAAACTGCTCGATGCGACCGTCGGTCAGGTGATGGAACCGCCCTTTCCGGTCGTGGACGCGCAACAAACCGCGGACAGCGTCGCGAAATTACTGTCGAAGTCCAGTCCCGCGGTGCTCGTGCGAACCGATGGACGTCTGACGGGAATCGTCACCCGCTCCGACCTGCTTTCGTACCTGATGTCGAGATGAGATGCGTATCACCGTTTTGATGGGCGGCACGTCCGCCGAGCGTGACGTTTCCCTCGCGAGCGGCCTCCGCATCGCCGAAGCCCTGCGCGCCCGCGACCACGACGTGGTCTCGCTGGATACCGCGCGCGGGTCGTTGACAGCCGCGGCCGAACAGAAGCTCATGGCGAAGGGCAACGTCGTGAAGCGCGAGCCTCCCTCCAATGAGGAGCTGGCGCGAATGGCGTCGGAAACGCTCCCGCAGATGCTGCGCGCGTTGCCCTCGCTCGCTGAAGCGGACGTGGTGTTCCTCGCGCTGCACGGCGGTTCCGGCGAGGACGGCACGATCCAGGCGCTGCTCGACCTCGCGGGGATCCGCTATACGGGCAGCGGACATCTGGGCAGCGCGCTCGCGATGGACAAGGACCTGGCCAAGCACCTCTTCCGGCGCGCGGGTGTGCAGACGGCCGACTGGACCATGGCGCGGGCCGACGGCGGTGACGAGCAACTCGGTCGCATCGCGCTTCCCGTCGTCGTGAAACCGTCGAAGCAGGGATCCACTGTCGGGCTCTCCGTGGTGCGGCGGCGTGAGGAGCTGGCCAGCGCGATCGCCGAAGCCTTCCGCTACGACGACGAGGTGATGATCGAGCAGTTCGTCCCGGGACGGGAATTGACCGTTGCGGTCCTGGACGGAGAGACCCTCCCCGTCGGGGAGATCATTCCCAAGAACGAGTTGTACGACTACGAGTGCAAGTACACACCGGGTATGGCCGAAGAGATATTTCCGGCGCAGATTCCCAGTGACCGGGCACGGGAAGCGCAGGAGTTGGCGCGTCGCGCCTTTCAGGCCCTCAAGCTGCGCGGCTGCGCACGCATCGATTTTCGCATGACGGAGGACGGCAGTCTGTTCTGTCTCGAAGCCAACACCCTACCCGGAATGACGCAGACCAGCCTCGTGCCGCAGGCGGCCGCCGCCGCGGGCATCACGTTCCCCGAGCTCTGTGAGCGCATCGCCTTGTCGGCGTTGAACCAGCCCGGGGACGCCACGACCGTGTCCGGGAACGCGGTCGAGCGGGGAGCACGGTAATGGCCCAGACAGCGGGACCGACGGCGGCCCTGGCCGGCGTGCCGACCGGCCTGCAGTCGCAGGGCGCCTGGCTCGGTCGCCGGCAGCTCTTCATCCGGTTTGCCGCGGAAGCCGAAACCGCCACGATGTACACGGCCGCCGCCATCGCGCAGGAGCTGAAGCGTGGCGCGAGCCGGTCGCAGTTCCATTCGATCTCGATCGGCGGACGGGATCCGCTGAGCAACGTCGAATTCCTGGAGTCGGCACTTCGAGCGGGACCACCGCCGCTGCCTGTGATGCTCGACATCGACGGCCAGCGACCGGATGGGGTGGAATCGCTGAAGGACTACGTCGCGCTCGTGCAGGTGACGCTGGAAGGGACGTCGATGGAGCAGAGTGTCGAACGCGCGCTCGAGACGCTCGCGGCATCGAATGCGGCGGGCCTGCAGCACGCGCTCGTGCTCGCGCCCGGCGACAACACCAGTGACGGACAGCTGCTGCGAATCGTCGAACAAGCGCACGGCGCGAGTGCCAAGACGGCGGTGATCATTCACCCGCCGATGAACACGCCGATCGACCGTGACCGCCGCTGGGTCACGCTGCTGGAACGGTCCGCGGGACTGCACTCGGACGTGCGATTTTCGCTGCGGCTGCCGCCGCCCACGGGGACGCGATGAGCTGGAATGCAGTTGATGAGCAGGATTTCCCGCGGATGACCCGCGTCGTACGCGTGTTGATCGCAATCAACGTCGCGGTCGCGTTTCTGGCCGCCACGGTCGTTCAGCCGCTGGAGCTGGAGGCGGCATTCGCATTCCGCCAGGGTCCGATCTCGAGCACGTGGTGGACGGCGTTCACCTACATGTTCCTGCACGCGGGGCTCATCCACCTCGCGCTCAACATGTACACGCTCTGGCTGTTCGGTCCGAGGCTCGAGCACGTCTGGGGCGCGCGCGGCTTCACCCTGTTCTACCTGTGGTGCGGATTGGGCGGCGCCGTCTTCCACGCAATCCTGGGCGGCGGCGGTGAGCTCGTCGGCGCATCGGCCGCGATCTTCGGCGTGATGCTGGCGTACGCGATCAACTGGCCCCGCGACGAGGTCTACCTGCTCGGCGTGCTGCCGATGCGCGTGGCGACCCTCGTGGCGATGATGACGCTCGCGAGCCTCGTCGTGGGATACCTCACGCGTGGCGCGGCCGGGGGCGTCGGCCACTTCGCGCATCTCGGCGGATTCGTCTTCGGGCTCGTGTATCTGAAGATCCCCCAGCACGTGAACATCGATCAAGTCCGTCAGCGCGTATCCGCGGCTCCCGATGTCGGTGACGACATCAGCCCGCGCCCGACGCCCCGCCCGTCGTCACGCTCGCGGCACCGGGACGAAGTCGACGACATCGTCGCGCAGAGCAAGGCCGCGGTCGCCAAACGCCCGGCCCGCATCGCGCAGGGCGCGAAGGCGTCCCGCCGCGATCCGAAGGCGGAAGAGCTCGATCGCGTTCTCGACAAGATTTCGCGGCAGGGCCTCGCCAGTCTCACCGCCAGCGAGAAGCGGCTGCTCGAGGAGATGTCACGCGAACTCCGCGACCGATAGGCCGGAAGTAAAGAGCCCCCGGGGATATCCCCGGGGGCGGTGCCGCCACGCCGTTCTCGCGGCGGCTTCGGCCAGCGCAGAGTGCGACCAGCCTGAACTCAACATACGCCCAAACTCGCAGCGACGCCAGCAATCTGGACAGTAAGCGAGCGAAGAAAATGCCCCGACCTGACCTGCTCGAAACATTCCCGAATCCGCACGGCGAACGCGACTACGAGATCCGCATGGAGTCGGCGGAGTTCACGTCACTGTGTCCCGTCGGAGGCGTCGAGACTGACGCGGAAGAACTCGAGAAGCTGGCGGGCGGCGCACCGGACTTCGGAACGATCGTCATCACGTACATTCCCGGACCGAAGTGTCTCGAGCTCAAGAGCCTCAAGCTGTACCTCTGGAGCTTCCGGAACGACGGCATTTTCTACGAGCGCGCGGTGAACCGCATCCTGGACGATCTGGCGAAGGCGTGCGAGCCGCGCTGGATGGAGGTCGTCGGCGATTTCAACGTGCGGGGCGGAATCAAGTCGGTGGTCACCGCGCGCGTCGGTCAGCGCCGCTAGTCCCGCGAGATAGCAACAAACCCCCCGCCGACTGCAGGGGTTTTTCGTTTCCGCGCGATGCCATTCGAAGTCGCGGCGCACGGTCACCTGGATGCGCGACTCTGCGGCAGACGCATATCGGCGCGGTGGCTCCTCATCATGCGCTCCGGGTTGAGTTTACGGCCGGATGGGGACTACCTTTGGTTGCGCTGATTTGAGCGCCGTCGGAGTTCAGTCCCGCTCCGGTTCCGGGCCAGGTAGCTCAGTTGGTAGAGCAGCGGACTGAAAATCCGCGTGTCGGCAGTTCGATTCTGCCCCTGGCCATGCCATCGTGGTTCCTGGGGCTCTCGACGTCGTGTCGGGAGCCTTTTCATTCCGAGACGTTGCGCGGCAACCCTTCCTGTCTCGTTCGCGCGCGCGGACGCGGCTGCGTGCGCGGTCCAGTTCCGGTGCCATGCATCTACTCCCCGTCAGTCTCGCCGTAGTCGCCGCGCTCATCGGCTTGCTCGTCGCCCTGTTGTGGCGTCGGCACGTCGGCGATGCGACGAAGGCGCGTTCCGCGAAGGCCTCGCTGCCGCGTGTCCTCGCGGAGCACGTCGTGGACAACGTGTCCGCCCACGCGGCTGACGGCACGTTCCGCTACGTCTCGGCGGGATTTGCGCAGCTCCTCGGCGTGCCCGAGACGGAAGTCGTCGGCCGGCATCCGCTCGAGTTTGCGCATCCGGAGGACGCCGCCGTGCTCACATCCATATGGAAGCGCGCCGCCCTCGGCGCGCCGCCGGCCACGATCAGCTGGCGTTGTCGCCGACCGGACGGGGCCTATGCCTGGCTGGAAACGAGCGCGCGGGCAGCTCTGCCCGACCTCGCGCCGCTGGGCGAAATCGTCTGTGCCTCGCGCGACGTCACGGAACGAAAGCAGATCGAGGATGCGTTACGCGAGTCCGAGCAGCGGCTGCGGATGACGCTCGAAACGGTGCGTTGGGTTGCCGTCGCACTCGACCGCAACGGTCGCGTGACCTTCGCGAATGACACGTTGTGCGCGCTCACCGGTTGGAAGCGGTCGGATCTGATCGGCGAGAGCTGGTTTGACCTGTGTGTTCCGCCCGCTGACGCGAGCCGCGCGCTGTTCTTCGCGAGCATGGGGTCCGGCGCTCCGCCCGGGCGGTACGACGCAGAGCTGCTGATCCGGGACGGTCGACGCCGCACCATTGAATGGGACAGCACGTTTCTTCGCACCGGGGGCGTCATCGCCGGCATGGCCAGCCTCGGTGCTGATGTCACGGATCGCCGGCACGAGGAAGAGACGCTCAAGCTCCTGCAATCGATTACGCTGGACATCAGCTCGGCCCAGGACGTGAATCGGGCCCTCGCGCTTGCGATCGAATCGCTGTGCGAAGCGACGGGCTGGGGATACGGCGAGGCATGGCTGCCCGCGACCGACGGCCTGCACATCGAACGGACGACGTGCTTCACCGCTCCGGGCGTGAACACGATGCCGCTGGAAGCAGCCGGCGCCGATCACGTCCTCGCGCGGGGATCGGGGCTCGCCGGCAAGGCCTGGGAGACGCGCAGCGTATTCTGGGTGCAGAGCGCGGACGACTTCGGATCGGCGAAGCTCCGGGAGCGTGTGGCAGAGTGTGGCTTCGGCGCCGCGGTCGCGCTCCCGATCGTCGCGGCCACGGACGTCGTCGCCGTGCTGGTGTTCTTCATGGATCGGCCGCGTGCGACAGACGTTCGGCACACGCAAATGATCGAGGTCGTGCTCACGCAGGTCGGTTCCGTGATCGCCAGGCGTCTCTCGCAGACGAAGTACGAGGAAGCAATCCTCCGCGCGCGCGACGATGCCGAGGCAGCAAGTCATGCCAAGAGCGAATTCCTGTCGCGCATGAGCCACGAGCTGCGCACACCGCTCAACTCGGTGATCGGCTTCTCGAACGTGATGCGGAAGAACAAGGACGGCCGCCTCAACGCGGACGATCTCGCCTTCCTCGAGCGCATCGTCGCCAACGGTCAGCACCTGCTGACGCTGGTGAACAACGTGCTCGACATCGCGCGGGTGGAAGCGGGCCGGCTGACCGTGACGACGACCGCAGTCGCGCTCGACGACCTGATTCGCGAAGTGGTCGAGCAGCTCGAGGGTCAGCCTCGGTCGCCGAGCGTGCGGCTGTCCGTCGAGCTGCCGCAGAAGCCGCGTTCGATCGAAAGCGACCCCGTGCTGCTGCGGCAGGTGCTGATCAATCTCGTCGGCAACGCGATTCGCTTCACGCACGATGGAAGTGTGAACGTTGCGGCTGACTTGGACGCCGTAGGCCAGCCACTTCGCATCCACGTTCGCGACACCGGCATCGGCATTCACGCGGATCGGCACCGGGCGATCTTCGACCCGTTCGAGCAGGCCGAGTCCGGGACACATCGGAGCTACGGCGGGACCGGTCTCGGCTTGTCGATCTCGAAGGCGATCTGCGACGCTCTCGGTTACGGGCTGACACTCGAGAGCGAACCTGGAGTTGGCTCGACGTTCACTGTCCATCTAACCCCTCTACCAAGCGCAGAACAGTTAGTTCAGGCGCCAAGCATCAGTGTGGAAGGCAGGCAAGCAGGCACAGGCGCCGGCCGCTAACCCTCAAAACTGCCTCAGGACGGCAGAGCCTCGCCCTTGATATAGGGTAGGGGGGTATATACGATTGATCGTGGAGACGCCATGACAGCCACGATCACGATACCGGTCACCGGAATGCATTGCGCCGCTTGCCAAAGCCGGGTGCAAGCCGCGCTCGTCGCAACGCCAGGCGTCGTCGACGCATCGGTGAACCTCCTGCTCAACAACGCGTCCGTCCGATTCAACGAGGGCACCGTCACAGCGGAAGCCATCGTCGACGCGATTCGTGCGACAGGCTACGAGGCCCAGCTCCCTGCCGACCGTACGAGGGCCGGCGCCGGCGATGTGGACGGCGAGCGAGCCGGGGAAGCGCACGACCTCACCCGCAAGGCTGCCACGTCGCTTGTGATCACCGCCGTCCTGATGATCATGCCGATGGCCGTGACGGATGCACGATACGCGGCCTGGGCCTCATTCGCACTGACGTGCGTCGCCGTGTTCTGGTGCGGGAAGCATTTCTACTCGCGCGCCTGGCGGGCGCTGCGGCATCGCACGTCCGACATGAACACGTTGATCTCACTGGGCACCGGCGCGGCGTTCGTGTACTCCACGGCGGCGACGATCGCACCGACCCTGTTTGCGACGAACGGCATTGCGCCGCACCTCTATTACGAGCCTGTGAGCGCGATCATCGGCCTCATCCTGCTCGGCAACAGCTTCGAGGCGCGAGCGAAGCTGCAGACGACGTCGGCGTTGCGCGCGTTGGCCGGGCTGCAGCCCAAGTCGGTCCGTGTCCTGCGAAACCTCCGTGAGGAGGATGTGCCCGTCGAAACGCTCGAGCGCGGCGACGTTTTCGTGCTGCGTCCTGGTGAGCGGATTCCCGCAGACGGCGAAGTCGTTTCGGGCACGACCGCCGTGGACGAATCGATGCTCACGGGAGAAGCCCGTCCGGTCGCGAAGCGGAAGGGCGACGGGGTGACGGGGGGCACGATCAATCGCACTGGTTCGGTGCGCGTCCGCGCGACGACGCTCGGATCCGAAAGCGCGCTCGCGCGAATCCTCCAGCTGATGCGGGACGCGCAGGCCTCGCGCGCACCCATCCAGAACCTCGTGGACCGAGTCAGTCGCGTCTTCGTTCCGGTCGTGATCCTGATCGCGATCGCGACGTTCGCCGGCTGGTATGCCGCCACGCGCGCGTGGCTGCCCGCGATGATATCAGCGATTTCGGTTCTGATCATCGCCTGCCCATGCGCGATGGGCCTCGCCATTCCGACGGCGCTCATGGTGGCAACCGGCAAGGGCGCGCAGCTCGGAATCCTCATCAAGGGCGGCGAGGCGCTGCAACGCGCGCGTGACGTGGATGTAGTGGTGCTGGACAAGACCGGCACGATTACCGAGGGCAAGGCGACCGTCACCGATGTTCTCCTCGCGCCGGACGCCGCTCCATGGATCACCGAGTCGCGAGTGCTGGCGCTCGCCGCGGGAGTGGAGACCCAGTCCGAGCACCCGCTGGCGGACGCGATCACGAGGGCCGCAGCGAGTCGGGAGCTCCCGGGCGTGGAGGTGCGTGATTTCGAGGCGCGGCCGGGACGCGGCGTGCTGGCGCGACTGGAGAGCGGTGAGCGCATCGCCATCGGAAACCCGGCGCTGCTCGAGGAGCTCGGAATCGAGGCGCGTTCCCTGGCATCCCACGCGGCCACGCTGGCCGACGCCGGACGAACGGCGGTATTCGTGGCGGTGGACGGTCGTCTCGCGGCGCTGTTCGGCGTCGCGGATCCGGTCAAGCCGACCTCGAAGGAAGCCGTTGGCCGCCTGCGAGCCCTCGGGCTCGATGTCGTCATGCTGACCGGCGACGCGGAGAGCGCGGCGCAGGCGGTAGCGAACGAGGTCGGGATCGATCGCGTCATCGCGCGCGTCCTGCCCGAGCAGAAAGTCGACCATGTCCGAAACCTGCAGCAGGGCGGTGGCCGCAATGGGGGCGCGCACGTTGTCGCGATGGCCGGAGACGGCATCAATGACGCGCCCGCGCTCGCACAGGCAGACGTCGGGATTGCAATGGGGACGGGGACCGACGTTGCGATGGAGGCGGGCGACATCACGCTGATGCGTGGCGATCTCCTGGCCGTCGCCGACGCGTTGCGCCTCTCGCGGCGCGCGATGACGCTCATGCGGCAGAATCTCTTCTGGGCCTTCATCTACAACGTCGTCGGTATCCCGCTCGCGGCGATGGGCATGCTCACGCCGGTGATCGCCGGCGGCGCGATGGCGTTCAGCTCCGTGAGCGTGGTGGGCAACTCGCTCCGGCTGCGCCGCTTCAGCGGCTCCGGTTCGACGGCAACCCGGGAGGGTGCGGAATGAGGGACGATCTCGCGACGTGCGCATGCGCCGCCGGGGACTCTTCCGACGGGGAGCGCCGGGCCGTGGCGGTCGATCCGGAGATCAAGTCCGGCAACCTGACGCGGTTGCGTCGCATCGAGGGCCAGATCCGCGGGCTTCAGAAGATGGTGGAGGACGATCGCTACTGCGCGGACGTGCTGACGCAGATCTCGTCGGTGCACGAGGCCCTTCGCTCGGTGGCGCGGGAGCTGATGCGCAACCATCTCAAGCACTGCGCGACCGACGCCATCACGCGTGACAGCGACAGCGCGGAACGGATGTACGACGAGCTCGTGGAGCTGATGTACAAGCACGCCCGGTAACCCCGGTCTGTTCCCGGCGCGTCCGGCGCGTAGTATCAAGGCATCCGCTCCAGGGGTACAAATGACCCATCGTCGCGCGTTCCTCCACTCGCTGGCTGCCGGCGCGGCCACGCTCACGCTGCCCACCTTCAATGGCCGGGCGATTCGGCGGCTGACCGACGCGCAGGCGATCGCCGGCGCGCGCAGCGCGCCAAGCCTTGCCGACGACGAGTCCTACTGGGCCGAGATCCAGCGCGCGTTCGACATCGATCGCACGATGACGAACCTGAACAACGGGGGCTGCAGTCCCGCGCCGACGCACGTGCTGGAGCAGATGATCCGCGACCTCAAGTTCTCCAACGAACTGCCGGTGGAGCACATGTGGGGGGTCCTGGAGCCGCGAATCGAGAGTGTCCGCCGCGACCTCGCGAAGGACTTCGGCTGCGATCCGGAGGAGCTGGCGATCACGCGCAACGCGTCCGAGGCCAACATCACGATGATCTACGGCCTCGACCTCCAGCGCGGGGACGAGGTGATCCTGACCACGCAGAACTATCCACGAATGATCAACGCGTGGAAGACGCGCGAACGCCGCGACGGCATCGTGATCAAGTGGGTCAAGCTCGAGACGCCGCCGCGCTCCGCGCAGTACTACGTGCAGCAGATCGCGAACGCGATGACGCCACGGACCAGGGTCATCGAGACGATGCACATCAGCTTCATGACGGGCTACATCGCGCCGGTGAAGCAGATCGTGGATCTGGCGCGCCCGGCGGGCGTGCAGGTGTTCGTCGACGGCGCGCACGCCCACGCGCACTTCCCCTTCACGCGCGACGAGCTGGGCTGCGACTACTACGGCACCAGCCTCCACAAGTGGCTGATGGCGCCGATCGGCACGGGCTTTCTCTACGTCCGCAAGGACCGGATCAAATCACTGTGGCCGATGATGGCGGCGGCGCCCGAGCAGGACAACGACATCCGGAAATACGAGGAGATCGGCACGCATCCCGCGGCCAATCACAACGCGATCGCGGTCGCGCTCGCGTTCCACCGCGCCATCGGCGCCGACCGCAAGATCGCGCGGCTGCGCTGGCTGCGGGATCGCTGGGCAACGCGGGTCGTCGCGGAGAGCGGCGGGCGCGCGAAGATGCTCACGCCGATCGGCCCCAACGAGAGCGGCGCGATCGGCGTCGTGTCGATCGACGGCATCGACATCGGCAAGTTGCAGCCGTGGCTCCTCGCGAAGCACAAGATCGTCGCGACGCCCCTCATCCACGCCGAGTTCTCGGGCCTGCGAGTGACGCCCAACGTCTACACGACCGTGGACGAGATCGACCGCTTCGCCGACGTGATGATCTCCGCCGTGAAGCAGGGGTTCCAGGCCTAGGCGCGCTCGCGTCGCTTGGCCCGCCGCGCCGCCGTGATGTCCGACGGCGGCGTGTCGACGTCCTTCAGGCCTTCGATCGCGGGTCCGTTGATCACGTTGCCCTGCGGGTCGAACCGCGAACCGTGACAGGGACAGTCCCAGCTCTTCTCGATGCTGTTCCATCCCACGGTGCACTTGAGGTGCGTGCACACCGCCGACTTCTCGATGAGCTGCCCCGATGGATCGCGGTACACGGCCACCTTGTGCGCTCCGCGGCGGATCACCCGTCCCTCGCCGGGCGGGATGTCGTCCACTCCGGCCGTGTCGGGCGCGAGATAGCCGCGCGCCATCTGCGCCGCGACGTCGAGGTTCTCGCGCGCGAACTCCTTGATTGCCGACGGCTTGAGCGACACGCGCCGGGGATCGTACAGGTCGATCCACGGATTGTCGCGGCCCAGGACGAGATCGCAGAGGAGGATGCCGGCGACGGTGCCGTGGGTCATGCCCTGCCCTGAGTCGCCGCTCGCCATGTAGACGTTCTCCGCGCCATCCGGGTTGCGGCCGATGAACGCGAGATAGTCGTTCGGCTCCATCACCTGGCCGCTCCATTTGTAGATCACGTCGCGCACCTGGGGCCATCGTTCGCGCGTCCACTGCTCCAGTCGCGTCCAACGCTCCTCGCCGTCGTCCGCGTGCGCGGTCTTGTGATCTTCGCCGCCCACGATGAGCGCGTCCCACAGCGTCGCTCCCTTTGTGGGGGCGGACTCGTTCGGGTCTCCCTTCAGCGACTGCACCCGGACGTAGTGATATGGATCCGCGTCGTCCCAGTACAGCGCCGCGTCGACGGAGCCGCGCGGAACCGCGAACGCGACGACGTACGTGCGATACGGGGCCATCTTGGCGTGCGTGCGCACGTAGTCGCTGATCGACGCATTCGTGCACACGCATACGGCCCCAGCGGTGATCGTCTTGCCGTTGCTCAGGGTCACGGTGCACGGGCTGCCGCCCTCGACCTTCTCGACCGCCGAGTCGCAGTAGATCTCACCGCCATGCTTCGTCACGATGGCGCGCGCCAGCGCGGCGACGTACGCCAACGGATGAAACTGGGCCTGGCGCGGGAAGCGCAGGGTCGTCCCGCTCTCGTATCCGGGAATCGGCGCGCGCTCCATGAGCGTGACGTCCACCAGACCAGCGCGATGCGCCGCCTGCAGCTCTTCCCGCATCGACTCGCTATCGCCGGGCTTCGCCGACATCAGGTAGCCGTCGACGCGCATGAAGTCACAATCGATCTGCTCGAGCTGCGTGATCTGCTCGATCCGGTTCACGGCCGCGGCGTGGCTCTCGGCAATCAATCGCGTGTTGCGCGCGCCGTGAACCCGCTCCAGCCGGTAGAAGCGATCATCCATCGCCCACGTGAGATGCGCAGTCGTGCGGCCCGTTTCGCCACCACCGATCGGTCCGTCGTCGACGACGACGACCTTCTTGCCCTCACGGGCCAGGTGATAGGCAGTCGAGAGGCCGGCAATACCGGCACCGACCACACAGACGTCCGTCGTGATGCTCTGGTTGAGCGGGTCGAAGCGCGGGACGTCGCACGTCCCTTCCCACAGCGAGGTGGTCTGGCCACCCGGGTGGGGATTGTCCTGTGTTCCTTGACTGGTCGACATGCCCGCGACGTCATGCAGAACGCGAACCAGGTATCCGCGACGCCCGCGCCCAACCTTGGTTCAGCCCGGCTTCGTCGCGACCAGCTCGAGCTTGTCGCCCAAGCCGAGCGCATCCTCCGCGCGCGCGATCCAATGTCCGAGAAGACGCAACGGCTTCATCCGCATGATCCACCCATCCGTCGAGCGCTTCGCCGTGTGCCGATTGAGCCAGATCTGCAGCGACCCGGCGGTGCCGCCATAATCGCTGCGCGTGGCGACGTCCGTCACCGTGAATCCCGTACGTGTCACGAGATCGTGGAGCCCCGATGTCGAGAAGGCGACGACATGCAGAGGGGGAGTGAGGAACCACCAATACTCCCGGAACAGACGCGCATTCAGTCCGGATGCCGTCGGCACGCCGAGAAAAAGCGTTCCGCCCGGCCGCAGAACGCGAAAGAACTCGGACAGCGTTGCGCGCGGATCGGCGACGTGCTCGAGCGAATGGTATGCGCGCACGTAGTCGAACTGCGCCGTCCCGATTTCGGAGAGGCTCGCGCGCACGTCGAGTCCCACCGACGACGCGACCTCACGGGCCCGGGCGCTGATCTCGACACCGGTGCACTGCCACCCCTGCGCGCGCATGTCGGCGAGTTGGACACCTGCCCCGCATCCGAAATCGAGCACCCGTCCCGGCGCGGCGAAGGCCGGATCGCCCGGTCGCAGATCGACGCCCACCGCGCGTTGCACCAGCCGGCGCACCGGCGCGGACTTTGGGATCTCGTACGCGTAATAGCTGTCCTGCGGATACAACGACGCGAGCTCGGCCGCCGGCGGCGGCTCCTCGAGAAACAGGCTCTGGCACTGCGCGCAGCGCCGGATCCACCACGAGCCCGGAATTCCGTAGTGGGGGTCGCGCGCCAGGAAGGCGCGCGTACTCGCAGTCGCACCGCAGACCGGACACGGCATGCAGCGAAGCTAGCGGTTAGTGCTTTACGGCTTCCACGTCGACCGGCGTCGCGAGCCGGTGGATGACCGCGCCGGAGCGTCGGCCGAGTACGCTGCGGACGTCGTCGGCGCGCACCGGAGGACAACACAAGTAGCCCTGCCACATCTGACAGCCGTGCACCAGGAGGTACTCCAGCTGTGCGGGATTCTCGACGCCCTCGGCGATCACCTCGAGTCCCATCGACTTCGCGAGCGCGATGACGGCGCCCGCGATGGCCGCATCGTTGGGATCGAGCACGAGATCGCGAACGAACGATGTGTCGATCTTGAGCGCATCCACCGGGAACACGCGCAGCACGGACACCGAGGAGAAGCCGGTTCCGAAGTCGTCGATCGAGATGTGCACGCCCATCTGACGCAGCGTGCGCAGCCGGTCGATGATCGTGACCTCCGACTGCGTGGCCTGCATCTCGGTGATCTCGAATTCCAGCGCGTCGCCGGGCACCGACGACTCGGTGAGTGCCGAGCGAACGCGATCAACGAAATCCGGCTGCTTGAGCTGGCGCGCCGAAATGTTCACCGCGACCCGCAGTTCCGGAAACCCGGAGCCGCGCCATTCGGCGAGGTCGCGGCAGGCGGCGGCCAGGGTCCACTCCCCGATGGGAACGATCAGTCCTGTCGCTTCCGCCAACCGGATGAACTGTTCCGGCCGGACGAGGCCGAGCACCGGATGCCGCCAGCGCAGCATCGCCTCGACGCCGCAGATCCGGTTGTCCGCGGTGCGCACGATCGGCTGATAATGCAGCTCGAATTCCTTCGCCTCCACCGCGCGGCGCAGGGCGCTCTCGAGCGCAAGCTGCTCCACGGCGTGGGCGTTCATCTCGGGCGTGTACAGCTGGAAGAGGTCGTTGCCCTGCGACTTCGCGCGGTACATCGCGGTGTCCGCATTCTTGAGCAGCGACTCGGCGGTGTCGCCGTCGTTCGGGAAGATCGCGATGCCCATGCTGCCGGACACGAACAGCTCGCGTCCCTCGATCTGCAGCGGCTCGCGGATCGTGTCCCGAATCTTCTGCGCGATGTGCACCGCGTCGTCGATGCCGTGAATGGACTGCGTCAGGACCACGAACTCGTCGCCGCCCATGCGGGCCACGGTGTCATTCTCGCGGACGACCCGCTTCACGCGGCCGGCGATGGCCTGCAGCAGCTTGTCGCCGACGGAGTGGCCGAGCGAGTCGTTGATGATCTTGAATCGATCCAGGTCGATGAAATAGACGGCCAGCTGCGACTCCTCACGCCGGGCCGCGGGAATCGCGAAGGTCAAGTGGTCGAGCAGCAGCTTGCGGTTCGGCAGCCCCGTGAGCGGATCATGATAGGCCAGCTGCGCGATGCGATCCGTCGTGTCGCGGGCCTTGGTGTGCTCTTCCTCCAGCAGCCAGATCACGACGCCGAGCCCCATCGCAAAAACGAGCACGAAGTCGACGAAGCCGGTGAACAACGAGTAGTTCGTCGTCGCGATGTAGCTCCGCTCGAAGAAGGAGAGCCACCCGAGATGCAGCTGCAGGAGCCCGTACAGCGCGAACGCCACCGTGACGAACCAGCGACCGAGTGGCCGGCCGTGCCGCTCGTCTCGCGCGACGACGACACCGACTGTCGCCAACAGGAATGCCGCCCCGATGACGACACTGCGGACGCCGATGCGCCAGATGAATCGCGTGCCGAACGGATCCGGATCCGTCGCGTGCGGGATGAGCACCAGCGTCGCGAACGCGAGCGCGGTCCCGAAGATCCACGTGCGCCGACTGCTCCAGATCCGAACCCACCGCTCGGAGGTCAGTTCGGCGGTGCCGGCCACGAGCCAGACGACGTGGACGTACGCCGCCAGCGATGTGACCGCGGACACGATGAGGCGCGCCGGCATCAGCGGCGTCGACTGGCCGGACAGCGAGATCGTGAGTCCCGCGCCGAACAGCATGATGCACAGCGCAGCGAACCCGCGCGCCCAGTGCAGCAGATACTGCTTGCGGTACGTGCGGGACAGGAATCCGAACAGGACGGCGGTAAAGAGCGCGCCGGCTGCCTGAACGCTGTACGAGAGGAGGAGGGACGCGCTGCCGGTGAGATTCATCCGTGACCAAGTGACGATCACGGACGCTCCAGGTAAAGTCCCCCTTCCTATATGAAGGTGAGGAGCCAGACCCTCAGCCGGCGCTGTAGACGCGCGCCCGGGTGACTTCCACGGCGACGCGCGCTCCGGACTCGACGCCCTGCAGCAGCGAGCTGCGCCGTGGAAACTGCGCGAACATCGGCTGCCCGCCGTTCACCGTCAGATGCACCTTCACGCGATCGCCGAGCACGGTCACACGATCGACGCTCGCCGGCCCAGTATCGTCCCGCCAGAGCTTGAGCTCGTACGGACGCACGATGACGTGCACGCTCCCACTCGGCACCGGCGGCGTGGTGACGACTTCCGGCGCGACTCGCACGTCGCCGATCCATGCCCCGTTCGAGTCCGAGCGACCGTGCAGCACGTTGGCGTCGCCGACGAATCGCGCCACGAACTCCGTCGCCGGCGCGTCGATGATCTCCAGCGGTGGCGCGAACTGTTCGAGACGTCCGGCATGGATGACCGCCACGCGATCCGCGAGCGCGAACGCCTCCTCCTGATCGTGCGTGACGAGCATCGACGTGACGTGCAGCTCGTCATGCAGCCGGCGCAACCATGACCGCAGCTCCTGACGAACACGCGCATCCACCGCGGCGAACGGTTCGTCCAGCAGCAGGAAGCGAGGCCGCGGCGCCAGCGCGCGCGCGAGCGCGACGCGCTGACGCTGCCCTCCGGACAGCTGGCTCGGCATGCGAGCGCCCATGCCGTGGAGGCCGACGAGATCGAGCAGCTCCTCGACGCGCGCGTCGCGCTCCGGAGGGGGCACCTTCTGCACGTCCAGCCCGAAGCCAACGTTCTGTGCCACCGTCGAATGCCGGAACAGCGCATAGTGCTGAAACACGAAGCCCACGCCGCGCTCGCGCGCGGGCAGATGCCCGACCGACTCACCGGCGAAGTAGACGCGACCACTATCGGGGCGCTCGAGGCCCGCGATCACGCGAAGGATCGTGCTCTTGCCGCCGCCCGACGGACCCAGCAGCGCAACCAGCTCTCCGGTGCCGACGTCGAACGACACATCCTCGACGGCGGCGAACGTGCCGAACCGCTTCGTCAGGGATTCAACGTGCAGACTCACGCGTGCGCTCCTTCCGCAGCGGACGTGACCGATTCACCGGGCACCCCCGCTCGACCGCGCAGGCGCATCAGTACCCACAGCAGCAGCATGCTCAGCGCGCCGAGGAGCAGCGCCATACCAAGGGCGCCCGCACGATTGCGTTCTTCCATGGCGGAGTAGATGAAGGTGGTTGCGGTCTGCGTCTTTCCGGCGACCGCGCCCCCGACGACGAGCACCGCGCCGAACTCACCGAATGCGCGCGCCGCCGTCAGCACGATTCCGAGACGCGTCGCCGTCTGGATGTTCGGCAAGGTCACGCGCCGGAACGTCTGCCATGGACTCGCGCCGAGCGTCGACGCGACCTGCTCCTCGTCCGTGCCGATCTCCGCGAGCACATATCCCACCTCGCGGACGATGAAGGGGATCGTCACGAACAGGGTGCAGAGGATCACGCCCGGCACGGCGAACGCGACCTGGATGCCGGCTCCTCGCAACAGCGGGAACAACCAGCCGCCGCGGCCGAAGACGAGCAGCATGGCCAACCCGATCATCACTGGGGAGACCGACAGCGGGAGATCGACCAGTGCGTCGAGCAGTCGCCGTCCCGGAAACGAATGCCGCTCGAGCACCAGCGCGGCGCTCACGCCGAACACCGTGTTGAGGGCGACCGCCGCGACTGCGGCGATGACCGTGAGCTTGAGCGCGCCGAGGGCGTCCGCGGACGTCAGCTCGCGCGCGATGGTGCCAAGCCCGGTCCGTGCCGCCTCGACGAAGAGCAGCAGAAGCGGCACGACGATCACGAGGCCCACGTACCCGCACGCCGTGAGGATCAGCAGTCGCTTCCACGGAAACTTCATGCGCGCGTCATCCGGAGGGCCCGTGCCGAGAAGGACAGCACGAGCGAAAGCGCGAGCAGGACCATCGAGACCGCGGCCGCCGTTTCGGGGCTTCCGCTCTCGACCTCGCCGTAGATGTGCACGGGTGCGGTGAGCGTGCGATAGGGAATGTTGCCGGCGACCACCACGATGGAGCCGAACTCCGCGACAGCGCGCGCCAGCGTCTGCAGTCCGCCCTGCACCACGACGGGCAGGATCGTCGGCAGGAACACGCGGCGAAAGACCATGAAGGGCGGCGCGCCGAGCAGGCGGGCCGCCTCCACCTCCGCTTCATCCACCTCCATGAGCACCGGCTGCACAGCGCGGACGACGAACGGCATCGTCACGAACACCAGCGCGATCACGATCGCGATCGGCGTGAACAGCACCTCGACGCCGTGGCCCGCGAGCCAGCCGCCGAGCAGGCGATCCGGTCCGAACATGAAGACCAGCACGATACCGGTGACGAGCGTCGGAATCGCGAACGGAAGATCCACGAGGGCGTCGAGCAACCCGTGACCGCGAAAGCGGTAGCGCACCAGGACCCACGCCGTGATGGTGCCGAAAAAGGCAGTGATCAGCGCCGCGATCAGGGACGTCCAGCCTGTGAGGATCAGGGCATCGCGCGCCTGCGGAGCGGTGATCGCGTCCCACATGGCGCGCGGTCCGGTGCGCACGGCGGTGAAGACCAGCGCGCTGAGGGGTGCGACGATCAGCAGCCCGACATACAGAGCCACGCCGGCCCTGAGAAGAATGGAACCGGCATTGTCCGATCGGCTGCGAACCGTGGCGCGGAGCGCGATGCTGGTCACCGCCTGGCCAGCCGGAGCGCCGTGTTGAAGACACCCGACGCGGAGAAGACGACGTCGACGACGTGCGGCCAGTCACCCAGGTCCGCGATCGTGAATGCGCCGGGAACCGGCCGCATGAGGTCCGGCGAGACGCCCGCGAGGTTCCGGGCGACCGGCCGATAGCCGTTCTTCGCGAAGATCAGCTGCGCCTCGTTCGACCAGAGATACGACACGAACGCGCGTGCGAGATCCGTCGCACGGTGATCATCGGAGTAGGCGCGAACGACCGCCACGGGATTCTCGATCCAGATCGTTCCCGGCGGGACGACGTAGTCCATCTTCTGTCCCGCCGCGCGCGCCGTGAGCACTTCGTTCTCGTACGTGATCGCGACGTCGCCGACGCCCTGCTCGAACGTCAGCATGGATTCCCGCGCGCCCTTGTCCATGATCTTCACGTTCGCGAGGATGGCTTGCAGGAGACGCGAGGCGGCCGCCGTGTCGCCGGCGGCAACCGACGTGTTGCCGCGCAGCGCCGCCCCGACGAACGCGGCGATGTTCCACATCGCGCCGCCGCTCGTCGCCGGGTTCGGCGTCAGCACCGCAATTCCGGGCTTGGCGAGGTCGTCCCAGCCCCGGATGTTCTTCGGGTTTCCGGGACGCACCGCGAACACCACGAGGGAACGCGTGACGATCCCGCGATTCGGATTCGCCGCCCACCCGTTGTCGACCAGCCCGGCCTTCACGAGGCGGTCGATGTCGGGCGCGAGCGAGAGCGCGGCGACGTCCGCCTGAAAACCGGCGACGATGGCACGCGCCTGCGCACCGCTGCCCAGATATGACTCCGCGAACCGCACGGTCTCGCCGTGCTGCTGCTTCCATTGCGCCGCGAATGCGGGCAGGATGGCGCGATACGCTTCGCGTGGCGTGGTGTACGCCCCGAGCGTGAGCGTCCGTTGCGCGGCGAGGCTGAACGTCGGCGACAGCAGTGCCGCCGCGGCGAGAAGGGTCGGGAACGATGAACGCATGCTGCGAAACCTCAGAAGGCGTGTTGGAGCCGCACGAGCGCAGCGCGCTCGTTCCTGCGGTCGCCGGCTGCGGCGCCGGCGGTGAAGGCCGTTTGATCGAGCTCTGTCGCGAGCTTGATCCCCGGCGCCAGATACCAGGTGAACACGACACCCGCGGTGCGGATCGCGCGCGGTGACGTCGCCGAGTCGGCGAATACGGGGAACGCGTCGTCATCGATGGTCAGCCCGCTGATGCGCGCGCCAATCTCGAATGCGCCGCGACCGCCGGCGCCCACCGGGTGCGCGGGCGAGACCGACCGGAAGGTGGCGTGCTCACCGGTCAGCACGACGTTCGCCTGTACCAGCCACGCGGAATTCGTGAGCGACGCCGAGCTCGTGTCGTGCTGCACGTGCTGTGACGACGTGACGTAGTCCACGAGAACGCCGAGCGGACCCACGTACCAATACGCCTGCGGATTGAAGCGAGTGCGCGAACCGTTGGCGACGGTCGTCACCGGAAGCGTCGCGCCGGTCCGGTATGAGAACACGGTGACCTGCGCCGGACTTCTGTACGACGGCAATGCTGGAACGGCCAGCGTTCCGTACTGCTTGCCGCTCGAGTAGCCGACGCCGACGCCGAATCCCTGCAGCGCGCCGGTTCTCGTACGGAACGGAAGCGCGAAGAGGCGTGCGTCGATGTCCTTCTGGCTGCCGTTGTCGAGATCAGCGGTTCCGTAGTCCACCGCGCCGTTGAACACGCCCAGCGCGTACGTCAGCAGGCCGCTGCGGATGTCGCCGTACGCCTGCACGCCCAGGTCGCGTTGCGGAACGAGGAACGTGGGGAGGCCGCGCTCGACGAACACGATGTCCGCCTCGCTCTGGAGTCGTTCGAGTCCGAGCGGCGCCTTGAACTTGCCGGCGCGCACGGCGAACCAGGGACGCGCGCGGATATCGACGTGTGCGTCCTGCACGAGGGCCTGTCCCTGCCCGAAGTCGGGAACGAAGCGCGCGTCGAGGATCCGGTACGCGGTCATCTCGAACATCGGGCGGGCCGAGCGAACGAGGAGTGTGGTCGCCGAGGGCGGCGCCCCATCGACCATGCGCGCGTCGGTTTGCAGCTGGCCGCGAAGGCGCAGCTGGAACGAGCCGTCTGTGTTGCGGATGTAGAAGCCGCGCGGGCTCGCCGGCTGCGACGCCAGTGGTGTGGCGGTGGAATCGGCGCGCGCGCGTTGCCGCTCGAGTGCCTCGACGCGTTGTTGAAGCGCCCGGATCTGGGCGCTGAGCGCCGAGCTGTCAGGCGTCTGCGCCGCCAACTGTGGCGACAGGGCCGCGGCAACAGCGGCGATCAGGACAAAACGGTTATGTCTCGACATTGCGTGGCGGACAAGGCAGTACGCGTGCCGAGTGAGGTGAGTGTTCCGAACACGTTGTGAACAAACGACTTGGTAAGACGCTGCGCTTTCGTACATGACTTTTCCTGTGTGATGAGAGAGAACTACACGCTGATTATCCGAGCTATTGCGAAGTATTTCCACCACATTGCACGGTTATGGTTATCTTCGGGCGATGGACATGCTCCTCGACGTCTGGCGCGAAGCCTGTCGCCACATCGAAATCACCGAGTCCGCGGACCGAATTGCCCGACTCCTGGCGCCAAGCCTCCCGGCCGGGTTTCTCGTCGTTCGCCGCCTCGATCCGGAACATCGTCGCCTCGAAACCGTCACCGTGGGCGTCTCGCGATCCGCCGACGCACAGCCGCTCCCGGTGCACACGCGCACGGAGCTCACCGTCGATCAGCTCCGAACGGTGCTGGACTGGGCAGCGACCGGCACGGTGCTGCGCGGCAGCCACGGACCGCGCAATGCGGTCACGTCGCTGGTGTCGCCGCCGGGTCTCCGGTCCGACGTGCTCGCGGGCGCGCTGCGCACTGAGCGTGGGCTGCTGGGGGTCCTCGTCGCGTCGGCCACCGACGACGTGCAGTTCAGCGACGACCATGCGGCCCTGCTGAAAACGCTGCTCGAGCCGTTCGCGGTCGCGCTGGAAAACCACGATCGCGTGCACGAGCTGGCGCGCCTGCGTGAAGCCCTCGAGGCCGACAAGCGGGCGCTCCTCTCGCGACTCGACCGGCAGGACCTCACGGACGCCATCGTGGGACAGGAGGCCGGGCTCCGCGGCGTGATGCAGCGCGTCGAGCAGGTCGCTGCCACCGACGCGCCCGTGCTGCTGCTGGGTGAGACCGGTACCGGCAAGGAAGTCGTCGCGCGCGCAATTCATCTCCGTTCGACGCGCGCCAAAGGGCCGGTCGTGCGCGTGAACTGCGGAGCGCTGCCCGCGGGGCTGGTGGACTCCGAGCTGTTCGGCCATGAACGCGGCTCGTTCACGGGCGCCGTCGCGGCGCGGCGCGGATGGTTCGAGCGCGCGGACGGCGGCACGCTCTTCCTCGACGAGGTCGCCGAGCTGCCGCCCGACGCCCAGGTGCGGCTGCTGCGCATCGTACAGGACGGCACCTTCGAGCGCGTCGGCGGGCAGAAACCCATCACGGTCGACGTGCGAATCGTCGCGGCGACGCATCGCGATCTGCGCGCGATGGTCGCGCAGGGACGCTTCCGGGAGGACCTCTGGTATCGGCTCGGGGTCTTCCCGATTCGACTGCCGCCGCTGCGCGAGCGCGTGGAGGACATCCCGGCGCTCGCGTCCCACTTCGCGCGCCGCGCCGGCATCCGGCTCGGCGGAACGCCGCTGACGGTGTCGACCGCGGACCTCACCCTCCTGCTCCGGTACTCCTGGCCCGGCAACGTCCGCGAGCTGGCGGCGGTCATCGAGCGGGCCGCGATTCTCGGCGACGGGCGCGAGCTGCGCGTCGCCGCGGCAATCGGGACTGCGGTGGGCGCGCCGGACGGTCCCGCTCCCGCCGCGCGCGCGAGCGGTCCACACGCTTCGCGCGCGACGAATGACACGCCGCCATCGGTGGCGGTGACCGACGCGTTCCACGGCGCTGGTTCCCTGAATGACGTCGCGCGACGGCACATCGAGCGCGCGCTGGCCGAGTCGCATGGACGGGTGGAGGGACCCTTTGGTGCGGCGAGGCGATTGGACATCAATCCGCAAACGTTGCGTGCGCGGATGCGGAAGCTCGGCATCGAATGGAAGCGATTCCGGCACCCTGACCCCGCGCACTGACCCGTTAACGTACGCGCATGCGAGAGACCCATCCGTCCGCCGTCGTCGTGATCGATGACTGAACGCGGCGAGACGCGCATCGCGATCCATGACTACTGCGGGCACCCGTTCCAGGCGCAACTGAGCCGCGAGCTCGCGCGGCGCGGTCACCGCGTGCGGCATTTCTACTGCTCCTCCTTCCAGACTCCGCACGGCGATCTGGACGTGCACGAAGGCGACCCCGAGGGGTTCGACGTGGTGGCGGTGGATGTTGGCGCCGAAGTCCGGAAGTACAACCCGCTCACGCGGCTGACGCAGGACATCACGTACGGACGCCGGCTGACCGACGCGATGCGCGCGTTCGCGCCGCAGGTCGTGCTGTCCGCGAATACGCCGCTGCCGGCACAGTTCATCCTGCAGCGGTACGCGCGGTCAGCCGGGATCCGGTTTGTGTACTGGCTGCAGGATCTCTACGCCGATGCCGCGCGCCGCGTGCTCGAGCAGCGCGCGCCGCTGCTGGCGGTGGTGGGAACGCCGCTCCTCCGGTTCCTCGAGCAGGCGATGCTGCGCGACAGCGACGCGATTGTGACGATCACCGAGGACTTCATCCGCAGCATCGACTCGCCGTCCGCCGCCGCCCGTGCGATCGCGATCCCGAACTGGGCGCCGCTCGACGAGATGTCCGTGCGCCCGAAGAACAACGAGTGGAGCCGAGCGCGCGGACTCGATCAGGCGTTCTGCTTCATGTACACCGGGACGCTCGGCTTCAAGCACAATCCCGGGCTCCTGCTCGAACTGGCGCGGCGGACGCAGGCGGATGGCAACACGCGAGTCGTCGTCATTTCCGAAGGCGTCGGCGCCGATTGGCTCCGGGAGCAGTGTGCTGAGGCCAACCTCACGAACCTGACGGTCCTGGCCTACCAGCCATATGAGGTCCTTCCAGACGTCCTGGGTGCAGCCGATGTGCTGATCGCTGTCCTCGAGCGCGAGGCTGGCCAGTTCTCGGTGCCGTCCAAGGTGTTGACCTACCTCTGCGCGGGACGTGCACTGCTGCTTTCGGTACCGGCAGAGAACCTGGCGGCTCGCACCGTGGTTCTCGCCGGCGCCGGGCTGGTCGTCCCTCCGGACGATCCTCGACGGTTCTGCGATGAGGCGCTTCGGCTCCGCGGTGACGATGGGATGCGCACCGAGATGGGCATCGCTGGCCGCGGATATGCGGAACAAACCTTCGGCATCCGGGGCATAGGTGATAGGTTCGAGAGCGTACTTTTGCGTAGCCCGAGTGACGCAAATCGCTGAGAAATAAGGCTCTGCGGCCTTGACGCTATGCCGTGCGGCCACCAGAATCCGTACCCTGTCCGTCCCTCAGGCGCGTTCTCAGGCCTTTGAGGGCACGGTTCACTTTTGGAGAGCGACGAGGCTCGCGTGTGAGCACGGCAGACCTTTCAACGGTCAATAAGCGCCGCAGCGGTCCGTACAAGCGTCTTCAAACGCCCGCGTGGTCGCGCGATCTGATCACCAGTCGGATCGATCTTCGCGCCACGCGAGACCTCGCGAGTCGCCGGCTCGGTCGAGAGTGGCTGCGCAGCGTCGTCCGGGTCGCCGTCCTGCTGGTCGGGGACGCCCTCATGTGCGTCGTCGCGTTCGGGATGACGGCGCGCCTGCTGGATCTGCCCCAGGTCCACGAGCTGTACATCGTGCCCCGCACGATTGTCTTCGTGCTTTTCGGGCAGGCCGCGGCAGGGACGTATCACGCGGGCCGCGCGCACGGCGGTTACGCCGAAGTGCTGCTGGGTTGCCTGGCGGCGATCGGCGCGCGCATGTTCGCCGACAGCCTCTACGACGTCTCGCGCTGGCCGATGCACGCCCACCTGTTCCTCGGCGTCTTCCTGGCCTTCGCACTGTGCGCCTGGCGGTTCGCCGTGTCGCGCGGGCTGCGCGCGATGTACGCACAGGGCATCGGCCAGAAGCGGACGCTGATCGTGGCGGAACGCGACCGTGTGATCGAAGTCATCGAGCGCTTCCAGTCGGCCGATGAGCCGCGCCTTCGACAGGTCGGACACATCTCACCGGATGAGGGACAGGATCCGACCGCGCTGGGATCGATCGACGATCTCTCGCGTTTCATCGAGGAGCTGGACATCAGCTACGTCGTCGTCGCGGGAACGCTGCCGCGCGACAGCTTCGAGCGCGTGGCGCACGCCTGCTTCATGCACGGTGCGGCGGTCAGCGTGGTGCCGGGGACGCTGACGGCGCTCCCCTGCAAGATCACGAGCCGCGACGTGCTGGGCTGGCCGCTCCTCGAGCTGCAGGCGCCCCGGCTGCACACACTGCAAGTGGTCGTGAAGCGCACCATCGACATTCTGGTGTCGTCGATGCTGCTGCTGCTCTTCGCGCCTCTCTTCGGCCTCATTGCGCTGGCAATCGCCCTGGAATCGGACGGCCCGATCCTCTTCCGCCAGTCGCGGCCGGGGCTCGGCGGCAAGCGCTTCTGGATGCTGAAGTTCCGGACGATGCGGCCGGACGCCGAATCGATCCTCGAGCGCGATCCCGAGCTGCTCAAACGCTTTCTCGACAACGATTGCAAGCTGCCGCCGCAGAGTGATCCTCGCATCTCAGCGGTGGGCTCCATCCTGCGGCGCACGAGCCTCGACGAGCTGCCGCAGCTGTGGAACGTGCTCCGCGGCGACATGTCGCTCATCGGTCCGCGTCCCGTGGTCGGGCCGGAGCTGGAGCTGTATGGTGAGTGGGTGTCCACGGTGCTGGGCGTTCGTCCCGGCATGACAGGCTACTGGCAGGTGGCCGGACGCAGCAACATCGTGTTCCCGGAACGTGCGCACCTGGACATCTATTACGTGACGCGCTGGTCGCTCGGGCTCGACCTCAAGATCCTGGCGCTCACGCTTCCGGCGGTGTTCCGCCGCAGCGGCGCGTTCTAGCGCCCGTCCTTCACGAACTCGAAGATCCGAGACGCGCGCCGACTTTCCGCGTGACGCGCGAGGTGACTTTTCATTGGCACTGATCGACCGCGTCGTCGACGCAGCGCGCCTCGCGGGCGTCGCGATCCAGCAGGTGCAGCGCGCCGCCACCAAGAACGTGGTAACGAAGTCCGACCACAGTCCCGTCACCGATGCCGACCGCGCGGCCGACGCGCTGCTCCACGAGCACCTGACGGCGATCGAGCCGGCGGGCTGGCTCTCCGAGGAGAGCGCCGACGACAAGCAGCGGCTCGACATGAAGCGGCTCTGGATCGTGGATCCGCTCGACGGGACCAAGGAGTTCGTCGAGGGCGTCCCGCAGTACGCCGTCGCCATTGCGCTGGTTGACCACGGCGCTCCGATCATGGCCGTGATCCACAATCCGGCCTCCGGTCAGACCTTCTCGGCCGTGAAGTCGGAGGGTGCATTCCTCGACGGCGCGAAGATCCAGGTGCGGGATGGCAACGTACTGCTGGCTTCGCGCTCGGAAATGCGTCGTGGCGAGTTCGAGCCGTTCACTGAGTGGACCCTCGATCCCGTCGGCAGCATCGCGCTCAAGCTGGGTCTGATCGGTGCCGGTACCGCTTCGGCGACAGTCTCGCGCGGGCCGAAGTGGGAGTGGGACGTCTGCGCCGGCTCGCTGATCGTGGAGGAGGCGGGCGGCGTCGTCAGCGACATGTTCGGTGAGCCCCTGCGGTTCAACAACGCCTTCCCGAAGGTGAAAGGGATCGTGGCTGGAGCTCCGCCGGCCTACGATCGCCTCATGAAGCGCCTTGCGGACATCGGCGCATCCGACCGAATGAGCGAATTCGAGCCCGGAAAGTGACCTGGCGCACTGATCCGTGCTGATGCCGGCGGTGTAAGACCGAGGTGTCCGGGACCCCAGCAGGCCCGATCGTGTAAACCAAAGTCGCGGCGGAGCTTGGCGGTTGTGCGACCGTCAACTCAGGCTACAATGTTCGGTGTACGGGGGATACATTCCGTCCTCCGATTCTGTCAGGCTCGTCTCAACTCTCGGCAGTCTTCAAGTCGGCCGCTGCGGTTCTGCTTTGCCGTGCCGACAAGCCCCTCAGGACGTTCAGGAGAAGTCGATGACACAGCGTGTTCTCGTTACGGGTGCGGGCGGCTTCATCGGCCATCACCTCGTGAAGTACTTGAAGGACAAGGGCTGCTGGGTTCGCGGCGTCGACAAGAAGCTGCCGGAATACGAACAGAGCGCGGCGGACGAGTTCGAGGTCCTGGATCTCCGGAAGTTCGACAACTGTCTGCAGGCCACGCGCGGCGTCGACGAGGTGTATGGCCTCGCCGCCGAGATGGGCGGAATCGGCTACATCGAGAGCGCGAAGTGCACGATCATGCGCGATTCGGTGCTGATGAACACGCACACGCTCGAAGCCGCGCGCCTCAACGGCGTCAAGCGCTACCTCTTCACCAGCTCGGCGTGCGTCTACCCCGGGTATCTGCAGAAGAAGACCGACGTCACGCCGCTCAAGGAAGAGGACGCGTATCCGGCGGACGCTGAAGACGGCTATGGGTGGGAGAAGCTGTTCACCGAACGCATGTGCCGGCACTACCGCGAGGACTTCGGCCTAGAGACGCGCATCGTCCGCTTCCACAACATCTTCGGCCCGCTCGGCACCTATGACGGTGGCCGCGAGAAATCACCGGCCGCGATCTGTCGCAAGCTCGCGCTGGTGGCGGACGGCGGAGAGATCGAAGTGTGGGGCGACGGGCTGCAGACGCGCTCGTACTGCTACATCGATGACTGCGTAGAGGGCATCTATCGCCTGATGCGTTCCGATTTTCACGATCCGCTCAATCTCGGTCAGGATCGCATGATCACGATCAACGAGCTGGTCGACATCGTGGCGAAGGCGGCGGGGAAGTCGGTGCGGCGCCGGCACAACCTGAACGCGCCGCAGGGTGTTCGGGGACGCAACTCGGACAACACGAAGCTGCGGCAGGTTCTTGGCTGGGAGCCGAAGGTGTCACTCGAAGACGGGTTGGCCCGCACCTATCGCTGGATTCGCGGTGAGATGGCGAAGCACCCGGAGCGGTACGTCCTGGATGGCGGGAGCGCGAGCTCCGCGCCCGGCCTCGTCTCCTCGCGGCGGGCCGCAGTCCCGGCGTGAGGCCGGTCCGGCTCAGCGCAGCGCCTATCGTCGGCAGCGCGGGTGAGCGCCTGGTCTGATGGCCAGGATCGAGCACAACGTCATTGTTCGAAAGTCGCTGCAGCTGGCACGAAGGGTTCCGCGCGCCCTCCGTCGGCTGCGCAGCGAGCCCGGCGACTACGAGCGGCGTCCGCCGGTGTTCGCGAACTCGTTTCCCAAGAGCGGCACGCATTTGCTGGTGCAGGTGCTCGAGAGCCTGCCCCGAGCGGTGAACTACGGGACGTTCATCGCGACGCAACCCACCTTCCCGTATATCCAGCGCACGCGCGAGCAACAGATCCGGATGATCCGCGCGACGGCACCGGGGGAAGTCGTCAGCGCGCACCTGTTTCATGATCCCGCGTACGCGTCGGCGATCGCCAGCCGGAAAGGCGTGCACTATTTCATCTATCGAGATCTCCGTGACGTCGTCGTGTCGGAAGCGTACTACCTCTCGTACATGGCACGCTTTCATCGCATGCACCGCTATTTCCGGCATCGTCTCCGCAGTATGGACGAGCGCATCATGACGGCCATTCGCGGCGTGCCGGCGGGCGAGTGGCCGCACGCCTATCCGGATGTCGCGACGCGGTTCGCGGCGTATCACGGCTGGCTGAGTGACCCGAACGTGCTCGCGCTCCGGTACGAACAGGTCATGGGAGACGAGCGCGAGGCGACGCTGCGCCGAATCGTGGAGCACTGGGCCGATCGCGCGACCGGCGACTTCGATCGCGACCAGCTGGTCCGGCGCGCGGCCGCGGCAATCCGCCCCGAGCGCTCGCGCACGTTTCGCGAGGCCAGAAGCGGCGGCTGGAAAGAGCATTTCACGCCCGCGCACGAGGATGCGATGCGCCGCGTCGCAGGACCGCTTCTGGCTCAGCTGGGCTACGAGCCACAGCTCGTCACTGCGTAGGCCGCCCGTTCGATGAAAGCACACGTGGACCGCTACACCATCGTCGCCCAGTCCGTTGGACTGGTCGTGCTGCTGATGCCCTTCCAGTGGATCGCGCTGTACGAAGTCGCGGATCGGTCATTGAAGCCGGTGCACATCGGTTTGGCGGTCGTCGGCCTGGGCTTCTTCCTGCTCGGCCGGCCGCTGCAACGCGTCATCGCCGCGGCCGCGGCGTCCGACTGGTTCGCGCTGCTCTTCGGGCTGTACGTGAACATGATGATGTTCGCCCTGATCTGGACCACGGGTCCCATCGCCGGGGGCATCATCGTCTTCAAGCAGGCGATGTACTTCGTCGTGTTCCTGATGCTCGCGGGCACCATCGTCGGGATTCCATCGGACCGGATGGCGAGCGCCGTGAAATGGTCGGTTCCGTCCGGTTTCCTGATCTTCTGCGCAGCGGGCGTGGTCGTGTTCGCGATGATCGGCCAGAACCTGTTCCTGCAGATCACGGCGGCCATCATCCGGGGCGACCCGAAGTTCCTCCAGTTCGGCATCTATCCGGTGATGTTCAAGCTCGCGGGCGGCAAGCCGCAGGGTGAAGACGCCGAGACGTTCGGCACGAACCTGCGCAACACGCTGGTGGGCGCGTTCTTCCTCTACATCCTGCTGCTCAACATGTATCGCCCGTTGTGGCGGTCCGTGCGCATGCAGGTGGTCGCGACCGTGTTCTCGCTCGTCGGCGTCGCGCTGATCTTCCTCAGCGTGAGCCGCTCCAACATTCTCGTCCTGGCGATCGCCTTCAGCCTCGTGTTCGGCATCAAGCTGCTGCGCGGCTGGCGCCCATCGATGATGACGCTGGTCCTCGGCCTGGCCGCGACCGCGGCGGTGTTCACGGGCCTCGTCGCGGCGCCGGGGTTCGTGTCCGGTTCTGCGTCCATTGCCGATCAGCGCGTGAGCGAGATCTCGAGCAACACCCGAATCGTGATGCTGCAGCAAGTAGTAACGCCGCTCGAGGAGCATCCGGTGCGCGGCTCGGGCATCAACAGCACTGTCTCGATTGCCTCGGGCCACGACTCGCGGATGCACAACGTATTCGCCGTCGCATGGTTCGAGGTCGGCCTGTGGGCACTCGTGGTCGCGATCCTGTTCAACGCGGCCATCGTCATCGCATGGGGGCGGCAGATGTGGCGCGTGATTGCCTATCCGGATCACTGGGTGCTGCCTGTGGCTCCCCACTGGGTCGCCGCGCTCCCGGTGCTGCCCCTGATTCGGGCACAACTCTCGGGAGGAGGCGCATTCACGCTCGTCGAGTGGTCGTGTCTTGCTCTCTTCTTCGGTCTCGTTGCCAGGAACCGAGCCGAACGACGCGCGCGTGAGGGCGCGCCGGCGTACCTCCGTGCGTCTCCCAGCTCGCTCGCGGCACCCGTACCGCCTGCATGAACAAGGGCCCCGATCGCCACGCGGCCCGCCGCGAACTCGTCGGCGGCAGCGGCGCGCTGGCGCTCCGCAACGTTCTGCAGGGTCTCCTCAACATCGTCCGGACGAAAGTCGTGGCGGTGATGCTGGGACCTGCGGGCGCGGGCATCCTGAGCCAGGCGACCCAGTTCCGGTTTTTCGTGAGTCGGTTCGTTTATCTCGGATTCGGGCCAGGAATCGCGAAATACACCGCCGAACGTCACGCACGGGAAGACTGGGCCGGTGTGGCCAGCCTGCTGAACGGCGTCACGACGTTCTTCCTGATCACGGGCGGCACGCTCATCGTGCTCGTCACGGGAGCCGCGCAACCGGTCTCGAAATGGATCTTCGCGGATCCTCATCTGTGGCGATACGCGCTGCTCGTTGCCATTGCGATTCCGATGTTCGTGCAGACGGACGTCGCGAGCATGTTTCTTCGCGGCACGCGCCACTTCAAGACACTGGCACTGAACGGCGTCGCGGTCACGTTCATCGGAGCCCTCGTCGTCATTCCGATGGTCCTGGCATACGGCCTCGATGGAGCGATCTGGTCGATTCCAATCGCCGCGGCGCTGTCGGCGGTTGTCAGCTATCGCGCGTTGCAAGTCGAAATTCTCCGGCCGTCAGGCTTCCGCAGCGAGCTGTCGATGCTGGACAAGGACATGTTGCTGCGTCTGACACGGTTCGGCGTTGTCGGCTCGATCATGACCGTGAGTCGTTCCTTCAGCGACCTGCTCGTTCGCAGTGTGGTCGTCAACTCCCTGGGCCGCGCACAGAATGGATATCTCCAGGCGGCGTGGGGGACTGGCACCCCCACCATGGGACTCATCATCAGCGCGCTGACCGCGTACGGCGTGCCGACGATGGCTGCGTACCAGCACGATCGCAAAGTCGTGAGCGAGACCCGCGACGACTTGATCCGCTTCTATCTGCTCACGTCCATTCCGCTCGGTGCGGCCTACGCGATTGCCATCCCCATCTGGCTTCCCCTGTTCTACAGCCGGGCCTTCATGCCGGCGGAGCGTCTCGCCTATCTGGTCATCTTCGGGCAGCTGCTCTATGGCCTGCGCATGATGATCAACCTCGGGCTCGTGGCGCTAGAACGCTTCACCGCGGCACTCACCCTCTCGCTCGCACAGTCTGCGGTGTTCGTGCTGATGTTCTTCATCTACCTCGACCAGTTCGGACTGATGGCGGCGCCGCTCGCATTTTTCGTTTCGGATCTGGTCATCATGCCCGCGTCCTGGCTGTGGGCAGTACGGCGGGAAGCGTACGAACCGTCGCGTCGGACGCTGCTGCTGCTCGCGAGCTCGCTGGTATACGGCATGGAGTGGGTCATCGCGCCGATCTATCTCGGCGGACGCAACACGCAGATCGCGCTGATGCTGGGGCTGATCGTATGGGCGGCCATCAACATGCGCCGGGGCGACATCGAGCGCGCGCTGCGCATCGTCGGTCGCGGGCGACGTCGCCGCAAGGGCGGCGCATCCGACGACAGCATGCCGGAGAGCAGTCCGGACCGCCTCGACCTCTAGCCGCTGCCACGCCGATTCGTCGTGATCATCTCGCACAAGTACAAGTTCATCTTCGTGAAAACGCGGAAGACCGCGGGCACGAGCATCGAAGCGTTCCTGTCGCCGCATTGCGGTCCCGATGACGTCCTGACTCCGCTGCGTCCGCCGGAGGCGGGGCACCAGGCTCGCCACTACCAACGGTTCTTCAATCCGCTTCCGGAACTGCTGGATGGAGGAGGACGCGGCATCGTGCAAACCGTGAAGGACCTGGTCCGCCGGCGTGCGTTTCGGCCGCACATGTGGGCGCGGGAGATCAAACCGCGGGTCTCGGCAGATGTCTGGGACACCTACTTCAAGTTCTGCGTGGACCGCAACCCGTGGGACAAAGCGCTGTCGTACTATCATCATCTGATCGCGCAGGGCCGGCAGTTCTCCTCGATGGACGACTATATCCAGGGTGCAGACGACTGTTTGAATCTGCCGTTCTATTCCGCGGGCGACGGCACCGTGATCGTCGACCGCGTCATCCGATACGAGCGTCTCAACGAAGAACTCTCTGAAGTATTCTCGGAGCTGGGAGTGCCATTCGATGGATCGCTCGGCGTGCGCGCGAAGGGTGGCTATCGCAGCGATCGCCGTCCGTACTGGGAAGTGCTGTCAGCCGAACAGGTCGACGCCATCGCGCAGCGCTATTCGGCCGAGATCGCCCTGCTTGGATACGAGCCCCGGCACGCATGAGTAGCACGACAGCTGGAACAGCCACCTGGCCGACCTTCCTGATCATCGGCGCCGCCAAGTCCGGGACGACGTCGCTGTACCACTACTTGAGTCAGCATCCCGAGATCTTCATGTCGCCGATGAAGGGGCCGCGCTTCTTCGCCATGGAGGGGCGCTCGCCGTCGTTCACCGGGCCGCAGGACGACGTGGTGAACAAGCGCACGATCACGACGGCGGAGGAGTACGTCGCGCTCTTCCGCGACGCGCGCGACCAGAAGGCGATCGGGGAGGCCTCAGACTGGTACCTGTCGTCGACCGAAGCGCCCGGCCGCATTCATCATTACATCCCGCGCGCGAAGCTCATCGCCGTGCTGCGTCAGCCCGCCGACCGGGCCTTCTCCTCATATATGCATTTCGCGCGACATGGCTTCGAACCGCTGCCGTTCGAGGAAGCGCTGGCCGCGGAAGACGCGCGCGTCGCCGCCGGATGGTCGCCACTGTTCGAGCATCGCGGGCGCGGCTTCTACGCGGCGCAGCTGAAGCGCTACCTCGCGCAATTCGATCGCGACCAGCTCCGCGTGTACCTGTATGACGACCTGCAGCGGGACCCGAACGCGATGATGCGTGACATCTTTACGTTCCTGGAGGTCGATCCGGACTTCAGCCCGACCACCGATGTCGTCTTCAACAAGTCCGGTGTCCCGAAGAGCGGGTTCATACACCGACTGCTCACGGAGCGGAGCATCGCGAAGGACGTGATGAAGACACTGGTGCCGCGCCACCTGCGCAAGCGAATCAAGGCGACGATCCAGAGCCGGAACCTCGCGGACCAGCGCGTCTCTCCCCGACTCCGCCGCCGGCTCACCGCCGAGTATCGCGACGACATTCTCGAGCTGCAGGATCTCCTGCACCGCGACCTGCGGCACTGGCTCGACTGACCGCGCGCGACGTGTACCGGGTGGCAGTGGTCGCGCCGAACATCGCACGACGCGGCGGTGTGCGCACCGTCGTGGAGTTCCTGTGCGAGACGATGGAGCGATCCGGGCGATACGCGCCCGAGATCATCTCGCTCGCGTCGTCCGGAAGCGACGCCGCGAGCGTCCGGCTGCTGCATCCGGGGTCGTGGAGGCACGGGATCCAGACCACGACCGGCGAACTGGGAACGCGGCGCTTTCGGCACGTGGGCGCGCGATTCCCCGAGCTCGAGCTGCGTCGCTACGCGCCCCGCCCCGAGCTCACCGCAATCCTGAACGGCTTCGATCTCGTGCAGATCGTGTCCGGCACGCCAGCCTGGGCGTGGCCGGCCCGGGACGTGACGACTCCGTTGACGCTCCAGGTCGCGACGCTGATGCGGACGCAGCGCGCCGCAACGGCTGCGCGCGACCGCAACGTGATTCGGCGCGCCTGGTCCTGGGCGAACATGGAGCTCGCCTCCCGCGTCGAGCGGAACGCCCTGGAGCGCGTGGATGCCTGCTTTGTCGAGAACCGCGAGATGCACGAACATTTGCTCCGCACACTGCCTGCCGAGCGCGTGATCTTCGCCCCTCCCGGTGTGGACGCCGACGTGTTTCGTCCTCTGGCCGCCGGCGAGACGGTTCCACGTCCGCCCTATATCCTTTCCGTCGGCCGGTTCGCCGATCCGCGGAAGAACACGCGGATGCTCTTCCGCGCCTATGCGGACGTGCGACGTCGCGTCCCCGACGCGCCGCGCCTGGTGCTCGCCGGCCGAACGCCGCCATCGGCAGACGACATGGCGGTCGCCGCGACGGAGGGCGTCGCGGCCCACGTCGATGTGCTCACCGAAGTCACGATCGACGAGCTGGCGCGACTGTATCGCGGCGCGAGCATGTTCGTGCTGTCCTCGGACGAGGAGGGTCTCGGTCTCGTGATCCTGGAGGCGATGTCGAGCGGAGTCGCGGTAGTGAGCACGGATTGCGGGGGACCGGCGACGCTCGTGGAGGAGGGACGGACCGGCCTGCTCACGCCCGTTGGCAGCGCCGGCGCGCTCGCCGATGCGATCGTTGCACTGCTGCGCAACGACTCGCAGCGCCGTGCATTCGGCACGGCCGCGCGCGCGCGGGTACTTTCGCAATTCTCCATGCAGGCCACCGGACGCGCATTTCTCGACGTCTACGACTCGCTGCTCGCGAAGCGGTCGTCCATCCCGCCCACCGCACATGTCGGCTGACGCCGTTCGACCCGATTTCCTCGTCCTCGGCGCGCAGAAATGCGCGACGTCGTGGCTGTACTACTGCCTCCGGGAACATCCCGAGCTGCACTTGCCGGAGCACAAACGGGAATACGAGTACATCGGCGGCGACCTGTATGCGGAGCGCGGCCCCGACTGGTATTTCTCGCTGCTTGCCGGCAAGAAGGATTCGCAGCGCGCGGGCGCGGTCTCGGTGGACTATCTCACGGATCCCCGCTCCGCGCCGGAAGTCCGCAAGCAGGTGCCCAACGTCAAGCTGATCGCGTCACTGCGCGAGCCCGTGTCTCGCGCGATGTCGGCGTACTTCTGGTATCTGCGAAAGGGTCATATCCCGGATGTCGGCGTCGAGCAGGCACTGGAACAGGGGATGCTCGCGGCCACGCGGCCCGCGGCGGCGAACGAGTTCTTCCGCGATCTCGTCACCCGCGGTTTCTACGACGAGCAACTCGCACGCTATCGCGCACTGTTTCCCGCGAATCAGATGCTCGTGGTGCTGTACGAGGACATCGCCGCCGATCCGATGGCCGTGCTCGAGCAGGTGTTCGCGTTCATCGGTGTCGATCCAACGTTCGTGCCGCCGAGCATCTCGACGACGCCGAAGAAGAACACCTACTCGCGCCCCCTCATCGAGATCGAGCGGCTGACGTCGCGCCTCCCGGATCTGCCTCGGCGCGCCTTTGCCAAGGTGATCGACGCGATCAACGGGTGGACGAGCGGCGCAGGGACGGGCGGCGCAGGGACGGGCGGTGAGGGGCGGCCCGAAATTCCGACCGATCTGCGCCAGCGTCTTCGCGAACTCTATCGGCCCCATCAGGCCGCCCTGCAACAGATGCTGCAGGAGCTTCCGGAGTCACAGCGGCCCGCGGGTTCGTTGAAGGACCGCTGGAGCTGAGGCGGGGAATGTCGGACAGTCCCAGGATCTCACCGCCGTCCGTCGACCCGGATGTGGCGTGGCCAACGTTTCTCGGCATCGGGGTCCCGCGCGCGGGCTCCACGTGGCTCTATCGGTTGATGGACAGCCACCCGGCCATCTGGGTGCCCCCGCAGCGCACCGAGGTGCACTTCTTCGATCGCTACTTCGAACGCGGCTTCGACTGGTACGCGCAGTTTTTCCCGCGCGCGTCGGAACGGAACGGGTATCGCGCCATCGGCGAGTACACGCCCGCGTACCTGTTTCACCCGCAGGCGGCGCACCGGATCGAGCAGCTGCCGTCCGCGCGGAAGTTCATCGTCAGCCTCCGCAACCCGGTCGAACGCGCGGTGTCGTACTACCAGTTTCGCCGGCGCATCGACGACTACCGCGGGAGCTTCGACGATTTCCTGCGTGACCGTCCCTACACGGTGGACATGGGATTCTACGCGCGCCCATTGCGACGTTTCGTCGACGCTTTTGGCGCGGAGCGCATGTTGCTTCTCGTGTTCGAGCAGGCGGTAAAGGACGTCGAAGACACGAAGAGCAGGCTCGGAGCATTTCTCGGCGTCGATCCGGCGGGTTTCGCGGAGGGCGGCGACGAAAAGGTGAACTCGAGCTACGTGCCGAGACATCGGCGATTGTACCACGCCGCGTTCGCGGTGGGTCGCTGGCTGCGGCATCATGACTTGTACGGACCCATCGCATTCGCCGAGCGACTCGGGCTCAAGCGCTGGGTGAGCCGCGCCGACTCGAGCGCGTCGAAGCAGGCACCAGCGCCGGATTCGCTGCGACGGCTCGCGGACGCGTATGCACCGGACATCGCCGAAGTCGAACGGATGTTCGGATTGGACCTGAGCCGCTGGAAGTCGCTCAACGTGACATAAACCGGGGCCCGCGAACGCGCATGAGCGGCCCAGCTAACTTCTGGGCACGTGACCATGCGATTGCTCTTCGTCATACCGTTCTACAAGCCGGCATACGTGTATGGTGGCCCCGTGCGAAGCGTGTCGAGCCTGTGCGAGGCGCTCGCCGCGCTCGGCAACCAGGTCACGGTCCTCACGACCAACGCCAACGGATCTGAGCTGGCTCGCGTACCACTTGAAACGCCAGTCGATGTCGACGGCGTGAGTGTGCGGTACTTTCCGGAGCACCGCGTGCGCGGTGGCTTTTTCTATTCGCCGGCGCTTCGCAGGGCGTGCGCCGACGCGCTTCATGTCACGGACCTGACGTACATCTACGGCGTGTGGAACTATCCGGCGATCGCCGCCGGCGCGGAGTGTCGCAAGGCGGGCAAACCGTACATCGTGTCACCGCGCACGAGTCTGATGCAGTGGGCGCTGCGCCACAGCCGCTTGCGCAAGCGCGTGTACATGGGGCTGTTCGGACGACGCTATCTGAACGGAGCGCGCGCGATCCACTACACAAGCGACTCGGAGCGCGCGGAAGCGGAGGTGTTGCAGCTGAAGCCCGAGGCATTCGTCGTGGCGAATCCTGTGGACTTCTCGGAATTCGCCGAGCTCCCCGCGAAGGGTGCATTCCGTCGCGCGCGAGGCCTGGCGAGCGACGAGCCCCTCGTGCTCTACATCGGCCGGCTCGAGCCGAGAAAGGGTCTCGAGCTCACGGTTCGATCGTTCGCCATATGCCGGCGGCGGGTTCCCAACGCGCGACTCGTGATCGCCGGACCAGCGCGACCGGGATACGCCGAACGACTGACTCGGCTCGCCAGCGAGCTCGGCATTGGGGACGCGGTCGACCTGCCAGGGTACGTCAACGCTCGCGAGCGGCTCGAAGCCCTGGTAGACGCAAACCTGTTCGTGCTCACGTCATACGCCGAGAATTTCGGCATGGCCGCCGTCGAAGCGATGGCCAGCGGGACGGCTACGCTGCTCTCGGATCAGGTTGGCGTCGCGCAAGACCTGCAGGGAACCGACGCCTGCGACATCGTCCCGCTCGAGGAGAACGCGATCGGTACGCGGATGGCGGATCTACTCGCCGACGCGCAGCGGCGGGAGACCATCGCTCGCACAGGTCGTGCTGTGGTAATGGCGCGGTACCGGCCCGAGGCGATCGCGCGCGAGGTTCAGCGGCAGCTTGAGCGGACATAAACAGCAACATCGCGCCGCCTTCGGGGTGTGCAATTCAAGAGAGGTTACGCAATGAAAACTCGACTCCTCGCGGTCATCGGCGTGCTCGGCGCCGCCGCGCTCGTACTCGCGTTCACGATCCTGAATCCCCGGCAGCAGGGAACGCAGGGCACCGGCGGCCGACACCGGCGCGCGCGCGCCACAGCGTCCGCGGCGTCCACGGCGTCGATGACCACAACGCCCACCGCGAGCATCCAGGCGCCGAACCTTGCGACGCAGGGCAACCTGGGGCGGCTTACGACACTGCCCGCATGGTTCCTGTCGAGCCGAGTGCACCTGAACACGGGCGCGCAGACGAACATGTTCGACCCTGAGGCGGTCGCCGCGCGGGTCGCATCACTCGGTGCCACGGTCGTCACCATGACGGTGAAGGAGAAGGCGGGAGATCCGGCGTGGCCCAGCGCCGTGCCGGCCGCCGCGAGCGCGCTGCGCTCCCAGGCGAACCGCGTCGAGCCGGTCGCGTCGGCGCTGCACCGGCGCGGGATCCGGTTGATCGGCTACTACTTCGGCTCCACGGACCAGACGATCGCTCGTACGCTGCCGCAGGCCGTATGCAAATCGCCGAACGGGAAGCCGCTCCTTTATAAGGAAGAGAAGGGATTCAAGAACGTTCCGTGGCTCGACATGACCGACCCGGCGTACCGCGACATCATCAAGCAACGACTGCTCGAGATGGCCGCGATGGGCGTGGACGGATACAACTTCGACGAGACGCACCTGCCGCTCGAGGGATGCTATGGCACCGCGGTCGAGCAGGCGTGGCGCGCCGCGACCGGCCGCGCTGCCCCTTCAGGCGGTCGCCGGAACGCAGATCGCGGGGCGTACATCGAGTTCCAGTCGCGTCAGATGGAGGAGACCTTCGGCTACTGGCAACAGGCGGTGCACGCGCAATATCCGAATGTCGTCTTCGTCGTCAGCACCCACGCGCTCGCGCGCCCGCTTGATGACGCGGTGAACTCGGACTTCGCGCGTGTTGTCGACGTTCAGAAAAACGAAGTGACGCAACCGTTGCGCAGCGGTCACGGGATTCCCAACGTGTTCGCACGCGGCGGCGTGGCCGCTCCAGACGCAGCGACACTGTTGGGTTTCGGCTGGGCATGGCTGCGCGACGCAGCGGACGGGCGCCCCCCGCGGCTGTGGCACCCGCACTTCGACGACGAGGCGCGCGCCGAGCAGACCGCGCAAGCGGTCGTCGGATATGGCGGCATCTTCGCACTCGCGATGAACGCGGATGAGCTCAAGGGCACCGGCGACGTGGCCTGGCAAACGCGCCTGCTGCAGTGGGGCCAGAAGATGGCGCCCTACATCGACGCTCCACCGATGCGCTGGGCTGCGGTGCAGTTCAGCGAGGCCGCGCGCGACGGATACGGAACGAATCGCGGGCAAGCGTGGAAAGATGCGGCTGGTCCCGCGGTTGCGGCGTTCGGCGCGTTCGTCCGCGCTGGCGTGCCCGTCGCGGTGCTGGCCGACGCACAGCTGGACGACAGTCGCCTCGCGGCCTATCACGTCCTCGCACTCACGCGGCAGGACGCGCTGAGCGCGCCCGAGCGCGCCGCGGTCGACCGCTTCCGGCAACGCGGCGGCGTGGTGGTGAACGTGGGAGCGCTGGGAGGAGGCAGCTTCGAGAGCGCGATCGCCGCCGTGCGCTCACAGATCGCGTCGGCGACGGCGACAGCGCCGATCCAATTCACATCGGGCACGAACTCGCAGGCACACGTCATCGGCTACGCTGACGCGTCGCAGAATCGCTGGGTCGTCGCGGTGTTGAACGACTTCGGATGGCTGTCCACCCTCTCGCCGGAAGGGGATCGCCGGAGCATGGCGCGCGCGGCGCCGACCAGCGTGTCGCTCGTCCTTCGCACCAGTCGGCCGGTGACGCGGGCATACGATCTGGTGAGCGGTCAGCAGATCAGCGTCTCACGCTCGGGATCGGCGACAACGCTCAACCTGCCGAACCTGGCGCAGGCCGCGTACGTCGTCGTGGAGTTCTAGTAGGAACCGATCGCGAGCGAACGGAAACGGTCGAACGCGGGCTTGGGTGACATCCCGATGGTGAGAAGCCCGCGTTCCGGCCGGAACCGCAATGGGCACCCGGGCAGGCCGGTGTAGCTCGGCGGATCCACGAGCTGGAACCAGAACACCCGCTGCACGCCGAGTTGGACGAAATCGGGGAGCACGTGTCCGAGGTAGTCGCTCTGCTGCAGGAGGCCATCCTCGCCGTCGGACGAGTAGCCGGTTTCCGTGACCCAGATCGGCATGCTGTCCGCCTGCGCGGCCGCGAGCTCGACGCGCACGTGATGCACCAGCGCCGCGGCGGCGGCGGGTGAGCCGTAGAAGTGAACGTTCGCCACATCGAACGTCCGCGCGGCCGGGTATTGCGCGTCGCCGAGGATGTCGTGCAGGAAGGAGCCGACGTCCGCCAGCGCGAGTCCGCCCATCACCACCTTGGCAGCGGGGTCCGCAGCGTGAATGCGGTCCGAGGCGTGCGCGGCGAGCCGCGCGTAATCGGCGGGCGACCCGCACCAATACCGCTCGGTGCAGGGCGCGCCGGGCGCGGTGAGGAGTGCGTCGATGTCCGGCTCGTTCCAGATCTCGTACCCGGCGATGCGGCCGCGATAGCGCGCCGCCAGCTGTCCGACGTCATTCGCCCAGAGTTGGTCGCTGGTCGGCGGATAGCGCGAGAGCGCGCTGTTCTTGGTGCACGAATCCGTAGGCTCGAAGGCCGACTCCGGTGCAGACGTATTCCAGCGCGGTGATCCCACGACCACCGCGAGGATGCGCACGCGGGCGGCGGTTGCGGCCGCAACCACGGAGTCCGTCCAGGCCCACGAGAACGCATCCTCGCGGGGGCGGAAGTTTCCGATCGGAACGAACACGCGCACCCACGAGGCACCCGCGTCCTTCGCGCGCGGCATCACGGCGGCGATCGCGTCGCCGGGCATGCCCGCTCGCAGGGAAACCGCGTACGGCGTGTCCGGAGCGTCCGGATCGGCGACGGTGGTCTGCTCGCAGGAGACCACCAGCAACAGGGCCGTCGCGACTCCCGCGACGTACGAGAGGCGGACGCGCAACCGAGCTCCGGCTAGGCCGACGCGCCTGGCGAGCGAGGACGAATGCGCGCAAGCCGCGCGCGCATTCGCTGCATGTCGTCGATCACCGAATGCCGCAGCGACTGGAAGTCGGAGAAGCTCGCGGTATTGCGGGGTGAGCGACGCACGATCTCGCGGAAGATCGCCAGACCGCAGCCGAGGATTCCGCCCGCAAGCAGTCCGATGATGAGCTTGAGCAGGAGGTGCTTGCTGTCCGAGACGAGCGGTGCGACGGCCGGCTGGACCACGGTGATCGCGGGCGTGTCGCGCGAGACCTCGATGCGCGTCTGCTCGTACGACTGGCGCAGCGACGTGTAGACCGACTGCCGGAGGGAGACGTCCCGCTGCAGGTGATCGTACTGGAACTGCAGGATCGGATCGGTTCCGTAGGTCCGGTTGCGGACGAGGAAATCCTGCAGTCGTCCTTCGGCGGCGCGCACGTCCGCGAGGCTGGAGTCCAGCCGTTCCTGGACGAAGTGGAGCTCGGCAGCGAGACGCCGCCGCTGCAATCCCGCGGCGAACGAATCCACCTGCGCGAGAATGCGCTGGCCGATCTGCACGGAGAGCTCCGGATACCGCGTCTGCACCGCGACCGTAACGAGGCTCGTCGCGGACGTCGACGTCACGTCCATCTCATCCTGCGTGAGCTTCACGAGTGCCGCGTTCCAGGTCTTCTCGGGCGTGGCTTCCTCGATCCCGTGCAACTGGGCAAAGGTCTTCGTGACGACCTGGCCGCCCTGATGAATCGTGTACGGCGCCTGCACGACCGGCAGCAGAAAGTTCTTCTGCATGACGAGGTCGGCGAAGAAATCGCCGTTGAGCCCCGATCCCGACGTGGGCAGGGTGACGCCGAACTGTGCGGCAAGCCCGGCGAGCGTCGACGCGCTGGCCGTGCCGCCCGTCGGCGTGAAGGCGATGCTGCTCGTGTAGGACGGGGGCCAGAGGATGGTCACCACCGCGATCAGTACCGCCGTGACGAGTGGCGTCAGGGCGATGAACCACCGACCGCGGAGCGCGACGTTGGCGACGTCGAAGAGGGAGAGCTCCTCTTCCGCGCCGCGTGCATCCCGGGCACGTGCGTCAAAGGCAAGGGACGGCTCCGCCACGTTGAGATGAAGCTCCTTTGCCTCCGCATGCTTGTCGCGAGTCTCGATCATGTCGCTGATTCCGGAATGGCTGGAGGCCGTGCTACTTCACACGGGAGACGAGAATCACGATCGCAAGCGCGCTCGTGATGACCTGCGCCACCGATCCGGCTGTCTGCGACCAGTCCTTCTGCGCCGGGTCCTTGAGCGGCACGTACACCATGGCGCCTGGACGGGGCTCCGGCAACGCATCGGGGAAGAAAACTCGTGCCTTGTGCGGTTCGACGCCGCCGTTCGGCTGCTGTACGTACGCCCGCTTCCAGTCGCCGGTGTACGCCACGCCACCCGCCGCATCGATGTAGTACGCCAGGTTCTTGCCCGGGACGTACGCGACCGAGATCGGCGAGTTCACGGCACCGCGCACGTCGACCACGGCGCGATACGGCGGGATGAAGAGACTGTCGTCGTCCTGGAGGATGACGTTGTCGCGGTAGTTGGTGTCCTTGATGGCCCGCGCGAAATCCACAGTGATGCGACCGACGCCGCCGAGCTTCCGGTACAGCGAGCCGCCTTCCGGATACGCCTGCTGAGACAGGCCACCTGCCCGCCGAATGATGTCGGACAGCCGCTCCGTGCGTGAATTGATCACGTAGGTGCCCGGGAACTGGACCTCGCCGATCACCTCGACGGTGCGCGGCGTCTGCCAGTCGGGCTGCCGGAGGATCAGGACGTGGTCGTACGGCTGGAGCACGAAGTCCGGCGTTCCGCCCGCCTGAGCGGGCAGACCCGGGGGGCCGGCATACTTGCCGTCGGGTCCGCGCTCCAGGACATAGCTGGAATCCATCTGGACCTCGATGGTGCTCGCGAGCATCCCTGCCGTTCGGTCGGACGGAACTCGGGCAACTTCGGCGCGACTGAGGTAGGCCCCGTCCGCGAGCCCGCCGGCGTAGTGCAGGAGGTCGCGGAGCGTCATGCCCTCGCGATACGGATACTTGCCCGAGGAATTCACAGCGCCGTTGATCTGCACGAACCGGTCAGGACGGAAGTCGGCGGTGCCGAACACCGTGATGCTGTCGTCCTCCTGCAGGGGCATGTCGTGCACCAGCGTGCCGAGCGAATCGCGGAATTCCGCGCGCAGCTCGCGGCGATTCTGGTCGCTCTGCAGGCGGTTGATCTGAACCCCGCGAACGTCCGGGCGCACGCCGCCCGCGATGCGAAGCGCATCGGAGAGCATCATGCCGGAGCGAAAGCCGATGTCCGCCGGATTCCAGACGGCGCCCGACACGACGATGCTGTTGCGCACCTTCGCCGAGACCGCGTTCACGTCGACTTCGTCGCCGTTCTCGAGGGCGACCGCCGCGGCGCCACCGCCGTCTCCGTTGTTCGGGTGCAGCGCGACGTCGATGACCGTGCGATCGCGGCCGCCAACCGTGCGTTCGTCCGCCGGAACGATGCGCCGCACGAGGACGCGCCGCGCATCCGCCGTGGCGGTGAAGCCGCCGGCGAGGTTGATCAGATCTTCCAGCGTCTCACCGGGTGCGAGCTCGTACACCGCCGGGCGAACGACTTCACCGAAGATCTGAACGCGCGGTCCGTGAACGGGGACGAACACGACGTCCCCCGTCTCGAGGCGCGTGTCCGACGAGGCTTCACCCTTGGTGAGGTACTTGTAGAGATCGAAGTGGCCGACGACCTGGCCGCCGCGCCGCAGCTGCACGTCGCGCAGGCCGCCGGTCTCGGTCGGGCCGCCGGCGCCATAGAGGGCGGTGAGCATCGTCCCCGCACCGGAGATCTGGTAGCTGCCCGGCGCCATCACGTCGCCGATCACGAACACCTGGTTCACACGCAGGCGCGCCACGGTGACATAGAGCTTCGTGCCGGCCGACGCATCGCGACCGAGCCGCGAGTAGATGTTCTTCATGCGCTGGTACAGCGCGTTGGTCGCCTGGTCGAGCGAGAGGTTGGCGACGTACACCTGTCCGACGCTCGGCACCACGACGAACCCTTCGCGCGTGACTTCGAGTGTGTACGAGGTCTCGACGCCACCGGTGAGGATCACCGCGAGGACGTCGTGCGGACCGAGTCGGTAGCTGGCGTCCACCGGGCCGGCGAGGTCCGGCTGGAATTGATTCGTGGACCGGCGGAACACGTCGAGCCCGAAGATCGGCGACGAGGGCGTCTGTGCAGTGATCGCGGCTCTCAACGCGTCGAGCTTGGCGAGCGAATCCTGCTCCTGCTGGTCGATGAAGCCGAGGAACTGCACCGCGTTCATCACGGTCGGCGTCGGCGCGGAGCTGGTGGTGTCCTGCGGATTCAGGTAGGAATCGAGGAGATTGTCGGGATAGCCCGCGTTGCGGAGGCGGGCGCGGATCTGATCCGCGGTCAGTCCGCTCTGTGCGATCTTGGTCCGCAGCGTCGCCGCCAGGTTCGGGTTGCTCGCGAGCAGCTGCGTGACCTGCGAGGGCGTCGGCGCCTGCGTGAGTCCGGTGGCGGCCTGAACGTTCGGCGGCAGCACGTACCCGGGCTGCGCGTACAGCGGCTGCGTGCCCGTCGCCGGATAGCCCGTCTGGGGATATGCCGTGGGCGGATATGGCGACTGCGGCGGCGTCGTTGTGGTCGGGGCCGGCTGCTGCGCCGGTGGCTGCGTCTTGGTCGTCTGCGCCTGCGCCGCAGCGGTCGCGACGACGATCGCGATCACGCCGAACTGAACAACCGATCTGACCTTCGACATCGAAAACCCTGGGTGGGAGAGCTGGGAGCCGAGAAGAAGAAGTTAGCCTGCGGACCCGGACGCCTGTACCCGCGTCGCCGTAAAATAGTGCCGAAAAACGACGACTCAAAGCACTTTGCGGCGCAGTGGAGTATCCGCTCTCCGCGGCGCCTTACAGCCGGATTAACCGACGTCCGGCGGGGGTGGGCCAATGGTCCGTCGATGATGCGACGGGCGGTGACGCGACGGGGTCTCGACCTCGTCGGCCACGCCAGTTTGAGGTTGAGCCGTGCATGCCCTGCCGAGGTTTGCTACAGGCGGCCAGCCTCACCCGGCATTAATAAAGTCTCAGACGCGTCCAGACGCATGGAGGCAGGCTCGGCGCCAGCGCACACAAAGCAGAACGGAACCCCTAATCGGACGGCCTGGTGCTTCGGATGATCCGCGCTGGAACGCCCCCGACAACGGCGCCCACCGGCACGTCTTTCGTGACGACGGCGTTCGCGCCGACGACGGCATGATCGCCGATGTGGACACCCTCGCGCACGTACACATTGTCGCCGATCCAGACGTGATCGCCGACCACGATTGGCGCATGACGTCGCGCGTGACGAGCGCCGGACGCATCACCTGTCGCGTACTCGGGATCGTGCGTGCGTGACTTCATCGACACGTTCCGTCCGATCGCACAGAAGCGGCCGATCGTGATGGTGGCCTCGGCCGACGTCAGGAGCTCACCGGACCGCATGTACGTGCCTTCGCCGATAGTGACATTGGCATCCACGCGCACATCGCCAAGCTCTACGGAAGGATGAATCCCCGGATTTCGCCGTTTCGCGCGAAGCTCACGGCGGCGGCGGGTGCGCCGTTCGATCAAGAGCGCCAGATAATCGAATAGCGCGACGCGGTCCAGGAAGGCGTCGAGAGCGCCGCTGAGTCCGCGCGGTCCCCGACGAGCCATCAGCTCCGACGGCCACCCTCGGCCGGGATGATGCCCTCGTCACCGAGATATCGAAGGAGTTTGCTCACCAATTGCTCAACGTTCTCGCGATCCGCGTTCGCGATGAACTCCGGTTTCTCGGGTGCTTCGTATGGTGAGGTCACACCGGTGAGGTCCGCAATCTCTCCCCGCGCTGCGCGCTGGTACAAGCCTTTGGGATCCCGCCGCTTGGCCTCCTCGAGATCGACGTTCACGAAGATCTCGATGAAACGGCCGTCCGGAAACTTGGCGCGCACCGCGTCGCGATCGCGCTTGTACGGTGAGACGAACGTGCACAGCACGATCGCGCCCTGCTCGAAGAAGAGCCGGGCGACCTCGCCGACGCGGCGAATGTTCTCAGCGCGATCGGCGGCGCCGAACTTGAGGTCGGCGTTGAGCCCGTGCCGCAGCTGGTCGCCGTCGAGCAGCATCGTCTGGCACTTCATGTCGAAGAGACGCGATTCCAGCTCCCGCGCGATGGTACTCTTGCCGGCGCCGGACAGCCCGGTGAACCAGAGGACGGCGGCCTTGTGGCCGTTGCGCTCCTCGCGCGCCGAGCGCGCGACGTTCCAATCCTGCCACACGACGTTGGGCGACGCGGTGACCTCGGGCGCGACGCCTTCCGAGGTCTTCGTCTCGCCGCGGATCATTCCCGCCGCGACCGTCGTGTTCGTGTGGGGATCGACGAGGATGAAGCTCCCCGTCGAGCGGTTCTGCTGGTACGTGTCGAAGAACAACGGCTGCGAGACGAGCAGCTCCAGACGGCCGATGTCGTTGAGTCCGAGCGTGTCGACGTTCTCCCGGTGCAGCGTGTCGACGTCGATGCGATACACGAGGCTCGACACCAGCGCCTGCGCCTGCCGCGAGGTGTGCATCAGCACGTAGCGGGTGCCGCGGTCGAGCGGTTTTTCGCTGAGCCAGCAGACCATGGCGTCGATCTGTGTCGAGATGGTGGGCACGTTCATCTTGCGCACGATCATCGCGCCGCGGCTGGCGTCGATCTCGTGATCGATGGTGAGCACCACGGAGTCGCCGGCAGCGGCTTCCTCGAGCTCTCCACCGGCCGCGACGACCTGCTTGATGCGCGACTGATGTCCGCCCGGCAGGACCAGGACTTCTTCGCCGGGCCGGATGACGCCCGACGCGATGCGTCCCGCGAAGCCGCGAAAGTCCTGGTGCGGCCGGATCACGTACTGCACGGGGAAACGGAAGTCGATGAGGTTGCGATCCGCCCCGACGTTCACGTTCTCCAGGTGGTGCAGCAGCGTGGTGCCCTGATACCAGGGCATGTTCTCGCTGTGCGTGACGATGTTGTCGCCCTGGAGCGCCGACACCGGGATGAACACGAGATCCTTGATCTCGAGCTTGTCGGCGAAGTCGCTGTACGACGCGACGATGTCGTCGAAGATCGACTGGGAGTACTCGACCGCGTCCATCTTGTTGACGGCGACGACGATGTGCGGGATGCCGAGCAGCGAGGCGATGAAGCCGTGACGCTTGGACTGCGTGAGCACGCCCTTGCGTGCGTCGATCAGTACGATCGCGAGTTCCGCGGTGGACGCGCCGGTGACCATGTTGCGCGTGTACTGCACGTGCCCGGGCGTGTCCGCGATGATGAACTTGCGCTTCGGCGTCGCGAAATAGCGGTAGGCGACGTCGATGGTGATGTTCTGCTCGCGCTCGGCGCGGAGTCCGTCGGTGAGGAGCGCGAGATTGAGGTGCGCCTCCCCGCGTCGCTTGCTGGCCAGGTCGATGGCCTCGAGCTGATCCTCGAAGATGGATTTCGTATCGTAGAGGAGCCGCCCGATGAGCGTGCTCTTGCCGTCGTCGACGCTGCCCGCGGTGCTGAAGCGGAGCAGGTCCATCATGTGATGCTGGTCCGTCATCTCAGAAGTATCCCTGCTTCTTGCGGTCTTCCATCGCGGCCTCGGAGCGCTTGTCGTCGTTGCGCGTGCCGCGCTCGGTGGTGCGGGCGGCGGCGGTCTCCGCGATGATGTGCTCGATCGTGGCGGCGGTGGATTCCACCGCGCCGGTGCAGGTCGCGTCGCCGACGGTGCGGAAGCGGACGAGCCGCTCGGTGTAGAACTCGCCCGGGAGCAGCGGCATGAAGGGCGTCCGCGCGAAAATGACGTTGTCGCGCTCGAACGTCTCGCGCCGATGCGCGAAGTAGAGCGCCGGCAGGTCGATCTTCTCCTGCGCGATGTAGTGCCACACATCCAGCTCGGTCCAGTTGCTCAGCGGAAAGACGCGGAAGTGCTCGCCCGGCGCCTTCTTGCCGTTGAAGATGTTCCAGAGCTCGGGACGCTGGTTCTTGGGATCCCACTGGCCGAAGACGTCGCGGTGCGAGAAGAAGCGCTCCTTGGCGCGTGCCTTCTCCTCGTCGCGGCGGCCGCCGCCGAACGCGGCGTCGATCTTCAGTTCATTGATCGCGTCCAGCAGCGTGACCGTCTGGAGGGCGTTGCGGCTGGCTTTCGGGCCCGTTTCCTCGACGACGCGACCCTTGTCGATCGAGTCCTGCACGCTGGCGATGAGCAGCTTCGCTCCCAGTCGCTTCGCGAGGTCGTCGCGGAAGTCGAGCGCTTCCTGGAAGTTGTGGCCGGTGTCGATGTGGAGGAGCGGGAAGGGAAACTTCGCCGGATGGAATGCCTTCACGGCGAGGTGCACCATCACGATGGAGTCCTTGCCACCGGAGAAGAGCAGAGCCGGACGCTCGAACTGCGCCGCGACTTCGCGCATGACGAAGATCGCTTCGCTTTCGAGCTGGTCCAGGTGGGAACGGCGATACTGGGACACGTCGGGTTTGCAAGCGGAATGGGGTCAACAAGTTAATGACTGTGCAGAGATTACGCGTTGCCGTTCTCCGGCCCTGGCGTGATCTTGTCCCGCCCCCCGCACGACCGGCGCGACACAGACCCGATGTTTCCTCCCACGCCCCCGGCATGCGCATCCTGATGGTGTGTCCTTCGTCACCACGTCCTCCGCGAACCGGGGGGAAGCTGCGCATGTATCACTCGGCGCGGGTGCTGTCGGCGACGGACGACGTCACCGTCTGCGCGCTGACTTGGAGCGACGAAGAGCGGAGCGCACTGGAGTCACACACCGGCTTCCGCGGCCTGGCCGTGCCGCACCGGATATCGAAGTGGCGCGCGCTCGCGGGAAGCCTCGCCACGGGACTTCCGACGCCGGTCACGCGCTTTCGCAGCGCGGAACAGCATGCGCGGCTTCGCGCACTGCTCGACCGCGAGCACTTCGATCTGATCTGGTGTCACTTCCTCGCGACCGCGCAGAACATCCCGGACACGGCGATTCCGATCCTGCTCGACCAGCACAATCACGACGCGGGGCACTGGCAGCGCATCGCGGACGGGACAGACAGCCCCGCATGGCGCGCGGTCGGTCGCTGGAATGCCCGGGCCTGGCGGCGGCGCGAAGCGAGGGCGCTCGCGCGATTCCGATGGATCCTGTCCGTATCCGAGACGGAACGCGCTGAGACCGCGAAGCTCGTGGACGAGAAGGCGGCGGTGTGGACCGCGCCGAATGGCGCGAGCGAGGCCGGGACGGGCGGGCAGCGCTCCGACCGCCCCGTCGTGCTCTTCTGCGGTGCCATGCACCTGGCGATGAACGACGAAGGCGCGCGGTGGTTCATGCGCGAGGTGGTTCCGCGCGTGCGTCGCGAGATCCCGCAGTGCGAATTCGTGCTCGTGGGCGGCACGCCGACGCTCCGCGCGCGCGTTGCGGCGCGGCGCGCGAACGTTCGCATCACCGGCCTCGTCGACGACGTCTCCCCGTTCTACCGGGACGCGAGCGTCGCCGTGGTGCCCGTGCGCATGGGAGGCGGCACCAAGATCAAGACCCTCGAAGCGATGGCGCACGCCCTGCCGGTCGTTTCAACACACGCGGGGGTGCAGGGATTGCGCGTGGTGCCCGACATGCACGCCGTGGTGACCGACGACGCGACGCGATTTGCCGCCGCGATCATTCGCCTGCTGCAGGATCCTGCGACAGCGGAACGGCTGGGCGCGGCGGCGCGCGAGCTCATTCGGGCGCATTACGCCTGGGACGACATCTATGGAAGCGTGCGGCAGCGCCTCGGAAGCGCGCTCACGACTGGAACGCAGGCATCCTTTCGGCCGCGAGAGCATCCGACCGCGCGGCGGGCGCCAGCCGGGACGCGCTGAGCAGCGTACGCAGGCGCTCATCGTGCGGCGCGTAGTAGTCGCTGAGCCAGGCCCTGTCCGCGTCGTCCATCGGCGGCCGACCTCCCCACTCCGACAGCGTGTCCCTGATCCAGTGACGAACGCGTCGCGGCACCACGTAGTGCAGCCGGTTGCGGAACATGACCCGCCATGCTGCCGCGGCTGACGCGCTCATGGCGGCGTTCCGATGGACGCTCGGCACCGGTGCCGAGTCGCTGACACCCAGGAAACGCCAGACCGCCGCGAGAACCGCCGCAGGGTCGGCGATCAGGTCCTCCAGCCAGAACACGCCGATCTGCTCGCGCGGAAAAAGCGCGAGATAACGGGACAGGTGCGTCGCGTAGTGTCCGGCGTCGAGAAATGTCCGCACGGTGCTGAAGCGCTTGTCGGGTGACAATCCCGCCAGCCAGCGCCGCTCACCCTCGCGCCCGACGAACCGGCCTTCGACCTCCAGGTCGCGCAGGTTGGCATCCAGGGCGCGCCGAAAGGGCAACGGTTCCTTGCCGCGGCTCTGACGGTCCCACCAGTGCGAGTAGCAGCGCGCCACCGGATCACGGAGCATCACGATCAGTTTTGCGTCCGGGAGCGATTCGCGAATGCGCGGCGCGACGTAATCGAGGTAGAGCTTGCACGGGCGTGCTTCGCCCGATGCAGGCTGGCCGCACCAATCCGCGTAATAGGTGCGCCAGTAGTACTCGAGCCCCCGATCGTACTCGGCGTCGAAGAAGGGCGGCTCCTTCCGCGGCGTCACGAAGATCTCGGGATGCATGCCCAGCATGGCATGCAGCGTCGTGGTGCCGGCCTTCGTGGCGCCGAGGATGAGGAACGTCGGCTTCATCGCGCGGTGCGCAGCATGCGCAGGTATCCGCGCGCTTCACCCGCCTCCCACGCGAGCTCGCCGGGCAGCCACACGGGGAGGGTCCACAGCGCCTGGAGCATCCAGCTCGCGCGGAGGGCGCGCGCGAGGCGGATCGCCGCGATGCGGACGGCGCGGACCCCGGTCACGGTGAGCGCAATACGCAGGGCCAGCGCGGCCGCGCCGAAGCGCGCGAACGTCGCCCGTCGTTCGGCGATCTCGTTTCCGCGCAGCAGGCGTTCGGCGAAGAAGCCCCGCGCACTGGTCAGGTGGTGGTGATGCACGACCGCATCTGCGGCAAACAGCGCGGGCTCGCCACGGCGTTCGAGCCACCAGCCGAGCGTCGCGTCGCCCGTGAAGGAATCCTCAGGCAGTCCGCCGATGGCGTGCCAAACGCGACGGGAGCAGAGCAGGTTCGCGGACTGCACCGCGTACGTCGCGTGCGAGGCGCCGCCCGGCAGCCACGAGTGGTACTTGCCGAAATGGACCCCGCGGTCGACCCACTTGTCGCCGTAGCAGGCGACGGCGCCGACGACGACCTCGTTCTTCGCGCTCGCCGCCGCGAGCCGCTCGAGCCAGGCCGGATGCGCGTAGACGTCGGGGTCCGTGAAGACCAGCCACGCACCGCGCGCGAGCGCCGCGCCGCGATTGCGCGCCGCATGCGGCAGGAGCCGCACGGGTGAACGGTGGAAGCGGACTTCAGGAAAACGCGCGACCACCTCGGCGACGCCCCCGGTCGGACCGCTGTCGACCACGATGACCTCGAAGTCCCGGAAGGTCTGCGACCGTAGCGCTTCGAGCGTCCCGCCGAGCGTGACGTGCGATTCGTACGTCGGCATGATCACGGAGAACATCGGACCGGCGCCGGAGGTCATTCGGGATATCCCGTGTCATCGGGCAGTCGCGCCGAGCACAGCTCGAGTCGCGTGAAGCGCGCCGCGGCATCGCCCGGCCCCGCAACGAGGCCCGCCGCCTTGCCGAAGGCGGCGGCGTGCGCGCACACGAGGAAGACCGGGATCGCGGCAAGCCACTGCACGAGGTGGGACGGCTGTCGGATGAGGATTCCGGCCGTCATCCGGGCGAGACGATACCAGGGCACGAGCGGCGCGCTCAACGCGTGCATCCAGCGCTTGGGTCCCGACCAGGAAAAGAGCGCCGAACGGCTGCATGCCATCACCCGGTGGCAGAGCATGTTTCCCCAGATCGCCGTCGCGAGGTCTGGTTCGTTGAAGTGGCGGATCCGCGCCGCGGGAACGACGGCCAGGCGCCGTCCGTTGCGAACGAGCATCGCGTACAGCGACGTATCGAAGATCAGCAGCTCGGAAAGCCGGTCGCGATACTCGTGCAGCGCGTCGCGCCGAAACGCGACGTTCATGGCGGGGAGCAGCGTCGTGCTGGTCGCGCGCGCCGGCGGCGCCCATCGCGCGTAGGAGAGCATGTAGCAGGAGTCGCTGACCCCCGCGCCCGGATTGCCGTTGTGAATCTCGTACCCGATCGCGTCCCAGTCTTCGCGGAATGCCGCGATGACCGCGTCGAGCCAGCCCTCGGACGCGAAGCAGTGCTCCTCGATGAACGCGACGATCGGGGCCGTGGCGGCCAGGGCGCCGGCGGCGCGCGCATCGCCGAAGTGCGCGCCGCGAGGCATCGTGAGCACACGGACCGCGGGATGGCCGTAGCACGGCAGCGGCTCTCGATTCCGCTCGGCGAGGTCCACGACCAGGACTTCGGCGTTGTCATGGACCTGGTCGAGGATGGAGCGCAGCGCCCGCTCAGCGCGCACGCGCTGATCGCCGACGACCATGACGACGGAAACTTCGGGTGGGGAGGAGGAGGGACGCATGCGACGATGAAGAGCCAGCCTGGGCGGGGTCCTAACAAAGCGCCGATCACCGGAACCCGCCATACCTTATCAAGAGAATGACCGGCCCACGGATCCTCATCGTTCGCGTCGCGGGGTTGGGCGACGTCGCCGTCACCTCGGTGCTGCTGAACCGCATTCGGGTGGAGGCGCCGGGCGCCCACATCACCTGGCTTTGCAGCGACCAGGCGGAGCCACTGGTGCGGCTGTTCCCGGGCGTGGACGATGTCATCCCGGTCCGCGAACGCGCGCTGTTCGGGAGCTTCGTCCAGCGCGCGGCCACGCTCGCCGGCGTGTGGAAGCGTCTGCTCGGCCGGCGCGTCGACCGCGCGTTGCTCGTGCATGCCGACGCGCGCTATCTCGCGCTCGTGTCGCCGTTGATCGCGCGCGGGACGCGCGTCGACCGGCTGCATCATCACGGAAAAAACGCGATCAGCCTGTCGCGCTACCGTGGCGACGAATTCGCGCGCCTCTGGGACGGCGGCCCTCTCACGGGGCCGGTCGTCGCGCGCTACGAGCTTGCGGACGTTCGTCCGCGGTTGCCCGAGACCGCCAGCCATCTTCGCAGCCCGGCGACGCGAGTCGTTCTTGCACCCGGCGGCGCGCGCAACGCGCTGCGTGACGACGCGCTGCGCCGCTGGCCCGTCGAGAGCTTCCGGGAGCTGGCAGTGATGCTCGGCCGCGACGGCATCGACGTCACGCTCGTCGGCGACAGCCACGACGCGCTGCTCGCGCCCCGGTTCGATGGCGTTCCGGTCACGAACTTCATGGGAAAACTCACGTTGATCGAGACGCTGCAGGTTCTTCGCGGGGCGGCCGCGGCGGTTGCCTGCGACTCGGGCCCGCTGCACCTGGCGCGGCTCGTGAGGACTCCGGTGATCGGCCTCTTCGGACCCACGGTCCCGCGACACGTGCTCGGAACCGAGTCCCCGGAGGTCCGCGCCATCTGGGGTGGCGCGGAGCTGGCGTGCCGGCCGTGCTACGACGGCCGCAACTACGCGCCCTGCTCGAACAATCTGTGCATCCGCTCGATCGCCACGCGCGACGTCTACGACGCAGTGCGCGAGCTCGTCTTCCGGGCGATGACTTCCAGCACGCCCGCGACCTGATTCAACAGCGGGACCGACGACAGCGCGCGGTCGGCGGCGAGAACCCCGGTGGTCCAGCCGCTATAGAGTCGGCGGAGCGCGTCGGGCAAGCCGGTGAGGTTCTTCGGCAGCATGTTGCCGCGGCGCAGGCGTTCCGTGCGGAATCCGGTTTCGCCGAGGATTCCTTCGATCTCCGAGGCGGTGAAGCGGCGCGGGTGCGAGTAGCCGATGCCGAGTGTGCGCGTGATCGCTTCGACCCACGTGTACTTCTGCGGCAGCTGATAGATCGCGAAATACCCGTCGGGCCGGAGCACGCGATGAATCTCGGCGAGGGAACGTCTCTCGTTTCCCGGGGTGCTGAACTCATCCACATGCTCGAGCACGCCGCAGCTCAACACCGCATCGAATTCCGCGTCCGCGAACGGGAGGTCGGTGGGGTGGACAGCACGGACGATCTCCTCGTGGCGGAGAACGGGCAGCACGGGAAGGGTGTCGACCGTGGTCGACATCTCGAAGGGCACCACGTCGAAGCCACGCCGGCGCAGCAGGTAGGTCATCTGTCCGACACCGCACCCCCAGTCGAGGACGCGTCCCGCTGGAACGGCATTCGCGATCTCGTTCGCGATTCGGATGTAGTTCCGGATGCCGATCGGCTGATCGAGGTGTAGGAAGTTCGGTAGCCGACGTTCCCGCGCGGTGGCTGCGACACCCGCGAGGAACTCGTAGTCCTCGCGGTCGCGGTCGGAAAACGTCACGTCGTACTCGCGAGCAAACGGGGTTCGAGTGTCATGAAAATGCGATGGGCAGGCGAGTTCGACGGAAGGCTAACACCTTGTCAGATCATAGCTAGGCGACGACTATTGGATTCCCCGCAGCAGACGCACTTCAGCGAGCGCAGATAGTGGCGAGAGTCTCGGGATCGTGGGCAAAACGCAGCTCGGCCGCTGACGCGCGGCGTGTGCACTGGCGGCCGACACCGGCCAAAGGCGCACGGCTGCCGCAATACGACGTCCGGCTGACGCGGGAGCTCGCCAACCGCCGGATGGCCATCTCGGTGGTCCGCCAGGCACTGCGCCTCGTGACGCTGCATGCACTCGATGCGGCCGCCATCACCGTCGCCGCGCTCATCGCGGATGCCGCGATCGACCCCGGCGACTTCGGACGGTTCCTGCCGTGGCTCGTCGCCTTCCTCCTCATCGGCCTGAATCTGCGGGGCAGCTACCGCGCCGGTGACAGTCGACGTGACATGCCACGCCTGTTGACCGGCGCGGTGATCGGCATCGTCGTCGCCTTCCCGCTGGTGATCCAGTCCGGCAATGCGCAGGCGCGGGAGTTCCTCGCGCTCTTCGCCGTTACCGGCATCGCCGCGCTGTTCCTCGAGCGCCGCATCGTGGACGCGGTCGTACACGCCGCATATGCGCACGGCATCGGCCTGCGTCGCGCGCTCGTGGTCGCGCGCAAGCACGAGTACGTCGAAGTCCTCGGCGGGATCGCGCCGCACCAGATCGGACGGCCGGCGGAGGACCAGGTCATTATCGGCTACGTCACGCCCGAGGTGAGCAAGGACGCCAACGCGATGGGCTCCCTGCTCGATCTCGAGGGCATCCTGTCCGCGCACGACGTGAGCGAGCTGATCGTCGCCTCCGCACTCGCACCGGACATCCTCACCGACATCGCCGAAGCCTGCTTCGAGCGCGGCGTTCGGCCGATCGTGATCGCGCCGACGATGTCATCGCCCAACGTGTGGGCCGAGTTGACGCGCGTGGGCCGGCTCGCCGCCTACCAGCTGCATCCGTTGCGGCTGGAGCTGCCGGCCCTGGTCGTCAAGCGCGTCACCGATGTCGTCGTGGCGGGCACCGGTCTCGTGATCGGGTTGCCGCTGATGCTCCTGATCGCGCTGGCGATCAAGATCGAATCGCGCGGACCCGTGTTCTTCCGGCAGCGGCGCGTCGGGCTGGGTGGCCGGCAGTTCATGATGTGGAAGTTCCGGAGCATGGCGCACGAGGCGGAATCGCGGTTGGCGGACGTCGCCCACCTGAACCGGTACCCGGATGGGAGACTGTTCAAGCTCCAGACGGACCCACGCGTCACCCGCGTTGGCCGCCTGCTGCGGCGTTTCAGCCTCGATGAGCTTCCGCAGCTCGTAAACATCCTGGCCGGGGACATGTCCGTCGTGGGTCCCCGCCCCCCGCTCCCAAGCGAGGTTCAGTCGTACGAGCCGCGCCACTACGTTCGCCTGAGCGTGGTTCCGGGGCTGACGGGGCCGTGGCAGGTGAGCGGCCGGAACCTGATTACGGACTTCGAGGAAGTGGTGCGGCTTGAACGGGAATACATCGAAGCGTGGTCGCTCCGCTGGGACGTCGAGATCATACTACGGACGTTTTTCGTGGTTCTCAGTGGCCGGGGCGCGTATTAGCTTAAGTTCGTGCCTCACAATCAGTTGTTCGCCCGATTGCTGGCGCTCACCGCGCTGGGTGTCGCTGGGCGGTTACCCGCTCAGGATGTCAGCAGCGACGTTGCGCATCGCGTAGCCGAGCAGCGGCTCCGGCCCGGGGACGCGATCCAGGTCCAGTTCCCACAGGACCGCGAGCTCAACAGTTCGGTAGTGGTCAACGAGCGCGGCGAAGCCGTCTTTCCGAAGCTGGGTGCCGTGGACGTCACACGGCTCACGATCGGTGGGCTCCCGGACACCCTGCGGTCCAGATACGCCCTTTATCTTCGCGATCCGTCGCTGGACGTCGCGGTCCTGCGCCGCGTGACCGTGAATGGCGAGGTGCGTCTGCCCAGCGTGTACATGCTGGACGTCACCTCCACGATCCGGGACGCCGTCGCGAAGGCGGGCGGCCTCACCGAAACGGCCAAACGCAACGACCTCGTGATCGTGCGTGGGAGTGAACGGATTCGCGTTGCCGATTGGCAGAACAATACCGGACCAGTCGCGGATCTCCTGTCCGGCGATCAGGTCTTCGTGGGACGAAAGTCCTGGCTGGAGTTGAACGCGCTCCCTGTCATCAGCACGAGCGTGATCGTCATCGGCCTCATTCAATCCCTGAGACGGTAGACGATGCAGGAACAGCTGCCGCCGATTGCCGGCTATGAACGGACGCCCGTGGCGTCGGATGCCGTGGACGTCGCCGATGTGGTGCGCACGTTGCGTCGCCAGTGGCGCGCGGTGATCGCTTTCCTCGCGCTTGGCGTGGTGGGCGCCGCCGCGGTGGTGCTGTTCGCGCCGCGACGCTTCGACGGAACCGCATCCGTGTTCGCACACCCGGACGCGGCCGGCGGGACCTCGATCGCGGGCCGGATCTCGGGCGTGGGCGACCTGCTCGGATCGCTCGGCGGGCTCGGTCTCAGCGGCTCACTGGAAACCGAGCTCCAGGTCCTTCGCAGCCGCATGCTGGTTGGGCAGGTGGTGGACTCGCTGCAGCTGGAATTCGCGGTCAAGGACCCGGCGCGCGTCGCGCCGAGCACGTTCATCGCCGCCAGCAGCCTTCCTGGTCGGTTCGCGCCGCGGACATACGTGTTCGATCGGCAGCCGGACGGGTCGTATCGGACCGAGTCGAACGACTCGACCTACGTGCTGCACCCGGGTCAGTCCTCGGCGATCGACGTCGGGGTCGTGACGCTGCAAGCGTCCGGGCTGCCGCCGCATTTCAAGCTGAAGGTCTACGACCGGGAAGACGCCATCACGCGCTTCGTGAGCCGGCTGGCCGTCAGCAAGGCGGGAGGCGAGATCGCAAAGATCCGGTATCGCGGCGACGACTCGGTGACCGCCGCCGCCGCCGCGAACTCGATCACGAAGTTCTATCTCGACCAGCGGACCAGCACGGACCGGAGCGTGAATCGAAAGCGCGTCGAGTACGTGACGACCCAGCTGGACCAGACAGGCGTGGAGCTGGCGCGGGCGGAGAGCGACCTGCTTCGCGAGCAGGAGCGGACACAGATCTTCGACCCGGAAATCGTCGGCAAGGTGGAGTGGGAATCGTCGGCGCAGATGCGGAAGACGCTCACCGACTTGCAAGTCGAGGATGCGTCGATCCACCAGCTCCTCACGCAGCTCGATGCCGGTCAGGTCACGTCGGCGGACCTCTCGGCATATCCCGCCTTCGTCCACGGTTCCGCCGTGACGCCCCTGGTGACGCAGCTGAGTGAGCTCGAGGGCCAGCGCATCCGCTTGCTCGAACGCCGCACCGAGTCCGATCCCGACGTGCGCGCGCTCGACGAAACCATGCGCAACCTGCGGGCAAACATCGCCGGCATGGCGCGCAGCTACGCGAGCTCGGTGTCGCACCAGCGGGCGCAGTTCCAGACCCGCGTGGACAGTGTGGAGCGCGAGATGATGGCGCTGCCGGCGGCCGCGCAGCGCGGCGGGCGTCTGCAACGCGACATCCGCCGCCTCACGGAGATCTATACGGCGCTGCAGGCCCAGCTGGTCGAAGCGCGTCTCGGGACGATCGGCGAAGGCGGCGAGATCCGGCAGGTCGACGTTGCGGTGCCACAACGAAAGCCGGCGTTCCCGACGCCGTTCCTCACCATGGGCATCGGCACGGCCGGCGGGTTGCTCGCGGGGATCATCGCCGCGCTGTTCCTGGGCTGGTTCGGCCGCTGGCTGCGGGACCCGAGCGAGATCGAGCGCGCCGTCGGGATCTCGGCACATCGGCTCGAGACCGACTCTCCGCTGCTCGTGTCGCCGCGCTGGGCGCAGAGCCTGCTCGTGGTGCCGCTCGACGACAGGTCGGAAACGGCCACCGTCGCCGAGCGCATCGCGCGAACCGCGCGGCAGCGTTTCGTCAACGCCACGGTGCTCGACCTCACCACACCGACCTCGAGCAACGGCAAGCCGGGTGTCGACAGCGCACACGTCGGCACGCTCATCGATGAGCTGGAGCAGCGGAACGGGATGGTGGTGGTGCAGTTGCCCGGATTGTTGAACGACACGACGATGGCCGCGCTGCGGGACAACCGTCCGGTCGTGCTGGTCGCGCCGCCGGGCCCGGTGGATCGCACGCGACTCGCGTACGCAGTGGATACACTGCGCCGGATGCAGGTCCCCTGCGCCGGCGTTGTGATCAGCACCGCGAACGGCCGGCGTCCGGCGCGCGCGCTCACGGTCTAGCGGTGTCGGCGGGATCGGTCGGGGTGACTGCGGCCGAATACGGCCCGACGCGATCCACGGTGGGCATCACGCCCCTGCGGGCGCTGATCATCGCGCTGACCGCGATCGTGCTCGGCAATGCGGCGCAGATCCCGATGCTGGATCTCGGCGATCGCGTCGCTCCATTGAATGTGAACGACCTCGCCGTGGCGGGCGCGCTCCTCGTGGGCGCGCTCGCGATGATGCAGGCGCGGTCGCTCCGCCTGAACGACGTGTGCGTCGCGGCAATCGTGTTCGCCAGCATCGGCGCGCTGTCCGCCCTCGCGGGAGTCGAGCGCTTCGGGCTGAGCGGCGTCGAAATCGCGGGGAGCCTCGCGTACCTGGCGCGCTGGGTGTTCTACTTCGCGCTGTACGTCGTGATCATCAACTGCATCCGCGCCGAGGACAGCGAGGCCGTCTGGCGGGCGCTCGAGCGCGCGCTGCTGGTGATCGTCGCCTTCGGCATCGTGCAAGCCATCTTCCTGCCGAACTTCGCCTTCATCGTCTATCCGGACGCGCGACCGACTACCGACTTCGACCAGCAGCGCCACCGGCTCGTGTCCACGATCCTCGAGCCGAACATCGTGTCGGGCATGATCGTCATGATCCTGCTGGTCCAGCTGGCGCGGATGGCGAGCGGCGTGCGCGTTCCGCTCTGGAAGCCGGTGCTCATGTTCGCGGGGCTCATCGCGACGCTGTCACGCAGCGGCATGCTCGCGCTGTTCATCGGCGTGTGCGTGATCGCGTTCATCCGCGGCGCGAACAAGCGCCTGCTGAAGCTCGGGGGCGTCATCATCGCGCTGCTGATTCCGATGCTGCCGATTCTGATCCCGTTTGCGAATGATTACACGCGCTTCAGCGTGACGGATGGATCGGCCATGGGCCGCGTGATCGTGTGGCAGCGCGCGATCGCCACGTTCCTCGAGTATCCGTGGTTCGGGATCGGATTCAACACCTACGGTTTCGTACAGGAACGTCGCGGTTTCGAGCGGCTCGGCGGCGCGGCCTACTCCGCCGAGGGCGGCCTCCTCTTCGTCGCGGTCCTGACCGGCATCGTGGGATTGTGCGTGTACCTCGCGATGCTGTGGCTGGTGCTGCGTCGTGCGCGTCTGGCCGCGCGGCTGATGCACGCGACGCCGGAGCAGCGTGGCCTGCTCATCGGAACGGTGGCGACGACCGTGGCCATCGTGGTTCACAGTGCATTCGTGAACAGCCTGCTGACGCCGTGGGTGATGGAGCCGCTGTGGGTGCTGTGGGGCCTGTCGTTCGTCATCGCCGCCGCCCTCAACCGCCGCCGCGTCCCGCGCCTCGCATGAAGTGGGTGTATGCGACGCTGCTGGCGTACGCCGTGGGGATGTCGCTGTTCTGGCCGCGCGTTTTCCTGGTGGTGGACGAGCAGTCGTACGTCGGCCAGGCGATGGCGTTCAGCGTAGGGCGCACCACGATCGCCGATGCCGGCGTGGTGTTCCCGAAGCCGCGCATGCAGGCGATCAGCAACTATCCGCCCGGGACGTCCCTGCTGCAGGCGCCGCTGGTGCGGGTCTTCGGTTGGCGCGCGGCGGTCGTCGTGTCCGTCCTGTCGCTGATCGTCGCGACGCTGCTCACGGCCCGCTGGCTGCGCGAACAGGGCAGGGACCCGGCGTTCGCGCTCGTGATTCCCGGCTATGCCGGGGCCGCGTTGTTCGGTCGCATCGCGATGAGCGACATCCCGGCGACGGCGCTCGTCGCGGCAACGTGCTGGCTGCTCTGGGACGCCCGGGGAAGCGCGGCCCGGTCGGCGCTCGCGGCGTTCTGCGCCGGCGCGATCCTGCTGTTCCGCGAGCCGCCGATCATGATCGTCGCGCCGCTGTTTCTCGGTGCAGCGATCCGGCGCGAAGTTCGCATCGGTGCCGCGATCGCCGGTGGCATCGCGGCGCTGACGCTCCGATTCGGAGCAGCCTGGGTCCTGTTCGGTACGGCGTTGTACGCGCGTGAACCGGGACCGGGGTTTTCGGTCGCCAGCCTGGCCCACTCGATACCGATCTACTCGTTTCTGCTTCTCGTGATGCTTCCTGGCGGCGCGCTGCTTCCGTTCCTGTATCGCGGTCCGCGCCGGCTGGAATTGCTGGCTGCGTTCTGGATGTACCTGGTCGTGTTCCTCCTTTTCGGATCCAACAGCGTCCAGGAGAGCGGGCTCGTGAAGGGCCTGCTCCACGCGTCGCGGTACATGGCGCCGCTCCTGCCCATCCTCGCGTTCCAGGCCGCCGAGGTCTGGCCGCGCGTGTACGCGCGGGTCCGCGCGCGCTCCGAGGCCTGGCGCGTGCTTCCGCGGGCGCTCGCCGGAGGCGTGCTGGCGACCGCGTTCCTGATCCATCCCGCGGCGCACCTCCAGGAGCGCGTGCCGCTCGCGATCGTGCGCGGCTTGTACTCGCACACGGCGACGAGCCAGTACCTGATCACCAACACGGACGCGACGCTCAAGTACCTGAACGTGGCGTACGGTCCGCGAAAGCTCATTCTGCGCTATGGTCTCAGCCTGGACTCAGTGACGACGTTCTCATCGCGCTACGGCCCGGTGGCCGTCGCGCTGCTGGACCGCACGGACAGCGACCTGTTTCGGCGCGACGCGCAGGGCAACGCCGAGTTTCTCGCGAGCGTCAGCAGCCGATGCGAGACGCGGTCGACGTACGATGAGCACGTCGCGAGCTGGGCGCGCGTCCGGATCCTCGAGCTGGAGCGCTGCCACTGATGGATGCCGCCGTGCAGAGCGTCCCACTGACGCCCCCCGGCGCGGCATCGCCGGCACCGATGGCGGCGCCCGAGCTCGCGGGCGCGCGCGTGCTCATCGTGCATCACTGGCTGTATGCCTGGGCCGGCGCGGAACGCTGCCTCGAGCAGCTCGTGGCGCTGATGCCGCACGCCGACGTCGTCGCGGGGATCGTCACGCCGGCGATGCGTCGCGCGCACCCCATCGCGGCACGGGCGCGCGAGCCCTGGGTCGCGAGCCTGCCGTTCGCGCGCACGCAGCACCGCTGGTTCCTGCCGCTGCACGGCATCGCGTTCAACACACTGGACACATCGGCATACGACCTGGTCGTGTCCGTGTCGCACGGATTCGAGAAGGCCGTGCAGCCGCGCAAGCGAGGCGCCGTCCACGTGTCGTACTGTCTGTCGCCGCCGCGATTCCTGTGGGACCTCGCCGACGCGCATGAGGAGCTCGCGAGCCCGCTCCAGCGCGGAATGCTGCGACTCGCCGGCGACGTATTGCGCCGGTGGGACCTGCGATACGCGGCGCGCGTCGACCGGTTCGTGAGCCTGTCTCGGTACGTCGCCGAACGGGTCCGCCGGCGCTATGGACGCGAGAGCGCGGTGGTGTACCCACCCGTCAGCGCAAAGGCCGACGCGCCGCAGCGCGGCCGAACGACCGAGCCATTTCTGCTCAGCATCGGGCGCCTGGTGCCGTACAAGCGCGTGGACCTCGCGGTGGCCGCGGCGGAGCGGCTCGGCGTGCGTCTCGTGGTCGCCGGCGACGGACCGGAGCGGCCTCGGCTCGAGCGCGTCGCGGGACCGCACACCACGTTCCTCGGTCCCATCGACGAAGCAGCGGCGGCGCGGCTCCTCTCCGACTGCGCGGCCTTCGTGTTCTGCGCGGAAGACGATTTCGGCATCGCGCCGGTCGAGGCGAATGCACATGGCGCGCCGGTGGTGGCATTCGGCCGCGGCGGCGTCTGCGAGACGATGGTCGACAGGGAAACGGCGATCTTCTTCGAGGAGCACAGCGTCGACGCGCTGAGCGCCGCGCTCACGACCTGCCTGTCGCGTGAGTGGGACGCCGCGGTCCTGATGAAGAACGCGAGTCGCTTTTCGGCCGCGCGGTTCCGCGATGGCATGCGCTCCGAGCTGGTGCGCGCGATGACCGGGCCCGGGCGGCGCAGCGAGGCCACGGCGTGACGCGGGTGCGAGGTGCGCACGGTGCGCTCGTCCTGCTGCTGGCCGCGCTCGGCCTGGATGCGTGTAGCGAGTGCACGGGCACGGTGTCGTGCTCGACACCGCCAACGATCAGCTACACCGGTCAGGTCATCGACCGACCGACCGGCGTTCCCGTTCCCGGTGTCGTCGTCTCGTTCATCCGCGACTCCGGTGTGTCGCTGTCGCCGGACAACATCGCCACGACGTCGGACGGGGATGGCTTCTTCCGTCTGCACGCGACGGCCGCGGAGGGCGGGCAGGTGTACGGATCGCTGCACGTCGTCCCGCCGGCGCCGGACTCGCCCTACGCGGTGCCGGGAATCACGTTGGCGACCACGAACGTGCGCGGCGGCGGGGGCTGGCTGGGACGCCTGATGACCGTCCCGTACTACTTCATCCTGGGGTTCGTGTACGATCGCAAGACACACGAGCGCCTGCCCGACGTCACGGTGATCATGCGGCGGACCGCGGGGGGCCGGGCCGACGATGACACGGTCAAGTTCAGGACCGACTTCGGCGGGGTGTTCACGTGGGACGCGCCGCTGCTCGTCGCGGACACGATCGTCGCCACCTTCGAGATCCGCGCGGCCGGGTACCCACGATCCTACTTCGTGGAGCGCAGGATCCCCGTGCAGTTTCGCGACGACAGCCTGACCTATGTGTTCCTGCCCGTGGGGTCGGGACTGTCGTACGTCGGCACCACCGGACGGCGTGGAAGCGGGGAACAGCTCCCCGGCACGACGATCACGTTCCACCGCACGGGCGGCATCATGGTGACGCCGTCCGACTTCACCGAAAGCCCGGACAAGTACGGCACGTTCGCGATGCCCCTGCAGCCGAAGGCGGACGGCACGGTGTTCGGAATTCTTCAGATCGTGCCGCCGAGCCCGTATCCCACAGAGAGCCACAACCTGACGCTGAGCACGAGCGACGACGACGTCGTGAACTGGCTCGGCGTCCTGGGATACGGCGCGCAGGTCTACGCGAAGCTCACCCTGCGCGACGCCAACACGGGCGCGGCGCTGCCGAGCGGGACGAGCGTCCGGCTGGTCCCGGTGTCCGGCGTCTCCTTGGACTGGACGAAACCGACCCCCGAGATCAATGACCGCGCGGTAGCCGGGGGCGGGCTTCTGGTGTATCAGGCCCCGGCGAAGGATTCCGGGGATGTGGTGTACGACATGATCGTGCGCCTGCCCGCACCCCTGATTCCGGATACTATCCACGCACTGACGCTTCCGGCCCGATACAGCGACAGCGCCACCGTGACCCAAGTCATCCAGGTTCGACGCCGAACTCCATGACCGCCCTCCCCCGCACGCTGACGCGCGGCAGCCTCCTCGCGAAGAACATCGTTCTCAACCTCGGCGGCTCGGCGCTTCCGGCGCTGGCCGCGCTCGTCGCGGTGCCCGTGCTGGTCCGGGCACTCGGGGACGTACGGTTCAGCGTGCTGCTCTTGGCGTGGACGTCGCTCGGGTACTTCAGCCTGTTCGACCTCGGCATCGGCCGGGCGGTGACGCACGCGGTGGCCGACCGCATGGGAAGCGACCGCGAGCACGAGATCGGCGTCGCGATCTGGACCTCGCTGTTCCTGCTGCTGCCTGTGGGCGTCGTGGGCGGAGCGATCCTGTACGCGCTGGCTCCCGCGCTCACGACGCTGCTGAAGGTCCCCGCCGAGCTGGCGGGCGAGGCCATGACCTCGTTCCGCATTCTCGCGTACGCGGTGCCGTTCATCGCCATCGCGGGCGCTTTGCGCGGCGCGCTCGAGGCGAAGCAGCTGTTCGGCGTCGTGAACGCGCTCCGGATCCCGCACGGCCTGCTGACGTTCGTGGGCCCGATGCTGGCGCTGCCGTTCTCCCACAGCCTCGTGCCCGCCATCGCGATCCTCGCCACGGGTCGCGCGCTGCTGGGCGTCGCGCACTTCGTGGTCGCCTGGAAGGTGCTCGACGACTTCGCCCATCCGCCGAAACGGTGGGACACCGCGCTCGCCCGGTCGCTCGCGACCTTCGGGGGCTGGACACAGATCACGTCCATCGTGAGCCCGGTGCTTGCGACCCTCGATCGATTCGTGGTGGGCGCCGTGCTCGGGATCGCGACAGTGACGTACTACGCGACGCCGCACGAGCTGGTGACCAAGATGTGGCTGTTCACCATCGCGTCGATGCCGGTGTTCTTCAGCGCGTTCGCGCACACCGCCGCGCGGCATCCCGAGCGCACGGCCCGGCTCTTCGACCGGCTCATCCGACTGACGATCAGCGTGATGTTCCTGCCGGCGTTCATCCTTGTAGCGCTCGCGCCCGACATCCTCCGCATCTGGCTCGGCGCGACCTTCGCGACGCAGAGTACCGCGGTGATGCAGGTGCTGGCGATCGCCGTGTTCGTGAACTGTGTCGGCCAGGGCGCGTTCACACTGATCCAGGCCCTCGGTCGTCCCGACATCACTGGCAAGTATCACGTCGCCGAGCTGCCGATCTACGCCGCCCTGCTCTGGTTCTTCCTGCCCCGGTACGGAATCCTCGGGGCTGCGATCGTGTGGTCGATCCGGACCATCGGCGACACCGTGCTGCTGCTGGCGACGTGCCCGCGCCTGCTGCCGCAATCGCGCGCCAGCATTCTGCGCATCGCGGTCTGGCTGACGGCGACGTCGGTCGCGCTCGGCGTCAGCGTGCTGCTGCCGACGATGTCGTCACGACTCCTGATCGTCGCCGCCGCGATTCCCCTGTGGGGGCTGGTCGTCTGGCACCGGCTGCTCACGAATCACGAGCGCACCATTCCGCTCGCCCGACGGTTCATCGAGGGGTGGCGACCAGAGCAAGCGTGAGATTGTTGAGATCCACCGTGCGGTAGCCGCCCGGTCTCGCGATGCCGTTCTGGAACAGGTAGTTGTAGCGCCGCGCGAGCGTCACCTCGGCGCTGACGTCCGCGCCCGGGGCGCGCCACCCTCCGCGGACGCCTCCGAGGACGGAGAAGTCGTGATCCCAGAACGTCGCGCCATGACGGTACATCGCGTCGTTGTCCCAGCGAATCCGGCCGATGAACGCGCCGAGCTGCCACCGCGGCGGCAGCCAGTCGACCGCGATCCACTGTGACGACGCTCCCGGACCGATGGCCGCGCCGATGACCTGTCCGCGCTGCGTGTATCCCTGCAGCGCGGCCTGGCCCGAGTAGAAGTCGGTGGTTGGACGATCGCGATCGTGATACACGTTGGTCTGCTCGAGGTCCGAAAACTCGACCTGCAGGCGCAGGTACGCGCTCCGGCGCCGTTGCTGCGCCCACTGGAACCCCAGGGTCCAGGCGCCCGAGTAGTCCGGCGCGATGAACATCTCCGTCGGGGACTCCGGCAGCGCCATCCGCGCCCATTCGCCGTACACCTCGAATCCCGCATCGGGAATCACCCAGCGCGCGTCGACGGCCGCGATCTGATCCGAGCGCTGCTGGCCGTGGCCCGCGAGGAACTCCCAGCGGCCGACGACGTCGAGTGCGCGAGCCAGCGACGCCGTGAACGGCGACGCCTCGGGACCGACAGCCGCGTACACGACGCGCGAGACGCCGATCGTGAGCGTCGTATCGAACCATGGACGCAGCTCGACGCGCAGCGCGCTGAGCGTGCGGTTCTCGTTGAGCGTGGAATCGAAGAAGCGCGACTGCGTCAGGATGCCGGAGAACAGCTCCGCGCTCCATTGACCGACGCGGGACCGTACGGGTCGCGTCGTCTTCACGAACAATCGCGGCACGCCGGCCGCGTTGTCGCTGAGGATGAGCGCCGTGCGGATGCCCGGGCCCCACCACTCGCTCGCGGTGGTCGCGCCCGCGGTCACGCGGGGCCACTCCGCCGACAGCTCACTCGACCCGGGATCGATCGCGGCCAGCGCGACGTCGCCGAAACGGAGCGGCCAGTCCAGCGACGCACCGACGTCATGATGCGGGTTCGCGAACGTCGACCGCCCGGCGGTCGTGTCCGATTGGATCTGGAACGGACGGTTCTCGCTGTATGAGAACGTCGGCGCCAGCACGCCGCGGATCACGATGCCGCGAAAGGTGCGAGTCGCCGCGACGCCGCCGCTGAGGCTGAAATTCATCCCGCGCCCGGCCCACAGTGGTCCGTCGTTCAACGAGTAGGGCAGCGCCGAGTTCCAGTACAGGCGCGCGACCGGACGCGCGGCGCGAAGGGTCACGCCGGCCACGGTCCGAACGGGGCGCATGACCGCGGTGGCGCCGACCGAATCGGATGCCACGCGCGCCGACACGACCGTATCACCCGTGATCTCCGCGAGCCGCGCGCGATCGGCCGACATCGTACCGCTCGCCTGCGCCAGCGCGCGCGTCGCGACACACGCACCCGCGAGCGCGACTCGGCGCATTCGCATGGCCCATATATTCATTGCGACATGCCGGTCATGCAGAACAAGGATAGCGGATCGTCGGTGTGGGCGATCGTATTGACGCACGGCGGCGCCGAGGAAATCACGGCCGCGTGCATCGAATCACTGCTGGCGCAGGACTACGGGGCGTTGACCGTCCTGCTGGTGGACAATGCCTCGTTCGACGGCTCCGGCGAGCGGCTGCGCGCGCGGTTCCCGGGCGTCGAGTATTTCAACACCGGCGCGAACCTGGGGTACACCGGCGGCAACAATCGCGGCATTCAACTCGCCCTGTCGCGCGCGGCGGACTACGTCCTCGTCGTGAACAACGACACGGTCCTCGAGCAAAACTGCGTGACCGTGCTGGTGGAGTCCGCGCGGCAATGCCCGGATGCGGGGCTCATCGCGCCGAAGATCCTGTTCTTCGACGACCCCTCTCTCATATGGTATGCGGGCGGAGACTTCTCGCTGCCGCGCGCCACGGGCGTCCACCGTCGGGAGCTCGAGCGGGACGAGCCGGGCGAGCGCGCTCGCCTCGAGGAGATCACGTTCGGCACCGGATGCTGCTTCCTGATGCCCGCGGACGTCGCGCGCAAGGTCGGTGGCTTCCGCGATGATTTCTTCATCTACGGCGAGGACCTGGAGCTCTCCCTGCGACTCAGCCGCGGCGGCTACAAGCTGTACTACCAGCCCGCAGCCCGGCTGCTGCACCGGGAGCCGTTGCGGCGCAACGACGTGACACCCTTCCAGATCATGCAGCGCGACCGGAATCGCCGCCGCATCGTGCAGCGACACTACAAGCCCTGGCAGCGCGCGCTGTTCGCCTCCTGGTTCTATCCGACACGGGTGGCGCGTCTGGCGCAGTTCGCGGCTCGCGGCGAATGGGATCGCGCGCGCGCGCTCATCTCGGCCGCCACCGCAGACCTCTAGCGCGCCATGCCCAGCTCACTGGTCACCGGCGGCGCGGGGTTCATCGGCTCGCATGTCGCCCGCGAGTGTCTGCGCCTGGGCCATCGCGTCGTCGTCCTCGATGATCTCAGCGGCGGGTTCCGTGACCAGGTGCCGCCGGGCGCGACGTTCGTGGAGGGGTCGATCACCGACGCCGCGCTGCTCGCGGACCTCTTCGCGCGCGAGCACTTCGACTACGTGTATCACCTGGCCGCCTACGCGGCGGAAGGACTGTCGCATTTCATCCGGCGATTCAACTACACGAACAACGTCGTCGGCAGCGTGAACCTGATCAACGAATCGGTGAACCACGGGGTGCAGTGCTTCGTGTTCACGTCGTCGATCGCGGTGTATGGCGAGCTCGAACCGCCGATGCGCGAGGACATGACGCCCAGGCCGGAGGACCCATACGGCATCGCCAAGTACGCTGTCGAGCTCGACCTGCGCGCCGCGCACCGGCTCTTCGGGCTGCCGTACGTCATCTTCCGGCCGCACAACGTCTACGGCGAGCACCAGAACCTCGCCGATCCGTATCGCAACGTCATCGGCATCTTCATGCGGCAGATCCTCGACGGCGAGCCCATGACGGTGTTCGGAGACGGCACGCAGACGCGCGCCTTCAGCTACATCGACGACGTCGCGCCGCACATCGCCCGGTGCGTGGACGTTGCCCCCGCCCGGCAGCAGACGATCAACATCGGCGCGGACACCGCGTACACGGTCACGCAGCTGGCGGGCATGGTCGCGCAGGTCCTCGACGCACGACCCGAGATTCGGAACCTGCCGGCGCGCGAAGAGGTTCGGCACGCGTATGCATCGCACGACCGCGCGCGCCAGCTGCTCGGCGCGGCGGCGACGGTATCGCTGGAGGATGGGCTGCGCAGGATGGCGCGGTGGGCGCGACAGGTCGGCGCCCGGCGCAGCCGGATCATATCCGACCTGGAAGTGGGGAAGAACCTGCCGCCCAGCTGGCGCGCCCTCCTGGACTGACCGTTGACAGTCATGCGCGCTCACCGCATCGGTACAGCGTGAACACGATTCTCGTCACCGGCGGCGCGGGATTCATCGGCTCCGCGGTGCTCCGCATGCTGCTGCGCGAGACGGAGCACCTGGTGGTCGACGTGGACAAGCTCACGTACGCCGGCCACCGCGCTTCGCTCGCGGACGTCGATGCGTCGCCACGACATGTGTTCATCCACGCGGACATCGCCGATGCGGACCGCATCCGCGCGGTCTTCACGGAGCATCGGCCGACCGCCGTGCTGCACCTGGCGGCCGAGTCACACGTCGATCGCTCGATTGATGCCCCCGCCGACTTCATCCACACGAACGTGCAGGGAACGTTCGTGCTGCTGCAGGAGGCACGCCGGCACTGGTGCGCGCTTCCCGCCGCCGAGCGCGAGCGCTTTCGCTTCGTGCATGTGTCCACGGACGAGGTGTTCGGCTCGCTCGCCGACGTCGGAGTGTTCGACGAGCGAACCCGCTACGCGCCGAATTCGCCGTACTCCGCAAGCAAGGCGGCGTCGGACCACCTCGCGCGCGCCTGGCACACGACGTTCGGGCTGCCCGTGACAGTGACGAACAGCTCCAACAACTACGGCCCGTACCAATTTCCCGAGAAGCTGATTCCGTTGCTGATCCAGCGCGCACGCAGGGGCCAGACGTTGCCGGTGTACGGCCGCGGGGAACACGTGCGCGACTGGCTCCACGTGGACGATCACGCGCGGGGTCTGCTCGGCGTGCTCGAACACGGCGCTCCGGGAGCGACCTACCTCTTCGGCTCGCGAACCGAGCGTCGCAACATCGACGTCGTGCGCGCCATCTGCGCCCTGCTCGACGAGCTGGCGCCCGCGGCGAACGGTGCGCCGCACGCGTCGCGGATCGAGTTCGTGGAAGACCGGCCGGGACACGACTACCGCTACGCGGTGGACCCGTCGTGCGCCGAGCGGGAGCTCGGCTGGCGCGCGACGACGCCGTTCGACGCCGGGCTGCGCGCCACCGTGCAGTGGTATCTCGCGAATCAGGCGTGGTGCGAGGCGGTGCAGCAGACGCGTCCCGGTGGCGGCTACGGCGGTGAGCGACTCGGTCGGGGAGTACGCGCGTGACGCAGCGCAACGGGATCATCCTCGCCGGCGGTACCGGAACGCGTCTCCATCCGCTCACCGCCGTGGTGAGCAAGCAGCTGCTGCCCGTCTATGACAAGCCGCTGATCTACTACCCGCTCACGACGTTGATGCTGGCGGGGATTCGCGATGTGCTCCTGATCTCGACGCCGGCGGAGCTGCCGCGGTTCCGCGCGCTGCTCGGCGACGGCACGCAGTGGGGGATGCACTTCGCGTACGCGCCGCAGGAGCGGCCGGAGGGCATCGCGCAGGCACTCGTCATCGGCCGGCAGTTCACGGCCACATCGCTCCCGACGCTGATCCTGGGCGACAACATCTTCTACGGGAGCGGTCTCATCGAGCAGCTGCGTCGCGCGGCGGCCCGGGATTCCGGCGCGACCGTCTTCGGCTACCAGGTCCGCGATCCGCAGCGATACGGAGTCGCGGAGGTGGACGCGAGCGGCAACGTGACCGGCATCGTCGAGAAGCCCGAGCACCCCCGCTCGAACTGGGCAATCACTGGTCTGTACTTCTACGATCGCGCCGCGATCGACATCGCGAGCGCGCTGCGCAAGAGCGCGCGCGGGGAGTACGAGATCAGCGACGTCAACGCCGAGTATCTGCGGCGGGGGCAGCTCTGCCTCGAGCGGCTCAGTCGTGGGAGCGCCTGGCTGGACACCGGCACCCACGAATCGCTGCACGAAGCCGCGAGCTTCGTCCAGACGCTGGAGAAACGGCAGGGACTGAAGGTGGCGTCGCCCGAGGAGATCGCGTGGCGCCTCGGCTACATCGACGACGCACAGCTGGAGCGTCTGGCCGAGCCGCTCGCGCACAGCGCCTACGGCGACTATCTCCGCGGGCTGCTCGAACGGGGCGACCGGTGGACATCGTAACGACCAGGCTCCCGGGCGTTCTGCTCGTGCAGCCCGTCCGGCATACCGACGAGCGCGGCTTCCTGATGGAGCGCTTCCACGAGGCGCGCTTCGCCGAACACGGCCTGCCGACGCACTGGCCGCAAGAGAACCACTCGCGCTCGCGCCGCGGCGTGCTGCGCGGCCTGCACTTCCAGCTGCGAGCGCCCCAGGGGAAGCTCGTGTCCTGCGTGCGCGGCGAAGCGTACGACGTTGCGGTCGACGTGCGGGTGGGGTCGCCGACGTTCGGCCGCTGGGTCGGCGTGACGCTGTCCGAGAGCTCGGCGCGGATGGTATGGATTCCTCCCGGCTTCGCGCACGGCTTCTGCGCGGTGTCGGATGTGGTCGACATCGTCTACATGTGCACCGAGCCGTACGACGCGGCCGATGAGCGGGGCGTGCGGTGGGACGACGCCGAGATCGCGATCGAATGGCCGCTCCCGCGTCCGATGCTCTCGGCGCGCGATGCGGCACTGCCCACGCTGCGCGCCGCGCTGTCCGAACTGCCGCGATACGACGCGCGAGTCGTCGCGATTCAGTGACGCGCGTCCTGCTGCTCGGCGCGGGTGGCATGCTGGCGCGCGCGCTGCGGGCGCACGCGAACGAGCATACGGTCGTGTGCCGAACGCATCGCGAGCTGGACATTCGGGACCCGGACGCGGTCGCGCGCGGCGTCGACGAGGCGCAGCCAGAGTGGGTGATCAATGCCAGCGCGTTCACCGATGTCGATGGCGCCGAGGAGAACGCCGACGCCGCCTTCGCGGTGAACGCGCACGCCGTGGGTGTGCTGGCCCGTGCGTGTCGCGACAGGCGCTGCGGCGTGGTGCACTTCAGCACCGACTACGTCTTCGACGGCAGCACGACCGACTTCTACTCGGAGACCGATTCGCCGAATCCGCTCAGTGTCTATGGCGCAAGCAAGCTCGCGGGCGAGCGGGAGCTGCAAGACAGTGGCGCAAGGTTCCTGCTCATCCGGACGCAATGGTTGTTCGGCGAAGGCGGACGGTCGTTCGTCGGCAGCCTGTGGGATCGGGCAACGAGCGGGCAGCCGACGACGGCGGCCGACGACCAATTTGGCGGTTGCACCTACAGCGCCGACCTCGCAGCCGTGGTGTGGCAGTCGATCGGCCGACTGGAGGGCCTGTTCCACGTCGCGAACCGCGGGCGCGTGAGCCGCTACATGATTGCGGAACGGCTCTTCGCGCAATGCGGCGTCCCCGGCCTGCTCACGCGCGGATCCGTGCGGGATTTCCCGCAACGCGCCCGGCGGCCCGCCAATTCTCCGCTGGATGTGACAAAGTTCGAAGACGCGCTACAATGCCGCATGGCGGATTGGTCGGATGCCATCGATCGCTATGTGCTCGCGAGAAGGGCGGATGCCGCGCTTCGCGCGTAACGCGCGATGGCGTGTGCTCGCGGCGGCGCTGCTCGGGATCGGCGGCAGCGCCGAGGCACAATGGTCGGCCATCGTCCAGGCGCCGGACACGCTCGCGGTCACCGCTGGCTCACGCGATGAATGGCGAATCATCGACGCGGCTCGCGCCGCGCATCCGATCCAGATCGGCGTGCGACCGTTCGGCCCGCTGGCCATCCGCCGGCTCGCCGGGGACACGACGACGCATCACCGCGCGCTGCTGAGCAGGACGCCGGCGTGGAGTGCGTTCTGGTACAACACGACGCGCGCCTACAACGAGAACACCGGTCCCGTGTGGATCGGGCGCGGCGCAACGCTGGCGGCGTCGGCGGGCGTGATTGGCGGGTGGGGGCTGCTGTCGTACTCGCTGCGCCCGGTCGCGTTCTGGGCTCAGAACGCGGACTACGAGCCCTCGTTCGCGCTGCCGCGCGCGCGCGGAACCTACAACAACCCGTACTTCACCGGCCGACTCGACGAGCCCTATCGCTTCGGCCCCCGCGCCTACGCGCGCGGCGACTGGGGCGAGAGCTTCGTCCGCGTCGACACTCGCTGGATCGCGGCCGGCTTCTCGAACGGCGCGCAGGTGTGGGGTCCGGCTCGCATTCATCCCCTGGTGCTGAGCAACAACGCCGGCGGATTTCCGCACGCGTTTCTCGAGACCGGAACGCCGCAGTCGATCGGGATCGGTACGGTGACGATGCGATGGATGGCCGGCCGGCTCGCGCCGTCCGGATACGGGCCGGACAGCGGAGGAGGCGCGCGGATGGGGATCGGCGCGGCGGGCTCGTTCTCGCCGCGCGGGATGGCCGCCTTGGAGCTGGGCGCGACGCGGTTCTTTCATCTGTACGATTCGCCCGCCGCGCGTGACTTCTCGTCCCTCACGCTGCCGTTCAGCGGATTGCTGAAGCAGGGACTGACCCCGGACGTGCACACGGTGCGTGAGTACAACCAGATCGCGAGCCTGTTCATGCGTCTCGCGCCGCAGCGCTCACGCCTCGAGGTCTATGGCGAGTACTATCGCGACGATCACGCGTGGGACTTCCGCGACCTGCTCGGCGAGCCTGACCACAAGTCGTCGTATCTCGTCGGCATGCATCGCAGCTGGAGCGACGCGATGACGCGCTCGACGTCGGTCACCGTCGAGGTGGTGAACTCGCGCATGTCGCACCTCAAGCGGGTGCGGACGCAACAGCCGCCGTACCTGCACCAGGACCTCATCGAAGGCCACACACTCCGTGGTCTCGTGCTCGGCTCGCCGGTGATGCCGGGCGGCGGCGCCGTGACGGTCGAGGTCGAGCGCGGCACTCCGGGCCGGAGCTGGGGCGCCATCGCGGAGGTGGCGCGGGCCGCGCAGAACGAAGAGGGCGGGACGTGGAACGGCGAACGCGTCGGGTACTACACGCTCGGGGTGCGACGCGAGCTGCTGCGCGGCGCAACGCGGTGGTTCGGCGAGCTGCGCATGCAGCCCGGCTACGGCGACATTCCCGGCACGAACTTCTCGCTCGCGCTCCGCGCGACGCGCTAGCCGCGCACGAGCTTCGTCGCCGTCTGCACCACCTGGTCCACGGTGAGCCCGAGCTCCTCGTAGATCTTCTCGTACGGCGCGCTCGCGCCGAACCGGCTGAGGCCGAGCACGACACCGTTGTCGCCGACCCAGCGATACCACGACATGGGATGCGCCGCCTCGATCGCGACGCGCGGGACGCCGGCGGGCAGCACGGACGCGCGATACGCCGCGTCCTGCCTGGCGAACAGCTCGTGGCTAGGCATGCTGACGACGCGCGCGGCGATGCCCGCGGCCGAGAGCTTCTCGTGCGCGGCGATGACGAGCCCCACCTCCGACCCGCTCGACATCAGCACCACTTTCGGCTTCGAGGCGTCGGCGAGGACGTAGCCGCCGCGGCGCACGCCGTCCGCCGAACCGTACTTCGTCCGGTCGATGTAGCCGAGCTTCTGCCGGGTGAACACCACCGCGACGGGGCCGTCGCGGTGCTCGAGCGCGACGCGCCAAGTCTCCGCGGTCTCGGTCGCGTCCGCGGGGCGGATCAGCGTGAAGTCCGGAATCGCGCGAATCGCGCCGAGCTGCTCGATGGGCTGGTGCGTCGGACCGTCCTCGCCCAAGCCGATCGAATCGTGCGTGTAAATGAAGATCACCGGCTGCTTCATGATCGCCGCGAGCCGCAGCGTCGGCCGCATGTAGTCGCTGAAGATCAGGAACGTGCCGCCGAAGGGGCGCACGCCGCCGTGCAGCGACATGCCGTTCATGATGGCCCCCATGCCGTGCTCGCGAATGCCGAAGTGCACGTAACGTCCCTGCGGGCAGGCGCGCGAGAACTCGGGCTGGTTCTTCAACGCGGTGCCGTTGGACGGCGTGAGATCCGCCGATCCACCGATGAGCTCGGGGATCACCGGCACGAGCGCGTTGAGCACCGCCTGCGACGCCGCGCGGCTCGCGACGGTGCCGTTGTCCTTCGTGAACGATGGGATGCTCTTCTCCCAGCCGTCCGGGAGGCGGCCTTCCATCCGGCGGGAGAATTCCTTCGCGAGCAGCGGATAGGCGCCTTCGTAGGCGGCGAAGCGCCTGGTCCAGTCGTCCTTCGCTTGCGCGAGCTTCTTCGTCGCGTTGCGGCAGTGCGTGAGGACTTCTTCAGGTACGTGGAACTGCTCGTCCGGCCACCGCCACCCGAGGTTCTTCTTGGTGGCGACGACCTCGTCCTTGCCGAGGGGCTCGCCGTGCGCCTTTTCCGTGTCCTGCTTCTTCGGGCTGCCGAACCCGATGTGGGTCCGCGTGATCACGAGCGTCGGCTTTTCGTGCTGTGACTTCGCCTGCGCGATGACACGGTCGATCGCCGCGAGGTCGTTCACGTCGTCCAGGCGCAGCACGTTCCAGTTGTAGCCCTTGAAGCGGCTCTCGACGTTGTCGCTGTACGTGAGGTCGGTTTTGCCGTCGATGGTGATGTGGTTGTCGTCGTAGAAGCCGATGAGCTTGTGAAAGCCGAAGTGTCCGGCGAAGGAGGCGGCTTCGTGCGAGACGCCTTCCATCAGGTCGCCGTCGCTGCAGATGAAATACGTGAAGTGGTCGACGACGCTATGGCCTTCCTTGTTGAACACGGCCGCGAGATGCGCCTCCGCCATCGCGAAGCCCACGGCGTTGCCGATTCCCTGCCCGAGCGGGCCGGTCGTGGTCTCGACCCCGTCGGTGTAGTGGTACTCGGGGTGTCCGGGCGTCCTGCTCTCCCACTGGCGGAACTGCTTCAGGTCCTCGAGCGTGACCTTGTAGCCCGAGAGATACAGCGACGAATACAGGAGCATCGACGCGTGGCCGCAGGAGAGCACGAAGCGGTCGCGATCGTACCAGTGCGAATCGCTGGGGTCGTGCTTCATGTGCTGCATGAAGAGCTTGTACGCGAGCGGCGCGAGGGCCATCGGAGTGCCGGGGTGACCGGACTCTTTCCAGCACATTGGGATCCTAAGCTTAGAATTCCACGTGGACAAGTTGTCGC
>JADMIO011294145.1_pt1 | contig 79646 bp, 68 predicted proteins | sample 8958161 | NCBI WGS metagenome assembly JADMIO01 (sample SAMN16585339, study PRJNA669376) | soil metagenome | isolation source: Crop rotation soil | place: USA: Cullars Rotation, Alabama | collected 2011 | reverse complement strand
GCCGCGACTTCAAGTCACGTGAATTCCAAGCTTCGGATCCCACTGTGCTGGAAAGATCGACGCGGTGCCCATCACCAAAACAATCGATCATTACAAAGTTGAGCAAATCCGACACCGTTTCAGCAGCCGCATAGCCACTGTCTTCAAAAATGGGAAAATAGGAAGCCTTGTCCGTTGCCAACTGCCAGGCTGCGGGATAAACAATCACCTTTACGGTGCCCGGTAAAGCAAAATCGAGGAGTTGGTTGCCTGTAAAGATATAGTCGGCAGCCATATCGCTGATCGACCATTTATCCAGCGTAGCATCGTAGGCATATCCAACACTTACCAGGTGTTCAGGGCTGATCCTGCCGATCTTACTGAGATCCGCGATCACAACGGGAACCTGTTTATTGCCTATATTATCTACCGCAAAGCTTTCCCTTCGCCTGTATTCGAAAGTTGAATATGGAAGGATACTACAAGAGGGAATGTGCTGGCTGCTCGCTGCAGCCAACCGCTGAGCCGAGTACCGCTTTACAATATCCCTGCACACGGGAATCTCCAGTTCCGGATCCTCGGTAAGGCTTACCCTGATGGTGTCGCCGATGCCATCTTCCATAAGCGTGCCTATGCCAATGGCTGATTTTATGCGCCCGTCTTCCCCGTCTCCAGCCTCGGTCACACCCAGGTGCAAAGGATAGCATTCACCAAATTCCTGCTCCATGTGGTTGATCAGCAGCCGGTATGCCTGCACCATCACCAGTGGATTGCTGCTTTTCATGCTCAGGATGATGTTATGATAGTCCTCGCTTCGCGCAATACGCAGAAACTCCATCGCGCTTTCCACCATTCCCATCGCCGTATCCCCGTACCGGCTCATGATCCGGTCGCTAAGCGAACCATGGTTGGTTCCAATTCGCATAGCGGTACCGTGCTGCTTACATATCTTCACAAGGGGTTTAAACCGCGCCGTGATCCGCTCGATCTCCTCCTGGTATTCGGCGTCTGTATAGTTGATCTGCTCAAATTTCTTCTTATCAACATAGTTTCCCGGGTTGATCCTCACCTTCTCCACGATTGTTGCCGCGATCTCTGCCGCATTGGGCGTGAAATGTATGTCAGCCACTAACGGTACGCTATAGCCTCTGCGGTTCAGTTCGTGCTTTATATTAGCAAGGTTCTCGGCCTCTTTTTTGGAGGGTGCAGTTATGCGCACCAGCTCTGCTCCCGCTTCGATACAGCGGATCGCCTGCTCCACGGTAGCGATGGTATCCATTGTATCGGTGGTGGTCATTGTTTGCACCCGGACCGGGTGGTTGTTGCCCAGCAAAAGGTTTCCGACCTTAACCTCCCGCGTTTTGAGGCGCTTATACCCGGTTAGCGATTCGCAATAGAATTCCATAATTATTAAATAATTGCAAAATTAAACAAAAGACGGGAATGCCAGGGTTAGAAGCGCGCCGTGAAACCTAAAACCTGCTTTCACCGGCTGCCTTCCCCCGGTCCCGGATAATGTGTTAGTATTCTACCGAATAAGAAACTTTTTCCGGGTGTTCCAGTATTTCAGCAAGGGTCGTCGAGAAGCTGATCGTTTTTTTGTCAGCCGAAGCAGTGCTCCCCGGGCCTTCAAACTTTTTAGCAGCCTTTGGAACAGTGATAATGGTGCGATAGTTAAAATCTCCCATCATACCAGCCATTTGGGTCATCATGCTGAAAGTAGAATCGGCAGTCACGAGCTTTTTAAATGCTTCAACGTTGGTGATGGTGTTGGATATTTTCCCTGCAGACGCGGAAAATGTGAAATATTCGCCGAGGGGGTTGGCTGATTTTTCGTCCATTTTCATTTCGTCATTTTCCCCGGGTTTTTCCAGCTCTCCCGCCGCCTTTTCGAAACCTTTGAGTTTGCTGATTATTTCAGGGAGGTTATTCTTGATAATGGTCAGGTCAGCAGGATTTTTGAACGGCGTGCTCATGGTCATGCTCATCTGGTTTTTTTCTTCATCCAGCTTCACCTGCAACTTGCCATCTTTGTAAAGGCGCTTTTCATCTGCAGTTAACGAACTGGCGGTGTCTATCAGGTCCCGAAGATAAACAATGGTGTCCTTTTTTTGCATTACTCTATCCTCTTTGCCGGCATCCGGGTTCATGGAAGCGGCCAACTCGAGCATTCTGCTTAGATCAAATTTCACTGTATAAACACCCGAATTATCAGCATTTAACAGGATCGTCTCTTCCGTGTCAAGACAGGAAGTCATTGCAAGGAGCAAAAGGACCACCAGGAATTTTGACCGCTTCATATCAAAGGTTTAGAAGACAAAGATGCAAATAATTACCAGTCTTTTTCCGGCTTTTCAGGGGATACGGCATTTACTTTTCTCAGCTTATCCTGCAGCTTCTTTTCCTGCTGCAATAATGCATTCAATTTTTCTTCCGCTTCCTTTTTGGTCATGCGGGAAGGTTGCGGTTTTGGTTGGTCCTGTTTCTTCTCCTCTTCCGGTTTCTGTCGGTCTTTTTTCTTATCATCATCCCGGGGCTTTTTCTTCTGATCCTTGTTTTCTTTATCTTTCTGCTGTTCCTGCTGTTTTTGCTGTTGCAATGCCTTTTGCAGGTTCTGGCGCGCATCCTCATCCCCGGGATTCAGGCGCAAAGAATTTTTGTAAGCGTCAATACATTCAGGTAATTTTTTTGCCTGTTGCAACACCACGCCCTTGTTGTACCAGGCATTGGCTTTTTCAACAGGAAGCTTGCTGTACTCGATAGCGGCATCATAAGCTTCTATGGCATCTTCGCGCTTCTCAGTCCTGTACAAGGCATTGCCCAGGTTGTATTTTGCTTTTTCGTTAGCAGGATTTTTTTCCGTTGCCTTCAAATATTCCTCCCGGGCAGCCTCGTATTCTTTTCTGTGATAAGCTTCATTGCCTTTTTGCAGGAGCGCATTTTCATTTTGCGCCCAAACAGCGCCTGGCAGCATGATCGTCGCCACTATGGACACTACTGCTACCTTCCTGCTCAACTTTGTTGCCTGTTTTTGCTCGCGGGTCCTTGTTTCGGCGACCAGGAATTCCACCGCCAGCAAAATCAACACTGCCAGTAACAATGACGGGAAGAAGTTGCGGAAATTGATCAATGAATTTTCCGTTATGGGCTTTTGCCCAATCGTCTTCAACTGCTTGTCCAGCGCTGTTACCACTTCATCCGTATTAGTGAAGTACTGGTAGATGCCATTTCCTTTCAGCGCGATTTCCTTCAGTTCTGATTCATTCAATTTCGTAACTACGGGCCTTCCTGACGCATCCCGCTTTACCTCGTTGGTTTCCTGATCCACGATCATTGCGCCTTCGGGAGATCCGATGCCTACCGTATTGATCATCACCCCTTCGCTGGCCAGTGATTTGGCGAGGCCGATGGCTTTCTTATCGTGATCCTCGCCATCACTGATCAGTATAATAGCCTTGTATTTTTTTTCATTGGCGTTGAAAGCGGAAAAACACATTTTTAATGCGTCGCCGATGACCGTACCCTGGGTAGGAACCACGTCAGGTGTGGCCGAGGACAGGTACATTTTGGCCGCCGGGTGATCAGTGGTCAGTGGCATTTGCAGGTAAGCTCTTCCTGCAAAAACAACGATTCCGATCCTGTCTTCCTTTAACCGGTCGATCAGTTTTGATATAAGCTGTTTGGCCCTTTCCAGCCTGTCCGGTTTGATGTCCTGGGCCAGCATACTTTTACTTACATCAAGGGCCATCATCACATCTATTCCGCTGCGGCTGACTGTTGCTGTGCCCCTGGGCATCCGCGGATTTGCCAGTGCGACTACTCCGATGACAAAAGCCGCGGTAAATAGAATAAATTTGAAGAGAAATTTAGAAGGGCTATAACCCGCGATCAGTTGATTCACCAAAACAGGGTCACCGATCTTTTTGACGGTCTTTTTTTTCCAGGCCTTTACATAGAAGTAAAGGACCACCATCACTGGAACCACCAATAGACCTAGCAGGTATTCAATATGTTGAAAATGAAGCAAGGGAAAGCTATTGTTTTCAGTAAATTACTTATTTATAAAAAATGGAACGTTAAATTGGCCTCCACTACATCTTACCATTAAAAAAACCCAGTTGTTTGAGTATGCCGCGCGAGATGTTTAAGCGCACGGCCTTCATGTCCACAGCCGGGTCAGTGGATCTTACCAGTGTAACAAAAAAATAAGGATGCTTGTTTTCCTCGATCCAGCCGACCACCCAACCAATGGAAGCATGGTTTTCATCAAATCCCCAGCCAGTCTTATAAGAAAGCGTGTAAAGCGTATTGCTCTCCTGTGTCATGACATCGCGCACAATCTGCTGGGTGCGTTTTTGAAAAGGCAGTTGGTCAAAATACAAACGCTTAACCAATCCTAATTGCTCGTCGGGCGAAATTTTCAAGCTATTATCGAGCCAAAAGCTATCGAGGCGTTGACCAATCTTCATGTTCCCGTAGCCAAGGCTGTCGATCCACTTTTGCATGGTGTCTCTTCCTATCTTTCTTGCCACTTCCTGGTAATAAGGCACCGCACTGACCTTGAAGGCTTCCGTCATGGTAAGGTCCTTGTTCCAGTCTTCCACTGGCCGCTTTATTCCGTCCCACTTAATGACCATTTGTTCGTCTATGATCTTGCCGATCTCCAGCCCTATCAAAGAATTTACGATCTTGAAGGTAGAAGCAGGTAGAAACCGCGAAGTGTCAAGGGCCATATTGTACACGGTCACCTTACCATCAATATTATTGAACATGGTGAAACAGCCGTCCACCTTTTGCTCATCGAAATATTTTTTAAGGCTGTTGTCTATGCGGGCCCGGTTGACAGAACAGGAAGAAAACATAAGGAACAACAACAAGATAGCTGCTGTGATTGAAGCGGAGGGTTTTATTTTCATTTCTTGGTGCCTGCAGGCCTGCGCGGAGAGCCTGCTATTTATTGTTAATATTTTTGTCCCCATGCCTTTCGTGGGACAGCTGTTTCGCGGTGGCTGCCAGGGTTTCATAAAATTCAAGGCCGTATTTCCGGATCAGCGCGTCTTTTAAAAATACATAGACCGGCACCTTTAATTTCTTGCCGAGGGTACAGGCGGCCTTGCAGAGGTCTTCCCTGGGTTCATAATTAACAAACTCGGTTTGCTTGTTGCGGCTTAGCTTTACCCGCACCGGGTATAAATGGCAGCTGATAGGTTTTCTCCAATTTGTTTTTCCATCGTTATAAGCCTGTTCAATACCGCATTTAACGATGCCATTTTTGTCTGTTATTCCATAAACGCACACTTTGCCTTTGATCGTAGGCGTTACCCATCCAAACTCTTTATCATAGACATAAAGTCCATGGCGCTGCAATTCCTGCTTGTTTTCCGCGGCCAGGTAGGGTAGAACGGCCTCGTGCACCGATTGCAATTTTTGTAATTCATCCTTGCTCAGGGGAGCACCGGCATCCCCATCCACACAGCAACCCCCTTTGCATTTATTAAGATCGCAAACAAATTGCTCGTCGATAATTTCGTCGCTTACCAGTTTATTACCTATTGCAATCATACCAGGGCAAAATTATAACAATGTGGGGCTAATCTAAAATTTAATGGTTTGGGAGGCTGATCATCCAACCATTTACCTTGCGGTCTTCCACCTGAAACTATTGATCATGTGGTCCATGTCGGCCTGCAGGAAATCCTGTACCGGTTTCAAAGAATCGGCATTGGGCGTTACATCAAAATAAAGCGCGCCGCGAATAAAATTATGGGTGCTGTCAGTCAGGAAAAATTGTTTAGCGGTAGCCGCATTGCCTCCTACCCTGAAAAACACCCCGCTGATTCCGTTGGGTGTGTGCATCAAGCTGTCATTGATCGAATTAGAAACTACATTATTCTTGTTAGTAAGCGTGAAGGCGTCGTTAACCATCCTGTCGAACACATTAATGCCCAGGGAATCTTTATAGCTGCCATCGGGCTGTTTCACCTTGTACAGGGCCTTTCCACCGATCTGTTTGTAGCTTAAGAAGATGCGTCCATGGAATTGGGGGAAATCGACATTTATCCAGTAAGGGTTTTCAGGGCTTGAATCGAAATAGGTGCTGTCTTTCACGATGGCAGCATGCAAGGGGTATTCAAAACTATAAGGAAAATCCGGGCTGTCAAATTTTTGATAACTTCTTTGGGGAAGGCTTATATTAAAATATCCTCTTTTTTTAGATACATAGGGCGAATTGCAAGCCAGCATGATCAGGCAAAACAAGGGAAGTCGAAAAAACCGGTTAACCGCTGACATAAACAATATTTGCATGCTGCGTTCGCATTTTATCCCTTTATGAATTTTAGCCAAACCCGCCTCATTGATGTTTCAACGTTAATGTACCGGCTTATTTTGACGAATGACCACTTTTACGCGGTCGATGCGGTTCTTATTGATGCCCAACGGAATGAAGGTAAAATCCCCGCTGACCACTTCTTCCTCTACCTGGGGAAATTCTCCCGCTATTTCCAACACCAGTCCGGCCAGCGAATCACTGTCGCCCCTTACCCTTTCAAAAATGTCTCCTGGCAGGCCGATCAGCTTACACACATCATTGATCATTGTTTTTCCTTCGAAGATATAAGTATAATCATCGATCTTCTTGTTGGCACTTTCCTCATCGTCAAATTCGTCGCGTATGTCACCGATGATCTCTTCCATAATATCCTCGAGCGTTACAATGCCGGAGGTTCCGCCAAATTCATCCACTACCACGGCAAAGTGTATGCGCCGGTTCCGGAATTCCTGCAAAAGATCTTCGATCAATTTCTGTTCGTGTACAAAATAGGTGGGCCGCATCAGGCTGTGCCAGTCATAATTGTCCACTTTGCTGGCGTTAACATGCGGAAGCAGGTCCTTGGTATGAAGCATGCCCTTCAGTTCATCCAGGTTATTATTATAAACAGGCAGACGGGAATAATTCAGCTCTTCCACTTTTTTGATGACCTCTTCAAAACTGCTGCCATAATCTATGCCGCTCACGTCCAGGCGTGTACGCATGATCTGCTTAACGGTAGTGTCGCTGAACTTTCTTATACCTTTTAATATCTGCTTTTCTTCCAGGGTGGCCTCGTTCTCCGGCAACAGGTCGATCGCGTAATCGAGTTGGCTGTTATCGAGCAGGGAATATTTATTCGGTGAAAATCTCTTTTCTATTCTGTCACTTAATCCTACCAGCCTTTTACTAAGCCCATAAAACAACCCGTTGAATATTTCGATGATCAGGGAAGCCGTTGAGGCAAACCATATTTTATGATGCGTGGCCCAAACTTTCGGCAGCACTTCGCCAAAAAGCACCAGCAAAAACGTAACGGTAAATACTTTTATCAGGAAGTTGAGCCAGGCAGCCAGTTGAAATGGCTCGAGCAGCCCGATCATCAGGAAATTGGAGATCAGGATGATGCCTATGTTTACAAAGCTATTGGCGATCAACATCGAACCCAACAGGATCTTGGGTTGCTCCAAGAGCATCACAATCCGCCTGAAATTCGGCTGTTGCTTAGTCTTGAGCATATTGATGTCCCTGTAGGTCAGCGAGAAAAAAGCTACTTCGGAACCAGCAATCAGGAAGGAAATGGTAATCAGGAAAATAACGATAAAGATCAATACCGCAGAAGCCGCGGGCGCTATTGCAAGTAAACGGAAGTGCAGATGGGCTGCACTGTCAATAACCGAATGATACTCCAAAACTACTAATTTAGTTAACAATGTTTTTTAGCCCGGCCCGACTAAGCGTTCGAAATACATTATTTGGACGCGGGCATGTACCCTGGAATGCCGGATCCACTTAAATCAGCACATCCGGCCCTGTCCAAAGCCTTAATAACAACTTTGGCACTAGAAGGGTAATCTTTCGGATCCATCGCCCTCTGTGGGAATATCACCTAATCCTTCCATTCCTTCGGCTGTTCCCGGACCGGGACTTCCATCACTTCGCTTGTCAAGCATTATCAGGTTATCACCCACGATCTCAGTTGCAAATTTTTTGTTTCCTTCCTTGTCTTCCCAGCTGCGCGTTTTCAAACGGCCCTCAATATAAACCAGGCTTCCCCGATGCAAATATTTTTGAGCAAGTTCAGCCAGTCCTCTCCACAACACCACGGTATGCCATTCAGTCTGTGAAATCAATTTTCCGCTCCTGTCTTTATATGTTTCAGTGGTCGCGAGGGAAAATTTCGCAACACCGATGTTGCCTTCTAAAAACTGCATATCCGGATCCTTCCCCAGATTGCCGATTAACATTACCCTGTTTACGCCTCTCATAAGATTAATATTAAAGCTATTAATTCAGAAGCTGCCTAAATTGAAATCGTGGCCTTAATGCGGGGAACTAGACCGTTTAACCAATAACCTTCATCATTTTTCAGGACGAGGTATAACTGAATTTAAACAACTTCATCGTTCTTATTGCCCTAAAACAAGTTTAAAGATACATTTTTATCTTTTAAATAATTACTGATTAATTTGGGGAACGGCAGTTTGGAAAGGGCCCTCCTGCTCATGATTTTATACCCTTTCCTGGTAAGTGGCGAATTGATTTTTACCCTGATAAACTGCCCCTGGATCGATTGGTGGGTCAACAGTTGTTTATACCGGCCAGAGATCTGCTCCAATTGGAAATGCTGGTTTCCCAGGAATGCTGATATGTCATCCAGGTTTGCCAGGTCCACCGCGTTATCCTTTTCAAGAACTGGAAATTCATAGAGGTTTTCCCAGATGTCTCCCGCGGCACGTTTCCTTACATATACAAACCCGTTATAATTTATAACAAGGAAACAGAACCACCTGTTTCTTTTCGTGATCGACTTTTCTTTTATCGGTAGTTTCTGTACGGTGCCATTATGGTAAGCGCCACAATGGATTTTTAAAGGGCATTGGCTACACAGAGGCGACTGGGGTTTGCAGACCAGGGCACCGAAATCCATAAGCGCCTGGTTATAAATGCCGGGCTGCGCTTTATCGAGCAGTTGATTGGCCAGTTGCGTGAAATAATGTTTGCCCCTGGTACTATCAATAGGGATGGATGCGGCAAAATACCTTGCCAACACGCGAAATACATTGCCATCCACTACAGCATGTGGAAGGTCAAACGCAAAGGAGGCAATTGCGGCGGCTGTGTAGGGGCCTACGCCTTTCAGCTGTAGGATGTCCTCGTATTTGGCCGGAAATACCGCCCCGAATTCGTCATTGATCTTTTTTGCCGTGGCTACCAGGTTTTTACAGCGGCGATAATAACCCAGGCCTTCCCAAAGTTTGAACACCCTTGTTTCATTGGCGGTGGCCAGGGCGCTAACCGTGGGAAAAGCATCTATAAACCTCCGGTAATAATTGATGCCCTGCTCCACACGGGTTTGTTGCAGGATGATCTCACTTAACCAAATCTTATAAGGGTCCTTTTCTCCTTTCCATGGCATGCCCCTTGTATTATCGTTTGAATGCCAGCGCAGCAGTGCTGCTGCAAAATATTTTTCACGTTCGTGGTCTTCCATTTTGAGCCCTTATGCACGAAATTACGGGGATTAAGCTGCCTGTATTGATTTGCCGGGCGAGGCTAAAGTAGGGCAACTTGAATTTTACCGCGGGAATAATTGTTACTACCTGATAATCAATTTAATAATTGCATATTACGAAAAAATGTATTACTTTTCCAGTAGGTTAGAAAATAAAACTTTTTATCAATGAGAAAAGCAGACTTAATATCAGAAATTTCAGACAAGACCGGCATTCCCAAAGTGGACGTTATGTTTACGCTTGAAACTATGTTTAAAGAGATCAAGCAATCACTCATAGCGGGAGAAAATATCTACATCCGGGGGTTTGGCAGCTTTATAACGAAAAAAAGGGCTGCTAAGATTGGCAGAAATATCAAAAAGAATGTAGCTGTGGAAATACCGGAACATTTTATTCCCGCTTTTAAACCTGCCAAGGAGTTTGTCCAGGAGGTTAAAAGTAAAAAATTGGCGGCAGGCGACAAGCCTCAATAACGTACCTTTACGCCTCAAAAAAAAATTGTGAAAAAACAGCAGTTGATCCTTTTAGGCGGAGGCTTACTTATATTTTCTTCCCTTTTGTTCTTTGGTAAAACAGTTGCTAAAAAAGATCCGGCCGCCCCCGCCACCACGGCCGGGGCACCTGCCGCGGCCGTGTTTAACATAGATCAATACATCGCAGATGCCAAAAAACAGCTTACCCCCAGCCAGCTAAACTATGTAAGCAAGCTGGAAAATTCCATTTCACGCGGTGACGTAAAAGAGCAACAAATTAAAGTTTACAACCAACTTTCCTCCTTCTGGGAGGATTCCGTACACCTGCATGATTTACATAATTATTATACTTCAGAATCCGCGAAGTTGGTAAATTCTGAAAAAAACCTGACCTTTGCAGCCCAATTGATGTTAAATGACCTGCGGAATGAGCCAGATCCGGCCAAAAGAGGCTGGAAATCAGAGCAGGCCATCGCTTTATTTGAAAGGGCGATCACATTGAATCCCGAAAGCCAGGATCTTAAGGTTGGCTTGGGTAGTTGTTATGTATTTGGGAAGGGTATGTCGGGTGATCCCCAGGAAACCATGAAAGGCATACAGCAGCTTTTGCAGGTAGTAAGCAAGGATTCATTGAACATGCAGGCGCAATTGGTGCTGGGTATCGGTGGTGTAATTTCCAACCAGTATGATAAGGCCATCCAACGACTGCATACGGTGCTGAACAACCAGCCGGGCAATCTCGAAGCAGTGTCATGGCTGGCAGACGCGTATGCTGCGAAGAGAGACAAGGCCAATGCATTGAAATGGTACGAGATCAGTAAACGCATGGTCAATAACCCTGCCTATAGCAAAGAGGTGGACGAACGGATAAAAATGCTAAGATAGTAAGTGGTTTTGCTGTCATTCAGCTTAAAATATTGTATAAACGATCCCGCGATGCGGGAATTATTAAAAAATCTATTAACAAATAAAAAAACCAGGTATGCCTTGTGGTAAAAAAAGAAAACGACATAAGATCGCAACTCACAAACGCAAAAAGCGTTTAAGAAAGAACCGTCATAAGAAGAAATAGTTTTCTTTTTATTCCAGGTGCCGGCATCCCCAGGCCGGCATACATTTATTCGTGTGTTTTAGCGCTTGTATTGCTATACTTTAACACACTGTTGTACATTATCCTTCCGTGGAATTGTGCCCCTAATTAAACATGTACTGATTGACAAAGGAATTGATCATAAATGCTGCGCCACAAGGTGTTGAGATAGCCTTGCTGGAAGATAAGAAGTTGGTAGAGCTACACAACGAAAAAGCCGATGCCAATTTTGCAGTGGGGGACCTTTACCTGGGAAAAGTCAAAAAATTGATTCCGGGCTTGAACGCCGCTTTTGTAGATGTCGGCTTCGAGAAGGATGCATTTTTACACTATACGGACCTTAGCCCGTATGTTAAATCAATTCTGAAGTTTACCAATATTTCCATCAACGATCATACGGAGGGTGGATTCGACTTTGGAAAGTTCCCGGTAGAGCCCGAAATCGTGAAAACCGGCAAGATCGCCGAGGTCCTAAGCGGCCGCCCGAATGTACTGGTACAGATCTTGAAAGAACCTATCGCTGCTAAAGGGCCCAGGCTGAGCTGCGAACTATCGTTACCCGGCAGGTTCGTGGTGATCACTCCATTCAATGATGTTATCGCCGTGTCCAGGAAAATACATTCCGGCGAGGAAAGAAAAAGGCTTCATAAGATCATAGAAGCGATCAAGCCGAAAAACTTTGGCGTGATCGTCCGTACAGCCGCTGACGGCAAAAACACGGCTGAACTTCACGATGATCTTCTGGCGCTGGTACAAACCTGGAAAACCATACAATTCAACCTGCGTGACGCCGTTCCGCCATCCAAGATCTTAAGTGAGCAGGGGAAAACTAATAGCATGCTTCGTGATCTGCTTAATGAAGACTTTAACCGGATCATCGTGAACGATAAAAATATATTTGCAGATACCAAGAATTACATTCAACGGATCGCGCCTGAAAAGGCCGACATCGTTGCCTACTACAACAATGGCTCGCCAATTTTCGACAGTTATGGTATAACCAAACAAGTGAAGGCGGCCTTTGGTAAAACGGTCAATCTTCCCAGCGGCGCCTACCTGATCATCGAGCATACTGAAGCTTTGCATGTCATCGACGTGAACAGCGGCTATAAAAGTGTTAGCAATAACCAGGAGCAAAACGCGCTTGAAACAAACCTGGAAGCGGCGGAAGAGATCGCAAGACAATTGCGCCTGCGAGACCTGGGAGGTATCATCGTGGTCGATTTCATTGATATGAAATTGGTAGAAAACAAAAAGCGGCTTGCTGACGCGATGGAGCAGTTTATGAGGCCGGATAGGGCCAAGCATGCTGTGTTGCCGATCAGTAAATTCGGGCTTATGCAAATCACCCGGCAGCGCATGAAGCCGGAAATGAATATCAATACTTCGGAGATCTGCCCCAGCTGTAACGGCAGCGGCAAGATATCTTCGACCCTGATACTTGAAGACGAAATAGAAAAGAACCTGAGTTATCTTATTATGCAGAAGCATAAAGGATTAACCATACAGGTGAACCCCATACTCTATACTTACCTGACCAGTGGATTTATTTCCAGGCGCCGCAAATGGAGCTGGAAATACAAGCAAAAGATCAAGGTGGTATCCAACTCCAATTACCACCTGACAGAGTTTCATTTTTTCGATGACAGCGATGAAGAGATCAAACTCTAGCGTTGGCGCAAGCGAGACGCTCATATCATTGCATATTGATTAAATTAGTAACGATCAACAAAGGCATTTGAACAGTTATTGGCGCAAGCGTCCACTTGTGCCATATCATGCTTTCGCCAGGCTTATGGTTGTGGCACAAGCGGACGCTTGCGCCAATTGAGGCTGCCGTGCCCGACAAATAGCGGTACATGACCAAACATTTAGCGGCCCGCCATATTTAAATTAACCACACCATAATATACCTTTAATCCCTACTCCTGCTGGTATAGATCATTATATAATAAACCAGCATGGCAACTGAAGAAAGCGCTGCGACCACATAGGTGAGTGCCGCCCATTTCAACGCATCCTTAGCCTTCCCATGTTCGGCCGGCCTGGTGATATTTGAGTAGTTCAGCCATTTCAGAGCACGGTTGGAGGCATCAAATTCCACGGGCAGGGTCACCAGTGTAAATAGCGTGGATACCGCAAACAGGACAATACCGATCAATAACACAGTTTGGTTCCCTCCCCCGAAACCAAGGATTCCAATGCCCGCCAGGATCACCCACTGCGAAAGGTTAGTACTGATCTGCGTAACCGGCACCAGCCTGCTGCGTAGCATTAGCATCGAATAAGCGGTTGCATGTTGCACCGCGTGGCCACACTCGTGAGCCGCTACGGCAGCAGCCGATACATTGCGCCCCTCGTAAACATCCGGGCTCAGGTTCACCGTTTTCTTGTCAGGGTCGTAATGGTCCGACAGGAAGCCGGGCACAGAAACCACGTTCACGTCATAAATGCCGTTATCCTTTAACATTTTCTCAGCCACCTCCCTTCCACTCAGGCGCGAGCTCGTGGGCACTTCACTGTATTCCCTGAATTTGCTTTTCAACCTGAACTGAACCAACATTCCGACCAACATAAAGATGATCGAGATTGCCATTATACCTAAAGTCATGTCTTTTGTTTTCTATTGACCGTCAAATAGCATTCCTTTTTAAGGTGCCTGACAAAATTGCAAATACAAAGCGTTCAAAAAAAAGACCCTCTCAAAACGAGAAGGTCCATTATATTTCGATTTCGATTAGTTATTTATAGTGCGAAGTCAGGCTTTTTGCAAGTTCGGTCATCTTTCTTACACCTTCCTCAGGCAAATTACCTTTCTTGAATTCAGCGAGAATATCAGGGTACTTATTTTCCATTTCCAGCAAAAAATGCTCCTCATAGGCCTTTACTTTCTTTACAGACACTTCCTTCAGCAGACCCTGGGTTCCCAGGTAGATCATGGCTACCTGCTTTTCCACAGGCATTGGGGAATACTGCAATTGTTTGAGGATCTCAACGTTTCGCGCACCCTTATCTATCACATTTTTTGTAGCCGCATCAAGGTCACCCCCAAACTTGGAAAAAGCTTCCAGTTCACGGTAAAGCGCCTGGTCGAGCTTAAGGGTACCGGCAACCTTTTTCATAGATTTGATCTGTGCGTTACCCCCCACGCGGCTCACAGAGATACCCACATTGATAGCCGGGCGAATGCCGGCGTTGAAGAGGTTACCCTCCAGGAAGATCTGGCCATCCGTTATCGAGATCACGTTAGTAGGTATGTAAGCTGATACGTCACCGGCCTGTGTTTCAATGATCGGTAAGGCGGTCAGGGATCCCCCTCCTTTTACCAGGTGGCGGATCGACTCTGGAAGGTCATTCATCTGCTGCGCAATGTCATCTTTCGCGATAACCTTCGCCGCTCTTTCCAATAGGCGGCTATGCAGGTAAAACACATCTCCGGGATAGGCTTCACGACCCGGGGGACGGCGCAATAACAAAGATACCTCGCGGTAAGCCACGGCTTGCTTTGACAGATCATCATAGATGATCAGGGCAGGTCTGCCCGTATCACGGAAAAATTCCCCAATGGCTGCACCGGCGAATGGTGCATAGAATTGTAACGGGGCAGGATCTGAGGCGGAAGCACCAACAATGGTTGTATAAGCCATTGCCCCATTTTCTTCGAGGATCTTCATGATCCCTGCAATCGTACTGGCCTTTTGGCCAATCGCCACATAAATACAATATACCGGCTTACCGGCATCATAGAATTCTTTCTGATTGATTATGGTATCCACGCAGATGGCTGTCTTCCCCGTCTGCCTGTCCCCGATGACCAGTTCTCTTTGTCCGCGGCCTATCGGGATCATCGCGTCGATCGCTTTGATACCGGTTTGCAGGGGTTCTTTCACCGGTTCACGGAATATTACTCCCGGCGCCTTCCGTTCTAATGGCATTTCGTAAAGCTCACCGCTTATTGGCCCCTTGCCATCGATCGGCTCACCCAGGGTATTGATTACACGCCCGCTCATTCCCTCTCCTACCTTTATGGAGGCGATCTGGCCCGTCCTTTTAACCTTGTCGCCTTCTCTTACCCTGCCGTAATCACCCATCAACACCACACCGACATTGTCTTCTTCAAGGTTCAGTGCAATCGCCTTCACGCCATTGTCGAACTCAACTAACTCCCCGCTACGCACATTGTTTAATCCGTAAACACGGGCAATGCCGTCTCCTACCTGCAATACAGTACCCACTTCTTCCAGGCTGGACCCGGCGTTGAAATTGCTGAGTTGCTCGCGAAGTATCGAGGAGATCTCATCTGGTTTGATGTCTACCATAATAATATAAGTTTGTTTTTAAAATAATTCATCCGTGCATCTATTTACCTTATTTTATGAAGGTAGTCGTTATTAAGGAACTGCATTTTTACTTCTTTCAATTCCCTCCGGATACTGGCGTCTATCAGGTTCCCCTCGCTTTCCAGTATAAAGCCACCTATCAAGGTCTCATCCACTACGGCTTCCAATTCAATGCTCTCCAATGGTACATCTTTCATCGAATTGACCAGGATACTTTTTTTCAAATCTTCACTCATTGGAACGGCTGTAGTGATCTTCACCTTGTGTATGTCCCTGATCTCATTATATTGTTCCACGAATGAAGCCGCTATTTCGGGTAGATTCAACTCCCTGGCTTTAGCAACCAGTAACCTGATAAAACCGGCTGTAAGCGGCCCCACCTTGTCTTTGGTAATAGACTCCAGGACCTTCCCCTTGGCCGTTTCCTTTATTACCGGGCTGCGCAAAACCGCAACGAAATCCGGGTTCGTTTTGCAAACCTGCAAAATGAATTTCATGTCGTTGTTAACTTCATCCAACTGGTTCTTCTCCACTGCAAGATCCAGTATGCTCTTCGCGTACCTGCTGGCTAAACGGGGATTATTCATCTTTAAAAAATTTGGAAAGCTATTATTTAAACTACCCTAAAGCTTGATCAGTTTTGCTTTTTCCAGCTGCCTTCGGCCAGCTCCTTGATAAATACTTCCTGCGCACCTTTGTTGCTCAGTTCCCGGCGCAACACCTTTTCACTTAATTCGATCACCAGGTTGCCCACCTCGTTTTTGAGATCGGTCAGCGCGGCCATTTTCTGGTTATTGATAGTGAACTGCGCATCAGCTACAATCTTAGCGGCCTGAAGTTTAGCTTCTTCACGGGCATCATTGATCAACTTATCCTTCGTTTCTTTTGCTTCTCTCAACAGTACGGCCCTTTCTTCCCTGGCCTGTAAGAGGAAGGCCTCATTGTCATTCTTTAACTGGGCCATCTCCAGCTTTATTCTTTCTGCCGATGCAATTGAATGCGCAATGTGCTGTTCCCTGTCTGAAAGCCCCTTGATAATAGCGGGCCAGGCAAACTTTTTCAATAAGAAAAACACGATCAGGAAGGCCAGCAGGGTCCAGATCAATAATCCCAATTCAGGTGTTAAAAGTTGCATTTTTGGTATTTAAAAAGGTAAATAATAAGGAAGTATTGGTTGTTCAGTTATCATTAACCAGCATGGACCATCGCCTCAGCACCAATTAAAATACCGCATCCTCCGTCCTGTACTTTGGATGCAGTAAATAATTAAATGGTATTACAATACCATCGCCAGGAATCCGATGATTACCGCGAACAAAGCAACTCCCTCAACAAGGGCGGCCGCAAGGATCATGTTTGCACGGATATCATTAGAGGCTTCGGGCTGGCGGGCTATCGCCTCCACAGCGCCTTTACCAATCTGGCCGATACCGATGCCCGCGCCTATCGCGGCGAGACCAGCGCCTACAGCGCCGCCTGCATTTGCCAGTGCTTCTAATAAAACAAAGTTCATAATTGTGAATTTATACTGGTTAAAAATAAACGATTATACAATCACCGCATCTTCAGGCAGGGGGTGAGGGTCCTCAGGATGGTGCTCTCCTTCAAATGCCTGTCCAATAAAGACGGCTGTAAGCACTGTGAATATAAAAGACTGCAAGAATGCCACCAGCACCTCGATAAAATAAATAAAGACGGTAAATGCGACAGAAACCGGGGAAGCCGCAAACCCTACAGCAGGTTTGATTTGTGCGAATATAAAGATCAGCGAGATCAGGCAAATAATAATGATATGGCCCGCGACCATGTTCGCGAACAACCTGATGATGAGCGCGAACGGCTTAATGAATACGCTAAGAAATTCCACCAGCACCAGGATAGGCTTCACAAAGCCCGGAACACCGGGGGGATTGAAGATATGTCCCCAATAATGCGAATTGGAACTAAACAGGATCACTACGAAGGAGATCACCCCCAATACCATTGTAAAAGCAATATTGCCGGTAACATTGGCCGTACCGGGCACCATTCCTATCAGGTTATTGATGAGGATAAAGAAGAAAACCGTTAGCAGGAAAGGCAGGTATTTGTTTGCTTTGTGCCGCAGGTTTGGCCTTGCTACCTCATCCCTTATAAAGGCGACTAGTACTTCGATCAGGTTTTGTTTGCCTTTTGGTGCCGTTGTTACGCCCTGCCCGGTTGCATATACCTTAGCAACACTGGTCATCAACCATACCAATACGGCCAATCCAAGCAGCATCTGCACGACGTTTCTCGTCGGGGAAAGGTCATAAACCTTCACACCGGCTTCCACCGGAACGATCTTGGGTTCAACCAGTTTGTATCCCTTTACCTCCTTTTCGCCATGCTTAAAATCAGAGGACATAAAGAAAGAAAAACCTTTCCCTGGGGAAGGAGAATATAAAAATACCGGGAGGGGAATGGAAATGGGGTGATGTTTGCCGTCACTGCCTTTATATTCCAAAAAATGAAACTCGTGGGCATCGGAAATATGGTTAAATATGACTTCCTTGCCTTTAAATCTTCCCTCCGGTTCCGAACCCTGTGCTTCGTGGCCGGCAGCCTCATGGTCCTGTGCCCTTCCGTTTGATGCCAAAAGCAGGCAGGTTGTAGTAAAAACCGCTACCAGTAATGATTTCATGCTATTGGCTGCCATATCTTTCCGGAAATTTGCGGCAAAGATAATAGAATAATGAATACCCGGGTAGGGAAACCACCATAAATTTAAAGGCTGTTAAACCTGCCGGTAATACGTCGACTAGAGCGCCAACTTTTTCTGCTTTTCAAACTGCATCTTATGTAGGTGAAAATAAAATGCTTTCTTTTCCATGAGTTCCTCGTGTGAACCAATCTCCTTTATTTCACCTTTTTCCAGCACCATTATTTTATTGGCTTTCCGGATGGTGCTCAGCCGGTGGGCGATCACGATGGAGGTTCTACCGGTTATTAGTTTGTCGATCGCCTGCTGGATCAGTTGCTCGCTTTCGGTATCAACCGAGGAGGTCGCTTCATCGAGTATGAGGATGGCAGGGTCATATAACAAAGCCCTTACAAAAGACAAGAGCTGCCGCTGCCCCAAAGAGAGGGTCGCCCCCCTTTCCATGACATTGTAATCATATCCCCCCGGCAGTTGCATGATGAAATCGTGTATACCGATGAGCCTGGCAGCTTCCATTACCCTTGCCCTCGTTATTTCCTTGTTTCTAAGTGTAACATTGTCATAGACGGAGCCACTAAACAGGAACACATCCTGCAGCACCACGGCTATTTTTTTTCTCAGGTAAAACAGGTCATAAGCCGTTATGTCCCTGTCATCAATTTTGATTTGCCCTCGTTGAACCTGGTATAAACGGTTCAGTAAACTGATAATGGAGGTCTTGCCGCTACCGGTATTGCCTACGATCGCAAGCGTTTCACCAGCGCCGATCTTAAACGAAATGTCTCTTAATACAAAATGCTGCTCGGTGTAAGCGAACCAAACATTTTGGAACTCCACTTTTCCGGTTACAATTTTTGGCCGTCCGGCGCCAGGTTCCAGTACCCCGGCGGAAGGCGTTACATCGGTATTGTCCATCACCTTAAATACCCGCTCGCTCGCGATCATTCCCATTTGTAGCACGTTGAATTTATCCGCTATTACCCTTAGGGGACGAAATAGCAGGTTTAGGCATAATATAAAGGCGGTGATGTTTCCGGCCGCCTCATGACTGCGTTCAGCAGCCGCCCACCATACCAACAGTCCCAGCGAAATGGCCAGCACCAGTTCGACTACGGGGAAAAATATGGAATAAGCTAATATAGACCTGATATTGGCATTCCGGTGTTCCCTGTTGATGGCATTGAACTTGTTGAACTCCCGGTTTTCGGCGGCAAAAGCCTGTACAACGGCCATGCCTGTAATATGCTCCTGCACAAATGCGTTCAACTGGGCCACAGCGTTGCGAACCCGGATAAAGGATTTGTTCACGCTTTCCTTGAAAAAATAAGTAGCCACGATCAAAACGGGAAAGGGCGCCATGCAGATCAGGGTCAGTTTCCAATCCACATAAAACATATAGATCATAACGGCAAGGATGGACAAGAGGTCGGCTATGATCGGGATCAATCCTTCCCTAAAGATGTCATTGATAGATTCAATGTCATTGATGGTACGGGTGGTTAGTGTGCCGATGGGTGTTTTGTCGAACTGGGAAAGGTTAAGATCGATCACTTTTTTATAGGTGGCTACACGCATGTCCCTGACCACACTTTGGCCCAGCGAGGCCGTGAAAAAGGTAAAAATGAACCTGCACGCGGTTTCCAGTATCAATAACACCACCTGGATGATGGTGATGCCGATGATCACCTGGGCGGCACCCTTGAATATCCAGGCCTCGGCCTCCGGGCGTAAGCCATGGTTGATGGTGTATTGTATCAGCCAGGGCCTTACCGGGGAAATGACTGCGAGGAAGATCGCAAGGAAAATTGACCAGAAGAACCTGGTTTTATAGGGTGCGGCAAATTGAAAAACCCTTCTTAACACGGAAAAATCCAGCAGCCTTTTTTGTTTCACCTGTTCGCTCATTCATCAAAGATATTAAAGAACCAGGCTATCCATCTGCGAGCAGGCAAAGCGTGTATATAATCGGCGCGTTTTTACTGCAGGCAATATTAGAGCGGAAGCAAGCAGGTCGAGGATCTATTATTTGAAATTAAAGTTGCCCCTCCATTTTCTTATTGTAGGCCTTTATGAAAATAGCGCCCAGGTTTTTGTAGGGAGGAACATAGTCGTCCCAGCTTTCTTTCATGCTTTTGTTGCCTTCGCCGTAAAAAAGCTTCGTCAGCGAAACCCACATGTCTTTCCATACCAATGGCTTGCCAGAAGCGATCGCCTGGTTGAGGTAGTTCAGGATAGGCCTGTTGATATCGCCCTTGCCGATCTCTTTGGTAGATATGATGTGCGCGTCGGGACAGGCGGAGATGATCTGGCTTAAGTTCTGGTATCCTCCACAGGACCCGAGCACGATTATTTTTGCACTTCCGCCCATCCGATCTATGGTCCTGGGTAACCAGTAGCTGTGGCCACGGTGCACAACCACCGCCGGTTGCATATCGTTCCTGGCGAGCCAGCGGCTCAGGTGAATCTGGGCCGTATCATCCAGGTTTTTGTCATTGTTGAGCGGAAGATTGGCATAGATCCAGACCTTTTTACCCGTTACTGATTTTATTTCTACCCATTCCTTTTGATACCTGATCTTCCAGTCTTTATTGGCAAATGAGCTGAGAAATTGCGGAAAATGCGTTTTTCCATCTTCATCACCGTAAAAGAATACCTGCTGTATCACCCTGCCACTGTCATCGGCCAGGTAGTCATAATCCACCGAGTAGATCGATGGGATCCCTATTTCGGTGGTAAGATCAATGCTGTTATCGCCTGAGGAAAGGAAGATCGTTTTCAAAAGGCCATAGATCGTCTTCGCTTTATTATTACTTTGATTGACACTCTTCTGTTCATTGGAGCTCACATTTTTCAGGATATTCTGCAATAAGACAGAATCCTTGATGCTGCTGTAACTGTCCGCCACATCCACAGCATCTTCGAGGTTTTCTCCCTCATCTAAATTAGCAACGAAGGCTTTCATCAGGGTGGTGGCATTGTTTGCCGGCATCGTTCGTAAAAAAGTATCCAGCTGGTTGAAATTGGCGGCCATCTTGATGAACTTTTTGAAATAGTCCATATTAACCCGCAGCAGCAAAGAATCTCCCCTGGGTTTGCTGCCCATTCGCTGCAATAATCTCGCGAAGCTGTGCTTGTAGCTGGAGGTGTAAATGTCGTTCTCCCCCATTACGATCACATAATAAAGCTCTTCTGCCGTCAGCGGGTCAAGCGCCCTCATACGGATATTGAGGTTATTCTGCTCGTGGAGATTGTTGATCGGTGTAATAAAATGCTTGATCGCTTTTTTCTGCAGCATTTTCCTTAACCCATTTACCCCAAACATCGCAATCGGTGTATCTTTCAATACACCCAGCCGGTAGGAATATTCTCTTTCGGTTTTTACCAGTAGTTTGAAATAACCGACGCTGTCCATCCCCTTATCTCCGTCCCCGACAAACCTCCTGATAGAATCGATCGAAATTTTGTCTTTAAGGATATTATCCAAAAAAGGATAATACAGCAACGCGTTTTGCATCTTACTTAGCTGCACAATCGCCTTTACCGCAGGATTAGGATTTCTATGGATCAATCTGCCTTCAGGTGTCTGAACAGAATAGGCATAGTCGTACAATTGCTCCGGATCATGCATGCAGGCTACCAACACCAAACTGTCAGCAAAGGGTTCGTCCACAAATGGCCTGATGGTCGAGAGTATCTTATCAGGATTCATTTTGCAGAACCGTAAAAAAAGTGATTTCTTACTGTCCGCATATCCTACGTTCTTGTTGAAGATCTCGGTGAGCAAACTGGCCACTTCATAAGACATATCGTCGACAAACGGCCTTATGCTGCCACCTTCCTTATTGGCAGTCCACAGTTTATAGAAATTTTCGAGCAATGCAGGGGCGAGCGCGGGATTGAGTCTCCTGGTTTTCCAGGAGCTCCGGAAATTTTTTACCAGCTCTTCAATAAAATTTAGTTGGCGGACCTTTTCATTGTTGGTAGCAATAGTGCTATCAGTTTCTACCATGTACTGCAGCTCATCGACCCTCCTGGTCAATGCATCCGTTACCTGCAGGTTGATCTCCTCGTTGTTGGACACCTTTAAAAGGCCATCTTTTTTGCCGTCTGCCTTATCTGTCAGGGCTTGCTCATTATCGATGCGGTCGTGAAAGCGCTGGCGGGCGATGGGCACTACCACAGAATCCTGGCTGGCAAATACATCGCAGGTGAGAAGGAAAAAGAAAAAGGGTAGTAGAATTCGTTTCATAAATGGTATTCTCCTGCAAAGATGGTAAAAAAAGCCATGATAACGTCCCCTGTCTAAGACGGGTTTAGCAAGCCCTCTGCTGCATGAGGTAACAATTTGATAATACAGGATCAGGGCCTGACTGATGCTTTTTTGGAGTGATGACCTACTTTTGCGGAGCAAAATTATTATGAGCATTGTTAAAAAAGTTCTAATAGCGGATGATGAACCGGATATCCTGGAGATCATAGAGTTCAACCTGAAGGAAGAAGGATACGAAGTATTTACCGCAAGGAATGGGAACGAAGCAATTGACCATGCAAAAAAATACCAGCCCGACCTGATCATCCTGGATATTATGATGCCAGGTAAAAACGGCATTGAGGTTTGCAATATCCTTCGCATGCAACCAGCTTTTAAGGAAACACTGATCATTTTCCTTTCTGCTTTAAGCGATGAGAAAACCGAGATCAGGGGGTTGGAGACCGGTGCCGATGATTACCTTACCAAGCCGGTAAGCCCAAAGATCATGATCTCAAAGGTAAATGCCTTGTTCAGGCGGTTGAACCGGGAAGACAACGATGTCTTAAGGATCGGCGAACTGGTCATTGACAGGGAAAAATACATTATCAACTATAGGGGCTCCGACATTATTTTGGCCCGAAAGGAATTTGAGCTGCTCGCCCTCCTCGCATCGAAACCGGGGAAAGTGTTTCTCCGCAATGAGATCCTCAACCAGGTCTGGGGTACCGAAGTCATTGTCGGTGACCGCACCATTGATGTTCATATCCGCAAGATCCGGCAGAAGCTCAACCTTGACTGCATCACTACCGTAAAAGGTGTAGGTTATAAGTTTGAATTATAACCCTGGTGGTTTCCCGGTTTTTTTTGAAATTTTTATCTTTGCCTTTTCTCCCGCTTTCAGATTTGGTATGATATTGGGTTCTATCTATAAGCAGTTCCCCCTAATTTTAGTACCGTTGAAAGTCAGCAAAGATGGAAACTATCGACAGAGCGAAAGAGCTGAGACTCGAAGTGCTCAATAGCGTATTACATGGAATAGGCATTTTATTCGGTATCATCAGCATGCCGATCCTGGTAGCCAGTGCCAGCCATCCCGCGGGCATAACGGGCTCAGGTATTTATGGTTTTTGTTTTATTATGCTTTTCACGTTTTCCACGCTTTACCATGGCCTGCAGCAACCGAAAATAAAATCGGTGCTGAAGATCATGGATCACATCAGCATCTATTTCCTCATCGCAGGGACCTATACACCCCTGATACTGGTCTTCGTAAACAATTCTTTCGGCATGAGCCTGCTTGCAATCTTATGGACACTTACCCTTTTTGGTATTGTCTTCAAAATATTTTTCACGGGCCGGTTTGAGAAACTATCCACCATTATCTATTTGTTGATGGGATGGCTCCTGTTTTCAGGAGGCACTACCTTTTTCGCTGCCATGCCTCTCATCGTCATTATTTTGGTCATGCTGGGAGGTTTTCTTTATTCCGTCGGCGTGGTATTTTACCTATGGCACAGGCTTACCTACCATCACGTGATCTGGCATGTGCTGGTGCTGGCAGCAGCTATCTGCCATTATGCGGCCGTTTTGATCTCGGTCAACCCCCAAACTACCGCATAAGCTCACTCGCAAAATGTAAATCGCCTAAAGGCGGGAAATTAAACTGCAAATAACGATTAACTAAGTAATTTTACATCTCCAGGCCAGCCTATTCCGGGCCCCGCCCTGCGGATTTCAAGCAAATGGTATCTCCCAAGAACCTATCGCCACAGCAACTTTCCTTAACCACTGCCTTAACCCTGGCGCTGCCCATCAGTTTAGCCATCTATCTTTTACAGCCCTTATGGTGGATCCCTTTACTCGCCCTGGTCATCATTTTTATGGGTAGCTACTGGCTGATACTTTTTATGGTCCAAAATTTCGTTTACCGTAAGATCAAACTGATCTATAAATTGATCTACCAGACCAAGGCAAGCAAAAAGGAGGAATTTTATTATAAGAATATTCTCCCCCAGGAAAGTATAGAAGAGGTAAGCGAGGATGTGGAGGATTGGGCACAGCAGCGCAGGGCGGAGATCGAGGTGCTGCGCCAAAATGAGGCATACCGTAAAGAATTCCTGCAAAATCTTTCGCATGAACTGAAGACACCAATTTTTGCCATACAGGGTTATGTAGATACCTTGCTCAATGGTGCCCTTGAAAACCCGCAGGTAAATAAAAAATTCCTGACCAGCACTTCCCGCAACATCGACCGCCTGGTAAACCTGGTGGATGACCTGGATGAAATATCAAGGCTGGAAAGAGGTGAGCAATTATTATTGAAGACGAATTTCGTGATACAGGACCTCGTTAAAGATGTTTTCGAATCGCTTGCCATAAAAGCGGAGGAAAAGCAGATAAGGCTGGGCATAAAAAAAGGTTGCGAGGTGCCGCTTAGCGTGCACGCCGACCAGGAGAAGATCCGGCAGGTTTTTATCAATCTTATCGACAACGCGATAAAATATGGTAAACAAAACGGGATGATCGAAGCCAGCGTGTACAGCATAGATGGAAAAAGGGTGCTGATCGAGATCAGCGACGATGGCACCGGCATCGCGGAAGAGCACCTGGGCAGGATATTCGAAAGGTTCTATAGGACAGACCTGGCCCGGAGCCGCAAGATTGGAGGCAGCGGGCTTGGCCTGGCAATTTGCAAGCACATCATTGAGGCCCACCAGCAGGTTATCCACGTGAGAAGCACCATAGACGTGGGAACCACGTTTGGATTTACCTTGCAGTCGAAGAAGGATCTTTGAGTAATCAACCTTAAGCCTTGGGTTTAGCATGCTCTCCATGGACAACTGGTGTAGTGGTCGGTGTGGACACCGACCACGGGTAGGAAAGCCATTTCCAGTACCCGCGGATGGTGTTCTCACCAGCCACTTTCTGTGGTTTATCATGCTCTCCATGGACAACCTGGTGCAGTGGTCGGTGTGGACACCGACCACGGGTAGGAAAGCCATCCCCCGTACCCGTGGCTGGTGTCCTCACCAGCCACTTTCTCGGGTTTACCATGCTCTTCATGGACAACTGGTGTAGTGGTCGGTGTGGACACCGACCACGGGTAGAAAAGCCATCCCCGGTACCCGTGGCTGGTGTCCTCACCAGCCACTTTCTCAGGTTTACCATGCACTCCTTGGACAACTTGGTGTAGTGGTCGGTGTGGACACCGACCACGGGTAGGAAAGCCATCCCCAGTACCCGCGGCTGGTGTTCTCACCAGCCACTTTCTGTGGTTTACCATGCTCTCCATGGACAACCTGGTGCAGTGGTCGGTGTGGACACCGACCACGGGTAGGAAAGCCATCCCCCGTACCCGTGGCTAGTGTCCTCACCAGCCACTTTCTCGGGTTTACCATGCTCTCCATGGACAACCTGGTGTAGTGGTCGGTGTGGACACCGACCACGGGTTGGAAAGCCATCCCCCGTATCCGTGGCTGGTGTCGTCACCAGCCACTTTCTCGGGTTTACCATGCTCTCCATGGACAACTGGTGTAGTGGTCGGTGTGGACACCGACCACGGGTAGGAAAGCCATTTCCAGTACCCGCGGATGGTGTTCTCACCAGCCACTTTCTGTGGTTTATCATGCTCTCCATGGACAACCTGGTGCAGTGGTCGGTGTGGACACCGACCACGGGTAGGAAAGCCATCCCCCGTACCCGTGGCTAGTGTCCTCACCAGCCACTTTCTCGGGTTTACCATGCTCTCCATGGACAACCTGGTGTAGTGGTCGGTGTGGACACCGACCACGGGTAGGAAAGCCACCCCCCGTACCCGTGGCTGGTGTCCTAACCAGCCACTTTCTCGGGTTTGCCATGCTCTCCATGGACAACCTGGTGTAGTGGTCGGTGTGGACACCGCCCACGGGTTGGAAAGCCAGCCCCTGTACCCGTGGCTGGTGTCCTCACCAGCCACTTTCTCGGGTTTACCATGCTCTCCATGGACAACCTGGTGTAGTGGTCGGTGTGGACACCGACCACGGGTAGGAATGCCATCCCCCGAACCCGTGGCTGGTGTCCTCACCAGCCACTTTCACTTATGGAATGGACACCTACCCATGAGCCTTTACCTTTTATTGGCGCAAGCATCCGCTTGTGCCCTGTAATGTCCCATGTCAAAACTTTTCAATTATATTCTGCTCGGATGGCACAAGCGGATGCTTGCGCCAATAAAAGACAATAGAAGGATAATTCAACGGCTACTACCCCTGAACTCCCTTATCATCCTCTTTGCCTCTTCCGATAAGCGCGTAAACACAGGCTTCCCCGCCTGCGAAAAAGCAAAGTACATGCAATCAGCGGGGCCAATCCCGAAATCAATATCCTGTATCACCTGGTCACTCTTGAAGAAATGCAGGGAACCATCATAGCCACAGCGGTAATTTGATTCCCTCGGATGCGCGCCGATCAAGCCAGCAATCTGTTCGATCTTTTTCTTGTCTCTTATAATGACGACGGCCACAACGGTATCCCTTGTTCCGTCCCCGCTAAAATAGTTGATCGCCATACTATCGGCCCCGGCTATACGCTCCGTGATCGCGGTATTGGCCCGGTTGCACGAAAAAAGGAAACCGGCTGAAAAAAGGATGAGACAGGCAAACTTCATCCCCTAAAGATAAATGACAGGGCCAGGTAAAAAAAACCACCTGATAAGATTAAAAGGTGGTACAAGCAGGAGAAACTGCTATTTGCTTAAGGATGTTTGATTGCTTGCTTTTCGTCGCCTTGGATCCACTAAGTTCATAACTGAATGTTAAGCATGCATTACCTGGAGGTTAACCTAATGTTATTTACATAAAAAAGCAGCCGATTAAGGCTGCCCGATTATAACAAGGTACCGACTATTTTACGTTAAACTTCGTCCATCCCTTGAACCAGTTGGCATTTTCGCCCGAGGGCGCAATACCGCCAATAAAGTCAACCTTGGTGATAAAAGTCCGCTCCTTCAACAAAGGATGGTCAAAATAAGTGTTGGTGGCGGCAGGAATCACTACGGCGGAATTACCAAATGGCGCCCAGTCCGGCGATAAATAATCGAAAGGCCGGGTGTAAACAGCCTGTGGGGCGGCAGGCGTAAGTATTTTGTTGGTGCTATTGGAGGTGAACCACGCCGTAATGGATTCCGGGGTTGCGCCGGTTGGAGAAGAAGTGCTTGGAACATAATTCACCGGGGTTTTGCAACTGATCAGGAGGATACCGCCCAGTTGCAGCGTACCGGCATCGATGTTCTTATCAGTCGGATTTCCAAGGCCAGCATCTATCAGTATTCCCGTGGACCAACCTACAAAGGCTGAATTGAATATTGAAAGAGAGGAATTTCTCCTGATCTGCACCGCGGCCCCCTGGTAGTTGCTGTTGCCGATGTTGGCAGGCGTCGCCTGCGGACCGAAGGATGAAATATTGGAAAATACCGCTCTGGTTTGAGGAGTAAGCGCGCTTCCCGTGCCATCATTATCGCTTTCAAAGCTCTCCGATTTGGAAACATCGGCAATGGACGAGTCGCGGATGATCAATCCAAACTGAACGCTTCCCGAATAACCATTGTCTGTGTCAAAATCGTCATCCTGGGTTTTGTAGGCAATCAGGTATTTGCAATTTACCGTACCGCCGAACCATTCAAAAGCATCATCCTTGGCATAAGATACCTGCACATGTTCGATGGTGGTGCCACTTCCAACACAAGCCATGGTAAGCGCATTTATTTCCTGGTTAGGCAGGAAAGCATAACCCGCATATTCAATACGCACATATTTCAATGTACCGGAATTATCATCGTTGACCGCCTCAGGGGCAATTGCATCACCGGATCCCGCAAGACCATCACCGTCAGCTGTATTAAATCCACCTTCAGGGATATATAACCCGGGTTGGCCCCCATTGGCTGCATTGATCGCAGCCTTGCCCAACAATTCGATACCGCCCCAGTCGCCGGAGGCAGGGGTAGGCGAAGCAGAAGTAAATACAATGGGTTCTTCCTGTGTACCAACCGCCATCAACTTGGCCCCGCGTTTGACGATCAGGGCGGCGGTATTGGAACCCGAATAGGCTCCTTTTACGGTGGCGCCTTTTTCAATCGTCAGGGTTACGCCTGCATCCACGTACACCAGTCCTGAAAGAGTGTTATTATCTGCTTTGAACAAAGTGGTATCCTTTGTGACGTGCCCCGACAACGTCACTGTTTTACCACTCGTACCTCCATTGCCACCGCCCGGAACTTCTACGATGAAGGGTTCACCATCCATCTCGATCTTCCGGCAGGACCAATTTCCCAGCAAACACACGATCATCCCGTAAAAAATAAACTTTTTCATATTTTCTCCTTTGTTTTTTAGTGCTATAACGAATAATTAAAGATCAAACTGAAGGTGGTACCGAACTTCCGGGTAAACCGATAGGCGTCCGTTGCTTTGTTAAAATCAGTATCGCCATCCTTGTTCTGGTAGAAGTACTGGGTCTGGTTCAAAATATCCCGCACATTCAGCCTTAGCTGCCCTTTGTCTTTCAATATTTTTTTCCCTGCCTGGAAATCCATTACCGGCCTGGGTGCCTCCCAGATATCGGGTGCCCCTCCGCCGCCACTTGCCGGGATGTCACCCACCAGGTAAATGCGCTTTCCGATCTGGTTGAATAGCAAGGTTGCATTGAACCCGGCATCCACCAGGTCATACATAAGGCCAAGATTCAACACATAGGGTGACTGGCCCTGTAGTGGCCGGTCGATATTTCGGCCTTCATCCTGCACATTGCTCCTGATCAGGGAGGCGTTGCCTTGTATGGTAAAGTTTTTTAAGGCTGAAACCATATCGAGCTTCTTGCGTACTTCCAGTTCAACACCGTAAACGGTTGCTTTTTCCGGGTTCAGGTAAGTGAAAATCGCGCCTCCCTGCTGAAGGATCTGTTCTATGGGCTGGTCAAAATACTTGTAAAAAACACCTGCTGTGAAAACTTCACCCGCACGGGGGTACAATTCATAGCGCAGGTCCAGGTTGCTCACCTTAGTCCTTAACAGCGCGGGGTTGCCTTGTACCGCCGAATTGAGCTCAAAATCATAGAGGGTAAGTGCGGCAAGCTCCCTTTGCTCCGGCCTTATCACGGTTTGGGATCCGGAGAGGCGGAGATTTGTTTTGTTGCCTAACTGGTAAGTGGCATTAATACCCGGAAGGAAATCCGTTTGTTCGGTATGCCTGTGACGGTCATCCCATTGCTTAACGGAACCTAATAGCTGGTCAAAATGCTCTACTCTTAACCCCCATACTACCCGCAGTTTATCGCTCAATTGGTTGTCCAATTGCAGGAAGCCCGCGTTCAGGATAGTGTTGGCCAGGTAGCGGAAATTCCGGTTATTGATGGAGTTGAATGCAAAAGATGTACTTCCTATTGAGCCATCACCGAAATTTTCAGGACTGAAAATTTTGTCCAGCGGTGTTTCCCTCAAGGCAGGGTTGTCCAATGGCAGGTAGTTGGCAAATAGCTGAGCATCGAATAACCGGTCCTTTACCTGCAACATGTAGCCGCCTTTCAGGGTTTGCATCTTGCCAAGGAAATTGAAAGTGTGGGAGAGGTCGCCTCCGGCCGTATAGATGTAGTCGCTGAGTGTCTGGAATACCCGGCTACCGCTTTCCTGCGCCAATGAATTACCTACCAGGAAGCGGAAGGGAGTGGCGGTTCCCGTGGGCCTTGTATACTGGTAACGCCGCTGATCGGGGCTATACCCGTCCAATATGTTGAACGCTCCGTACCACTTGAATTTTAGCGTTTTGGTCAGGCTGTGCTCACCCGTCAGTTGAGTCGTGAAAAAAATGTTTTCATGAAAGCTCAGTTCACCGCCTTTCACATCATCACCGGTATTGTTATTGATCCCATCGCGTTGAATAACGGAATTATTGGTGTTGACATTGATGATCGACTTCAATGAAAGTTTGTTTTGGTTATTCAACTGCACGGAAAGGCTTGCCAGGGCACCTGCAGTCACGTCCATGCTGTAGCGATCATCGTCATAGCTGTATTGTTGGCTGAACAGGTTATTTTCAAGTGTTTGAATGCGGTTCGTGATGTCAATGAAGCGGTTTGTCTTGATATAGTTGACACCGATCACACCACCTGCTTTCTTTCCAAATAGCTTCCCGGTAAATCCACTATTGACCTGGAAGGAAATATTCGGCGAAACATTGCCCTGGCTGGGTGCCCAACTATTATTCATCTGCTTTCCTATCGCGATTTTTTCCTCCGGCGTGGCCAGGTTGAAAGTTGACTTATTGGTATAGCTGGATGGCAGTCCTCTTGTACCATCGTCAATTCCCAGCCAATCGAGCTTACCCCCCGGCGCGCGGTAAAAAGAACGGTTCACCGTTTGGGTGTTGAAGCCGGTGCCTACCTCGATGTTAAAGAAATTTTTTGAGGGAATGTCCCTGGTATTCACTTGTACCAGGCCCCCAGCCCATTCACCGGGTAATTCAGGCACAAATGCTTTGTTGATGATGATATTCTCGATCATCGAAGCGGGAATAATGTCAAAGGAAAAAGTTTTGCGGTCGGGCTCCGTGCTTGTGAGTAAGATGCCGTTGAGCATGGCCTGGTTGTACCTGTCAGCCAATCCCCTCACCACTAAAAATTTTCCGTCTACCAGGCTTGCCCCGGGTGTTCTCTTTAAGACTTCTCCTGTATTCCTGTCGGGTGATCTACGGATGGCTTCGGAGGAGATCACGGAAGCGACAGTATTGGTTTTTTTCTGAAAGGTGATCATGGAGGCGGCCGTTTCCCTCCTGGCATTACTGGCGGCCCTGACTACCACGGCCTCCTCCGTTTTTTCCCTTTGAACCAGGGCCAGGTCCTGGATGGTTTGAAGGCCCTCCTTGACTTCGATTTCGTCAACCTGCTGGGTAACACCATTGTAGGTAAACACCAGGGATATTTTGCCGGTTCCCGGATGGCCGATGGTATACCGCCCTTCCACATCCGTAGAAGTCCCCCGGTTATTGGACTTGATGATAACGGAAACGCCTGTGAGCGGCTGGCCTGTTCTGGCATCTGTCACCCTTCCTTCCACGCTCCCTTTTTGGGCCATGGCCGAAAACGACAGCCCGAAAAGGATCATTAAAACAGGTAAACATCTCATGCTTTAATATTTCTGCAAAGAGATGCTTTTCATGTTAAGAGAAAGTGAAGGCAGTATTACGGTAAGGTTATGGGAATGTTATCGGAAGGTTACGTACGCGGCGAAACGTGTAAAATGAAAATGCCTGAAGGTGTAGATGAGTAATATATATGGCACAAAAAAACAGGAGACCCTTCCAGATCTCCTGCGTAAAAATCAAATGAAATATTGATTAAAATTTATCCCAGAACAATTTGGTTTCAACTTTATCACCACCAACGGCAGTGGCTGCCGCGGTGTAGCTGTTTCCATTAGTAGTTTGTTCTGTATCGGGGTAAGTGAAGCGATTGGGAAAGCCCGAGACTGCCCCAACTGGCGGACTCAACTTTGGAAAATCCAACCTACGCATTTCAGTCCAACCGTCGTAAGGACGGTTATACAAAGCTATCCATTTTTGTTTACCTATCTTTTCTTTCCAGGTTCCTGCGGCAGTGGCGTAGTTTACCTCGGGTTGGGCCAGGTAAGCGGTAGCATCCGCAGCGGTGCCGCCCCAGTACAGGATAGAGGCAGTGATCGCATTGTTGTAATGCTCGGCGGCTGAACCCGGTATCGAAAACTGTCTTTCTACTGCTTCTGCGCGGATAAACTCAGTTTCCGCGTAATCCATGAAGACAGTGGGTGCACTAGGCTCGATCATTTTGGTGCCCGGGTGTGCGTAATCAGAAAAAGGAGCATTCACGGCCCCGCTAATGCCACCCCTGTATATCCCGGAGCTATTTGGTGTGAAGAAAAGTGACAGCCTTGGATCCTCAAGGTCGGTGAGGACATCCGTCAAGTCCTTTGCCGCTACGTAATCTCCCCTGTTTCCTGTAACATAATCTGCATAAAGCGGATTTTGATTAGGATCAGCGTCCAGGTAATTGAATACAATATTTTCCAAATTGGAAGAAATTGCACTGGCGTTGGCAGTTTCAATAGCGGTCCTGGCTTGCCCTTCATTCACATCGGCGATGACAATACCCAGCTTCATCTGCAAGGTGTTGGCAAACGCGATCCATTTGGCCATACTTCCGCCATTGATCAGGTCCTCCTCGGCGGCGAATCCGTTGTGGGCAGTACTCATGTTGGCGATATCCGCAGACAGCCTCTGCATCAGGTCCGCGTAAATTTCTGCATCATCATCGTATTTCGGGAAGAGATTCTGGCTATTCAAGGCCTCCGTATAAGGTACATCGCCAAAAGTATTTACAAGGATACTGTATGCGTAGACCTGCAGGGCATCAACGATCGCAAGTTTATTGGCTTTTTCTCCAGCCGACATAAGAGCATCCTCGTTAACGATCCTGGCAGCATCTTTCAGGTCGACCAACACATCACGATAGAGAATTAACCACCAGGTGCGTGGGATAAAGCGGGTGTTAAAATCATATTGCACCTCGTCCTGGTAAGTTACCATTGCCCAATGCTTTACTACGAAACGGAAAATATTGATGTTCACGCTGGCTTCTGCCAGTTCATCGGACAACTCGCGGGAAGCACTTGCAAATAACGCACCGGCAGGGACCGAGGAAGCGGCCTTGGTTTGCTCATTTAAACTCGACAGATCCTTCGTGCACGAAGCAAAAAGAAAAAGGCCGAGGGGTAGATATAATAATTTTTTCATTACTATTTAATTTGAGATTAGAATTTGAGTTTCAGGTTCAGCCCGAGGTACCTTGTGGTTGGATAGGCACCACTCTGGAATCCCTGGATATTACCTGATGACAGGTTTTCTTCCGGATCAGAATAAGGAAGATTCTTGTGAATGATCCAAAGATTTCGGCCGATCATCGATACCTCGATACCTTTAAATGCCTTTAGACCCTTTACAAATGACTGGGGCAGCTCGTAAGCAAGGGTAGCTTCCCTCAACTTGACATAGCTCGCATCATAAATATACTCGGATGCAGGAATAGTGGGGCTGTTTGCATCCACGATAACTCGTTGTGTATTAGGTTTACCATCCGCGGTCACACCAGGAAAGATGATTCCGCCACCCTCAGCAAGAGAATTCCTTCTTGGTTTTCCCAGGTCGTTCAAACCGGCAGATTCTTTCAGTATACCAGTGTATTGGGCATAATACATATCTAAAGTAAATAAGCTACCTCCCTTGCGCATATCAACTAAAAAGCCGAGTGTGAAGTTCTTGTACTTGAAAGAGTTGTATACACCGCCGTACCAATCAGGGTTGATGTCTCCGATCACTTCCGTGGTAGTCGCACTCTGCACATAATATCCATTGTCGCCTACCAGTTTCTGACCATTTAAGGTTTGAACTGAGCGGCCTTTCAACACGCCGTAAGGCTCACCTAACGTCGCGTTTAAACTGACACCGGCGTTGAATGAACCTAACGTCAGATTCTTACTGTCTTCGTATAGGGCTACTACCTTACTCCTGTTCCGTGACCAGTTCACGTTGACATTCCAGGTGAAATCTGTTGTCCTAACGGGGGTTGCGAACAAAGATAATTCCACACCTTTATTCTGGACATCACCGGAATTTACATACTTGAAGCTTGAGCCTGTTGCTGTTGACACGGCTACAGGAAAGATCTGGTCACGCGTGTTGGTATGGTAAACGGTAACATCGAAGCCCAGTCGATTTTGCAGGAAAGCCATCTCGAGGCCAATCTCTCTGCTAACTGTGTTCTCCGGCTTCAGCTCCGCATTATTCCGGGTACTTGGCAATGAATATAACAAGGTGCTTCCGAATGGAGCGATGTATGTATATTCGTCCTTCAGGCTTCCCCATGGGGCATCATTTCCCACAGTTGCATAGTTTGCCCTTAGTTTACCGGAACTAAGCCAGCTGGCATTCAGGTGATGGGAAAACACCCAACTGCCGGATACCGCATAATAGTTGTATGCATTGTTATCTTCTGGCAGGGTTGAAGAGATATCCCTGCGGAAAGTGGCATCCACTGTAAGGAAATTGCGATACCCGAGGGTAAGTCCTCCGAAATAGCCGTCCACTTCTCTAGGCATGTATTGTTCATACGGTGCCTTAATGGCCCCTTTTGAATTAGACAGTGAATAAAGCCCAGGAACAACGAGGCCTCCGGTGGTAGTAGAGAAAGCGGAATTGATCGTATTTTTCCTGATGTTGGTACCAACCAGGGCTTTCAGATTAATGTCTTCAGTGAGATTTTTATCAAAATTCGCGATCAGGTCATAGTTGATCTCGCTGAAGGTACGATTGTAACGGGAATACTTGGCCACGTCCGCGCTAGTCACTGCAATGTGCTCTTCCTGGATCTCGGCATAATTATCAACCGATACACGGCCAAGAAAACTGAGCCAGTTCGTAGCTTTATAGTTCATGGTCACATTTCCGAAAACACGGCTGCGTTTGTCTTTTTCTCCATTTGCATAACGTGTCCAGTAGTAATTGTCCGTGTATTTAGGCACCAATCCTTCCGGAACAGATGGATCGCTCCAGTTCCAGGTAATATTTTGGTTAGTCCTGAAATACGCAGCTTTTTGATCCTGGATATCCGTGGAAACCTGGTACCACTGGCGGAAATTCTGGTTTACGTTTAGCCCGTCGTAACCTGTACCATAGCGGTTTTTGCCGTCGATTTGGGAATAATTGACAGAAGCAATCGCCTCCAGGTTATTGGTTATCTTGTAGCTCGATCCGAAATTTACGATGTTCTTCACCACCTGACTGTTAGGTAAAGTTCCTCTTTCGTCATTGCGGGTATACCCAAGTTTGAAGGTCCCCTTATCACTCGCTCCATCCATGAATATGCTGTTGTTGTTGGACACAGCAGTTTCATAGAAAGTAGTCGGATCATTTGCAGCAGCGACCCATGGCTTCGGTTTCTTGTAGTAAGGTGATGTAGCATCAAAAGCATCCCATTGATAAACCATCAGGTTAGGATCGAACCTTGTTCCGTATGATGCATCCTCCCCGGTTGGCACAACATAATCATTAGTACCGTCGCCATTGACGTCAAAAAACAGAAAGCCGTCTTTCTGATAACTGGAAGAATAACCAACGCCATATTCATCCTGGTAATCAGGCATGGTGGATTTGTCGATCTTGCCGACAGTAAAGCCGGTATTAACCGTGATGCCTAAACCTCTTTTGCCTTTCTTGGTGGTGATCATGATCACGCCATTGGCAGCGCGTGAACCATACAATGCCGTTGCGGCAGCTCCTTTCAATACATTATACGACTCGATATCGTCGGGATTGATATCAGCAGCGGCATTACCGTAATCATAACCGCCCCGGCCCGTCGTCTGGTTCAATAATGGATCTCCGCGGTTAACGCCGTTCGCGTTAGTATTTGCGTTGTCAACAGGAACACCATCCACTACGAACAATGCCTGGTTGCCACTCGTTAAGGATTTGTTGCCACGAATAACGACATTTGTAGATCCGCCGATTCCGTTCCCCGATATGATCTGCAAGCCCGCCACTTTACCTGAAAGCGCAGTCATCGCATTACCGGTACGAACCCGGCTAACCTCTTCGCCACCTACCTGCTGTGCAGCATAAGGAAGCGTATTCTTGTTTCTCCTTATACCTAAGGCTGTTACCACCACTTCCGACAGCTTGTTATCTGCAGCCGCCATTGTAACGGCCAGTGAAGATGATTCGCCCACTTTTGTGGTAGTCGTGGCGTGATCAATAGAAGAGATCGTCAAAACCTCGCCTTGCTGCGCGTTGATCTGAAAATTTCCTTGTTCATCTGCAGCAACTGCAACCCCGCTTTTTGTTGTCACTGTTGCACCCGGTACCGGCGCTCCTTTTGGATCTGTAACCTTACCCGATATCAGCCGGGTTTGCGCGGTCACCATTCCAAATGACAGCAATCCTATTGCCGTCATGGCAATTAATTTTCTCATGTGTGATTGATTTTTGTTTAAATAATCTCCTGCTACTGGATCGAAAAACTTCTTTCCGGACAAGTTTCAGCCAAATAAGACCTTTGCAGGAGCCGGAATGCTGCTTATAACCTCAAAATTTTGTTAAAGCCCCGCCTTTTTGGCGGTATTTTTGGACTTTCAGCCGTCCACGCTAATATGTATTTTTTACCAAACGCATATTATTGTTAAAAACGGTTTAACAGTTTATGAGTTCGGGCAGAATTTATTTAAAAAAGGAGTTAAATATTGTTAAATTAAGTTATATGAAAAATAGTCAAAAAAAAAATTAAGAAAAAGAGGAAAAAAGCGGCCTTAGGGAAGAAAAATAGGATGAAAATTGCGGTAAACACCCTACCGGATTTTGCGAAAAGCCGATTACAAATGATGAGGACTCAAATCGCATTAATAAATCTTAACAATTCAGTCGAGGGCACAAGCGGATGCTTGCGTCAAGGTCGAGATCAGAATGGCTTTCTATTGGCGCAAGCGTCCCGCTTGTGCCCTGTTTTCATTCTATTGTTTTCAATTCATATATCCAAAAAACTATAGCAACGCAACGCGACTCTTTGCTTTAAAGCCACAAAAGAACATGCGAGTTGCTTGGATAGCACAAGTGAATGCGCCATACCTAAAAAAAATCCCGGCCACAATAGTAGCCGGGATAAATAAAATCACTTGAACAACCAGGTTATGGAGCATCCCACCAAACCCGGTCGGTTATATTTGAATTGGTATTTTCCGGTTGTGGATTACTGCTTATTTCCTGTTGAGAATATTGATATTTTCTTGGAATAGTGGTGATACCAGCCTCCGGGTTATCTACCATCGTTATGAGCGGGAACCCTGTCCTTCTCCAATCATTATAGTTTTCAACGGAAAGCAGGTCTGCAATGGACTTCTCTTCCATAATTCTTTGCAAAGCATTCGCAGTGGTAAGCGTACCCCTGGCAGTAATATAATCGGTCACTGCAGCGCTATTGATGTCTAATCCTAATTTTGCCATATTATTTTCGATGGCTTGTTGATAAATTGGCTGGGCTGCTGCTGCGCCGGATTTTATAAAAGTAGCTTCCGCCTTAATAAATTCAAGCTCGCTAAAGGGCAAAAGCGAAACAGGAGCGGAAGCGCCTGCTTCAGAACCGTCTGGATTAGCACCTCCGAAAAAGTCACCCAAAGTTGAATAGATGGTTACATCAGGAACAACATCCGAAGTGCTTATTCTGCCCAGGTAGGTGTTTTGCGAACCTTTGTTTGCAATGATGGGCAACCGCGGGTCGTTATTAGTCACCAGGAAATCTACCAGGGTCGCACCTAATACAACACCCCCCTGGCCTAATTCAGTATTCATAAACCAGGGACTTTGGTGACCAGCTGATGCCGAAAATATATTAAGGGAAGCTTCATCATCCGGGCCGGTAAAAGCATGTTCCAATGCAGCTAAAGCCAGGTCCGCCTGAGCCGCGGCAGTATGTCCCGGCGCCTTGGTAAGGTGTATATAGTGCCTTGCTTTTAAAGCATATGCGAATTTTACCCAATTTTCCATATTCCCCCCGTATAAAAAATCATCCGCCCCCGGTGTTAAACTGCCGGGCTCAAGCTGGTTTTCAGCAATTGCACTATCGAGCATTTGCTGGATCAGCCCGTAGAGGGCTTCCTGTTTATCATAAGTGGGCTTACTCCCCTCAAAAGCCTGCGTATAGGGTACATCACCCCACATATCAGTAGCGATCCCCAAAGTGTAAGCGGTTAGAACTTTTCCTATTACACCATAAGAATGATTACCATTAGCTTCCGCGTTATCTCTAAGCCGTTTTAAATTCTGCATTATATTGATATATACCTCTCCCCATGTATATTCCGCATCTCCGGTAGTAAACTTATAGCTCTCGAATTGTGGCAGTGGCTGGTTCAAAGACATTTGCTGTGTCCAATAGGCATTGATTAAAGCGATGCCAGATGTGTTTTGTGCAGAAAAAGAACCTCCAGCTATGGTAACCCCAATATCCGTAATAATAGGGGGTAGCAGCAGGTCTTCCGGAGCATTAGCCGAATTGTTAGGATCTGTATTTACATCCAGGTATTTTTTACAACCCGCAGTTGTAAACATTATCGCGGTAAGTATGAGTCCGTATATTATTTTATTTTTCATTTGGAAAAATTTTAAAAAGAAAATGGGTTGAATTAAAATGTCGCTCTTAGTCCTACGATAACCGACCTGACGGTAGGCGTTTGAAAGTTGGTAACCCCCTGCCCGTTAACGCCGCCCGCAACATTTGCCTCCGGGTCTCCCGAAGTGAAATGAGGCGCATGTATCCACAAATTATTACCACCCACGCTCAAGGTCAGGGATTTGAAAGGCAATTTTTTTCCGCTTGTTGGTAAGGTGTAGGCAAGATTAGCGGTTCGTAATTTTAGGTATGTACCATCTTCTATATTAGACTCGGTAATGCTGGAAACTGCAGGCCAGTAATCCTGCGCCGTAACCGCAGTGGTATTAGGCCTGCCGTCACTTGCATAAACAGAATTCGGCACAACAAAAGGAGTTTCTCTACCCTGCTCTGTTACTTTAGAAGTCCCATAAAACCACATATAGTTGGCATCCAGGTTTAACACATCCCCTCCTTTCTTCCAATCAAATAAAAAGCTCAGTGAAAACCCTTTATAGGTAAATGTATTGTATAACCCGGCATTAAAGTCAGGGTTTACATTACCTATTGCAATGTAATCCGCTGTGGATATAGGGATACCCTGGTCGTCCACCTTTATCTGCCCCTGCTCATTTCGCTCATACCCTAATCCATAAAGAATTCCGTATGGCTGATCTTTGAAAAGAAACACACCCGCATTACCGAATCCACCCAACTGAACCTGGTCCACACCTTCACCCAGCGAAGTAACCATGCTACGGATACGTGTGAAGCTCAGGCTTACATCCCACGCAAAGTCTTGTGTCTTGATCGGGGTTCCACTTAACAAAAATTCAAATCCTTTATTTTCAATAGAACCCACATTCCTGATCTCATATAGAAATCCTGAGCTTGGATTAACCGGTATCTGGCTTAACAGATCTTTGGACTCCCTGTTAAACCAGGATCCTTCGAAGGAAAGCCGATTGTTCAAAAACTTCAATTCAGTTCCTATTTCAAACTCATTGAGATTTTCATTTTTTATATCAGGATTACCCTTAACATTGGTCAGCTTTGCGCCGTTAATGTCATTGCCATTGACAGAATAAGGAAACAGGACGTGGTTGATACTAACGTTGTTACCCAATACATAAGGAGTAGTGGTGGAGTATGGTGGAACATTATCGTTACCAACAGAGGAATATGACACACGAACCTTTCCAAATGTAAATGCAGTGCTTTTATTCAATAACTCACTAAATACAAAACCCAAACCTGCAGAACCATAAGGATAGTATTGTTTATCATTAGCAAGAAGCGAACTACCATCATACCGCCCCGTTAAACTAAGATTCAACATTTTTTTGTATTCTAAATTAGCCTGCGCATAAAAGCCTACTTTTCTATACTTGGAAACATAGTCACTTACTTTAGAACTACTGGTATTGCTTATATTATAAAACCTGGGGATATTAAGCCCGAATCCTGATTGCGTATAGGTATCTGAAAAATTTGAAAGAATATTATTCCCCACGGATATGGATCCAAACAGATCCTGGCTGATATCTTTCTGGAGGCTCACAATAAAGTCATGGTTCAACTGGCGGTAGTCCTGCAAACGATTGGAAACACCCCCGATTTGATTTCCAAACACACCATTGTTGATTGTTTTGTCTTCATAATACCTGGCATTATCACTATACATATCCATACCAATTCTTTCCGTGATCGTTATCCATTTAGCAGGAGAATATACCAGGTTAACGATCGGTAAAAGCCTGTTTACTGTAGACACAAAACCCGAGTTCTCAATTTGATAAAATGGATTATTCCGGGATAAGCTTCTATACAATCTTTGCGTGCCATCCTCCCATGTAGAGGGTAAAGGATTCCAGGTGATAGGCGCCGCGTAAATTCCCCATAAAGGGTTGGTCAGCCCATTACCTTCCTGGGTCCTGTGGTTAATTGAATTAATATAATTTAATGAAACAGTTGCTGCGAAGTCGCTGGTGATCTGGCTGGTAAATTTGGCAAAGAAGGTATTCCTTGTAAAGGAGGTAGTAGGTATGATGCCCTCATTATTTAGATAAGAATAAGAAATCAGGTACCTTGATCTATCCGTACCCCCGTTAACACTGATATTGTTGTCGGTAGTTATTCCTGTTTTAAAGAATATATCTCTCGGATCATAGAGCTTTACAGGCGCACCGTCCACCTTTAAAGTATCTACCCTGGCACCGTAAGACTGGCTACTTGCAGTGCCTTGTATGTTACCATTGATATACTGTCCATTAAGCCCTTGCGAATACATGTTTTGATATTCTCCCAGATAGGGATTATCCCACTTTAAACTTGAACTTACACTCACTACCGGTTTTGAAGCTCCTCTACCTGTTTTAGTAGTGATCAGGATAGCGCCTCTTGCAGCAGATGCACCGTATAAAGCCGTAGCAGCCCCCCCCTTCAACACAGTGATGTTGTCGATAATGCTGGGATCTATATCAATCGCCCTGTTGGAAGTGCTACCCTGGAAGAGTGCCGTATTATTTGCACCCTGGCTAGTAATGTCAATGCCACCAGGCTCGCTGTTATCGATCGGCACACCATCAACAACAAATAATGGTTGGTTCTCCTGCAATAAGGATACATTCCCCCGGATCGTGATACGGGAAGAACTCCCGGCCATACCGCTGGAATTAGATATTTGAACACCGGAAACTTTGCCCGCAAGGCCATTAACAAGATTGTCCTGTTTGGCCGAAACAATTGTTTCTCCCTTTACTTCCTGCGTGCTGTAAGTAAGCTGCCTTTTTTCTCTTTTAATACCTAATGCAGTAACAACAACCTCATTCAATGCCTTGGTATCGTTTGCCAACCTTACAGCCAGTTCGCTGCCCGTGAAAGTGACCGTTTGTGGCAGGGTGCCCACATTGGTTATTTCAAGGACACTACCCGATTGCCCTTGCAATTCGAAACTACCATCAGGCTTCGTACTTGTACCTGTATTTGTTCCCTTTATTTTTACGGAAACATTGGCGAGAGGATTCCCGTCAGCGTCCAAGACCCTGCCTTTTATTTGATTTTGCGCAAAGCCGGACAACGTGCACAAGAATAATGCGCCCATTAAAATTGCAATCTTTATCATGTCTTTTCTTTTTGTTAGTTTATAAAAAAGTTTTGGTAAACTATTTTACCTCTTGCCAGTTTGTAGAATTTCGCCCGAAAGTTAAGGGCATTAGTATTCCCATAGAATGAATTATACAGAAGTTAAAATTGACAGTTTATTAAGCAGGTTTGCTGCATGATATATTAACTTTAACGATCATGGTCGTTAAGGGCTTAGGTAAAGATACTATTTGTTAACGAATTGTTAATGACTGGCACATTAGGACGGGACATGCGCTGGACATTTGCCTAATGCAACATCAGCACCTGTGAATACCTGTTAAAAACGGAACTGGAGCCTGCAGGTAAGCACATTGTCGTCGAGGTCAGCCGTAAAGCCCGGCAGGCTGGTAGTTTCATTCGTTACCAGGGTATACCACAATACTAATTTAAGGTTTTCATTGATATAATTAATATATCCCATTCCGAGCGTTCCATATTTCACGTCGGTACCACTCAGGTTTGTACCACTCTTGCCGATCTCTTCTGACTTAACGGCGGTATTTGGGTCATACAGGTCATATTTTATCCCGAGCTGGTGCCTGGTACTGAATACATGGTATAGAAAGTACAGGTAGAGGCCGCTGAACTTGCGAATATAATAGGCCTGCTGTCCGGTGAGAAGGTGCGGTGGCGTTTCGCTGGATTCCGCCGTAGCAGTCTGTGTGCCGGCGATCACCTCGGCCCTAACCTCTGCAAAACCTACTCCCTTGTTAATTTTCAATTGCATGTCCATGCCATAATAATGCCTCGGAAGGATCTTTCCTTTGTTGGCACTTGAAGAGTCCAGCAGGAAAATTTTTTGGCCGCCGTCTTCCCCGGACGTGTACCTGTAATTCGTGTTCTGGATTAATCCACCATTCAAATAGGACGCCGCGACATTGAGCGATGCATTTCCGAAAACGGGCAGGCCATGCATGCTAACCCGGGAAATGAAATCTTTATGGCTGTCAAAATCCTCTGTAGCCGGGAGCCCCTGCCCGTTAAAAAAACCGGCATCGATTTTCAAATGCCTGATAGGCCCGGCCTTATCCTTTGCATCAAAAGATAACATTACCCCAAGGTCCCTTTCTGACTTCATCAATATCTGGTTCATCCTCCCTCTTTCCGGGCTTTCCCTGTCTGATGAAGAAAGGTTGGTTTCAAATCCGAACGGCCGGGCAAACATCCCGGTTGTCAGCGAAAACAGTTTGTATTTGTTCTCAAATACCCTGCCCCAGAAATCCCTGATATACACACCCCTTTCGGTACCATCAAACTGGAAAGCAAAATGCACCGAGGGCCCTTTTTTTTCAGCATAGTGAACATAATCAAAGCGCAGGCGACCTCTTCTCAACATGAACCGGTTATTTACGTCGGGTGCGAAATCCCCTCCTTCAAAGGATTTAGCTCCTTTGGCGCTTGCCACCTGGAACTGCGGCTGCATATAACCACCTACCCGGAGGCGGTCATATTTTTTATAAATGGAAAAAAGCCCGCTTCCCATGGCCGTACTTGTATCCAACATGTCCATCAGGTATTGGCCGTCTGCCACCATGAAGCAGGCGAAAAACAACCAAAAGCAAATGACAGGTTTATACACGGCGGCAAATTACGAATAAGTTGTACAGTAGCTTAAGACAATCCCATGTTAAGTTATCATTATCAATTTCAAAGCCGGAAGCATACGGCGCGATAGCGCTAATTTTGCCGAAATTCTGATTATGGGTCTAAATTCGATTTTAAAGATTTTTATGCCCAGGGACAGGGTGTTCTTCCAGTTATTTGAAAGTGTCTCGGGAGAGCTGGTGAAAATGGGTGAGAAATTGAAAGAGGTAGTGAATGAGCCCGATTTTGACAAAAGGGCCAGGTTGATCCAGGAAATGGAAGACATGGAACATGTAAACGACGATTACACCCATAATATCTTTACTGAACTCGGAAAGAATTTTATCACACCTTTTGACCGCGAAGACATTCATTACCTCGCAACCGCCCTGGATGATATCGCGGACTACATTTATGCCTCAGCCAAAAAAATCAATTTCTACCGTGTCAACCCGAATGAAACAGGTATCAAGAAAATGGCGGAGTTGATCGCCGGCGGCTGTATACAGGTCCACAATGCGGTAACCGAACTAAGGAACATGAAGAATATGCGCCGGATCACCGACGCACTTGTTGCCATCAATAGTGTCGAGAACCAGGCCGATGACATTTTCGATCTCAGCGTTGAGCACCTTTTTGCCACGGAGATGGATGCCAAGGAGGTGATCAAAAAGAAAGAAATTTACCAGGTACTGGAAATTGTTACCGATAAATGCGAGGATGCGGGGAACGTGATCGAATCTATTATCGTAAAATATGCATAACCGGCTGGCCTTGTACTGGATAAATAGTTCCGGTTCCAGGCTGGCTATTTATCAAAATGAAGAAGTTTGCATTCTGCCAATTGATAAAACAGCAGTGGTTTAACCCATTCCTTTCTCATAAGCGCGCTGGCGGATTAGCAAATCATTAATTCACTGTATGACCCTGCTTATTGTAATTGTCATTTTAGCACTGATATTCGACTTTATCAACGGGTTTCATGACGCTGCCAATTCAATTGCCACGATCGTATCCACAAAAGTATTGACGCCGTTCCAGGCCGTGGTATGGGCCGCGTTTTTCAACTTTGTCGCCTATTTTATCTTCCAGGACCACGCGGTGGCAAACACAATCGGCAAGACTGTTCACCAGGAATTTATCACCCTGCCCGTGATACTTGCCGGCCTTATCGCAGCGATTGCATGGAACCTGCTCACCTGGTGGTATGGCATCCCCTCCTCCTCCTCTCATACGCTGATAGGAGGATTCGCGGGCGCGGCCATCTGTCACGCGCTTTTCACAAGAGGTCTTACCGGTATCCCCACGATCATCGAGATCGGGAAGATCACCCAGATCATCCTGTTCATCTTCCTCGCACCGTTGATAGGGATGGTGATCTCCATATACATTACCATCATTACGGTTATGAGAAATACCTGGCTGAGAATAGGTTGCTTTATCCTAACGGGCATTGGGACCTGGTTTTTGTTTGCTCATTTTGAGCAAAACAAGCTCGAGGAAAATCTCTCGAAATACTACCAGGTCGACAACCTCCGCTCGGCAGCCAAGAAGGACCCCGCTAAATCAATCGAGTACAAGCAGGCCCTTTCTTCAGTGGAGGCAGCTACGCCTTTACTCGCGGATTATAAGTCCCTGGGCGCTGGAAGACTGGCCGAAAAGATCAAAACGGATGTGGACAACCAGGTGGACGCAGTCGCGTTATCCAAGGCACTGGCCAAAGCAGATAACAGCGTGATCGTTTACGGCATGCTCATCCTTATGCTCAGTTTTATCCTTGCCTTCATATATACTGAAAAAATAAGGACGCCCAACGCCTACCGCACGGCGAATATGTTCAAAAAATTGCAGCTTTTTTCTTCCGGGGCGTTTAGTATCGGCCATGGTGGAAACGACGCTCAAAAAGTTATGGGTATCATCGCCGCGGCCTTTGTAGCCTATAATGGAACCAAATACCCGGATGTAGCAGCAGCACTTAAAGACCTCAACTGGGTGCCGCTTGCCTGTTACACGGCCATCGGTTTGGGTACAATGAGCGGTGGTTGGAAGATCGTGAAGACCATGGGCACGAAGATCACTAAAGTGACACCATTGGAGGGAGTGGCCGCGGAAACCTCCGGTGCCATCACCCTTTTCATGACGGAACAAATGGGCATTCCAGTAAGTACGACGCATACCATTACCGGTGCCATCATGGGCGTGGGGGCCACTAAGCGATTAAGCGCCGTAAGATGGGGTGTAACCGTTAGCTTGTTATGGGCCTGGATCCTGACTATCCCTGTGAGTGCCCTGCTGGCCGGCATCGTTTACCTGTTGATCCATTTCCTCGACCGGATAATTTCGTTTTGATTTTTCTACGTAACGAATAGCGGCTTGTGCACCAGCCACGGGTAGGTGGGAAAAGTAAAAAACATATACTATTTTTGCGCCCATAAAGACCCTATCCGGCCCTTCGGATCATCCTCATCTTAATTAATCAGACTTCATGGACAAAATTTTAGTGACCGGTGGCTGTGGTTATATCGGTGCCCACACCATCGTTGACCTCCTGCAAAACGGCTATGAGGTCATCTCTGTTGATGACAACTCAAGGAGCAGCGACTCGATTTTGAAGGGTGCCGCGGAAATAACCGGCAGGGAGATCAAAAACTACCAGGTAGATCTTTGTGACCTGCCAGCGACCGAAAATATTTTCGAGGCGAATAAGGACATTAAAGGCATCATCCATTTTGCAGCATTCAAGATGGTCGGTGAATCCGTTGAGAAGCCATTGATGTATTTTGACAACAACCTTCGATCGCTCATCAATGTGTTAAAGTGTGCCGAAAAATACCAGGTAAACAATTTCGTTTTTTCCTCATCCTGCACGGTTTACGGTAACCCGGACTCGATCCCGGTTACGGAGGATACCCCGCAAAAACCGGCTGAATCGCCCTATGGCGCTACCAAGCAAATCGGGGAAGTGATCGTCAACAATACGGTCAAAAACAGCCCGATACAGGCTATTCTATTGCGGTATTTTAATCCCGTAGGGGCCCATCCCTCCACCCTGATCGGTGAAATAACGATTGGCAGGCCCGCGAACCTGGTGCCTGCGATCACCCAGACTGCTATCGGCAAGTTGCCTACCATGCAGGTGTTGGGTACAGATTACCCGACCCGGGACGGAAGCTGTGTCAGGGATTATATCCACGTAAGCGATATTGCCCACGCCCATACGCTGGCTCTTGATTTTCTCCTGCAGAGAAAAAACAAGTCCAACCCGGAAGTATTTAACCTGGGCACGGGTGACGGGTATACAGTGTTGGAAGTTATTGGTGCTTTTGAGAAAGTAACCGCAGTGAAACTGAACTATATGCTTGGCCCAAGGCGCGAAGGTGATGTGGTGGCCATCTTCGCGAACAACAACAAGGCAAGATCCGAACTGGGATGGAATCCCCAGTATAACCTTGATGATATGATGCTTTCTGCCTGGCAATGGGAACTGAAAATGAAAAACGAGACGCCAGAAAACAATCCTTGAGCGAAACATAGTTTTTCTCAAGCAGGGTCAAGACTCCACAATATTCCAACACTTACTGCTATGAAGTGAACAGACAAGGTTGTCCTGCAAAAAAGATGATTAAACTTTTGGCGGAAAAACCAATCCAATGATTGGTTTTTTTACATTTATACCTGCTTAATACTTATGGCCCAACAATTTCCAGACGACCACGAGCTGTTGATGCAATTCAGCGACCCGGCTACCAGGGAACGAGCCTTCACAACTATAATAAAAAAATACCAGGAAAAATTGTATTGGCATATTCGCCGCATGGTGGTCGATCACGAGGATGCCAATGACGTTTTGCAAAATATGTTTATCAAACTCTGGAAAGGACTGGATAACTTCAAGGAGAACAGCCAGCTATATACCTGGATGTACCGGATAGCCACGAATGAAAGTCTCAGTTTCCTTGAACAGCAAAAAAAACGCAATTCGGTGCCCATAGACAACGAAGAAAATGGCCTCAGTAACAGGTTGCGGGCGGAAAAGAATTTCGACGGCAACAAAGCTGAATGGAAATTGCAGCTCGCGATGCAGCAACTGCCTGAAAAGCAACGGGCGGTTTTTAACCTAAGGTATTACGATGAAATGCCCTATTCGGAAATGAGCCGGGTATTGGAAACGAGCGAGGGAGCCCTGAAGGCAAGCTATCACCATGCGATAAAAAAAATAGAAGACTACATCTTAAATCATTAAACTATGCGCCCCATTGGGCGTCTGATCAATGGATGGAAACAAACGATGACATATCGGCTGAACTGGCCTCAATCAGCAAGCTGGTGGCAGGGATCGGGAAGAAGAACGTTTTTACCGTTCCAGAGGGTTATTTTGATTCTATCAGTACCACCGTCTTGGCCTGTCTCGCGGAAGAAAATTCCCTGGCCCGGCATTCTCCCGGTACCAGCGGTTGGGCAGTGCCGGAAGGCTATTTTGACCTGCTCGCGGGCTCCATTCTCGACAAGATAAAGTCGGCTGGTGACCCGGCGGCAGAAGAGACCTGGGAATTATCACCATTGCTTTACAGCCTCCGTTCAATGAATGTATTCGAGGTACCCGCAGGATATTTCGAACAATTGCCTGGAGATCTCTGTGAGAAAATCGGCCTGGATGCGGACCAGGAATCAATTGAAGAACTTTCTCCTTTGTTGCGTTCCATCCGGGAGAAAAATATATTTGATGTTCCAGCGGGCTATTTTGCGTCTTTGCCGGAAAAGATACTGAGCAGGGTGATTCCAGCCAGGGCCAAATTGGTGCATCTGGGGAAAAGGACCCTGTTAAAATATGCCGCAGCGGCAATGATCACCGGCTTAACAGCCCTGGCCGTTTACAAATTTACAGGCGGCATAAACAATGAAATAGGAAATGGTAAAAACGTTTCCGTTGTTACACTGGATGCTTCGATTGAAAAAGGCAAGGCCATGAACGAAGAGCAATTCAACAACGCTCTGGCCAAACTGAATGGGGCCGACATCGCAAAATACCTGGAGGCAAACGGTGATATTACTGATATCGCCTCCTTAAATAATAATGTGGATGACAGTGACCTGCCTAACCAGGACGATTACCTGCTTGACGGGGCAGCCCTGGATAATTACCTGAAAGCAATTGAGAATGCGACCATAAACAACTAAGGGAAACCATGAAAAGACTATACTTAATTTTATTTTTTCTTATGGGTATGGCGGGATGGGCGATTGCCCAGGATGACCAGCTTGATCAAAAAAGACAGCAGGACATCGAAGCCCTCAAAGTTGCTTTTATCAGCAAAGAACTCGAACTCACGCCGGCTGAAGCACAAAAGTTCTGGCCGGTTTATAATGAATATTCAAAAGAATTAAGGGGCATTATAACCAATGAAAAAGATGTGCTTCCCCGTGATGAAAAAGTGCTGAACCTAAGGAAACGGTACAGTGACCAGTTTACCAATATCCTGGGACAACAAAGGATGAACCGGATCTTTAATGCGGAAGGGCGTTTCCGTCAGTTGTTGATCAAATCGATGCGCGCCCAAAATCAGCGCAATAAAGGACAACGGACGCTTCCCAGGCGGGGGGAATAGGCATAATAATTTTGGATCGTTGTTTGAACCGAGGGCCGGCGTTTCAGCCGGCTTTGCTATTGCCTCACATTGGCGCAAGCATTTGCTTGTGCCCTGCTATTTAACCCCTCAGCATTCTGCCAAGCTAGAAATGCCCTGAATCTTTGGTTATCTTATAAGGCACAAGCAAATGCTTGCACCAGTAATGCAAATAATCAACCATGTTTAAACACAGGCGTTTTTATATCGTGGTAAAAAAGAAAGGTCCAGCCTTGCTCTTTTCCCTCCTGCCACCAACGCTGTCTCAACTCCATACATTGTTTACCATCGTAATCGTATTTGGCGATAAACCGGTTTTTCATCTGCTGCAGTTGTGGGGCAACATCTCCGCCAAAAAATACCCGCTCGCCCTCCTCCTCGATCCAGAATACCATGTGAAAGGGAGAATGAGCGCCGGTTGTTTCATAACGAATATACCCATCGATCGTTCCATTCCCATCCACGAAAACGGTCTTGTCTGAATCGGCTAACAGCTTAAAATCGGCCACCCTGAATGATGGTTCGCCCTTCTCAAGTCCAAAATTCAACTCCCGCCTGTTTACATAATGGCTGGCATTGGGAAAACTGAGTATCTGCTGCTGGCCCTCAAACCTCCTGATGCCGCCTGAGTGATCCTTGTGTAGGTGGCTGAGCAATACTTTGGTGACATCAGCCGGATTGATCCCATTCTCCAACAGGTTCTGATGTATTTGGGGCAGGCCCGTATCGGCAGTGAAGCCAAGGCCCGTGTCAATAACCAGCACATCTTTGCTGGTAATGACACAAAATGGCTGTATTTCAACCAGCAGGCTGCCGGTGCTTCTGTGCTGGAGAACGTCCTTTTGTTTATCAAATGGAATGAAATGCTTCGTTTTATCGACGGTAAATGCGCCTTCGCTCAGGGGAATGATCTTCATACTTTGATTTCCCGGCAAAGTTAGCACAAATGATCACCTCAATACCATCTGCCTGTCCGCATCCAGCCTTAAAAGGATAAAGATCAAAATGGTGAAGGTAAGCAGGGAGGACCCGCCATAACTTAGCAGCGGTAGCGTGATGCCGATCACGGGCGCGAGGCCTACCGTCACACAAATGTTCACAGCCACATGAAAAAAGATAATACTGGCCACGCTATAGCCATATACCCGGCTGAAGGTGCTTCTTTGTCTTTCGGCTATCGTAATAATGCGGAAGGTGAGGCCCATGTACAGGAGCATCAGCAGCGTACTACCCCAGAAACCGAAGTTCTCCCCTACCGATGTGAAAATAAAATCGGTATGCTGCTCCGGGACAAAGTCGCCCTGGGTCTGCGTGCCCTTTAAAAAGCCTTTTCCCTTCAGGCCGCCGGAGCCGATGGCTATTTTGGACTGTTTTACATTATAATTCTGCTGGTCGCTCTTTTTTTGTTTGGCCTTTTGTTCCGCCTCGTTGACCAGGTCAACGGTATTCTTATCAGCGAATGGATTGTCCACCCCCACCATGCTAAAAATACGGTCTGCCTGGTATTGCTTAAATACGTGTTTGAATGTAAAGGGAACCACTACCCCCACGAAAGCGGAGCAAAATGCCCATACACTGATGATGATCAATAATATCCCCTTGTTTCTTTTTATCTGCCGCCGGTTGAAATAAATAAAACCCAACCCAAGAATAGCAAAAGCGATCAATAGCACCTTTGTAGAAAACAGGAGTGAGGCGATGAGCAGCACGGCCATGGCGGCGCCCGTGACCAGGTAGCCCGGCGGCAACCCCTCCCTGTACATGGGGATCAGGAAGGCAAAATAAACCAGGGCGAGTCCCGTTTCACCCTGCAGGATGGACAGAACAGCCGGTGCAAAAGCAATCGATGCGGCGATCAGTTGCGATTGCGGTTTCCTGAAATCCATGTCAGGCATAGACAGGTATTTCGCCAGCGCAAGCGAGGTAAATATCTTGCATAGCTCCACCGGTTGCAGGTTCATGAATCCCAGCGGTATCCAGCTCTTGGAACCTTTTATTTCCTTGCCGACCGCGAAGGTGGCCAATACCAGCACGATGCCCACCAGGTACGAAATATTTGCCGTGGCAGTAAACAATTTACTATCGGTGAGCAGGATGAATGCAGCCAGCACGATGCAAGCCGCGAAATAGAACAACTGCTTGCTGTAATTTTTCCTGAATCCGAGGAAGCTGTCCAGGATTCCGTCGGTGGTGCGGTATTCAACTGAAAAAATACAAAGCAGTCCAATGGCTACCAATATGACGTAGAGCCATACCAGCAACCAGTCTATGCCCTTGCCTATGGTCGGATTTTTCTGCATCGCTGATCCTTTTGAAGCAGGCTATTGACTCTTTACGGTATCCCTTTCCCCGGGCCTTTTTCTCTCATCCTGGAGTACGCCTTCAATTTTCTTCAGAGGATAGTTGGCGGGCGCTTTTCCAGGGCTGTCTTTTTTCGCTGACTCCTTGTCTTTTTTTATTTTATCAAGCGCTTCGCGTTCATCCTCTTCATCAAGTCCCACGGTATCTTTGATCTTTTTGATATAACCTTTGGCAGCCTGGTAAGCCGAATCCCTGATGTGCCGCATTGAGTCTTGCTTGCGGATCTCATTGTATATTCTTTGCGGGATCAGGTTCAGCTTCGATAGTTGCTCTATTTTCTCAAGCCGGGCCTTGTCCACGATGGAATCCTTTAAATATTTTTCAATCATGAGCCCTACGATAGGCGCCGCGTAAGTTCCTCCAAAGCGGCCACTGTTTTCCACTACGCACATAATGGCGATCTTCGGATCTTCCCGCGGAGCAAAGCCGCAAAAGAATGCGTGGTTTGGTTGTTTCACCAGGCCGACATAATTTTCCACCGTGCCAGTCTTGCCACAGATCTTCACACCCGGTACTCTTGCCGCCATCCCCGTTCCCCTGTCGACCACACCCTGCATGCCATCATGTACTGCTTCAAATACACTGTCGGGAATATCTGTAGTGTTGTGCTGTTCCTTGTATTTCGTAAGCAGGCCAAACTTGTCGCCTCCTTCGATCGAGTCAACCAGGTGAGGGATCTTAAACCATCCCTTGTTGGCAATAAAGGCCATTTCATTGGCTACCTGGATGGGCGTCACGTTCACTTCCCCCTGGCCGATACTGACCGAGCGGAAAGTACAATAGTTCCAATGCCCGGCTCCATAAATTTTGTTGAACTGGGTTGGCGTGGGTATATTCCCCGCTTTTTCAAAAGGAACGTCGACGCCCAACTTGTGCCCCAAGCCGAAAGCATACATGTATCTGTCCCATACAGCAAGGCTGCTATCAACATTGGGATATTTCGGATTATTGATCACCCTTTGCATCACATTGGCAAAATAGGTATTGTCGGATATGGTGATGGCGCTCCTCAGGTCGAAGGTCCCATAATCCAGGCAACGCATAGGTTTCCTGCCTCCACAGCCATAAAATGCGCCGGAGCAGGAAAACCTGGTTTTGGTCCCGATCACACCTTCATGTAACCCGATCAGGGCCTGTAAAGTTTTAAATGTAGAACCCGGTGAATAAATGGCACTTACGGTCCGGTTGAAAAGGGGAAATGCGGGGTTCAATAATAGTTCCGCGATGTGTTTCTTGCGGGTGGGCCCTGTCAATAGCCTGGGTTTAAATGTGGGACTGCTAACCATGGCCAGGATACCGCCCGTCTTGGGATCCACGGCTACAATGGCACCCAGCTTGTTTTCCATTAATTTTTCGCCCAGGGCCTGCAATTCGATGTCTAGCGCAAGGTGCATGTTGCCGCCGGCTATCGCCGCCGTATCGAATTGTCCCTTCTCAAACCTTTCTGTCAGGCGGTTTTTGTTGTCTCTTTTCCAGTATTCAATACCCCGTTGGCCCATCAATACCTTTTCATAGCTACGTTCCATGCCCGTCTTACCCGCATAATCACCGATCTGGTATCCCTCGTTAACGTGTTTTTTCAAGAATGCACTGTCTACCTCTGAAAGGTAACCAAGAATATTGCCGCCTGCATCTACGGGGTAGTTTCTTACCGGCCTCTCCTGTAAGTAAAATCCCGGTGCAAACTTATACATGGATTCATTCAGCATGGCCATCTTTTCGTCGCTTAACAACGCATCAAAAGTTGAGGGGCGGTTCCTGCCATTTTTCAGTATCACCTCCACCACTTTTTTGGCAAACTGCGCGGTATCAATCTCCAATATTCGGCAGAGCGCGGCCGTATCGATGCCTTTTAACTTGGTGGGCAGGATCATCAGGTCATAGATGGTCATATTCTGCAGGATAGGCCGGTGTTGGCGATCGTACACAATACCGCGATCGGGGTAGATAACCTTGCGGAACTTGCCCTGGTCGTCGGCCATAATTTTATACCTGGGAGAAAATATCTGGAGATTGGCCAGTTGTAAAATGATAATGAGGAACATGCAGGCGAAAACCAGCATGATCACATTTTTCCTGCTCTGATTAAAAACTGACAAGGATATTTTCGTTTATTTTAGGGTCTTTCAAATAATCCAGCAATGAAGACGCTGGCTCCATACATTAGACAGTATTTGTTCTAAACTGTTGCTTGCGGGAAAATATTAATTCTACTATAACCACCAATAGAAGACTGATCGCAGTCGACAACAAGGTTTTCACGAGAAAATACCAGAAATTAGCAAACTGCCAGGCTTCGAGCAGGAACAACCAGCCATGATGAACCAAGGTAAGCACACCTGCATAAACCAGGTAAGGTATAAACCCTCCCATGCTTTTAGCGGAAGGCTCCTCGTAGTTGTTATCAGCTCCTTCCTGGGGGATCAGCATATTGATAAGGAAGGGGCGCAGGTAGGCGAGTAATACACATGCAGCCGCGTGAAATCCCGGGTTGTGCCTGAAGCTGTCGAGGGTAAAGCCAAGGATAAAAGCCAACATCATCTGCGCGGTGCGGCCCATGCGGAAAGGCAGCCAAAGGATAAAAAGATAATAGATATACGGCGTGGCCATGTAATGGAGGTGGACCCTGTCCAATACAAAGACCTGGACCGAAATCAATAGGATAAACCTGACGATATTTTTTACCAGGGTACTCATTGCGGATTCGCTGCGGCTATTTAATTATTGCTTTTATAATTGGCCTCCTTCAGCAGGCTGTTGATTTCGTCTTTTTGAAAATTCTCAATGGCATAAGCATATTGGAGGTTGTAAAAATTTGCGCTGGATTTCAACCTGATGATGTAATTATTGGTGCTTTTATCCGAAATGATATCGGTCACCGTTCCTATCATGAGGCCATAAGGGAAGGTGGTGGTGAAACCACTGGTTAGTACAGTATCCCCTTTCATCACTTTGGCGCTTTTCCGTATATCGATGAGCGATAGCCGGTTGGGTTCTTTACCATCCCAAACCACATGCCCGGCATCGCCGCCGTTTTTCAGTTTGGCGCTTATCCTGCTGTCCTTGTGCAACAGGCTCATCACTACGGCAAAGTTTTCGCTCACATCGGTAATGATGCCCACAACACCATTATTCGGGTCTATTACCCCTTCATCCTTTTTCACTTGCTGTGCCGTACCGCGGTTCAGCACGATATAGTTGTTTTGGGCTGAAACTGAACTCGACACCACCTTGGCCATAAGGTAAAGCCAGGTGCGCTTGTGGCCCAGCGTGTCGTAGGGGATCGAGTCCCTGACCAACTTTGTGCTGGTATCGGGGCTCGCGAAGTTCTCTTCCAGTTGGTTTCTCAATCTTTCATTGTCCCTGGCCAGGCTCTCGTTGGTTTTCTTAAGCTGAAAATAATAATCAACCTGGTTGTACTGTTTATTGATCTTCCCAGTCACTTCGTTCATAAAACCCGAAGCGACCGCATTGTGCCAGGTATTGTATCGTACGATAAGGTAAATACAAAAGCCCTGCAGGAGCATTAAGAAAATAAAATTAAAATACCGACGGATAAATAAGAATATGTTACGCATACAATGCTCCTCCAAACCTTTTTCTCCGGGAGGAGAAAACTGAGCTAAGATGATGTAGAAAAGTCTTCATATAAAAGAACCGATCTTTTTCGAGGTATGAAAGGCATTGTAATTATGCTAGCGCATCACAAAAGGATACTTGTCATAATTCTTCAAAGCTATTCCAGTTCCCCTTACGACGCTTTTTAAAGGGTCTTCTGCCACATGAACGGGCAACTTTATTTTAGCCGCTATGCGCTTATCCAGGCCTCTCAGGAGCGAACCGCCGCCGGTGAGGTATAAACCCCGGCGATAAATATCCCCCGCCAGTTCGGGAGGCGTCGTTTCAAGTGCCTTGAGGATGGCTTCTTCAATCTTGAAGATGCTTTTATCCAGCGCCTCAGCGACCTCCTGGAAGCTGACGAAAACCTGTTTCGGTATACCCGTCACCAGGTCACGGCCATTTACAGGAATGTCATCCGGCGGATTATCCAGGTCCTTCATGGCGGCACCCACCTGGATCTTGATCTGCTCGGCGGTTCGTTCACCAATCAGCAAACTATGGTAACGGCGGAGCGCCTCCATAATATCTGCAGTAAATTCATCCCCCGCAATCCTTATACTTTGATCGCAAACGATGCCTGCCAACGCGATCACGGTAATGCCTGTGGTACCCCCCCCGATATCAATGATCATATTGCCCACTGGCTCCTCCACGTCAATACCGATACCGAGGGCCGCTGCCATAGGCTCATGTATCAGGTACACTTCTTTCGCCCCGGCCTGTTCCGCACTGTCCCTCACCGCGCGTTTCTCCACTTCTGTAATACTGCTCGGGATACAGATCATCATTCTCCAGCTCGGTGCAAAAAGCGGCTTTTTGGGATAGATCATTTTGATCATCTCGCGGATCATCAGCTCTGCCGCATTAAAGTCCGCAATTACCCCATCTTTCAAAGGACGAACCGTGCGAATGCTTTCATGGGTCTTTTCGTGCATCATCAGGGCCTTTTTCCCGACAGCTAAGATGTTTTTTGGGTTATTCCTGTCAAGCGCCACGATCGAAGGCTCATTTACTACAACTTCATCATTAAAAATTATCAGCGTATTTGCAGTCCCCAGGTCCATTGCAATTTCCTGGGTAAAAAAATTAAAAAGACCCATATATATTTATAGAGAAATAAACGATTTAAATAATTCGGCAAAGTTGAAGTAAAATATTTGAATTAACAATTACAAATACTTTATTTCTCAATATTTTATGCGATGTTTAGCGCTTGTTTCAGGGGCGGTTCAGGCAGCAGGCAGGAGCCGCTTTGCGGGCTCATTTTCAACGGTTTTGTAGCGTTTTCAAAAGGAGGCAATCATAACCAGGATCTGGTGATCAGATACGAACATCGGCGGGCTTAGCGGAACTCGAAACCGATATCATCCCTTGAATAAATACCGTCAAAAAATATTTGTTCCACTGCAGAGTTGCTTTTTTCGGCTGCCTCGGCGATGCTTTCACCGAATGAGGTAACGGCGAGTACGCGCCCGCCATTGGTGAGCACCTTATCACGCTCTTCCTTCGTACCCGCGTGAAATACCAAAGTATCCCCCATGCCAATGAGGTCGAGGCCGAAGATCACCTTTCCTGTTTCATATTGATTGGGGTACCCGCCACTGACCGCCACCACCGTCACGGCCGCCTGGTCGATCGTTTTAATGGTAATCTGGTCCAGTCGCTGCTCTGCCGTCGCCAGGAATAATGCTGCCAGGTCGTTTTCGAGTCGGGGAATGATCACCTCCGTTTCAGGATCTCCGAACCGGCAATTATACTCAATCACAAAAGGTTCGCCACCCACGTTGATCAAACCAAGGAAGATAACGCCTTTGTACTCCAATTGCTCCGAAATAATACCCCTGATCGTCGGTTCCACCACTGTACTGACCACTTTCTGTCGAAAACCTTCATCTACAAAGGGCACAGGGCTCACCGCTCCCATGCCTCCCGTGTTGGGGCCGGTGTTGCCACTGCCAACCCGCTTGTAGTCCTTAGCGTCGGGTAGCAGTACGTAATGCTTACCATCCGTCAACACGAACATGCTCACCTCGATACCATCCAAAAACTGCTCAATGACGACCCGCTTGCCCGCCTCGCCAAACTTAGCTTGCTGGATCATCAGCTCAAATTCCGACAGCGCTTCGATATAATTGGAGCAGATCACCACGCCTTTACCCGCTGCCAGTCCATCCGCCTTAAGAACGATCGGCAAGGATTGCTTCTTGATATATTCGATCCCTTCCTCAAAACTGAAGGCGTCAAAGTCGCGGTAACCAGCGGTGGGAATGCCATACCGCTGCATGAAAGCCTTCGCATATACCTTACTCCCCTCAAGGCGGGCTGCCTGCATGGAAGGACCGATCACATGAATATGCGTGGTGGTTGCATCAGCTTTAAAAAAATCGTAAATGCCTTTCACCAGGGGGTCTTCCGGGCCCACCACCACCATATCTATTTTTCCGGAGATGCAAAAACTCGCCAGTGCCGGCAGATCAGTTGCCGCGATAGCCACGTTGGTTCCCGACTTCGCGGTACCCGCATTGCCCGGTGCAATAAACAACCGGTCGCAGGATGGGCTTTGTGCCAGTTTCCAGGCCAGGGCATGCTCCCTGCCACCACTGCCTATCAAAAGAATGTTCATGAATTCAAGGGTTAATGAATGATCTTAGGGTGAACGAAATTAAAGGTAGTGGAACGGTTTACCATATTATTATTTCAAACGGTAAAAAATTATTTTAAGATGGGTAAACACAAATGGTGGCTTTTGGTAAAAAAGAATTGCTATTTTGGGGGACCATTGAATTTCACCTGATAAACAGATGCTATGAATGAGCAAGTAGTACAAAAGGGCCATCCCAGGGGCTTATGGGTACTTTTCGGCACCGAAATGTGGGAGCGATTTAATTTTTATGGGATGCGGGCCCTGCTTTCGCTATTTCTTGCCAAGGCACTGTTAATGGGTGAGCAGGAAGCATCGATCATTTATGGAGGTTTCCTGGGCCTTTCTTATCTCACACCGATGCTGGGCGGCTATATTTCCGATAAGTATTTAGGAAACCGCAATTGCATCATTCTCGGGGGGCTCACCATGGCCCTGGGGCAGTTCCTGCTATTCTCCAGTGCATCCAGTTTCTCCACCAACCTCGACCTCGCGAAAACGATCATGTGGCTGGGACTGCTGGCGATCATTTTTGGCAACGGCTTCTTTAAGCCCAACATTTCTTCGATGGTGGGCCAGCTTTACCCGGAAAACCAAAAAAGCAAACTCGATTCAGCCTTTACGATATTTTATATGGGTATCAATGTGGGCGCTCTGCTGGGTCAGACCATCTGTCCCCTGGTGGGTGATGTGGAAACCGTTACGATGGTCAACGGGGTTGAAAAATCGGTGAGGGATCTCGGGGCTTTTAAATGGGGGTTTCTTGCAGCCTGCATAGCAATGCTTTTGGGAACCATCCTGTTCATATTTTTGAAAAACAAGTATGTGGTCACCGCGGAGGGAAAAGCGATCGGAGACAGGCCCCGGTTAAGTGAAAAAAAAGATGATGGGTCGGTTCAGGCCAAGTTTACTTCGAGGTCGGTAGCGATACTTATTGTTATGTTGCTGCTGTTTTATTTTGTGTTCCAGTATATTTCCTGGGACAGGGTGACGATGCCGCTGAGCGGCTCGGGGATCGGTGCCTATTTCAGTGCAATGTTGGCCTCGCCGATCAAAACCTATATCTATCCTTTTATATATGCGGCCGGTGTTAGCCTGGGAATATTCATCCTGACGGATAAATCCCTTACCAGGGTTGAAACCCAACGGATCTATGTTTTGTACATCGTAGCCTTTTTTGTGATCTTTTTTTGGGCGGCTTTCGAGCAGGCGGGCTCGTCCCTCACCTTTATTGCCGACAACCAGACCGATACCCATATATTCGGATGGAGGATGCCGCCGAGCATGGTACAAAACTTCAATGGCTTTTTTGTGATCATCTTCGCGCTACCCTTCAGCTCGCTGTGGCTATGGCTGCAAAAGCGCAACCTGGAACCGATCTCAACGGTCAAACAGGCTCTTGGACTGGCGCTGATCGCGATTGGTTACCTGATCATAGCCATGCAGGTAAAAGATCTTGGCACATCCGGTAAGATAGGCGTGATCTGGCTGATCATGCTCTATCTTCTTCATACCTGGGGTGAACTTTGTCTTTCGCCTATCGGTTTGTCGCTGGTAGCCAAACTTGCACCGAGGAGATTTGCTTCGTTGCTGATGGGTGTCTGGTTCCTGGGTAACGCTGCCGGGTATGCGCTGACGGGTACGCTGGGGGCTTTGCTGCCACCCACCGGCGATAAATACGCGGCGGCAGCTGAGAAAGGCATTAACCTGCAGGGAGTTCTTGACAAAACTGTTCAGCCTACTGCCGAGCAGCTGGCCTTTCTTACCGAAAAGAAGATCCCTGTTACGTATCCCAGCTTTGCAGGCTTTACCATTCATAACCTGTTTGAATTTTTCATGGTGTTTGTAATTTTATGTGGTGCCGCATCTATTTTAATGTACGCCCTAACTCCCTTACTGAAAAGAATGATGCATGGCATGAGATGATCGCCATACGTATCCCGATTCAATCAGCCGCTGCGCTCCGCATTGCCGGATCATACAAAAAACCTAATGCAAAATAATAGCCTGGAGGCCATCCAAAAATTCAGCGGAAAATACCCTAAACAACTTTATCTCCTATTCTTTACCGAAATGTGGGAACGGTTTACCTTTTATGGCAACCGGGCCTTACTGATACTCTTCATGGTGAACTACCTGAAGTTTGACGATGTCAAAGGCAACATCATTTATGGCGTTTACCAGTCCCTGATCTATGCAATGCCGGTAGTAGGGGGAATGGTGGCCGATAAGATCCTGGGGCAGAGAAGATCGATCGTCTGGGGTGGCATCTTGCTGGCATTCGGCAGTTTTGTTATGGCCATACCGGTCAAAGAATCTTTTTTTATCGGCATGGGTATCCTCGTTGTGGGCAATGGTTATTTCAAACCGAATATTTCGACGATCGTGGGCAGCTTATATAAGCCAGGCGACCCCAGGAGGGATGGTGGTTTTTCGCTGTTTTACATGGGTATTAATATCGGGTCGATGCTGGGCGGACTGGTATGCGGCTGGGTCGGTCAGCAATACAACTGGCACGCGGGGTTTGGATTGGCAGGCGTTTTTATGGTGCTTGGATTGATGGTCTTCCTTCGCAGGCAATATATCCTTGGGCCGATAGGCCTGCCTCCTGCCGGGTCCACCCTGGCAGGGAAAAACCGTTGGGGGATCAGTAAACAATTATCGGTCTATCTCCTGAGTATCCTGGCTATACCGTTGATCGTTCTGATCCTTCAGTACTACCCGATTTATAGCTATATTATCAATCCTTTCGGCATTATATCACTGGCCTATGTACTTTACGCTGGCTCCAAAGAAGGAAAGGGAGCCTTTCTCAAATTAATGGTGTCCCTGGTGCTGATCATTTTTTCATCCCTGTTCTGGGCATTTTACGAACAGGGTGGCGGCTCGCTGAATCTATTCGCTGAAAGAAATGTCAACATGAATTTCGCCGGTGTGGAGCTATCCTCGGCCGCTGTAAACAATTCGATCAATGGCGCGCTGGTGGTGGCGCTTTCACCAGTTTTTGCCTGGCTCTGGATCTGGCTGTCGGCACGGAACAAAGAACCAAGTGCATCCGTCAAATTCGCGCTGGGCCTGATGCAGCTGGCGCTTGGTTTTTATGTATTTGTTCTTGGAGCGCAGTTTACTTCAGATGGAAAAGTAAGTTTATTTTTCTTTATCCTGGGTTACCTGTTCATGTCGTCCGGCGAACTTTGCTTATCACCTATAGGCTTGTCGGCAATCACGAAACTGTCCCCGCCGAAGATGGTAGGACTAATGATGGGCATGTGGTTCCTGGCTAGCTCCTATGGACAATATTTGGCAGGCCTGATCGGCACCTTGATGGCCATACCCAGCGAAGCCAGCACGGGAAAGGCGATGGCCGCCGCTGAATCCCTCCCCATCTATACAAACATATTCACCAAAATTGCCTGGGTATCCCTGGGCTGCGGCCTGGTGCTCCTGCTGTTATCTCCCTGGTTGAAAAAGCTGAGCCGCGACGAAAACTAAGAAGCAACAATTAAATAGCATTTGCACCAAAATACGGATGCAACACGGCAGGCAGGCTGATACCCGTTGCCGACTGGTTATTTTCCAGCAGGGAAGCCAGTATCCTGGGGAGCGCTAACGATGAGCCATTCAAAGAATGCAGCAGCTGCGTTTTTCCATTTGAATCCCGGTACCTGATCTTCATCCTGTTGGTTTGAAAAGTTTCGAAATTACTCACGGAACTTACTTCCAACCATTTCTTTTGTGCCGCGCTAAATACTTCAAAATCGTAGGTGAGTGCACTTGTAAAACCCATATCGCCACCGCATAAGCGAAGGATGCGGTAAGGCAGCTCCAATGATTGCAATAGTTTTTCAACATGGCTCACCATATTCTCAAGCACGGTATAACTCTCACCCGGTTGAACAAGCTGGATGATCTCCACTTTATCAAACTGGTGTACCCTGTTCAGGCCCCGCACATCGCTGCCAAAGCTGCCTGCCTCGCGCCGGAAGCAAGGAGTGTAGGCGGTGAGCTTCAAAGGGAGGTCGGATTCCTTTACGATCTCGTCACGGTAAACATTGGTGACAGGAACTTCGGCGGTAGGGATCAAATAAAGCCCGTCCAAGGGCACATGGTACATTTGGCCCTCCTTGTCGGGCAATTGCCCTGTGCCAAAAGCGGAAGCCTCGTTTACCATCAATGGTGGTAGATACTCAGTATATCCTGCGGCAATATTGTAATCGAGAAAATACTGGATCAACGATCTTTGAAGTTTGGCGCCTTTGCCCTTATACAAAGGGAAGCCGCTGCCCGTTAACTTTGATCCCGTTTCAAAATCCACGAGTGAATATTTTTTGATCAGCTCCCAATGGGGAAGGGCATCAGGCCCAAGGGTTGGGTTTATGCCTCCTTCTCTCACGACCTCATTGTCTTCGGCCGAACGGCCCTTTTTTACGGAGGCATGCGGAAGGTTCGGTAACTTTACCAATTCCTCCAGCAGGTGTTTTTCGCCAGCGGCAAGCTCATCATTCAATTGCTGGATCGCTGCCTTGCTGTTGGCAACCTGCTGCTTCATTGCTTCCGCCGCCTCTTTTTCACCCTTTGCTATCAATCCCCCGATCTCCTTGCTATTTGCGTTTATCCGTGCCTGTAATGTTTCAGCCGCGACCTTCGTGGAACGGACCCGCTCATCCAGCTCCACTATCTTATCCACCAGGTGCAAGTCAGCGAAATGCCTTACGCTTAACCTTTGTTTAACTGCTTCTGCCTGCTGGCGGATAAGATTGATCTGTAACATGATGCCTGAATTTTTGCGAAGGTAATGCTTTGCCCTTTTTTAGCATCTCCCTCATCCCCAAGTTCGGTTTCCTCCACCGACCTTTCCCGCCACGGGGAAAAGGAATGAATTGAACATATTAAAATTATATTTGCAAAATGCAAGATGCAAAAGACGATTTACAGGTAAGGTGGCTGAAGCTTCGCATCAGGTTGAAGGATCAATATGGCATAAAACCCAATATGGACGGGGTGCTTTTCTTAATTGGCGTTCAGGAACTCGGGGTAGGAAAGCAGGATTTCACGAAGGAGCAAAAGCAGGACCTGATGCACATTGCGGTTTGTACCGTGCTGATGCCAAGCGACTACTATGCACTAGAAGGCTACGATGAAGAAGGCTGGCCTCATTTCAAACAATTAAAACCACTACCACCATTCAACCTGTTTGAACAGGAAAATTTTTTAAAGGATCATGTTTTGCTTTACTTTGATCAATTTTTCAAGGATGACAATTGATCCGTATGCATATTTTTGGTTCCATTTTTCTTAGTGCCGTATTATTATTCAGCTTCAATGCTACTAGTGCGCAGGTAAAACAGCCTGTAAAAAATAAAACCGTAAAGGCCCGCGCAACAGCTTCCCCCAAAGCAGCCGTAAAGCCGGATACACTTGTAGTAGCAGCGCCGGTAAAACCAGCCAATATCAGAATAAGGATCACCACCGACCTCGGCGAAATAGTGATAAAGCTTTCTGACAAGACGCCCTTGCACCGCGATAATTTTGTAAAGCTGGTAAATGCCCATTTTTACGACAGCCTTTTGTTTCACCGCATCATAGCAGGCTTTATGATACAGGGGGGAGACCCGGAAAGCAAGAACGCCGCTACTGGTATATTGTTGGGCAAGGGTGGTGTAGGTTATACCATCCCTGCTGAAATCGATTCCACCTTATACCATAAAAAGGGCGCCCTCGCTGCTGCGCGGTCCGATAACCCGCAGAAGGCAAGCAGCGGATGCCAGTTCTACCTGGTTCATGGAAAAAAATATACGGACGAAGAACTGGATATGATCTCTTTGCAGCGAGGTATTTATTTTTCACCTGCTAAAAGAATGACCTATAAAATGGTAGGTGGAACGCCTCTCCTCGATATGAACTATACCGTGTTTGGAGATGTGGAGACGGGTTTGGAAGTGATTGACCGGATCGCGCTTTCGGAAAAAAATGATTTCAACCGGCCACTAAAGGATATTCATATGAAAATGGAGGTCGTCCCGTGAGCAACTGTGCGGAACATAAAAAAACCTTTAATTTGCAAAACATTAATCAATTCAACAGACAATCTTAATAAGAATATATGAACTTTCCCCAGCACCTGCGCTACACAAAAGATCATGAGTGGATCTCATTAGACGGAAATATCGCCACCGTGGGTATTACCGAGTTTGCCCAGGGCGAGCTGGGTGACATCGTGTACGTGGATATTTCAACCAAAGGGAAAACCCTGGCAGCGCACGAGGTTTTTGGGACAGTAGAGGCGGTAAAAACTGTAAGCGATCTTTTTTTACCCCTTGCGGGAACCATCACAGAAGTAAACCCGGCGCTCGATGCCCAGCCGGAACTGGTTAATAGTGATCCTTACGGAGCCGGATGGATGATCAAAGTTTCGGTAGACAATGTAAGCGACGTTGAAGAGCTGATGACAGTGGAAGCATATACAGAACTTGTCGGGTAGGGCTTTGTTGCCTGCCCTGGGCTTTAAACGTGCAATTACATGAAGCAAATAAAGATCTCAACATTCCTCCCTGCGATTGCCTGGTTTGTAGTAGTGCTGGTCCTGATGTGCCTGCCACCCGCGGATATCCCTTCGAACGAGTGGTTTGACAAGATCTATCTCGATAAATGGGTACATACGGGCGTGTTTGGCTTGTTGGCGATGTTGTTCATGCTGCCATTTGCCCTGTCACCGATCAGCAACAAAGAAAAACTACAGGCTTTTATCTATATCGCTATCGCTACTTCGCTCTGGGGTTTGATCACTGAATTTATACAAAAATATCTCGTAGTTGGTCGCAATTTCGACCTGGTAGACTGGGCAGCCGACAGCCTGGGTGCCTTCACTTCATTTCTTATATGCAGGAAAAGATATATTTAGCCAACAAGTTGCCAAATCCTGTTGGTATCAAGCCTAAACTTGCTGCTTGTTAACCTTTTTTGTACATTTGCCGATATGCTGAACCTGGAAAATATGGAATACAATACAACACGCAATCATCTCTCCATGAGAGAATATGGTCGCCATATACAGAAAATGGTGGAATACCTGCTAAGTATTGAGGATAAGGAAAAACGCCAGCGAAATGCTATGGCGCTGATTGAATTGATGGGCTTTTTAAACCCGCACCTGAAAAACGTGGAGGATTTCCGGCACAAGTTGTGGGACCATCTTTTTTTAATCAGTGATTTTAAACTGGATGTTGAAAGCCCTTATTCGATCCCAACGCGCGAGACCCTTAAGGCCAAGCCAGAACGGTTGTCTTACCCAAAAAAATATCCTAAATTCAACCACCTGGGAAAAAACATCGAAGTGGTCATCAACAAGGCGTTGAGGGAAGAGAACCCTGAAAAGCGCCAGGGATTTGCCAATGCGATCGCTTATTACATGAAGCTAACTTACAGCAACTGGCATAAAGAACTGGTACATGACGATAATATCCAGAGCGAGCTGCAAACGATTACCGAAGGCCAGCTGGAATTCAACAATCGACCCTTTGTTAAGCACAGGGCGGATAACCGCACCGACCGCGATGATTACAGGAGCGGCGCGGGCGGCTACAGGAAGAACTTTGGTACACGGAATAATGCCGGCGGCAGGGATAACAGGAGCGGTGGTAGTAGCGGCCAGCGTGACAACCGGGGAGGAATTGGTGGAGGAAGTCGCGACAACAGGCCGGGTGGCAATAATCCCGATAACAGGAACAATAACCGCAATTTCAAGAAAAGGTATTGATCATTTTCTTCTGTAAGCGATCATCGTTTGGTTAGAAAATGCATCAAATTATAGCCCTAACAGTTAGCGAACGTTGGGGCTTTTTATTTCCCACATTTAAATCAACAGGATGAGCTCATTTGAAGTAACCGGAGGAAAAAGGCTTTCAGGCGAAATAGTACCGCAGGGCGCCAAGAATGAAACATTACAGATCATTTCCGCGGTATTGCTTACATCGGAAAAAATGTTTATAGAAAACATTCCCGATATCATTGATGTAAACCTGTTAATAGAGCTGTTGGCGGAAATGAAAGTTAAGGTGGAGCGTACAGGGCCCAACAGCTGTACCTTCCAGGCCGATGATATGGATGTTGATTACCTGAGCAGCGAAGCCTATCACAAAAAAAGCGGCAGGCTGCGCGGCTCCGTGATGCTGGCGGGCCCCATGCTGGCCCGGTTTAAAAAGGCGTACATACCCAAACCTGGTGGCGATAAGATCGGGCGCAGGCGGCTGGATACACACATTAATGGCTTTGAAAAACTGGGTGCCTCCTCCGAATTCAACCCCGCAGGCTTTTTCTACCTGGGCGCCAAAGAGCTGAAAGGGGCAAATATTTTGCTGGATGAGCCCAGCGTAACCGGCACTGCCAATATCCTCATGGCATCGGTATTGGCAAGAGGTACCACGACGATCTATAACGCTGCCTGCGAACCTTATTTGCAGCAATTGTCTAAAATGCTCAACAGCATGGGCGCGAGAATAAGCGGGATCGGCAGTAATATGCTCACCATAGAAGGCGTTGATGAGCTATCCGGCACGACACACCGCATCTTACCCGATATGATTGAAGTGGGCAGTTTTATTGGTTTGGCCGCTATGACACAAAGTGACATTGTTATCAAAAATGCAGGCGTCGAACACCTGGGAGTGATCCCTGAAAAATTCCAACAACTGGGTATTCAAATGAATTTCCCGGGTGATGATATCCATATTCCTTCCCAGGAAATATATGAGATCCATAAATACATGGATGGCGGGGTGCTTACCATTTACGACCATCCTTGGCCGGGTTTTACGCCTGACCTGCTAAGCATTGTGCTGGTGACGGCCGTGCAGGCAAAAGGCAGCGTACTGATACACCAGAAAATGTTTGAAAGCCGGTTGTTCTTCGTGGACAAACTGATCGACATGGGAGCGCAGATCATCCTATGCGACCCACACCGCGCAGTTGTCATTGGTTTGGAAAGGGAACAAAAATTAAGAGGCATAGCCATGAGCAGCCCTGATATACGTGCCGGTGTTGCGCTGCTGATCGCAGCCCTAAGTGCCCAGGGCAAAAGCATTATTCAGAATATCGAACAAATAGACCGTGGCTACCAGCACATCGACAGCAGGCTGAATCGCCTCGGGGCGGAAATAAAAAGGATCAATCCTCCAACCCCGGTTACCGCCGGCAAACCTGGAGGGGTTCTCTCCTAGCTTTTACCATTTCCAAGGTTCATGGAAAGGCTTAAAAAGCAGGCTGATAAACGGTCAATCCACGGGTTCTGGGTTTTCTTTCTTTTCTTTGCACATGCCGCTCCAAAATAAATTGATCATTATCACTGCACCTTCAGGTTCGGGAAAAACTTCTATTACCCGGCGCCTCATGCAGGTTTTCCCTGAACTTGCTTTTTCTATCTCGGCAGCTACCAGGAAAGCGCGGGCAGGGGAAAATGGGGGCGTGGACTATTATTTTATCAGTGAAGAAGATTTTAAGCACAAGATCCAGCAAAACGAATTTGCTGAATGGGAGATGGTATATGATGGAAAATACTACGGCACTTTGAAGAGTGAGCTCCAACGCATCTGGAACCAGGAAAAAGTACCTGTGCTGGACATTGATGTAAAGGGCGCCATCCACCTGAAAGGCCAGTACCCTGATACCTCTTTGGCGCTGTTCATTGAACCTCCCTCCGTTGTGGAGCTCAGAAAGCGACTCGAGAGCCGCGGCACCGAAACCGCCGAATCGCTGGCTGCAAGGATAAACAAAGCGGCTTACGAAATTTCCTTCAAAGAACATTTTGACAACCGCATCCTGAACGACAACCTTGAAAACGCCTGTACCGAGGCGATCCGCATTGTAAATGAGTTTCTGCGCACCTGAATAGTTTGTCCGGGAAAATCATTCTTCTTCATTAAATTTGACGCATGGACTGGATGGCCTTATTTGGAATAGTAATTTCTTTACTCATGGTCAGTTTCTTCTCAGGTGTGGAGATGGCCTTTGTATCAGCCAACAAGCTATCGATCGAGTTAAGAAAAAAACAGGGTACTTACAGCGGCCGAACCTGGGGAGAATATGCTGATAAACCCGCCCGCTTCATTGGTACGGTACTGATCGGTTTCAACGTGATCCTGGTGGTATACGGATTACTGTGGAGCACTTTCATGTCGGGCGTATGGCACAATGAGCTGGGCGGTTATAGCTGGGATATCCCCAATCCTTACCTGCACCTCATCTTCGAAACGATCATTTCTACCTTCTGCCTGCTATTTTTTGAGTTTATATTTAAAGCCTATTTCAGGGCTAAGAATGAAACCATCCTCAGCAGTGGCGTGATCACTTATTTCACTCAATTTTTTTTCGCCGCGTTTTCCGGTATTGCTTCTTTCTTCGTGGATATCTCGGAATGGATACTTAAGTACATCTTCAACGTAAAGCTCAATGAGAAAAAAGATGTATTCACAAAGATCGATCTTGAGCATTTTATCCAGCAAAGCAAGAACCACGATGAAGAAGATACCAAAGAGATCAATAAAGAATTGTTTGAAAACGCGCTTTCCCTTAGCGAAAAAAAGGTCAGGGAATGCCTGATACCAAGGAAAGAGATCGATGGCGTGGACCTGAGGACAAACATCGAAATGGTAAAGGAAAGGTTTATTCAAACCAAGCTGAGCAAGCTGGTGGTATACGAAAAGAACATCGATAACATCGTCGGTTACGTGCACCAACTCGATCTTTTCAAAAATCCCTCAGACATCCATTCCATCCTCTTGCCTATACCAACCGTTCCGGAAAGCATGAGCGCCACCGACCTGATGACAAAATTCAGCAAACAAAGAAAGAGCATCGCCTGGGTGGTGGATGAATTCGGGGGTACAGCGGGTATCGTTACTATGGAGGACCTGCTGGAGGAAATTTTCGGCGACATAAAGGATGAATTCGACGCGGCAGAGGAATTTGTGGAAAAGCAACTGGCTCCAAACGAGTATATCTTCAGCGGCAGGCTGGAACTTGATTACATCACTGAAAAATATGACCTGAACTTTCCCGATAGCAGGGAAACGGAAACACTTAGCGGCTTCATCATTCAAAACCGGGATGAAATACCCAGGCAGAAGGAGACGTTTACCATTGGCAATTACCAGTTTGATATTTTAAATGTAAGCGATACAAGGATCGAAACGGTGAAGATGAGGGTACTTAAATAAATTGCAATCGACTATGACCACCGGGCATGTATGGACCTTACCCGTCCATAATACTTTCCTCGGAATACCATAAGAGATCTTCCATTCTCATTTTACTAATGACCATTGCCATCAACTCCGTCCAGTATTTGCCCTTCTCGCACCATGATCATTTTTTGGAGTATTTTGGCCAGGTAGCAGCTTTTGAAACCCGGCATCAATTCATTTTTATAGTAAGTGATGACTGCAAGCTACCCTGGCTTGCAGATCCGGCTTTGATCAAGGAAGTGATCTCACCCAAACGAAATACATGGAGCTGGAAAGCCTGGTTGTATTTCGGGCTGCCAAAGATCGCGCGCAAATACAAGGCGGACCTGCTGATCAACACGGGAGGGATATGTTCGTCCCGTATCCACGCGCCTCAATGGGTTTGTATCGGCGATCTTTCCCATCTTTCTTCACGGAGCTTGTTAACCACAAAGGAACTTCGTTTTCGAAACAGGTGGATGCCGGCTTTCATTCGCCGGGCCGGCACTATCCTGGCACCCTCGGTGGCTATAAAGAACGAGATCGCGGCAAATTATGCAGCTGATCATGAAAATATCCATGTAATTCAATTGCTTCCATCGGCCCATTTCAAGCCCCTGGAGTGGCAGCAAAAGGAGGACATAAAAGACAAGTACACAGGGGGCAAAGAATACTTTTTGTTTAGTGGTGAGATTGCAGGAAGGGTTGACCTCATCAATCTGCTGAAAGCATTTTCTTTCTTTAAAAAAAGACAAAAATCCAATATGCTAATGGTCATTGCCTGCACCGGCCTGGCCGCAGGGCATAACTTTATTAAGGAACTAAATACGTATAAGTACCGGGATGAAGTGAAATTGCTGGAACTGCCAGAGGCGGAACTTACAGCGGTTACGGCTGCAGCGTATGCGTTCTTATACCCCTGTGTAAATGAGGGCACCGCCCTATTGCCTTTGCGGGCCATGCAGTGCGCGGTTCCAGTCATCACCTCCAAAACGGCTGCCATCCTTGAGATCGCCCGGGATACGGTATTGTACGCGGACCCTTCCAGCTTTGAGGACATTGCCGAAAAGATGATGCTTCTATTCAAGGATGAAGTAAAAAGAGCAGGGATGATCGTCAAGGCCAGTGAGCTACTCCTAACAATCACAGTTCCACAGACGGCACAGGCATTGCGCGACCTGTTGACAGCGGCATTCAAGCGGCGCCCATAAACGCATAGCGAGCCCATTTTCAAATCGAAACATACTAACTTTGCGCTCGGAATAAAAACAGCGCCTGAATATGAATCACTCTACGATATTAATTGACGTATTACTCGACCCGGACAAAATACCTGAGCAAATAAACTGGACCGCAAGCGACAGTACGGCGGATATGGCCCAAAAGGCCAAGGCGATGTGCCTTGCATTCTGGGATGGCGCTGATAAAACCGCCTTGCGCATCGATCTTTGGACCAAAGACATGATGATCGATGAGATGGCGGATTTCTATTACCAGGTGATGATGACAATGGCCGACACATTTAAACGGGCCACCAAACAAGAAGGACTCAGCGAGGACATGAGAAAGTTTGCGAGGGAGTTCTTTGATAAATTCAGGGCCATACAGTTGAAAGAACAGTAGCGTGCAGGCGCAGAACAGTTAAACTGAACAACCAAGTAAAATTTTCAATATGGCATTAGAACAACAGGTCATGGCAGAAATGAAAGAAGCTATGAAAGCAAAAAACGAAGCCGTGTTAAGAGGTCTTCGCGCTATAAAAGCGGAGATCATCAAAGCAAAGACAGAACCGGGAGCCGGGGGTGTGATAGATGAAGCGACAGAACAAAAGTTTTTGCAAAAGATGATGAAGCAAAGAAGAGACTCGTACGAGATATTTGAAAAGCAGGGCCGTGCCGACCTGGCGGCCAAGGAAAAGGAAGAGATGGCCGTGATCGAAAAATTCCTGCCCAGGCAATTGACAGAACTCGAATTAAGAGCCGCAGTTGCCCGGATCATTGCTGAAACTGGAGCAAATGGTAGTGCCGACATGGGAAAAGTGATGGGTATAGCAAGCAAGCAACTGGCAGGGCTTGCGGAAGGCAGGACCATCAGTATGGTAGTAAAGGAACTATTGAACAAATAGGCGAACCTGCCAGCTAACGTGAGGGCACAAACGAAAGCTTTCATATACTAAATCAGCCGGTTCAAAACAATGGTTTGCCTGGCGTCCGGCACCCATTCGAGGGTTTAAATTGCAGGAACTATGATAGATATCATCTATGCCATATTGATCATAACTGCCGTTGTAAAAGGTTATCAAAAAGGCCTGGTCGTTGGACTGTTTTCGATCCTGGCCCTGGTGGTAGGACTGGCTGCGGCTTTAAAGCTGTCTGCAGTGGTGGCAGTAAGGCTGCAGGATAATTTGAGTGTATCCTCCAAATGGCTACCCTTTATATCCTTTGTACTGGTGTTCATCCTGGTGGTCATGCTCGTTCAATTGGGAGCAAAGCTTATCCAGAAAAGTTTTGAATTGGCCATGTTGGGCTGGGTAAACAGGCTCGGCGGTATCCTGCTCTATATCGCAATGTACTCAGTTGTCTACAGTGTATTTTTGTTTTATGCCGAGAAAACAAAAATATTCGCCCCGGCCAGCTTCCAGGCTTCAACGACCTATCCGCTTATTCAACCGCTGGGCCCAAAAATAATCAATGGATTTGGCAGACTGCTGCCCATTTTCAAAGATACGTTTGCGCAACTGGAGCAGTTTTTTGACACTGTATCAAGCGAAATTGAACACTAAATTTCAGCCGTTATTTTATTTAATGTAATTTTAGCGGGAAATTTACGCTCAGCAATCGGTATCTACGAGATATTATTATTAGTTCCAGTAGAATGAGTTACGAAATAAAACAAGACGGGAAGTTTAAATATATCGAGGAAGGTGACGGTGACCCGTTAGTGTTACTACACGGTTTGTTTGGGGCACTTAGTAATTTCATGCCGCTCATTGAACATTTCAAGGATACACATAAGGTAATTGTGCCCATATTGCCCTTACTGGAGCTCGACCTGTTACATACATCAGTCGGCGGACTTCAAAAGTTTGTACAAAAGTTTATAGAACACCGCAATTATAATAACATTCACCTGTTGGGTAATTCGCTGGGCGGGCATGTGGCACTTGTGCACATTCTCAAGAGTCCCGATCGCATCAGCACGCTGATCCTGACAGGTAGTTCGGGCCTTTTTGAAAACGGGATGGGTGACACCTACCCAAAACGTGGCGACCGCGATTATATCCGCAAAAAAACCGAGCTTACTTTTTATGATCCCGCCATGGCAACGGAGGATCTGGTAAACGAAGTTTTCGAGATCACGAACAACCGGTTGAAGGTGATCAAGATCATCGCCCTCGCCAAAAGTGCCATTCGTAATAACCTTGGTGAAGAACTGAAGGAAATAAAACAACCAACCTGCCTTATTTGGGGAAATAACGACACGATCACACCTCCCTTCGTTGGAAAAGAATTTAAGCGGCTTATTCCCAACAGTGAATTGCATTTTGTTGATAAATGCGGCCATGCACCAATGATGGAAGTCCCTGAAGAGTTTAACAGGATATTATCGGCTTTTCTGGCCAAACAAAAAACACCTGCTGCAACAGTTTGATAATATTAGTTGTCCTTGTACGTTAAAGCCCTCTCGTTGGTTTAATTTTTGGACATTGTCAACTCAAACGTTTTACATGCTTACAGCAGAACTCATCAATAACAACATACCACGGCTTCGGTTGCAGGATAGCGTAAGTAAGGCCTTGCAGCTGATCAATGATTACCGGGTAACGCATCTGCCCGTCGTTGCCGGGGACCATTACCTGGGCATGATCAGTGAAGATGACCTGATGGACGTTGAAGAAGAAAAAGGCACCATAGAGTTTTTGCAGGAGAGTTTTATTACAGGTTTTGTGAAAGAAAACGAACATTTCCTGAACGCGGTGAAATACAGCAACCAGTTCGAGACCACGGTGGTACCCGTGACAAATGAGGAAAAAGAGCTGGTAGGCGTTATCACCGTTACGGACCTTTTGAAGGCGTTGGGGGATTTTTCCGGGGCCAATGAAATTGGCGGGCTCATCATCACGGAAATGGAGCGCTCCCAGTTTGCCATCTCAGAGATCAGCCGGATCGTGGAAAGTAATGATGCCACTATCCTGCATCTCAATACCACGGTGCAGCCGGACACCGGACTGCTCACCGTTTCACTCCACATTAACAAGAAGGAGATTGCCGCCATTGTTTCTGCATTTGAAAGATACGATTACGACATCATTTATTATTTTGGGGACGAGAAATTTGAAAATGAGATACACAGCAATTACCGCCACCTGATGAGCTACCTTGACATCTAGGAAGCTAAGGCAAGGCCAATAAATAATTTTAAAAGACAGTGTGATGGTCAAGTGACGTTTTAATGAGTATTTTTAAATATATAGCTGGAGGCGCCCTTCTCATTTTTTTTTCGGTAACCGGGGTGGCTCAAAATGTGGAAGTATCCATAAATCCCGATACCCGGCACTCCCTGACTCATAAGGATTCTTCCGCAAAGCTAGCGGTGCGTAAAATAATCATACAGGGCAATAAGAGAACAAAAGACTACATCATCCTGCGGGAAGTTCAATTCAAACCCGGCGACTCTATCATCATTTCAGGCATTAACCAGGCATTTCAGCTGGCGCGCCAACAGGTGTACAATACCACCTTGTTCCACGAGGTCAAAATAAACTTGTCCATGGCCTCGGCCTACGAAATGGATGTCATCATTGCAGTGAAGGAAAGATGGTACCTGTTTCCTGTTCCACAGTTCCAACTGGTAGACCGCAGCCTTAATGAATGGCTGGTAAAATACAAAGCTGACATGTCGAGAGTGAATTATGGGGTAAAATTTGTGCATTATAATTTTAGTGGCAGAAGGGATCCATTGCGCTTGTTGCTGATCAACGGGTACACGCGAAACCTGTCGTTCAGTTATTCACAACCTTATAGCAACAGGGCAATGACCGAAGGTTTTAGTGTTGGCGGCGGGCTTTCTCAAAGCAGGGAAATGAACATCAAGACCTCTTTTGATAACAAAATGGTTTTCTATAAGGACAAGGATTTTGTGAACAGGAATATTTATTTCAACCTCGGATTGAGACTCCAAAAAGGCATTCTTTCACGGCACCTGTTCAACATAAGCTATTCGAGCCTTTCGGTACATGATTCCATCATTTCGTATTATAACCCGCACTATTTTAATACCAGCAATACTACAGAAGGATTGTTCGACCTGGCATATACCTACCAATATACCAACGTTAATAATGTTAGTTACCCACTGAAAGGTAAAACGGGCTATGTCAGGCTGTTTAAAAGAGGGCTGGGCCTTACCGGCGGAACCAATGTCTTTACCATGGAGGGTGCTTACAACAAATACCTGGACCTGGGTAAAAACTGGTTCGCCAGTGGCCAGGTTATCGGTCATATAAAACTACCTTTCAACCAGCCTTTCATCAACCAAAACGCGATCGGTTATGGCAATGCTAACCTGCGCGGACTGGAGTTCTACGTCATCGACGGTGTTGCCTTCGGTATTCTTAAAACCACCTTAAAAAAGAAGCTGTTCTCGTTTACCATACCTATGCCGTTCAAATCGACCGTGGTCCCCAATATTCCCATCACCTTTTTTGCAAAAACCTTCGTGGACGCAGGATATTCATATAATAAGGAGCTGTATCCCACCCACCTGAATAATCGCTTATTGTACACGGGTGGATTCGGCATAGATATCCTCACCTTATATGACATCAGTGTGAAATTTAATTACAGTTTCAACCAGGTAGATAAAGGCGTATTTTTCTTTGAAGCAAAATGACAAGCATGGTGAGCGGTACCGGTACTTCACGGAGGGAACTCGCGCTACAGTGTTGTATGCGCGGAAGATGCGGCTCGCAAAATAATGAGAAGGGCAATGATCGATTGTATCCCTTTAATAGCAAAAAAAATTAGATTTGTTTTTATGAAAATAGCCATATACAGCCGTGGTATCGAGAACGACCAGCACAAGGATATGGAGTCTTTTTTGCAGGAGCTGAAGCTCTACAAGGTAGAGCCGGTTTTCTTCCAGGATTTTTTCAACCAATTCTATTCAACGGTGAAGATGGTAGGTAAGTATTCTACCTTCAATTCTGCGGAAGACCTCGATGATTCAATAGATTGCGTGATCAGCCTGGGCGGTGACGGTACCTTGCTGGATACCGTTACACTGGTGCAGGCCAAAGGCATCCCCGTATTGGGCATCAACTATGGCAGGCTCGGCTTTTTGGCGAACATTGGAAAAGAAGACCTGCATATTGCCATCAAAGCGCTCGCGGAGCGAACCTATGTAACGGAAAACAGGACACTGATCCACCTGGATGCGGATATCCCGTTATTTGACAAAGTGCCGTATGGTTTGAACGAGTTTACCCTACAAAAAAAAGACTCTTCTTCCATGATAAAGATCCATACCTACCTGAATGGAGAATTCTTAAACACTTATTGGGCCGATGGCCTGATCGTGGCGACACCGACGGGGTCAACAGGGTATTCGTTAAGTTGTAACGGGCCAATAGTTTTCCCTGACAGCGGCAGCTTCGTGATTACGCCGGTAGCGCCTCATAACCTGAACATCCGGCCGATCGTTGTTCCCGATGACAACATTATATCCTTTGAGGTAGAGGGTCGCACCGACTCTTTTATTTGTACGCTCGACAGTCGAAGGGTAGTTGTTCCGAAAGAGGCGCAGCTTGCCGTCAAAAAAGAAAAATTCGGCATTAACCTTATTCGCCTAAACGAGAATAACTTTTTACAAACACTTCGCAATAAGCTTTCATGGGGTTTGGACAAAAGAAATTAGTAGTTAAGGGTTAAACAAATTAAAAATAAACGTGTGGGCATAAGAATTCGCCGCCTGAACCGTTATTTAAAAAACAAAATGTTAATTTGCAATGATGAAAAAATGTATCCTTACCATCTTTGTTACCACGATCTTTTTTTGCAATGCAATGGCCCAGGGCGGATATACGCAATTGGGCGAGTTTGGGATCACGGCGGGCGTTGCCCATTATTTTGGAGACCTCAATAACAGGGCCGGCCTCAACAGGTCAAAACCCGCGGTGGGAATTTTTTACCAGAAACAGTTTAACAATTACCTCGGTTTGAGATTAAGTGCGCACTATGCGCAGTTAGGTTACAGTGATATTTATAGTAAGAATGAGTACCAAAAAAGAAGAAATCTAAGTTTCAACACTGAAATATTTGAATTCGCGGCCCAGGGAGACTTTAACTTTTTCAAGTTCGTTCCCAATGATCCATATTATACTTTTACCCCTTTTGTTAGCATCGGCATTGGTGCCTTCAGCTACAATCCTTATGCCTTCTACCAGGGCAAAAAAACATACCTCAGGCCCCTGGGCACCGAGGGACAGAACATTGAGTATGCCAACCCCAACGGTGGCGAAAAGCGGACGCCGTATGGAAGTATGGCCCTGTGTTTCCCCATCGGTGCCGGCTTAAAATACAATGTTTCCGAAAATATCAATGTGTTATTCCAGATTACCCACCGGGTGACCACTACCGACTACCTGGATGACGTTAGCTCCACCTTTGTGGGCATAGATAAGTTTCCACCACTCAATGGCCAACCTTCGATTGCCGGCGCGCTGCAGGACAGGAGCTACGAAACCGGTCCCGCAATAGGTGTGGAAGGAGCCCAAAGGGGTTTCAGCAAGCAAAAGGACCAGTATATTATAGCGGAAGTGGGTGTATCCTTTACCATCAGCACGTATAAATGCCCCTCTATCAATTAGTTGAAATCGCTTTCTTCCTGATTGTAACCAATTTGAATGCTTGATTTCAATTTGTTGCATTAAAATTCCTTTTCTCATTGTTTCGCAGTAAAGGCTTTTTTAAGTCACCGGTGACTTAGAATGTGGAAGTGATTGGCGTCAGCTATGCTTTCTACCCTATTATACAACGACAGGTACTCAATTATATAGAGGATTGCTTTTCAGCGGGTAAGGTATAGTGCTGGATTGCTAAGAGAGAGATAAACTTCGTTTCAATGAAACTAATAAAGATGCATAAAATATAAGCATTTTCCTTACAACAAGCTTAAAACAAGCAGTACTTTGGCGATAGAAGGGGTTTTGATTGTTTTTATTTGCTAATTGTAGAGCAATGGTCGAGTTGAAGAAGATATTTCACCGCGGCGAATTCAGAATAGCCGTAGTTTTTCCATTTGATCCGGTTTTGCAGGAAAAGGTCCAAAAAATAGGCGGTACCTGGAGTAGTACCCATAGATGCTGGTATGTAAGCTACGGCAAAGAGAAATATCATGAGTTGCGATCGCTTTTCCCGGAATTAACCATCATAAAGGAAGTTAATGCCGGCGGGGCGGAATCGACGAGTGCTACACAAAACTCTATGAGCAGCCAGGCAGCAGAAAATCTTCTGCCTGCTCCGCAAGCGCGTCCTTGTAATTTAGTTTCCTCGGACAAGAAGGTTGTAGTCCTTGGGGATATAGGCAAATATTGGGTTCTAGGCATTCCCTATGTAAAGGAGGTTTGCCGGGGGATGCAATCTATCAAAGGGGTTTTCTGGAGCAGGAAGGACAGCGCTTTTCTTGTTTTCAGGCACCTGGCCGTCAAAACAAAAGTGGAGGCCTTGCTCGGGATGGCAGACCTTCTCCCTACCAACTACTACCGGGCTTCAGAAGGCAATGAAAAGCTCACCGGTGAAATGCTTGCCCAGGCCTGTCCGGCGGACCGAAAGTTAATCATGCTGACCGTCCCGCCGGTATCAGCAATGATCCAGCAAATTAAAAGGTGGCGGGGAGCCCGGTATAGCAAGGCTGAAAAGGCCTATGTTTTGCCGGCCACCCCCGATATGATCACCAATCTTATCTCCCTTGCGGATCAGACAGGAATCAAATTTACCAACCTGTTACCCGCTGGCTATGTGAGAAAGCAATATGCGCCGAATGCTAAAAAGATAAAGTTGGATAATGTGATCGCCAACTTGCAGAAACAGGTCCCTTTGCAGGTGCAAACCTATGTAAATGCCATGATGGACTACCTGATGGCGATGAATTACAGCGATAGCACGCTGAGGACCTACACGGAGGCTTTTCTGCTGTTTCTGCGGCAAAACCAATACAGAAACCCGGACGATCTGAGTGAAAAGGAGATTGTAAAACACCTTTCGGGCATGATGCAGAAGGGTTTGTCTGCATCTTCAGCCCATAGCCTGGTAAATGCTTTGCTATTCTACTATAAAAATGTGTTGAAAAGAGATTCGATCGAGATCGCGATACCAAGGCCCAAAAAGGAGAAAAAGCTGCCCACTGTGCTTACCATGGCTGAATGCTTTGCTATTTTCAATGCCATCCAGAACCCGAAACACCGGTTGTTGTTGTTATTGGGCTATGGCGCCGGCCTTCGATTGGGTGAAATCATCCATTTGAAATGGGATGATATATTGATGCAGGAGTTCAAGATCCATATCAAGGAGGCAAAAGGCAGAAAGGACCGGATGGTCATGTTACCCTATTCGGTAGTCAGCTATCTTGAAAATTACCGCCAGTTGTTTAAAGGTGATGGGTGGGTGTTTGAGGGGCAATACAAAGGAGAGATGTATAGTCCGAGGTCAGTGCAACAGGTAATGCAGAGGGCGATTGCAAAGGTTGGATTGCGTAAAAAAACCACTGTGCATACACTTAGGCATAGTTTTGCCACACATTTGCTGGAGGCGGGAACAGACATCCGGTATATTCAGGGACTGCTCGGTCATAGCAGCATAAAGACCACGACCATTTATACCCACCTGACCAGGAGGGCGGTAGATAAGGTCCAAAGTCCGCTGGACAACATGATGAACCAGGTGCAGGTCAGCAAGATGCTGGAGTAGGCAGCTTCCAACTGTGGAAAATTGAGTTTTGTAGATATTTGACGGGGGCTGTGGATGGCTAAAGACTTTATATATAGGGGTTACCAAAGAAATAGCCGATGAAAGGCAATAATATTTTGAGTTTGGGTTTATGATCAAATTGAACGATGATAATGCTTGTTCGGCAAGATCATTTTTATTTAGTATTTTGTTTAGAAGAAGCCTTCGGTCATATCGTCGAAAGCGACTATATGTGACTGAGGAAGGGCGTAGCCATATACAAGGTCAAACATCGTTTTACCCAGAGCCTGGCTTGTGATAAAGCCATGACAATGCTCTCATAGTCGCCCGCCGGGCTGACGGCTTTAGGCTGTTTTGTCCTGAAGAAAAAGGTAAGCAATTGCCTGCGCTACGATGATTGACAAATTGCAGCTAATAGCTGATGAATTTCTTTACCTATATAGTTTTGCGAGCGGGGAATTCCGGTTTTTATTTGAAAATACGGTATTTGTTCGGCTATAAACGAGTTAGCGGTCAGCTTAAAAGACAACCTAACCTAATAGACAGAATCTAATATGATTAATTACGAGGCAGAAAACGAGTTAAGATCAAACTTAAGTTCAGACGAAAAGCTTATCTGGACAGGAAAACCAAAGACAGGAATTATTTTTAGGAGCGTAGACGCTTATTTAATTCCTTTCAGCTTGCTTTGGGGTGCTTTGGCGTTGTTTTGGGAAACAAGTGCGATTACGAGTGGAGCACCACTTCCCGCTGTGCTTTTGGGAATCCCTTTTGTATTGGTTGGGCTTTATATCGCAATCGGACGATTTTTTGTAGACGCAAAAAGAAGAGCTAATACGATATATGGAATTACACAAGACAGAATTATAATTAGGCTTTCCAGCACATTGGGATCCTAAGCTTAGAATTCCACGTGGACAAGTTGTCGCG
>JADMIO011285589.1_pt1 | contig 79662 bp, 71 predicted proteins | sample 8958161 | NCBI WGS metagenome assembly JADMIO01 (sample SAMN16585339, study PRJNA669376) | soil metagenome | isolation source: Crop rotation soil | place: USA: Cullars Rotation, Alabama | collected 2011 | reverse complement strand
CGCGACAACTTGTCCACGTGGAATTCTAAGCTTAGGATCCCAATGTGCTGGAAAGTGACAACCCCGGCAATGAATTTCAAAAAACATCCGAAACTTCGCTGCACATTTCAGCCGATACGGCCATCAATGAATTCAAATACCACGCATACAAATTTGATAAACGAGGATTCAAACCAGCCCTGTTTTATAGTTTTGAGGACAGGATATTCGTTACCTGGAAATATTTAAGCACAAGAAACAAGTGGCGCAAGGAACCTTACGGTTATACCCGTTACTTTGATTTTAAATATTCCATCAACCAGAATGCATTCAGCACGAGTTACAAAAGCAGGTACACGGCTTTGTTGGGAAAATGGGATGTGATCTTTTATGGCAACTATGATTTCATCAGGTGGACCAATTTTTATGGACTTGGCAATGAAACAAAACTCATCGTAAGAGACCGAAATTTCAACCGGATGAGAAGTGCTAATTATATGATTAGTACAGGTGTAGAAAGATTGTTTGGAAATTTTAACAAGGTATCTGCATCTGTTTATTACCAAGGCATCAATATCAAATATGATGAAGATCGGTACCTGGCGAAAACGACTTATAACTATCTCCCGGGCTTCTACAGGAACAATGGATTTGCCGGCATCAACCTCAATTATGTGTATCAAAAACTGGATGATTCCATCCTTCCACGAAAAGGCATCAGCTTTTTAACTACGGCCGGTTACGTGAATAACCTGAGGGACAATCACAAAAGTTTTGGAAGACTGACCGCAGAAGCAAACCTGTTCATTCCATTTACAAAAAAATGGGGAGCGGCGCTTAAAGTCGGGGGCGCTTCCATTGCAGGCAAGCCTGTGTTTTACCAGTATAATACCATTGGCGGTTCAGAAACACTTCGGGGTTATCGCAGGGAAAGATATTATGGCAACCATAGTTTGTACACACAAACGGAATTGCAATGGATCAGTCCTGTGCGCTCTTATATTTACAATGGCAGGATCGGCTTTTTTGGATTATTTGATGCAGGCCGTGTATGGCTTCATCATGAAAATTCAAATAAATGGCATAATGGTTATGGAGCTGGAATTATTCTATGCCCATACGATATTGTGGCTGTTTCCCTTTCCTATGCAGTTTCAAGTGAAAACAACAATATTCACATACAAATCATCAGGCCTTTTTAAAGCCTGTTAATTTTAAACCAGCGTTCTGCCATCCTGTCACCATTACGTTATTTAGCGTATCTTCGCCCCCTAAATTTTTAAAAGGACCATGCAGGAGCTGATGTTGGATAAAAAGCATGATGCATCGAGGCAGGGAGAGGCATTTACAGCTGTTGATGCCACAATCAAAAATTACTCAAAGCATTTCTATATTGAGAGTTATGGCTGTGCCATGAATTTTGCCGATAGCGAAGTTGTTGCATCCATTTTAAAAGATGATGGTTTTGGCGCTACCGCCGATACAAACAAAGCAGATCTCATCCTGATCAATACCTGTTCCATCAGGGAAAAGGCTGAAGAAAAAGTCCGCAAACGCCTCACAGAATTTAAACAACTAAAACGCTCCCGCCCCGGGTTGGTTATTGGCGTATTGGGTTGCATGGCCGAGCGTTTGAAAGCCGCATTCCTGGAAGAAGAAAAACTGGTTGATATCGTGGTTGGACCCGATGCATACCGCAGCCTTCCTTCTTTGATTGAAGAAGCCAATGGCGGACAAAAAGCCGTGAATGTTTTATTAAGCCGTGATGAAACTTATGCTGATATCGCACCCATCCGCCTCAACAGCAATGGCGTGAACGCCTTTGTAAGCATTATGCGTGGTTGCAACAATATGTGTTCTTTTTGCGTGGTACCGTTTACCCGTGGCCGTGAAAGAAGCCGCAGCGCCGAAAGCATTATCCAGGAATGTGAAACCTTGTTCAACGACGGATACCGGGAAGTAACCCTGCTCGGTCAGAACGTAGATAGTTATTACTGGATAAATGAGCAAACGGATATTACCGTAACATTTGCACAGTTGCTGGAAAAAGTAGCGTTGGTCTCTCCATTGTTACGTGTGCGTTTTTCAACATCACATCCGAAAGACATTACAGATGATGTATTGTTTACGATGAAGAAATACGAGAACATCTGCAATTATATTCACCTGCCTGTACAAAGTGGCAGCACAAGGGTTTTGCAGATGATGAACCGTACCTATAGCCGTGAATGGTATATTGCCAAAGTGGACCGCATCCGGGAGATACTGCCTGACTGTGGCTTGTCAACCGATATGATCGCAGGCTTTTGTACAGAAACAGAACAAGAACACCGGGAATCTTTGAGCCTGATGGAATATTGCAAATACGATCTTGCTTACTTATACTTTTATTCAGAAAGGCCGGGAACACTGGCAGCACGCCGCTTTGCAGATGATGTTCCCCTGGAAACAAAGAAACGCCGGCTGCAGGAACTGGTAGAATTATACCGTGGCCATTCATTGATCAGCATGACGAAAGATGTGGGTAAAACTTTCAAGGTGTTGGTAGAAGGCCCGTCGAAGAAAAATGAAAATGAATTGCAGGGCCGCAATGAACAAAATAAAGTGATCGTGTTTCCAAAAGAACAATATAAGAAAGGTGATTATGTGATGGTGAAGGTAACATCGTGTACAGCGGGAACATTGCTGGGGAAAGCAGAACCCCTCCGCCCCTAAAGGGGAACTAAACTGTTGACGAATTCGTCATTTCGTTTTAAAAAGACGCTGATGAAAGAAAATATGTTTTACGGAGCGAGCCCGATGATCTTTGAACTGGCAAGAAAGTTAAGAAACCAGTTGACGCATGAAGAAATGGTTTTGTGGGGAGTTTTAAAAGAAAGATTCCCTTCTCTAAAATTCAGGCGACAACACCCGGTTTCGAATTATATCGCAGATTTATACTGCCATTCGGAAAAGCTGATTATAGAAATCGATGGCAGTATTCATGATCTTGAAGAAGTAAAAATAAATGACAAATTAAGGCAAACTGAACTTGAAAGCCTCGGAATAAAAGTCATTCGGTTTACGAATAACGACGTCAATAAAAACATAGAAAAAGTGCTGGGAGAAATAGAAAAAAACATTAAATCATTTTAAACCAAGTTCCCCTTTAGGGGCCAGGGGTTATGGATCAACAATCAATAAAAAACCGCTTCGGAATCATTGGCAATTCTCCTGCACTTAACCATGCATTGAATGTGGCCATACAGGTAGCCAATACCGACCTGAGTGTTTTAATAAATGGGGAAAGCGGCGTTGGTAAAGAAGCTTTCTCACAGATCATTCATTCGCTTTCAGCCAGGAAGCACAATCCTTTTATTGCGGTGAATTGTGGCGCCATTCCCGAAGGCACCATCGATTCTGAATTATTTGGTCACGAAAAAGGATCATTTACCGGTGCTGTTGACAGTCGCAAAGGCTATTTCGAAACCGTGAACGGTGGTACCATTTTCCTGGATGAAATTGGTGAATTGCCATTGGGAACACAGGCAAGGTTGCTGCGTGTGTTGGAAACAGGAGAATATATTCGTGTAGGTAGCAGCAAAGTGCAGAAAACAGATGTCAGGGTGATCGCTGCCACCAATAAAGACCTGCTTGAATATACACACAATGGCAGGTTCAGGGAAGACCTTTATTATCGTCTGAACACCGTGCCCATCAGGGTTCCGGCATTGCGGGACAGGCAGGAAGACATCATTTTGTTATTCAGGAAATTTGCAACCGATTTTGCTGACCGTTATAAAACAAGTTCCGTTCAGTTAAGTGAGGATGCGAAAAACATTTTAATCAATTACACCTGGCCGGGCAATGTACGTGAATTGAAAAATATTGCCGAACAGATATCTGTATTGAGCAAGGATAAAAATGTAAATGCAGAACAACTCAGGTCTTTCCTGCCCGATCATAATTATACGAGGCTGCCGGTATTAACAGGCGGAGCGGGCAATGTAAGTCAATCTGAATTTGCCAATGAAAGAGAGATTTTATACAAGCTATTTTTTGACATGAAAAAGGATGTCAATGAGCTGAAGAAAATGTTTTATGATCTGGTACAGAATCCATCCATGGTACCACACCAGCCTGTTTTTTCAGACAGCAATATCAACAACATAAAAGAATTATCGCCTGTTACCACGAATGCCACTTCATTTAAACCCAATACAGGCGCTGTTATTTTAAACAACAACGGCAACAGCAATATCCAGGAGCACGAAGATGTGGAAGAATCTTTAAGCATCATGGATAAAGAAAAAGAACTTATCATAAAAGCACTGAAAAAACATCGTGGCAAAAGAAGAGACGCTTCCCTCGATCTTGGCATCAGCGAACGTACGCTTTACCGTAAGCTGAAAGAATACGATATTGAAAATTTGTAACAAAACATTGTAGCAGGCAGCAGCAATCAAATACAAAATCGTTGCAGCTTTGCTGATCAAAATAAATAAACATGGGCACCTGGTTACTGGCAAAAAAAAGACTCGAATTATACCTGGTATGTTTTGTATTGATGGGATTCTTTAATTACATGACCTGTAAATATTCTTTCAAAGATGTTTCCATACCTGTTGAGGTAAAAACATTTCGTGTAAATCCTTTGGAGAATAAAGCACAGTATGTAAATACGCAACTGGCTCCGCAGCTTACGGAAAGACTGAAACAAAAAATCATTGGAACAACTCGTTTGAGACAGACAAATGATGACGATGCCCATTACGATATCAGCGGCTACGTATCACAGTATTATACAAGTACGATCAGTATCACCGGAACCACTTCTTCGGGTAACAGGCTAACAGTTGGTTTTCATTTGATCTTTAAAAATACGCTGGATGAAAAAAAGAACCAGGAAGCTGATCTTGTAAGAACTTTTGATTTTAATGCCAACCTGAGTTTGAGTGAAGCCGAAACCTCATTGAATGAGGAGATTATTAAAAATTTGGTAGACGAGATCTTCAATAAAATATTTTCAAACTGGTAAACCTGATATAAACATTAATCAATTAGCTTTGAACATGCCTTACCAGGATCTATATAATAAGATTTTTGCAGGAGCTTCTGCCAACGAGCGGCCGAAAGAGTTGTTGAAAAACATCGTGAGCGAATATCCTTATTTCAGTCTTGCTCATTTCTTTCTTTTAAAAGAAGCCGGCAGCACTGATTTTAATTACCGGAAAATTGCAGGGAAAACGGCGCTGCATTTCAATAATCCATTGTTATTAAAATTTCAGCTTAGCCGCAAGCCGGGGCAGGAATTGGTGGATGATGAAGAACTCGGTATTCTTAACCATGCGCCGGAACCTGCTGAACAAACGAATGAACCGGAAACAGTACAGACAGATTCGGTAACAGAAGCGGAGCATATCAGCCCGGTAGAAGAAATTCCCGCAGTCCAGCAATTGGAAAAAATAGATATGACTGGCAAAATCGAAAATATTATTCCGGCAGAAGCCGAAATTCCTGAGCAAAAGGCCGAAGAACCTGTAAAGACTGAAAATATCCAGGAAATATCGCCTGTTATCAAAGAGGATAAGAAAGAAGAATTGCTGTTTGAGCCACTGTACACAACGGATTATTTTGCTTCTCAAGGCATAAAACTGAGTGAGGAAGTGCAGCAAGGCGATAAACTTGGTAAACAACTAAGAAGCTTTACCGACTGGCTGAAAACGATGAAAAAAGTGCACCAGGGCAAACTGCCGGAAGCCAGTAATATTGATGTGGCCGTTCAAAATATGGCAGAAAACAGTAATAAGGAAGAGGAAGTTTTAACCGAATCCATGGCGGAAGTGTTCATTCAACAGGGCAAAACGGAAAAGGCCCACGAGATATACAAAAAATTAAGTTTGCTCAATCCTGCTAAAAGCGCTTACTTTGCAGCCAAAATTGAACTTTTAAAAGAAAAATGACATGTTAGCATTATTTGGTGTTTTAATTATTCTTGCCTCTGTGATACTGGGAATGATCGTATTGGTACAAAATCCAAAAGGCGGCGGATTAACAGGTGCGTTGGGTGGATTCAGCAACCAGCTTATGGGTGTTAAGCAAACAACAGATGTACTGGAAAAAGGTACCTGGATCTTTGCTGCTGTTGTTGGTGTACTTTGTTTGGTTTCTCCTGCTTTTATTCCAAAAGATGGTTCAAGCGCTTCAAAGAATGACGGTTTGATCAATAATATGTCAACCTCACCTGCTCAGAAAGCAACGCCAAAAGCGGCTGCTCCGGCAACCACGGCTCCTTTGCCAGGTGCAAAAGCTCCGGATTCAGTAAAACAGTAATCTTGCAATAAAAATATTTATAGCCCTGCTGATAACCGGCGGGGTTTTTTAATTTTACTTTGTCTTATTCATCTACCTAAAGCTCCTCATGAAAAAAACATTGCTTTGGATTTTGATCATCCTGCTGGCACTTGGCGGATTTGCTGCATGGAATGTTTTCGGCCCAACCGTATCAACGCCTGCAGGTAAGTATTTTTACATCAAAACAGGAACTTCTTACGAAGAAGTAAAAAAAGATTTGATCGATCAGAAAATCATTTCCGGCGGATTCTTTTTCAACCTTATTGCAAAGCAGGTTAAATATGATCAGCGTGTGAGGCCTGGCCGTTATGAAATAAAAAAAGGAAGCCTCGTTAACCTCGTAAGAATGCTGAAATCAGGCAGGCAATCTGAAGTAAGACTTGTAATTACTAAGCTGAGAACAAAGGAAGACCTTGCCGCCAAACTGGGACAAAATTTTGAAGTGGATTCTGCCCAGGTAATGAATTTTATCAGCAACAATGATTCATTGTCAAAATACAATCTTGACACCAATACGGTCATGACGATCATCATTCCCAACTCCTATCTTTTCTGGTGGAACAGTTCAGTAAAAAATATCATCGACAGGCTTGCTGACCAAAAGAAAAAATTCTGGGACGGCGCCCGTTCGCAAAAAGCAGCTGCATTGCACCTTACTCCCGAGCAGGTGTACACGATGGCAAGCATTGTTGAAGAAGAAACAAATGTGCAGGAAGACAAAGGCCTGATCGCAAGCACCTATATCAATCGCCTGTCAAAAGGCATGAAACTGGAAGCAGATCCAACAGTAAAATATGCCATGCGCAATTTTGGACTTAAGAGAATTTTGTATGGGCACCTACAATACGAGTCGCCGTATAATACATATCGTCAACCAGGTTTACCGCCCGGTCCCATCTGCACAGCATCCATCAGTACCATTGATGCCGTACTGGACGCACCGCAAACAAACTATTTATTTTTTGTAGCAAAACCCGACCTCAGAGGTTATTCAAACTTTGCTGAAACATACCCGCAACACATGGCTTTCGCCAAAGCGTACCAGCAGGCGCTTGACAGTCTCATGCAGGTAAAAAATCAACATCAATAATATTCCGTGACGAAATTCGAAAGGCTACTCATTACCAAAACGCCCATCGCTTTTGTTTTACGCAAAAGCAAGCACTGGTATTTCCCGGGATTTGAAGGCATTGCTTTTTATGATGTGCTGCGCTTTTTTTACAGACAAATAAAAACACACGGACTAACGGAAAGGGCTGCTGCCATTTCGTATAATTTTATCATGGCCATTCCGCCATCATTGTTGTTTTTGTTTACCCTGATTCCAAATCTTCCATTCATTTCAAAGAAGAGTATCCAAAATCAACTGCATGCATTGGTGGTTGACATCATTCCTTCAAAAGTGTACAACAAAGAATTACTGAAGTTCATTGATTCATTTATTTACGGCGGCAAGATCGGTTTGCTTTCTTTTGGATTGTTGCTATCATTGTTTTTTGCTTCCAATGCCATGATGGGGCTTGTGCGTTCTTTCAATAAAAAATATGTAGGCTTTGAAAGAATAAGAGGACTGAAAAAAAGATGGATGGCGATCAAACTAACCATGCTCATTTTTGCGCTCGTGCTCGGTTATTTTATTTTACTGATATCGCAAGGTGCGCTGTTAAAAGCCATTGTTGCCGATAAAGGCTGGCGGGATATCATTTTTTACACAAGATGGTTACTGATCCTCCTGCTGATCTTTTTCGCCATTGGATTTATTTTCAAGTATGCCCCATCCGTAGAAAAAAGATGGAAACTCGCTTCGCCCGGAACGATCATTACTACTTTTCTCAGTATCATATCGACCATTGGATTTTCTGCTTTCGTCAATAATTTCGGGCGCTACAACGTTTTATACGGTTCCATTGGTACCATCATGGTAGTGATGGCACTTATATATATCAATTCCCTTGCTATACTTATAGGATTTGAATTAAATGTGAGTATAAAATCCCTGAAAGCGATCTCCATGCAACGGGAAGTTGACCAGAAAGCTTCTTCGTAAATTGGATAAATGGTATTGATATTGCTGTCAATCTTTCTAACTTAGTTCACTAAAAAAATCTATTATGAAAAAGACAATGATGTTCATCGCTGTTTGCGCTGCAGCAACTGCATTTAAAGTAGCCGCAGTATTACCCATAGGAGCCGAAATGCCCAAGGCCACAGTAAAAATGAAAGATGTTTCCGGCAAAGAAGTAAGTATTAAAGATGCTGCGAAAAAAAATGGTGTATTGGTGATGTTTAGTTGCAATACCTGCCCTTATGTAATTAAAAATGAAGAACGCACCGTTGCCATTGGTGAATATGCCCAGAAGAACGACGTTGGCGTAATCTTATTGAACAGCAACGAAGCACAAAGAGGTTCTGAAGATAGCTATGATGAAATGAAAAAATATGCTTCTGAAAAAAAATACAACTGGAGTTACGTAGTTGACAAGAACAATGAAATTGCTGATGCCTTTGGCGCTAACCGCACGCCGGAATGTTTCTTATTTGACAAGAATATGAAACTTGTTTATCATGGTGCTATCGATGATAATCCTTCTGACCCATCTAAAGTAACACGCAATCATCTTAAAGAAGCGATCAACGAACTTACAACAGGCAAAGAAGTTTCTGTAAAAGAAAGCAGGAGCGTTGGTTGCACGATCAAGAGAAGTTAATTCTGTTTTTTGAATATAAAAGGGTTTAAAAGTTTATCAATCGAACTAAACTTTTAAACCCTTTCTCTTTATAAGTGATTTTATTTGCCGATAGCCTTTTTTAACTCCGCTTCAAAAGCATCCTCCTTCATCTCTCCTTCATTAAAAAAACGATAACCGGTTTTTGTATTCACGATCAATGTTGCCGGGATGGAACCGCTCCAGCTTTGGTCAATTTTCGGGCAGAAATAATCTGCATTCGTTTCTTCCAGCCAGGCGATATTCGTATTGAATTTTCTTTCTTTGGAAAAAGCTGCTATTTTTTTTGGATAGGCAGAAGGCAGGTCGAGGCTTATCAGGTATAATTTCACCTGGTTTGTTTTGTACTTATCCGTGATCTTAATAAAAGAAGGAATTTCGGCCACACAGGGTTTACAGAATGTTGCCCAGAAATTGATCACCAGCACATCGCCATTTTTGGCATTAATCATATTTTCAACATCGGTGATCTTCCATTTAGGAATATCCTGGCTTTTACCAATCATGGCGATACAGGAAAAAATCAGGGCTGTAAATAGTCTTTTCATCCTTCAAAATTAAGCATAAATGCCGTCGGGCATTGTTAATGATAAACCATTCGTGTAATACTGGTTTGGATATTTATGGTTCAGGGTTTATTACCAGTATAAATATTCCATATCAGGCTTGAAAAGGGAGCTTATTCGATTAGGTTCAATACAGATTAAATGTCCAGATCACAGCAGCACAAAAGTTGAGTATAGCTGCTCCGCAATCGGGCTGTATATCGATTGCGGTCGCCTTTTTTGTATTCTTTTTTGGCGAAGCAAAAAAGAAGATAAAACATTAATTGATATGGCAGGAATAGCCGATTCTATTTTCCCAAATCACATTTCAAAGCCCAAATTCACAATATGGACATGGATATTACAATAGAACAAGCTTTTGGCTAATCACCCATTTCCGGCTAATTTTGCAAACGCAAAGCAGGCCAGGTTGGCAGCTGCTTTCAATAAACAACTAAACAAATAAAACAGCAAGCGTATGGCATACGATTTAATTGTGTTAGGAAGCGGCCCGGGCGGTTATCCCGCAGCGATCAGGGCAAGCCAGTTGGGTAAAAAAGTAGCAATTGTAGAAAGGGAAAGCCTGGGAGGCATTTGCCTTAACTGGGGCTGTATCCCTACCAAGGCGCTTTTGAAAAGCGCCAATGTATTTGAATATGCAAAGCATGCCGCAGACTATGGCATCAATATAAGCAATCCAACCAGCGATTTTGGCGGCGTTATCAAACGTAGCCGTGGTGTGGCCGATAAAATGAGCAAGGGTGTTCAGTTCCTGATGAAAAAGAACAAGATCGAAGTGATCATGGGCAACGGACAATTGCTTGCAGCCAACAAACTTGAAGTAACGGCAGCGGATGGCAGCAAACAAACACTTGAAGCAAAAAATATCGTAATAGCAACCGGCGGTAGGTCAAGGCAATTGCCTTCTATGCCGATTGATGGAAAAAAGATCATTGGTTACCGTGAAGCCATGGTATTGCCAACACAACCAAAAAGCATGATCATTTGCGGCAGTGGCGCTATCGGCTCTGAATTCGCTTATTTCTACAATAGCCTGGGCACAAAAGTGACCATCGTTGAGTTCATGCCACGCATCGTTCCGGTGGAAGATGAAGACATTAGCAAAGAACTTGAAAAACAATTCAAGAAACAGGGCATGACGATCATGACCAACAGTGAAGTAACAAAAGTAGATACTTCGGGCTCTGGTGTAAAAGCTACGGTTAAAACAAGTAGCGGTGAAGTGGTACTTGAAGCTGATATTTTATTGAGCGCTGTTGGCGTTGTTGCCAATATTGAAAACATCGGCCTCGAACAACTGGGCGTAAAAACAGATAAAGGAAAGATCATTGTAGATGCTTACCAGCAAACAAATATTCCCGGCCTGTATGCGATCGGAGATTGTACACCCGGACAGGCACTTGCACACGTAGCTTCTAAAGAGGGTATTAATGCAGCTGAACATTTAAGCGGTCATAAACCAGGTGCTTTGGATTACAACAACATTCCTGGTTGTACGTATTGCACACCTGAGATCGCTTCTGTAGGTTATACTGAAAAAGCGGCTAAGGATGCCGGTTATGAGATCAAAGTGGGTAAATTTCCTTTCATCGCCAGTGGTAAAGCCAGTGCCGCCGGGGCAACAGAAGGTTTTGTAAAAGTTATTTTTGATGCGAAATACGGAGAATTCCTTGGTTGTCATATGATCGGAATGAATGTAACGGAAATGATCGCAGAAGCTGTCGTAGCCAGGAAACTGGAAACAACCGGCCATGAGATTCTAAATGCAGTTCACCCCCATCCTACCATGAGCGAAGCTATGAAAGAAGCTACCGCTGTTGCGTATGGAGAAGCAACTGATATTTAATACATTTTATTCATTATAGTATATTCAAAGAGCACTATCAGGTGCTCTTTTTTATGTATACCAGCCGCCTGTATTATATTTTTTTCTTAACTTAACATCATACCAGAACAATGCACTTGAATGAGAACCAGAAAATGGCGCTTTATTGCTTTCGTCAGCTTTATAATAATGTATGCATTCACAGCAAGCGCACAATATAAAATAACCGATAGTGTTTATTATAACTACCAGTGGAAGATATGCGAAAAGCCGATTGCAGCATATTACAGGATAGGTATATTGGCGGGAACAAGTGATGGCTGGTATTATACTGGAAAAATAAAAGATTATACCATAAACGGCACGCTCCTGATGACGGGTGAATACAATGTCCAGGGTGTAAAAGAAGGAAAATTTCAATTCTATTATACAAACGGGAATATACTCGCAGAAGGAGAATATAAGCAAGGCCTGATGTCTGGTCCATGGAACTGGTATTATGCAAATGGAAATGAAAAAGCTATAATCGTATTCGCAGGCAATGACCGGGACTTTTATTTCCAGAAATTTACCGATAGTACCGGGAAAACCACTTTAGCAAATGGATCGGGTGATTTTCTTTGGTGTACAAATCCATTTGAAGAACATCAGTCAACCTATATTTTTAATGGCTCATTTACTGAAGGTAAAAGAAGTGGCAACTGGAGTTATCATAAACCACCTGGCGCCGACAATACACTAATGGGATTTACAGAAAAGTATAATAGAAAAGGAGAATGCACCGGGGTGATTACGGAAGATTATAAATACAAGAATATTAAAGCCTTTCAGCTTCAATTTTTTCCAGTTAGTTTACACGCTACCGAAAAAATGTTATATGATGATCTTTTTTATCTTAATGGACGCACTGATTCTATCGCCTCAAATGCGCTGATTTATTATTTATTGGAACACAAACCCACTGAAGTTAATTTACGTTATAAGATATTTGATTCCGCATTTGCCATTATTCTAAGAACCCTCGATCGTTACAGGAATCAAATCTATTTTACGCAAAAAAGAAATATCGACAGCAAAATAGAATTTATGATTGGGAGCAAAGGATATCTTGAAAATATAACTTTTACCGGAACCGGGCTGGATAGTAATGAACAACGTTTTTTTCCTTTCATGCTTAGCAAATTCAAATATATAGAAATGCCAGGCGATCAGAAAGTAGGCGTGGAAACCAATTATACAATCTATTGTTACTCCATCGACCTGGAAGAAATAATGCCTGCAAACAACAACGTTTATCGCACAAAAGAACTTGTCTTTTCTTTTATTCCACGAGCCAAAATGGAAAAATTTGTTCATGAAAATAAAGATGAGCTAAAGAAACTGAACAAACAGCGAATGAATTATTATTATTACAGAAGAAACTAAACACCCAGTATAAAAGTTATTTCATCATCATTATACCGTTTGTTTAACCAGGCAACACCAATGCAAAACGGGATATCATTATTTCTTTTATAATAAGGAAATTGCAGCTGAACTATATAATTTATTTCAGTATGTATGTCATGGTATGGGTTTGTATAGCCATTAATTTTATTGGTGCCGCATGTTTTCTTCTAAGCGCCGGGAGCGTTAACCAGGAGGCTGCCGGCAAATCAATGGCCCGGGCTGCAGGAATACTTTTATCAATTGTATGTTTAACCGGTTATGCATTATTATTCATTCAATGGCCGGTTGCAGCATTGATCATTAGCATTGTGCCTGCATTGATCATGGGAAGAATATTTTTTAGGATGATCACAAAAATCTAACCTGTAACTTTGAAGTAATCACCAGTTGATACTTATAGATTTACTTCGATGACAGACGTAGACATTACTTTGGATATTTTAAAAGCCATGCTGATTGCAAGGCCTGACTCTGATTTTATCAAAAGCCTGTACAATCAATATTGCAACCGCGGTGGCCTCAGTAAAAAACAATTGGAAGGGCTGCACAGCAAAGCTTCCAAAACAGATATCATTACACCCGGCAAACTGGCAACACTCGAAGCTATTATTAAGAAAAAAGCGACACGCTACAAATCAGAAGCGCCCGTAATTGCGCCTGCTCCGCAAAAAGATGAATCACTCGGAGAATCGCTGAATGCCATTCTTGCAAAATATCCGCAACACAAACGAATATTGTTTCTCCAATCGAAATATAATAACAACGATGCAATAAGCGCAACCGAAATCGCCGAAGTGGAGAAATTAAAAAAACTGCTCCTCGAAAAATAATTTTCCTCTACGCTTAGAGAAAATCTCAAAAATCCAAGTAATCTCCCACTCTACACTTTAAACTCCAAACTCTAAACTTTACATACATCATTCTTAATTCAGAATTCTCCATATTGCTTATTTTTGATGCTTAACATTCACAATATGAAAAAGACAATCCTGAATTTTTTATTCATCCTGCTTCTTTCGTTCAAATCATTTGCTGATGAAGGCATGTGGCTCCCACAGTTATTACAGGCCATGAACGAAAAGGAAATGAAACGCATGGGCTTTAAACTAACGGCTGCGGATATCTACAGCATCAGCAAAAGCAGTTTAAAAGATGCTATTGTAAGTTTTGGCGGCTTTTGTACAGCCGAAGTTATATCCGACCAGGGATTATTGCTTACCAATCACCATTGCGGTTTTGATGCCATACAAAATCATTCATCTGTTGAAAACAACCTGATCCAAAAAGGATTCTGGGCTTATAATAAAGAACAGGAGCTGCAAAATGCCGGCCTATTCGTAACATTCATCGTACGCATTGATGATGTTACAAAAGAGATCATGATCAATGTAACAGCTTCCATGAACGAAAAAGAAAGACAATCACAGATAGATAAAAATATCAGCGAACTAAAAAAGAATTTTAAGAAAGAAAGTTTTGAAGACATACTGATCAAACCATTTTTCGAAGGAAACAAATATTACCTTTTTGTAACAAAAACATATAAAGACATCAGGCTTGTGGGTGCTCCGCCATCATCGGTTGGCAATTTTGGAAAGGATACTGACAACTGGATGTGGCCACGTCACACCGGCGATTTTTCCGTGTTCAGGATCTACGCAGATAAAAACAACAACCCGGCTTCTTTCTCTCCCGACAATGTGCCTTACAAACCAAAACGTGCATTGAATATTTCACTCGATGGAATGAAAGAAGGTGACTTCACAATGGTATTTGGTTTCCCTGGCAAAACAAACGAGTACCTGAGTGCTGCTGCAGTAAAACAGGTTATGACTGTAAATGATCCGGCTAAAATAGGCATTCGTGCCAAAGCACTGGAAGTGTTGAACGGATTCATGCGCAAAGATGAAAAAATAAAAATACAGTATGCAGCCAAATATGCCAGTATCGAAAATGCTTATAAAAAATGGCAGGGAGAAGTACTTGGCTTAAAATCAAAGAATGCGGTTCAGAAAAAAATGGATTATGAAGCCAGCTTCATGCAACGTGTAAACACAAATCCTGAATGGAAAGAAAAATATGGTAATCTCGTGAATGATTTATCTGCCGCTTACGCAGAAATTGAACCTTATGGCTTTGCCCGGGATTATTACAATGAAATTGTTCCGAGAATAGAGTTGATCGGTATTGCAGCAGACCTGAATTCGCTGGTCACCACTTTTGAAAAAGACCCGGCTGCTTATGCAAAGAAAAAAGAAGATGTCTTGACAAAACTCGAAGAGACGTTTAAAGAATATGATGCCGGCGTGGACAAAAAAATGTTTGAATCGCTGATGGAATTGTATGTTACCAAACAACAGGCTGCTTATATTTCTCCGCTTGTTCAGCAAATGATCAGCAATAACCAGCAATCATATACTGCAGTTGCAGATACCATTTACAGCAAGACTTCTTTTATATCACTGGATAAAATAAAAAACTTATTGAATGGTACGCCACAGGAAAATGTGGACAAAATAAAACAGGATGCAGCCTGGGCCTTGTACAGCGATATGTCGAAAACATTTATTGCCAATGTTTCTCCTAAGCTGAACGAGATACAGGCCAATATCAACAAATTGCAACGCAATTACATGCAGGCGCAACTGGATGTATTTAAAGAAAAGAATTTTTATCCCGACGCCAACGGTACACTTCGTGTAACGTATGGCAATGTGAAGGGTTATCGTCCAAGGGATGCTGTAGAATATAATTTTTATACCTACATGGATGGGATCATGGAAAAATACAAACCCGGAGATTATGAGTTTGACCTTCCACAAAAATTAATTGATCTGTATAACAAAAAAGATTTTGGCCAGTATGGTGTAAATGGACGCCAGCCCGTTTGCTTTATTGCATCCAATCACACTACAGGAGGCAATTCCGGAAGCCCGGCGCTGGATGCTTATGGCAATCTTGTTGGATTGAATTTTGACCGTGTTTGGGAAGGCACTATGAGTGACATCAATTATGATGCAAGTATCTGCCGCAATATCATGGTTGATATACGTTATGTGCTTTTTATTATTGATAAATATGCAGAAGCCAAAAACCTGATCGCCGAATTAAAACTGGTGCATCCGAATAAAAAAACTAATAAAAAATAATACCTGATAAAGAAGAAGGGATTTACTATAGCAGTAAATCCCTTCTTCTTTAATATTCATTGAACTTAAATATTAATTTCAGCCATCTTCTTCAGCAACTCATCTTTTCGTCTTCTGGCCACTTCAATCTCACTTCCATCACTCATCCATACCTGGCCACCTTCTCCCCTTACGTATTTTTTTATATGAGTAAGATTTACAACCGAACTTTGATGCGTTCTGAAAAAATGATGTTCTGCCAATAACTCCTCATACTCTTTTAAGTTTTTACTTACAACAATGGGCTTTTGCCCCTGCAAATAGAACTTACAGTAACCTGTAAGCGATTCTATCCAAATGATATCCTTTAACTCTGTATATAAAATGCCTTCATTGGTGGATATGGCCAGTTTTTGCGGCGCTTTTTGCTGTGGTTGCTGCAAATGCTGCAATGCCTGTTGAAACAACTGCAATTGCCCTTTCTCAAGTTTGCTTTTATTTTTGACTGCTTTCTCTACGGCTTCACGAAGATCCGCAGGATCAAGTGGTTTCAGGATATAGTCGATAGCGCTTAATTTCAGGGCCTGTATGGCAAAGCCTTCATGAGCTGTAACAAAAATCACCTGTACATGATCGTTGTTCATTTCCTGCATGAGTTCTATACCGCTTTTTCCCGGCATCTGGATATCCAGGAAAAGCAGGTCAGGCTTAAGTTCACTAATCTTTTCAAGCCCTTCAAAAGCACTGGCAGCTTCACCCACAATCTCAACGGGAAGGCTTAGCTGCTGCACGAGATTTTTAATGGCATTCCTGGCATTAACTTCATCATCGATAACAAGTGTTTTAATTGGTTGCATAAAAATTATTTTAAAGGCAATAAAAATTGTACGGTTGTACCTGCGGGCACATTATTTTCTTTTTTGTCTATGATCTCAAAACTGGCTTTGATATTCTGTATCTGTTGCAGGCTTTCCAGCATGCCAGCCGTCAATTTTTCGCCCTGCGATTCATGCCCCGCTTTTGGCTGCTGGTGTATGCGGCCAATCCCATTATCATCAATAATAATTTCGATACTGTTATTGATCACCCTGGAACTGATGCGTAAAAATTTCTCTCCATGCTTCGGCATCAATCCATGTAAAATTGCATTTTCAACAAATGGCTGTAACAACATGGGCGGTACACGGGCATCCAGCAAATCGTCATTGTCTTCTATGTCAAATGAATATTTGATCTCATTATTAAAACGGAATGCTTCTATTTCAACATACATTTTCAATGTTTCCAAAACTTCTCCCAATGGAATAAAATTGTGCTTCGACTGATCGAGTATTCTCCGCATCAGTTTGGCAAATTTGGAGAGATAGCCTGCTGCATCAATCGTATTGTTGCTGAGAATATAATTCTGAATGCTGTTGAGGCTGTTGAAAATAAAATGCGGGTTCATTTGCGCACGCAATGCCTGCATCCTCAATTCACTCATTTGCAGTTTTACTTTATTTTCTTTTTGTAAAGCCGCTTCCCTGCTCTTAATAAAATAGTAAATACTAAAAACAACCAAACAAATGACGAGGCCACGGAACCACCAACGTTGCCAGAACGGCGGCCTGATGACAAAACGGAATACCGCTGGTGATTCATTCCATTCTCCCTGGTGATTGGCGCTTTTCACCTTAAATGTATAATCGCCTGGTGGCAGGTTTATATAATTTACTTTTCTTTCCGTTCCGGGATATTTCCAATCCTTATCAAAGCCAACCAACATGCACGCATAGTTGTTTTGCTGCCCCTGGTTATAATTGATGCCGGTATAAGTAAAACTGATACTATTGTCTTTATAAGAAAAAACGGAATCCTTATCCTTGTCAACAAATGCCCCGTTGATTTCAATCCCTGTGATGATATTTTTCGGCACCGATTTTTCGAGTAAAAAATTACGTGGTTCGAAAAGACTGTATGTTTTTTCAAAACCAAGAAACAGCGTTCGTTTTGAATCATCGGTAAAATTGAGTGATACAATATTATTATCAGGCAAACCATCCGCTTTGGTAAAAGATGAAAATTTCATCTTCTTCCTGTTATAAAAAACCAGGCCGCCTTCAGTAGCCAGCCATGCGTTTCCTTCCCTATCACTTACAATATCATTGATAGCCGTGGAAATAATGCCGGTTTGTTTGCTGTACAATTCGAGCTTGCCGGAAGATATGTGATAAATACCAAAGGCGCCGGCAACCGACATGTATAAAATATCTTCGCCATCACTTGCCATGTTACTAACGGAAGTAAGTATTTTATTCTCCGTCTTTAATATAAAAACAGTAAAAGATTGTTTCTGCGGATCAAACTTTACCAGGCTATCACGCCTGATCATCCAGATATTTCCATGATTGTCCTCCGCCTTTGGCCCCACTCTTAATAATGGAAAACTGCCTCCCTCATATTTTGTTTTAAAATCGGTAAACTCATTGGCAGCGATAGAATATTTTGAAACCGCCGTTGGAAGACTCGTCCAGATATTTCCTTTGCTATCTGTTAGCGGGTATGCGGCATAGTCATTAAAAGCTGCATTTTTATTAGCACCTTCAACAAAACTGATCTTATTGGTTTGCGGATCAATCAAAGCTGGCCCGTACACAGAAAATAACCATAATTTATCAGCAGCAGGAATTACACCCGTGCTGATCACTTTTCTTATATATTCCTCCGGAACTTTTTCACCAAAAACAGTTTGCACCGCATGTGTGGTTGTATCCAGTCCAAACAAACCTGCGCCAAGGCAGGCTACCCAAAGTTTATTGAATGCATATATCCCATAGTTATAAGAAACAAGGCTTTTATGTGTGGAAATGTCTTTTACAAGCGCAGGATCAGATTTAAAAAAATTAGTGCGGAAAGAAGATTGCAAAAATGCCTTTGAAGTACCAACCCAGATATTATTTTGGTCCCTGCAAATAGTTGTTCCAAATCCATCCGGCCAGGAAGTAAACCATAGTGATTGTTCTGCTATCCGTTTTACTTCATGATTGTTGCTATTGTAAGTGAAAGGCTCACCAAAATAGGAATTCAACAAAAACAAAGAATCATTGAGTGTATAGGCGCTTGCCAACCGTTTCTCATTGCCCGCCGTGATACTTATTTTATCAAGCAATTTTTTCCCGGTTTCAATATTATGATACCAGAGATATTCATTATCACCTGCTTCAACAGCACTTTTTGAAATAACACAAATTGCTTCGGGGCCAATCATGGATGCATTTCTCACGTTAAATCCTTCTTTCAGCATATCATTCAATGCAAACCCGGGAAACTTATCTTCTACCCGTATTGTTTTATTCGTTGCAAAATCCGCATAACAAAAACAATTATTTTGTGCAGAGTAGAAATAAACATGGTTACTTCCATCTTCAAAGAGGAAGTTTGCAAATGCATGCCCCATGTCTTTCGACTGGCTCAATATTTTTTTCTGAACAACACCTGCCGTATCCAATACAAAAAGCCCGTGCCAGGTACTCACCCACAATTCTTTTGTTTTTGCTTTATACAATACATCTTCGATAAAATTTCCGGTAGCAGGATACTTCTCATTAAAAGGAAGGGTGATCTTTTTACCTGTAAAATTCGTTGTATTAAAAAAACATAAACCAGCATCGGTTCCGATCACCAGCAATGATTTATTGATAATACTTATTCTCGTGATATTGTTGGATGGCAGGTTGTTTTTTTGATTGCTCAATACATTGATGAACTCAGTACCATCATAACGATTCAATCCCTCATGCGTACCGATCCATACAAAACCGGCGCTGTCTTTTTTGATACAGGTAATATTGTTATTGCTGAGGCCATCCTGGGTGGTGTAAGTAGATATATTACTGAACAGCTGTCCATGAGAACATTGTGTTGTGATGATGGCAACAAAAAGAAAGAATATCCTCATACAATACAAAATAAAAAAAATAAGCCGTTTGCTAAAATATATTGTTTATACCTGTTGTATCAATACACAAACCCGGTTAATAAACCGGGCCGTGTAAGGGTAATGAATTGTCCTTTATTAATAATTTATCTTGCAAGTGACTGGGTGAGTTTTGAAAGAATGTTTACCCGTTTCATCACCTGTGAAGCTTTTGACTTTCTTTCATCAAAGAACACGGAGCCATCCGGCCTGATCAGCCATTCAGCACCTGTATTTTCATCAACACCCACTTTGATCTTATGCAACCAGGCATACAAACCTGCTCCAAGAAATAACCAGAAGCCAGCAAAAAAGTACAGGTAAATTTTGTCGCCCCTGAAACGCAACACGCTTTGCTGAACATAAGTTTGGTTTGTACCTGCAACATATATCACAGATAAAGGTTTGCCCGTTTCAAATTTTTCCCATTCTTCTGCAGAAACGTACATGCTTGTTTTGGTATTGATGACTGCTCCGTCTTTTGCAGTAAACGACACCGTTACTTCATTATCATTGTTCCCGGTTTTTGCTTTCGCAATCACAGAAGCAATATGCTCTTCTCCGTGCACCAGCGTGTTTTCTAAACGCACTTCATCTTTGTATATCCATACGCAGCATCCTACAAAAAGCAATACACATAGTACAAGCAGGCGCAGGCCCAGTGAATTGTGTTTGCGGAGTATGAACCAATAGATAGCAAAAATGAAAGCGCCAATTAAAAAAATCTCCAGTTGTGCATTCATATGATCGAAAAAAAGATTGAGTAACATGATGTGTATTTTATGCTTTGATTAATTTAAACCTACTGTAGTTCCAAAACGTTCAACGAGTTTATCATCTATCTGGTCAGCCCAAAAACCAAGGTCGCTGATCAGGGTTTTGAACTCTACATAATCCATACCGTCGATGTCTCTTTCTGCAATGGCATATAAATATCCTTTGTTGGGAATGGTGCCCATCTTCACGCCCATGAAGTTTGAATTGCTTTGCATGGCTTCCTGGAGCAATTGTGCTTTTTTCTCTGCATCAACCGGTAACGCATATACTGGTGAGAAACACCTTACAAATGTGCGGATGGTTTTTACAGACGTTTCATAAGAAGTCATGAAAACTTCGATAGATGCCGAACCTCTTGTAAACATCCATGAACCGTTTTCTTTGCTATAAATACTTTCCGGTGTGCATCCAATTTCAGCACAAAGCTGGTTTACATATACTTTTACCATTTCAGTTGTTGTCATTGTTGTAAATTTTATTGTTTTAATTTTTATTACGATGTAAAAATAGCTTGTGAAAATGCCCTTTTTTGCCGCAATCCAGCCGTGGCGGAATTATGAGAGAAAATGGCTGAAATGAGCTTAGAACCGGCGATCCCCTATTCCCTTACAATGGACAGATACTTATTCGTAAGAGATGTGAGCGCCGATGTATCCGTAACGGGATTGCTGCTGAAGTTGAGCAAAGAGATGTTTGGAGAATGTTCAAGCCCTTTGAGACTGTTTAATTTATTACGGCTGATATCCAACTGGCGAAGGCCGGCGATGTCAAGCCCCCCGATGCTTTCCAAATGGCAATTCTGAAGCACCAGCCAATCCAGTTTTTTACATACCGAGATGCAGGATACATCATCTATTGGTTTGTTCTTTATCATCAGCGCCATAATATTGCCTTTTTGAACGCACAATGCAAAATCGCCGGGATTGTTGCTCATATCCCAGTAATTGATGAATTTGATATCGCTTGCTTTGGTACCTGTTTGTTGAATCAGGTTATTAAGCGCTGCCAACTGGCTGGATTCAATTTTTGTAATATCGTGTTCAAACTGGTTTTTGGAAGGCTTCCCTTTACCATTTTCCATTACGAAAAACATAACGTACAGGCTTAGCCCAAGAACACTGAAACAAATTCCCAAAAAGTTGAAAAGGCGTTCTTGGCGAAAAATATTTGTAATGGCCCAGTAAAACGCCAGTATATAAGCAGCAAAAAATGCAACGACAATGATCCAAAATATCCAGTTGGGTACATTTTTATAATGAGCATACATCTTCGGCTCAAAAACACTCATGAAGAAAACGCAGATGATGGCGGTTAGGCTGAACGATAAAATAAAACTTTTCATTTCCTGTCTTTTCAACAAAACTATATTGAAAGCAGGGCTTGTTTTGATGAAAGACTTTACTGGTAGTTGCGATGGTATATCCGGCTGGGATCAATCCATTACCGGTAATGTATAGCCGCTGCATAATGCGGAACTGTACAAGTGTGCAATCCTCCTGGCGGCGGACAGGCGCCACTGAAGCCGGGATTTGTTCTGATGCCGGGACAAAAATAAATTTAACTCCTGGAGAAAACGGTCTTGGGGCATCCGAAATTTTCTTCAATGAAATTATCAGTCTCGTCAGCGTGTTTGATGAATTCGCTCAGCTGATCCAGCACCGTATTTTGCATGGCTCCATAAAGATCGGCTACTGCAAACCGGTACGACAAATAAATATCATTCTGATAAATACCAAAACGATAAGGCGCCGACGCATTGGAAGCAAGGTGACGGTATAAGGCTTCCAGTTTATTTCCGCCGAGCGTATTAACAGGCGAAGTAGCGTACACGTAACTGTCTTTATAAGAGAAGATACGAATCAACGAACTGCCCTGGTGAAATTCCCAGTATAGATGCCCCGTACGTGTAAGCACAGGATCTATTCCCGCTTTAATGATCGCAGTTTCTATCAATGGCGCATAACGTTCAGGCTCTTTGTCTGTAAAATAATTTTTAGCAATAGATGCTCCGCAGGACGGACAATAAGAAGCATTTTCAAAAAGTAAATTTCCACAAGACTCACAGGCTGCCCCATATTGTTGCTTCTCCTCGCTGGTAAGTTTCGACAATACCGAAACCAACACTTTATAAGGAATTCCAAAACCGGTACTATCCGCCTCCGTTAGTTTGGAAGAAGCAATGGCTACAAGCTGGCCATTGTTACTAACGATGGGGCCACCACTGTTACCCGGATTGATGGCGGCATCCGTTTGTATGAATGTTTTATTATTGAGCAGGCGTGCATTGTTTGAGATAATGCCCTCTGTTACACTGAAAGGTCCGTAAGGAAACCCAAGCACGGTTACTTTCTCTGCTTCTGTAGTGATCAATGACGGATCAATTAGAATAGATGATTTTTTGGGCGCATCACTGCAGCGAAGAATGGCAATATCGTTGATCGGGTCGATGAGTACTACTTTTGCATTGTAACGATATTTAAGCTGGTCTTCCAATGCCACTTCACGGTATCCATCGATTACATGATAGTTTGTTGCAAAGCAATCATGGTCTTTCAAATAAAAAGCTGTGCCGGTGCCGCTGGCGGTATACACTTTGTAAACGGCATTTTTTAAATTTATTAAAACAGTACTTTCCATTTTCTAATTTTAATGATCAGTGAATGTTAATGTATAATATCAATTGAATGATTGCCATTAACTAAACCAATCGGAGAATAATCCTTTCTTTTCTGCTTTTTTATCCGGTGCCGGCAATACCACCTGGTCTAGTGGATTGGTATAAAAATGATTCAGTTGTTCATATAATTTATTTGCTACGGCAGCCAATGGTAAAGTTGGATCAACTGTAAGCATGGCAGCAAGCTGGTTCCATTGCGCATCGTTGAGGCGGTAAGTATAAGTGAGCCTGTAAATCGCTTTTTGCAACCATAGGTATGCATTGATGATTTCGTTCTTTGTGAGGTAATTGTATGTATCGTTCAGGAATGTCTTTAATGAATCCTGGATATTGATGGCTGAGCCTGTTACTTTAGAAGGAATAAAAACAGATACATCATACAACTGGCTGAAAAAATTCTCCTTCGAAATATTATCCAGTTCTTTCAGTGAAGCAATGCCTTCATTTACCACATCGTTAATATCCCGTTTCTCAAAAAGTTTGTCGATGTTTTTCTCAATGAGATTTTTTTAAAAATCCTTGCGGAGCAGCAATGTATTCAACCTTCATCAGCGTAATGTAAATAACATCCCAAACAAGATATTTATAACCTAACTGTTTCCAATAAGTGATCCAATTGTTGGCTTCTGCTAAAGTTTGCTTCAAACCATTCCAGGATTTTTCCTGGCGATCGGCGGAATACATGTCAATAACAGGCTGGTACACCCATCTTGCGTTGTGCAATACCACAAAATCATCGTCATACTTATCTGCCGTCCAGCACACTTCCCTTAAAATATCATAGATCTTCCAGGCTTCGCAGGCTTCGAGCGGGCACCTGAATAAAAAACTCAGTGTATCTTCCTTGCATTCAATTTTTGCCAGGCTCAGTATGTTGAAGTTGATCTCACAAACTTTGCGAAGGATCACCAGTTTTTGTGCCTGTGAAATATCAACAAATGGCGATAACAATTGAAACTCGTTATTGGAAACCTTGATAAACAACTGCATCGATCCATGCGGAACAGAAACGCCGGCTTCGGGATCGGCTTTGAATTTTGCACCAATTTCCGAATCAATATAAGTGATGGTACTACAGAGTGCTTCCAGGTACTGCCCCTGTTTGTATTGGTCTTCTGCTGTTTTCCAGTTGAAACGGCCAAAGCTCAATTCTTTTCTTACCTGCTGACTGGGTGAATATGAAAACGGACTATCTGCCATTGCTGAGAATTTGAATGTTTATGCTAAAGTAATAAAGGGATCGCAGAAAAAAACGCAGTTTTGTTTATAAGTAGATTTGTATTTAATTGTTCTGTCAGGGTGAGCCTGTCGAACCCGAAATTTATTCTTATGTCGCCTTCGACGAGCTCAGGCTGACAATAAAAAAAGGGCCGGCTCATAAGAATACAAGCCGGTTCCCAAACCCGAACCAACAGATCGTTATTCAAAAAAGTGGCCCGTTAATTTTAAAGGGGCACTATAATCTTTTTGAAAGAATACAATTTTCTCCATCACTTTTGTTCCATTCCTTTCTGTCTGCACAAACACATCATAATAATTTCCTTTGCCGGCATCACCGCTGGATGCAATGGCATAGGTTGAACTGTCTTTTAAAACGGTATAATTTGAGATCGTTCCCAATTTGGTATTGGCTGTTTCCAAAAATGTTTTCCATTTGTCTTTGGGCGTGATCTTTAAAGCAGATTCGCTGCACAATTCGAGAGCGGCTTCATAATTTCCCGATTCGATGTTGGCCATGTATAAGTTTGCTGCTTTTTCTGTTTCGCTCATCTGCGTGTAATATTTTGCATTGATATGATCCCAGGCATACCTGTACACTTTCATACTGCCATCTTTTTGTTTCTCGAGTACAATTGAATCGAGCGATTTTCCGAATTGCCACTGTACATCATATTTCAATGTTACCAGCGTGCCGTTCCCGGTAGAAGCTTTGATATCGAAACCATCTTTCTTTGTGTAAGAAACAAGTTCACCCAGCAAACCTGCATTGCGTTCAAAAGCTTTTCTCCAGTCAAGCTTTGAATCTTTTTCAAAAGCGCTCGTGCTGCAAAGGTTGATGGCAGATTCATAATTTTTCTTTTGGATGCTGCTGTAAAACTTATTGGCTGTTTCTTCTGCTTTGGAATTTAATTTTCCGGCATTGCAGGATTGAAAGAAGATCACAACAAGTGTTGCGAGTAAGGCTAGTTTGAACGTTGTCTTTTTCATTTGTTATTTTTTATAACTCAAAATTAGTGAGGCTAAAAAGGCTTAAAAGAAGGAAACCACAACTGGCGGTTTTATTTCCATATCCGGCGAGAGAAAGCGAAGAACTGGTTTTGAAGAAAATATTATTGAGACAAGAGATGACTATAACAATATTACCTACTCATGATCCAGGCAAAGAAGAATATGATGGCAGTGATCAGCAGCAACAGCCAGCCATCTTTCAGTATTTGTTTTTCTATTTTCATTGCGGCTTGTTTTATGGGGTTAATGAGCCTTTACACTTCCAACAAAAATAGATTGGTATTAAAGGTTTGCTGATTACAATCCTATTTTCGGCTGCTTTGAACCTATATCCGGCAGGATTGAACACGTAAAAAAAACCGGGAAGCTATTTTGCATCCCGGTTCAAATACATTTGATCGTTCATTATTATTTGCCAAAAACTTTTTTCAGCAGGTCTGTAACCTGTGCTGCAGGATCTTTCCTGATCTTTTGTTCTTCCTGCCCGATTGAATAAAAAATACCGCTCATGGCTTTTTCTGTTACATAAGCTGTAAGATCCGGATTCACTTTTTTAAGTGATACTTTATTATAAGCTGTAAATACGTCTTTCCAGTAAGTAGTGGCATCCACCTTTTTAAGCGAAGCTTCTACAACAGGCCGCATTTTTTCAGTAAGGCTGGCGGTGGTATTTGTCTTAAGATAATCAGTAGCAGCAAAATCGCCGCCCTGCAGAATTTTTAAACCATCAGTAAGTGTCATGCCTTTGATGGCATCCAAAAAAATATTTCCCACGCCACTGGCTGCATCTTCTGCTGCACGGTTCATGGAAAGAATGGCTTTATCAACAAGCGAGCCCATACCCAGTCCACGCAAAGTACTTTCTACTTTTTTGGCTTCTTCGGGCATTAATATTTTAAGCGCTGCATCTTTGAAGAATCCATCCACACTTCCGAGTTTCAGCGTGCTTTTATTGGTACCTACGGAAAGCGCTTCTTTCAATCCATTGATGATTTCATCATTGGACAATGATTTTCCGCCACCGGAACCCGACAATGTTTTACTTATGGAAGAAAGCACATTTTTACTACTGTCTTTTTTGACTTCTTTTTTCAGTCCGCCCAAAATACCCTGTGCATGAACGTTAGCAATTGTGAAACACACAATAATCAATAAATATTTTTTCATAGTATTTAATAATTTTTCCGGGTCAAAAATAAGCTCATTAATTTAAAGAAAGGGTTAATGTTTGTTAACATACAAGAGGGATTTAGAAGATGCTAGATGCCTGCCACAACAGCCCCCATAAAAATATTATAGTTTAAATTAAATCGATTTGTCAGGGTGAGCTTGTCGAATCCCGGGTAGATTTCATAAACGGCCTTCGACATCCGCCGAGGCGGAAACATCCGATATCTATTTTTTAGCTATCCCCTGTTAACCGGTCATTAACGCATGAAGCCCGGGAATTGCCTATATTTGCCATTCCAAATCAAATAATTGAATACAACAAGCATATACGCTCATTTTTACAGGCTTTCCGCCTATATCTCCATCATGATGAATGGGACCTCGGCCCATATTTAATATTGCTCATATTAGTTGTTGCCGTTGAAGTGTGCGACGCAACGATGTTGATTCCTGCATAACTGTTCATAACATTAAAATTAAAATAATGCATATAGGTATATTGGGCGCCGGTATGGTAGGCCGTGCCATCGCCATCGATCTTTCTGAAAAATTTGATGTGAATGCTTTTGATATCAGCGATCATTCGCTTGAATTGCTTCGTCAAAAAAACAATAAAATAAAAACGATACAGTCTGATTTAAGTGATTATAAAAATTATGCTGCACTGTTGGCTCCTTTTGATTATGTGGTAAGTGCCGTGCCGGGCTTTATGGGTTATAAAACGCTGGAAGCGATTATTAAGGCCGGAAAAAATGTGGTTGACATATCATTCTTTCCTGAAAATGCACTGGACCTGGATGCGCTTGCCAAACAACATGCTGTTACAGCTATTGTTGATTGTGGTGTGGCGCCGGGCATGAGCAACCTGGTGCTCGGTTATTACAACAGCCTGATGAAGATCGACGAATTTGAATGCATGGTTGGCGGCTTACCCAAACAACGTGTGAAGCCATTTGAATACAAAGCGCCGTTCTCTCCCATTGATGTGATTGAAGAATACATCAGGCCGGCACGTTATGTTGAGAATAAACATATCGTCACGAAACCTGCGCTGAGTGATGCCGAGCTCATCGATTTTGAACATGCAGGAACGCTTGAATCATTCAACACAGATGGATTGCGCAGCATTCTTTTTACCATGCCGCATATTCCGAATATGAAGGAAAAAACGCTGCGTTATCCCGGGCATATTGATCTTATCATTGCTTTGAAGAAAGCGGGCTTTTTTGATACAAATGAGATCAGTGTAAAAGGAAATAAGATCAGGCCAATGGATTTTACCGCCGCCAGGCTTTTTGATTCGTGGAAATTAAAAGAAGATGATGAAGAATTTACGTTGATGAAGATCGTCTTAAAAGGAACCATGGATAACAAGCCAACCACGATTGAATACTTTTTGTATGATGAGTTTGATACGGCCACAAAAACAGCTTCCATGAGCCGCACAACAGGTTATACCTGCACGGCTGCTGTAAATATGCTGATCAATAATTTATTTACAGAGAAAGGTGTTTTTCCTCCTGAACTTGTTGGAAGCAATAAAGCATGTTTCGATTTTATCCTGAAATATTTGGAAGAAAGAAATGTAGTTTACAAAAAGACGGTTCATTCTTAAAACACTTCAAATCATTAAAATAAAAAAGTGACCGGAACCACAACCGGCCACTTTTTATTTGTTAGGCAGAAAGCTCTTATGATTTGATGATCTTGATAATTCTTTTATCTCCACCCTGGCCGATCTTAAGCACATACACGCCTGGTGCCAGTGTTGAAAGATTCAGCGTTGGCCTTTCTGAGCTGAGTGTTTGCTGTAATAATTTCATACCCGCCATGTTGAACAGCGTACAAACTTTACCGGTAAGTATATATTCGTTGGTAGCCGTTATGTTAACGATATCCCTTACCGGGTTTGGAAACACGTTCACTTCTCCACGGGGTTTTGCTACCGGCAATGTATCATCGGGAAGCGGAGCGCCTGTAGCCAAGCTGCTGTCGCAGGCAAATGAATTCAGGAAAGAATTTTTAGCACCACCTGCTGCAAACAAAGAACGCATTTTTGTTTTTTGTCCATACGTAAACATATTCATGCAGGCATCGTTGGTAAGATCCATGTAGTTCATAAACATGTCACCGTTACCGTTAACTGAACAGGTTGTAACATGTGGAAATGAAGGACATCCAAAATTGTAACTTAATTGTCTTGGCGTATCATCAACGCCATCGCTGCCGCAACTTTCGTCGCCCCATAGGTGCTGAAGTCCGAGCCAATGCCCTACTTCATGTGTTGCGGTACGGCCTTTATCAAAATTAGCACGCAGGCTTCCGATCGTTCCGAAAACATCATAGTTAATAACCACGCCATCTTTTTCAGCGGGCCCACCCGGGGCAGTTGCATAACCAAGTCCACGCCCGAATAAATAACATACCCAGATGTTCAGATATCTTTTGCTGTCCCAGGCATCGTCGCCACCGGCTCCTGAAAATTTCATCGCATCATCGCCTAAAAAATATTCCACATCTGTGTGCTTGCGCACGATACCACGAGTTGCACGCCCGTTCGGATCAACCTGGGCAAGGCAAAACATGATCTTTGTATCTGCTGCAAGTGATTTAAACACTTCAGGTGTGTTTTCCGCATCTGCATTCAGCCTGCGGTAATCATTATTGAGTGCAGTAATTTGAGAAAGTATCTGGGCGTCGCTGAGGTTTTGTGCTGTATTATTAAAAAGAAGATGTATCACCACAGGAATGGCAATGATCTCATCACGCACAGTATCCCTTGAAGAGGCACTGTTACCACGGCTCAGTTCAGCACGTTTGGTATCCAGGTTATTTGCTGGTGTTGAACATATTCTTTGTGCCTGTAATCCTGAAATAAAGGAAAGACAAACCAAGACTTGTAAAAAACGCTTCATCCCCGTAATATTAAAAATGATTAATTGGTTAAATCATTTTTCAATATGATATCGTTAGCCTTTACACCGGATTTGAAATTGGGCGTACATGGGATGCGTACAGCAATGCTGTAACAATTGGAGGGAGATCGGCATTAACTAATTGTGGAAAAAAGAGAATATCCGTCTCAGAGGTAGGTCAAAAATAGAAACTATTTCCAGAAAAGAAAACATTTTAGCCTTTTATTTTAAAGAATTTTAAAGGCCGACAGGGCTGGTTACTTATTTTTGCATCTAAATCGCTTAGAATGAAGTATATAACTACCCTTTTTATCATCGCTTTTTTAAGTGCGTGTAACGGCAACAGTGACCAGCAAAACGGCACTAACGACAGCGATGCCACGCCGGATACCCGATCTTCCGGCATCCCTGCACCTAAAGCGATTAACTATACCATTGTAAGCCAGTACCCGCACGATACCAGCAGTTTTACGGAAGGGCTTGAATTTCACAACGGCAAGCTGTATGAAAGCGGCGGCGATTATATTAATTCAGTGATCCAGTATGGCGATCATAAAACCGGCGTGATCACGGAGAAACATAAAATGGGCACCGATAAGATCTTTGCGGAAGGATTGACCATTTTAAATAATAAGATATACCAGCTCACGTATCAGACCAATATTGGTTATGTATATGATATCAGTGATATTAAAAAACCGATCAAGACTTTCAACTGGCCATACGAAGGCTGGGGCATGACAAACAATGGCAAGGACCTGATCATTGATACGGGCGGGCCAAATCTTTATTTTGTTGACCCGGAGACTTTTAAAGTAAAAAGTACGTTGCCGGTTACAGATCATCGTGGGCCCGTTGCCGAGATCAATGAACTTGAGTACATCGATGGCTTTATCTGGGCCAATGTGTGGATGACGAACAGGATTGTAAAAATTGATCCTGAAACCGGCCATGTTGTGGGAGAAATGTTTTTGAACAACATCGCAGCATCCGACGGCAGGCTACAGGCCAATACTTTCGGTAATGCAGATGTTTTAAATGGCATTGCGTATGACAGCATTTCAAAATCATTGTTCATTACCGGGAAACGCTGGCCAAAATTATACGAGTTGAAAGTGAATTGATCCTAAAACTTAGCTGGCAGATTTTATTACATATATAACCGAACTGCATTTCGATGCATCAGAGAATGTCTTAAAGTTCGATATCAATCCTGTAAAAAAAGCTTTTACAATATTTCCTTTGCCGTTTTTATATTGTTCGCTCAGCATGCTTACATAAAAGCTGTCGAACCACATGGGTTTTATTTTATCGACTTTCAAGCCATGCATTTCCATTAAAACAGACATGCTCTTCGGAGAAAAATGATACAGGTGACGGGGTACATCATAAGCTGCCCAGAAAGTACCGTAAGCAGATGCGTCATAAGAAGTATGGTTGGGAACGGCAATGAATATACGCCCTTCTTTTGTTATCATTTTTTTCAGCTGATCTACATATTCGTGCAATTGATGCACATGTTCCATCACATGCCAGGCCGTGATTGCATTATATTTTTGCTGAGGTAATTCAAATATCCTATGGGATGGCAGTGGCTGAATGTGATATAATTTTTCTGCCGTCTTTCTTGCGCCTTCGTCCGGTTCTAATCCTGTTATATCCCAACCGGCATCTTTCATTGTATGTAAAAAAGCGCCCGTTCCGCAACCAATGTCCAGGATTAAGCCTGTATCAACTCCGGTTTCTTTTTTAACCAGGTTGCGCTTTTGAATGAGGGTTGTCTTGCGGATACGATGGTACAAGCGATTAACCAAACCTTTTTGTGTATCGCTGTGAGAAATATAATTTTCCGACTGGTAATATTTGCCGATCTGATCCTGTTCCGGAATATCCTGCGTGAACATGGCCGTACAATCGCTACAACGCCATACCTGGAAATCCTGCTTTGTAACTGTGAAGTCCTTCGCATCAAAAGCATGACTGATCGAAGCTGATCTGCATACCGGGCAATTTGTGTAATGAATCATACTGGCTGCAAAGAAAACGAATTAATAACAAACCTAAAGATTAAGGGATATTTTCTTAAGATTCAAAGTGGTTACTCTGCTATTTTAAGGATGATTTAGCTGCTTTTGAAGAGTAATCAAGATATAATTTTGAGATAATTATTTTTTTACGCGAAGGCGCAAAGAGCCGCAAAGGATTATGAATGAGAATGAAATATCAAAACTTGTTTTAGATACCTGCTTTAACATTCACAAACAATATGGTCCCGGAATGTTTGAAAGTGTTTACGAAGAAATTTTTTGTTATGAATGTAAGAAGACAGGCCTTTCATTTGTAAGGCAAAAAGGAATTAAAGTTATTCATGATGGGAAAGAAATGGGTATTGGTTTTATCCCTGATATCGTTATTTGCGAAAAAGTGATTATTGAAATTAAATCTGTGCAGAACCTGGCAGAAGTACATTACAAACAACTACTTACCTATTTGAAAATAACAAACCTGGAATTAGGTTTATTAATCAATTTCAATGTTCCCTTACTCAAAAACGGAATCCATCGAATTGCAAATAACCTCTGACATTGCTACTTCACTTTGCGCCTTTGCGAATCTTATTGCTTTGCGTGAATAAAATCCTTAATTAGCATATGTAGCCTGTACAGGTTTGGGTTCTACCTTTTGTGCATTACCAAAATTTTCTCCGAAAGCATGATCCTTAAAATAGAAATACATAATGCCTGCAGTAGCCGCAGTAAGAATAAGTGCTGCTATCCACCATCTTTCCTTTCTCACTTTTCCTTTCTCACTGTAATAATCCGTCATCACTTCGTTGGTCGTTTCCCTGTCTCCCACCCTTATATTATGCGTAGCATGTTTGGAACGGGCGATGAGTTGCATTGGAACCGTTGGTATAAATTCTTTTGGTAAAGCTTCCTGTTTAAAAACAAGTTTACCATAATTATCAACAAAAAACTTCCCTGCATGCTCAAGCCTCATTTCTGTATAAGTATTTAGCTTTTGCAGGTCGGAGCAATACTTTTGAAGCAACAAAGAAGCTTCACCCCTTGAAACTTTTTTTTGTGAAGCGATGAATGCGATAAAATGATCGGAAGGAATTTCTTCTTTACTTAATTCTATCTGTACAGACGGAGCTGACAATTTATTATCTCCATGCCACGCAACTGCATTTCCGTCTTTCACTCGTAAAGAGCCAACTTGTGGTAAGGGACATTTGCTATGCTGGTATAAATATTCTTCGATGAGGGTTTCCATGCGGCAAATGTATGTTTCTTTTAAAAACGAAAGATAACACCACCCAATAAATTTATACCATACACCTGGTAATTGTGCCAGCGTTCGTATTTGTTATTAAGCACATTGTTGATATCAAGAAAAGCGCTGAATTGCCTGTTAATCTTATATTCTGCCCCAGCTGTAAGGTCTGAGCCCCCGGAAAAAGAATGCGAATTATTGTCAACGCCGAGCCATTTCCCGCCGCCAAATAAATAAAAATCACCCTTTACCAATAGCTTTTCAAAAGCCCACCATCTTACCGAACCAGTGAATTCCATCGGCACGGTATTCCATGCTTTGTCATTTACTTTCAAACCGGTATAGCCATTAAGCGTTAAACCTGCCGTGACGGTAAATTTATCCTGGCTGATATAACTGATATCACCATGAATACGCAGGTCTTTCATCTTCGGTTCATTGCTTATTTTAAACCTGTTCATGTTTGCTCCGCCGGCAGATGTATCGTTGATGAACAAAGCAAAATTCTCAAAATGCACAAATCCCACTTTGGCGTTGAAATTAAAATGTTTTCCAACAGTTGCTTTGATGCCACTATAAAACTCTACTTCTTTTGTATTGGTTTGTGATGTTACTGTGGCTAGATAAGGATTTATATCTGTAAGATTGCGGTATGTATTTTTTATGATACGTCCTACCCATCCTGCCTGGATCATGAATACTTTTTCCTGGATCTGTGCTTCTGCATAAATATTGGGAAGCCATTCAAAGTTTCCGTTGTTCCATACGCCATTGGCACCACCGTTGATGATCAGCCTTGGCGTATTATAAACAACCGAACCGCCTATCTGCTGCACATTGTTATTGAAACTAAAATTATCGGGGAGATAATTCGTGGTGTTGTATTTAGTGAGGTCGGCTTTTGCATTCAGCTTAACGGTAAAATCATCGCCGAATTTCTTTTCCACCGGGGCATCAATGATCACCGTTGTTTCATTCAGCTTTCCTTTGTTTGTAAAGAAATTTGCCTGGAAATTAGGATTGTAGCTGATATTGTATTGCGTACTAACGGTATTGCGTATGCCACCTGTCAGGTTCAATTGTTCAAAACGCTGGCGAATATCTTCTCTTTTTGGAGACATGGTTGCATGATCATACCCATATAAATAATATTCATCACGGCTTGTTGCAGCTGACGCATAAATTTCATTTCCTTTCAGAAAATAACTTCCTGTGATCTTCGCATTGATCTTTGAATAATCCTGGTTCTTGATATCACCGTTTGAACTGATGTAATCTCCATAAACATTCACCAGTAATTTTTGTCCGTCACCAAAACCCAGCCCGACTCTTACGTAAGGCGTTGTATAATTACCAAAACCAGCTTTGATGAAATTGCGGTTGCCAAGATACAGCGTGCTATCCTGTTCCAGCGCCAATGCTTTCAATGGAATCGCCTGGTAAGCATAAAATAAATTTTGTGAAGGAATTGAATATGCTTTTACATTCTTTGACGTATCAGCACTCAGCTGTGATCCTGAAAAATTTATTTTCACTGCATTGCGGAGTACGGGCTTGAAAGAAGACGTTATATTAATGCTTTGTTTCTTTGTTGTATCCTTACCTTGTTGTGCCAGCAGGCTTGTGGAAACCAGCATGGATGCGGCAAAAAACAGCAGGTTGCGATTCATATTGTTGAATTTATATCCGGAAAATTTGAATGGGTTCATATTGGTTAGTTGCCGATTTTAGAATTTTGTTTTTCCTCTGCTATGGCAGCATCTAATTTTTGTTGCGCCTCATTTTTCAATTCTGCAATGGTTGAATTTTTCGCAACGCTTTCATAAGTGGCTTTTGCATTAAAATAATCCTGTTGCTTCATAAAAATATCACCAAGCAATATATATGACCTGGTAACCCAATCGTCATACGAACCTGTTTCTTTAATTACAGACATCGCCGCTTTTTCTGCCGCACTTATATTATTAAGCGTAAACTGGCAGTTGGCCATCTCGTACCTTGCTTCTGCACCCCAGGCTGTTTTATTAATAGCGGCTGCAGATTTAAAAGATACAATGGCAGCATTGCAATCATTCGCCAGTTGCTGTGATTTGCCTAACACCAGGAAGCCGATTGATTTATCATCAGTACTGATTCCCTTCTGTACTACCAGTTCTTTCGCTGCATCATTGGCAGAAGTATAATCTTTCAATAAATAATAACTGCGAACCAAACCACGCAATGCTTCAAGCAGGTTATCATGGTTTACTGCACTGGTACGAAGGGATTCAAAATATTTTTTTGCTTCGGCATAATTCTTCAATTCAAAATAATTGATGCGTGCTGCTTCCAATGTTGATCTTTCGAAATACTTATTAGGCCCTTTGCCATTTACATACTGGTAGCTTTTCACAGCATTGGCCCAGTCTTTATTTTTTTGATAACAAACGCCACTGAAATAATTTGCATCCAATGCATAAGCGCCGTTTTCAAATTTTGAAAGATAATTTGAAAAGCCGTTAACTGCAGCTGCACAATCATTGGCTTCGTATTTCAGCAATGCTGCGGTGTACGTAATGGAATCGGCTTCGGTAACAGAAACAACAACACCATTTTTACGCATCAGCTCCAGGTATTCATTGGGCTTACCTTCTTCCACATAAATATTCTTAATGATACCAAGCGCTTCGTCTGATTCCGCCGACTGCGGATATTTTTGAATGAGATTCTGATAAGCAGTCAGTGCTTCTTTATTATCATTTGCATTGTAATATGCAAGCCCGAGTTTAAGATATGCCCTTGGCCTTAAACCACCCGCTTCATTGGAAGAAGAATTAATGATGTTGTTGAGATAAGGAACCGCATCCCTGAATTTTTCATCCGCAATATAGGTCAGCGCTATTTCCATATTAATGTCTTCCAGCAAATTGCTTTTGGGATACTGGCGGGAAACAGAATTCAATATCCTGATCTTATCACTACTGCTCTTAATCCCGGCGATCATGGCTTTTTGATAAAGCGCATAATCACTTTGAGACAAAGCTTTATCGATCACATTTTCATACATGCTGTTTGCCTTTGCAAAATCTCTCAACATAAAATAACTGTCTGCACTTCGTACATAAGCGTCCTGTTCTGTAAATGTGGAAGTGGCAGAAACATTTTTTATCAAAGGTTCAAAACTGGAAATGGCATTTTTGAAATTTTCTTTCTGGAACCAGCTGTAACCAAGATCATATTTTGCTGCAGTATAAGTCGCTTCGCCTGATGCCTGTACATTCGACTGTAAAAAAACAGTCATGTAGCGGATGGCATCGTCATAACGTTGCAGCCTGTATGCAATTTCGCCTTTCCAGAAGTTGGCATAAGGCAAAATGCTTCCTGATTGCGTATTTGCTAAAACTTTATCGAGCAGTTCATCTGCCGCATTCAGTTTCTGATCATTGATGAATTCGATCGCCCTTCCATACAAAATGCGTGGATACACTTTTTGCATAGAAGCTGTCGGCGGTTTGAATGATTCATACAAAGCCAGTGCATCATTAAAATTATTGGTATTGGCCAGCAGGTTCACGAGTATTTCTTTCGCTTCTGTATCATTTTCAGAACCCGGATAATCATTGATGTATTTTTTCATTTCGCTCAAAGCGATATCCTGATATCCCAGTTCGTAAGACAATTTTGCATAATTAAAACGGGATACTTTTTGCTGCGTGGGATTGCTGCTGTTGAATGCACTGTATTGGAATGCATTCCTTGCATTTTCTTTTTGATTGGTTTGCAGGTAAAGGTCACCGAGCAGGTACATGCTGTTTTGCCCCATAGAATCACGCTCATTGCTGAGTTGTTTGAATCCTTCTATGGCTTTGGCAGGTTGGTTATCTTTATAATAACAGAAACTCAATTCATACAGAATCTCTTTCGTTACTTTATCGCTGCTGTTCACATAATCTTCCAGCAACGGAAGCGCTTTCTTATATTCCTTTTTTTCGAAAGCAAGCTGCCCTAACAATAGCTTTAATTGCTTCTCATAGTAAATAGAACTTTTTGTAGCAAGAATGCTTTCGCCATATTTTAGTGCTTCGTCTTTCTTTCCCTGGAAATAATATATTTCAGCAATATAGTATGGCACCACACCTTTATAGGCTTCGTCGGTTTCAACAAGTTTGAATGATTTTAATGCTTCATTGTATTGCCTGTCTGAATAAGCAATGAAACCATAATAATAATTCGCCGGGATAAAATATTTATTGGAACGAATTTGTACAATCTCGTAAAATAACAGCTTTGCTTTTGCAAACTGCTTTAGATTGAAATACGAATAGGCTTTTTCAAATTTTGCATCGGCTATCTGCTCATTGCTGAGGTTATCATAACCTGCTCTTTCAAAACTGGCGATGGCATTGGTATAATCGTCTTTTAAAAAATAATAATGGCCGAGATGAAAGCTGAGTATTTGTCTACGTGGTTCATTGTTTACGTCATGAATGTATTGTTCTGCATCTTCAACAGCCACATCCTGCATGAGTTTTAGTTCGCAAACGATATAATAGAAATTCACATCTTCATTCAGGTAAGCGTGGTCGCTGGTTGTATTATCAGGATAAGCAATTTTTAATTCTTTGGTTAAAGGATAAGCCTGGGCATAATCCTCTTTCATCATCATTTCTTTTACATCCTTGTATTTTTTTTCCGGATCGATAATACTGTGTGAAGCCTGGGAAAACGCACTAAGAGAGACAGCCGCCGACAACAGCGTAGTGAAAATTTTTTGTTTACTCATGATGGGTTAATTTCTGAAATACTTTGCAAATGTAAACCAGCGCACATCAACAAACATTATTCCAAACAAAAATTCATTGATATAACTGTAAACAAAGCGAAACTATTTTTAATTCCCTGTTAAAGGATTGATAAAAGAATTATCTATTTTTACAAAAAATATCTATGAGAAAATTGTTATCAACGAATTATTCTACCGGCGCATTCAATACTGCAATGCTGATTTTAAGAATCGTTTTTGGTGTTTTATTGATGAACCACGGTTACACAAAACTGGTAAACTTTAGTTCAACTGCCCAGCAGATGCCTCATTTTTTAGGAATGGGCGGATCTGTCACAACAGCCCTTGTTGTATTTGCTGAATTCTTCTGCGCCTTGTTCGTTATACTTGGATTATTCACGAGGTTAGCCTGCATCCCGGTAATTATTTCTATGTCGTACGCATTGTTCGTAGCACATAATGGCGAGGTTTTTCAAAAAGGAGAAATGTCTTGCTTATTTCTTGTTGCCTATTTTGTATTGCTGCTGGTAGGTCCAGGCAAAGTGAGCGTGGATAGTATGACGGGGAAATAATAAAACAATTATGAGTTATAAGTTAATAGTTAATAGTGAATAGTAAATTCTAACTCATAACTTGTAACTATTAACTGTCAACCTTTCCTTTAACATCCGCTCATGTTCACCACCGAAACCCAAATAAGAATTCATTATGCGCTCACCGACCAGATGGGTGTTGTTTACCATGGGCACTATGCACAGTTCTATGAGATTGGCCGTACCGAAGCCATCAGGCAGATCGGTTATACTTATAAAGACATTGAGGCAATGGGAATCATCATGCCGGTGATTGATATACACAGCCGTTTTTTAAGGCCGGCTAAATATGATGATCTGATTACGGTAAAAACAACGCTCAAAGAACTCCCGCAAAATCATAAGATCGTTTTTCATTCAGAAATATACAATCAAAAAGATGAGTTGCTTAATTCTGGCATTGTAACACTTTATTTTATGCACGCTGAAGGGATGAAAAGATGTGATATGCCCGAGGTATTGAAGGAAAGGCTGGAGAAGTATTTTCCGAAGGAGACTTAGCTGTTAGCTGTTAGCTGTTAGCTGTTAGCTGTTAGCTGTTAAAAGATTTCTATCAAGATGATAATTGCTGCTTTATGATAAATACTATTTTATTGCCGATTCACGTTTGCCGATTCCCTATTCACTCATTCACCTATTCACCTATTGCCAATTCCCGTTTCCCGCTTGCTACACCCTATGATAATCTCCCCTCCAATGTTTAATCGCTTTCTTAATATCCGCCGGACTCATATTTTCTTTTACAGCACGATGAGCAAGGTCTAAAAATTCATTATTGGGAGCAAAACGAAGGGCGATGATCTGGCGCATGGTTAATTTACTGTCCAGCAGGTTTCCTGTCATGGCAAAATAGCGCAGGTTTTCTTCTGCACGAATGGCACGATCCTGTGCCCTGAGCGCAAAAGAACGTGCAAAAATGGCCAGCAGTATCAACGCAACGCCGATGGCAAAGAACAAACCCGGAATCAACAAACCTCCGCCCCAGCCCGTTGAGTAATTGAGATAAAATTTATAAATGGAAACACCGATGATGGCGCCGATCAGTGGCCATGTGAAGAAATGAAAGAACGGGACAAATCTTGAATGGTTTTTGAGATTTTGTTCCTGCATAGAATAGATTTTAGGGATGATTATTAAAATTACTTCAAAAGGTCCAGAACCTTCCACATTTTTTCCCTTGCTGTCCCGGGATTGCCATCAAAATTATTTACAATGAATGAAAAAGTGTAAGCAGCTCCAGTACTTGATTTGATATATCCTGTATAAGCCCTTACGCCACCAATATAACCATCTTTCATTTTTATTCCGTTCATTTCCGGCAATGCATTGTAAAATGAAGTATACCAGGGTTGCTTCTGTGCATACAATAATACCTGCACTAACGCATTCGTGGTAATGCGGTTGGCCGGCGACAAACCACTTCCATCTAATATTTTAATGGCTGATTTTTCAATTCCCTTGCCTGCCCAGAAATCCCTGATAATAGCAATGCCCGTATCCGTTGAACCAATACCATTTTTTTCATACGCAATTGTTTTTACAAATGCTTCTCCATAAAGATTCAGGCTTTTTTTCAGGAACCAGTAATTCATGCTGTCCAGCGTGGGAGAACTGATGATATCAATGACTTCAAAGAGAAATTGATCCGATTTTGTTGAAAGATATTTATCGGTAAAAATGTTGTTGGATGATATTTTTATTCCATTCGCATTCAGATAAGCCCGCAATCCCCTGCAAAAAACATTCGTAGGATTCGGCATCGAACCTGAGATAACAAAATCATTCTGTCCCGGGGGAATTGTTCCCATGGCATAAGCTGTTTCTGTATAAGGCGCCGAAAAGATATAAGCATTGTCGCCACTACCGGGCTTTCCGGTTGTGATAAAATTATTGAAAGGCATTTCTGCCGAAGGAGGATCAAAACTTTTTATCTGGGTAAGTCCTTTTTCTGTGGCTGCCGAACTCAATGCAAGGCTATATTGATTTTCCCGCCAGTTAAATCCCCAGGCTCCGGCGCCATAATAATTTCCGATATCTTCCCAAACCCATCCGTCAGGAATTGGCTGATAAGTAAAATCCCTGTTTTTAAACCCGATTGTAGTAGCAAGCGTACTGATATTTTTCTTTTTAAGTGCATCTGCGATCCTCTTGTAAAAAGCATCCATTTTAGTGTTGTTCCATCGCCAGCTTCCAGGTGTCGGGTCCCCGGAACCATCAATAAATAACTGTGTTGAATCCGCTTTATATATTTCAAGAGAAGTTTTATACTGGTAATTTTTTCCAAGCAATTCAAAAGCAGAAGCGCTCGTTACCACTTTCAGGCAACTTGCCGGCGCCATGCCCACAGCGCTGTTTTTTTCAAACAACATTTTTCCCGTCTTGCTGTCGGCCACATACATGCTTAACGTACCGTGCTTAAACTGTTCATCCGCATACAGTTTATTGATCGCAGTATTTAATTTTTCTGTTATATCCTGTGAAAATGAATATTGACAGCAGAATATAGTCATGAATAAATAAAATGTTCTCATGATTGGTTTTAACTTGCATTAAAATTAGAGAATAAAAAATTAAACGAATAGCGTTATTGAGTTGGCACAAGTTTGAAGTTGCTGTCAGCCTGAGCCTGTCGAAGGCAGTTTAGAATATGCGCCGGGTTCGACAAGCTCACCCTGACACCAGGACTTAATTTTAAGTTGTATCATAAACTAATATCGTCATTCATTCTGAATAAAATTAACATGACAAACGCTTCTATAATTACCATCGGCGATGAACTGCTCATTGGCCAGGTGATCGATACAAACAGCGCCTGGATGGCACAGGAATTGAACAAATCTGGAATCCGTGTTAAACGGCGTGTAGCCGTAGGCGATACTGCGGAAGATATCTGGAAAGCACTCGACGAAGAAAGCATGCAGGCCGATATTATCTTAATCACTGGCGGCCTCGGCCCCACTGCAGATGATATCACCAAACCTTTACTATGTGAATATTTTGGTGGAAAGATGATTGTTGATGAGAAAGCCCTTGCCAATGTAAATTATCTTTTTGAAAAAGTATTTAAACGCCCCATCACCGAAAGGAATTTGAAACAGGCCGAAGTGCCGGACAATTGCAAAGTGATTCACAACAAACGGGGCTCTGCACCCGGCATGTGGTTTGAAAAAAAAGGGAAAGTTTTTGTAAGTATGCCCGGCGTTCCACATGAAATGAAGGGCATGATGCAAACCGATGTAATTCCCTTGCTGGTAAAACAATTTTCATTTCCGCATATTGCTCACCGTACGTTAACTACTTATGGCATCGGTGAATCAATGATCAATGATATGATCATCGATTTTGAAACTGCATTGCCGCAACATATCAAACTTGCTTACCTGCCCAATTATGGATTGGTGAGGCTCAGGCTTACTGCAACAGGCAACGATATATCAGCCACCGAACATGAAATAGACAGTCGTTTTTCTGCTTTGCAGGGATTGATAAAAACGTATATGATCACAGATAAGGATGAGCCAATGGAACAGATCGTTGCAAGTTTGCTCAGTGACAGAAAAAAAACCGTATGCACTGCCGAGAGTTGCACGGGTGGTTATATTGCACATTTGATTACATCCATTTCAGGAGCTTCTTCCTTTTATGATGGATCGGTGGTAAGTTATTCTTACAAAGCCAAAGAAGACCTGTTGGAGGTAGAGGAAAAAACGCTGTTGGAAAAAGGGGCCGTTAGCGAAGAAGTAGTAACGGAAATGGCAAAAGGTGCATTGAAAAAGATCGGTTCTGATTATGCGATTGCTGTCTCAGGCATTATGGGCCCCAATGGCGGAACACCCGATAAACCGGTTGGCTCCGTTTGGATCGCCGTTGGCAACAAAGAAAAAATAATGGCCCGCAAATTCCATTTTCGTTTCGAGCGGCAACTGAATATTCAGCTCACCGCAGTAAATGCATTGAATTTACTCCGTGCTTTTATCCTCGAGGATAATACCGCATAACGGTAAAAAATAACATTCATCTCATTCAATTCACCCATTGACCTATTCACTTATTGCCGATTGCCGTTTGCCGTTTCCCTTCCCCGATTGCCGATTCCCCATAACTTCTTACATTTGCCCTTATTAATCAATAGTTATAAATCTTTTTTGCTATATGAGTTTAGTTGATCTGATCATGCCCAAACTTGGTGAAAGTATTATGGAAGCCACCATCTTAAAATGGCACAAACAACCAGGTGATAAAGTTGCACAGGATGAAACCGTGCTTGATATTGCAACAGATAAAGTAGACAGTGAAGTGCCATCTACTGCAGAAGGCATCATTGAAGAGATATTGTTTAAAGAAAATGATGTGGTTCCTATCGGTACTGTCATCGCTAAAATAAAAGTAGGTGCAGGTACAAGTGCAGTTCAAACTGCAACTGCTCCATCTGCTCCTAAAAAAGAATACGAAGAAGCCAAAGTGGTTGAAGACATTCCTTACACACCATCAGCAACTAATATTTCATCCGGTAATAATGGCAATGCCGTTCGTTTTTATTCACCGCTTGTATTGAACATTGCGCAGAGCGAAGGCATCAGCATGAGTGAGCTTGAAAACATTCCCGGTACCGGGCAGGACGGAAGGGTGAGCAAAAAAGATATTCTTGCTTATGTTTCCAACAGGTCGGTGAGCCATAAAGCGACTGTGGTGAGCCAGCCGGTAGTCAGCCATGAACCTGCAGTAAAAGAAACGCACCAGGTTACGGTTGCGCCGCAGACTACACCTGTTTCTCCTGTTACTTATGGCGGAAATGTGGAGATCATTGAAATGGATCGCATGCGCAAACTGATTGCGAAGCACATGGTGGATAGCAAACATACCAGTCCGCATGTTACCAGTTTTGCAGAATGCGATGTTACCAATCTTGTTTTGTGGAGAGAGAAGATCAAAAAGGATTTTGAAAAAAGAGAAGGAGAAAAGATTACGTTTACACCACTGTTTATTGAAGCTATTGTAAAAAGCATCAAAAAATATCCGTTGCTCAGCAGTTCTGTTGATGGCGATAAGATCATTGTAAAGAAAGACCTTAATATCGGAATGGCGACTGCTTTACCAACCGGCAATCTCATTGTTCCTGTTATTAAAAATGCTGATCAGTTAAATCTTGTTGGATTAACGAAACAGGTGAACGGACTTGCCAATGCAGCAAGAATCAATAAACTGAAACCCGATGATACCATGGGCGGCACGTTCACATTAACCAATGTAGGAACATTCGGCAGCATCATGGGAACGCCCATCATCAACCAGCCACAGGTTGCGATCATGGCTGTTGGTGCTATCAAGAAAAGAGCCATGGTAATTGAAACACCTCAAGGTGATACCATCGGCATCAGGCACATGATGTATATCTCATTAAGCTACGACCACCGCATCATTGATGGCGCACTCGGTTCTACTTTCTTAAATTCTGTTAGTAAGGAATTGGAGAATTTCGATATCAACAGGAGCATTTAATGATTGAATGATCAATAACCGTTAACGGAAGCTTTGATCACAGAATCTTTTTGTTGCTGCGTGAGTTTGTAATTGTATTTATACAAAGCGCCTTCCCAATCGCCATAATCAGGATTTGGCAGAATAATGAATTTGTTTCCAAAATCATTGATGCTGAGATTGGTGTTTTGTAAACGCTCGTCGAAAGATTTTTTATCAAACAGAACACTAAAGTCACCGAGATTATCTCCTACCAGCATCACGATTTCATAATTTTTAGCAATGGCCTGCCTGCGTACTTCTTTGCTGGAAGTTGTTTGCTTGTAAATCAGGTGAGCGCTATCCGCATTCGGCATATTGAATTTTTTCAGGTTAGACAATGTACTTCCCACTTCCCTTTCTTCCCTGTTGGTAACATAATAAACTTCGAGGCCTTTCGATGATGCATACTTGAAAAAAGAAGCGGCACCAGGCACAGTGTCTGCAGCGGCTTTGTCTGTCCATTCATACCAGGATGCAGGTTCATAATCTTTTCCCTGCATGGATTGGTGAATTGCATACGGGCTGTTATCCAAAACAGTTTCATCAATATCCGTAATTACAGCAAGAGGTTTATTGCTGGCCGGCTTGTATGCATCCAAACGCAATCGGGCAATATTATATGCCTGGAAACAAAGTGCCCTGTATTCTGCTGCTTTCTGCTGAAACAATGAAGCAAAGAGTTTTCCATTTACCGAAATACTCGCCGAAGGGTGATAAACCGTTTTGGTAACATGTTTTGAACTACAAGCACACAACACAATCGTTCCTATCAAAATTATTTTCTTCATGTTCATTTATTTTATCGTTTGGTGATGATACAGTTTTGAGTTGTTGTCAGCCTGAGCCTGTCGAAGGCGGTTTAAACTTACTTCGGGTTCGACAAGCTCACCCTGACATCCGTTTTCAATTTTCAAACTGTATTATTGTATTTTTTGAATGCTATACAATGTTATTAATTTTTAGCCATTATAAATCAAATCAGCTTTGAAAATATTAAATTACAGAATGATGATCCGCTATTATACACGATTCATAACGATTGGTTTTGGCATGTTCATTATTTGCATCGCCGGTTGTAAAACGATTTATAAAGCTGATCCAAAAAAATCCGCCGTCGTAAGAGAATCACTTACCCCTACCGACACCATCATACGCAAACAACTCAATGGCGTCGATTTTTATGCAGAGGGAAATATACCTGTTGCATGGAATCTTTCTCTCGACTTTGACAAAGGTTTTATCTTTAAAACATCAGAACAAAATTTAATTGCCGGCCCGGTAAAATCTGAAAGGGAAACTGCAATAAAAGCAGATATATACAGCACTAAAACAGATGCCGGCATGATGAAAGTGATCGCTTATGATGATGTTTGTGCAGGCAATACAAAAACAAATATTTCCAAAAAGGTTGAAGTAAGGATTGATGATAAATTGTATTCAGGATGTGGGAAATACCTCTTTGATTTCCTGTTGAATGATATCTGGGAACTGGAATTGATCGACAGTAAAGAACTTACATCATCCAATTACAAAAAACAATTACCAAAGCTTGAATTTGATCTTGAAAAAAATAAGATGCTGGGTTATGATGGATGTAATAATATAACTGCTGATATTTCGGTACAGGGTAATCACATTACATTCTCCCCATTTTCCAATACAGGATCGAACTGCTTCACACAAAAAATTTTTTCTGACTTTCTCAGCAATCACACCGTTGATTATTACATAAAAGATGACAAGCTCGTACTGTATCTGATCAACGACAGCAAGCTTACTTTTAAGAAAGTAAAATAATCATCCAGACTGCTTGTTGTTTTACTAAAAGATTTATTCTTTTGGATACCAGGGAACTTATGCTGAAGACACAGTAGTACAAAAGCTAAATCAGGGCTGTTCCCGAAATCGGAATATAATCGATTTCGGGTCGCCTTTTTTGTTATTTTTTTGTGGAACATCCCGATTCATTTCGGGGGCGAAGCAAAAAAGTAAATATTATTTTTCATAATAGTAAATATCATTATTAGTTTCAGTGCTTAATTAAATAATTCTACTTTATAATATTAAAGCTTATAAACATTGCTGAAATAAAAAGTAACAACAATCCGCCAACAAAAAAAATATCCGCTACTTTTTCCAGTTTTTCATTAGGTAGTTTTTTATTACGAATAGATAAAAAAGAAAGCATGCTGCTCACCATAAACATGATGATGGCCAGCGTAGCAATTTCATCAAGAAAGGTTGCTGCTTTTAAATTCAACACTTTGATAGAAGTAAGAATAATAAAGCAAAGCCCCAGCAGGTTGGACGAAGCATTTAATATATGCGGTGATTTATCGTTCTCGGATGCCATATTTATTTTGAAGGAATTTTATCGAGTTTTTCTTTGATCTCGTTCAGCAAAGCAAATTGTTTGGCCTGCGTTTCAAAAAGGGTTTTGATCTGGTCTTCCAGCAAAAGATCTACTTTTTGATGAAGACTACGTATCTGTAATTCTGCTTTCAGGTTAATTAAATAATCATTTTCACTGCGCATGCGGTCTTTTTCTTCCTTTCGGTTCTGGCTCATCATAATTACCGGTGCCTGCAAGGCTGCAATGCATGACAATATCAGGTTCATCAGGATGAATGGATACGGATCAAAATGGTCTTTATCCGGCATTGCCATATTGTAAATGATCCATACTGTAAGAATGATAATAAAAAGAATGATAAAATTCCAGCTGCCGCCAAAACGGGCAACCTTATCCGAAATACTTTGCCCCCTTGTAAGCACTTCGTTAGGCGGATTCAACAAATCCTTCTCAAGCAGTTCCTCACTTTTAATAGATTCTTTTACAATATCATGAAGTTTGCAGATATGTGCATCTTCATCAGAAAGCAGTTTTTCAATTTCGCTGTTTTTCATATTGAATTTTACGGGTTATTTATTTTATACAGATGCTTTACAAACGGGCTGATGTTTCACAGGAAAATTACATGAGTTGGCAATAAAGCAACATTTATTGGCTTCTTCATGTAATGAATTTGCCAGCTCGATTTGAGTACTATCTGTAATGGTTACCTGTGGATGTAGAATTACTTCTGTAAAATGACCGCCTTTGCTTGTTTCAAGCATGGTGCCGGATGCATGGTCTTCATACGATGTTACAATAATGCCATGGTCGGAACAAATATGCAGATACCATAACATGTGGCAGGACGAAAGCGATGCCAGTAAAAACTCTTCCGGGTTGTGCTTTGTATGGTCACCCATAAATGCAGGATCGGAAGAGGCTTCAATATCTTTTTTATTGTCAATTAAAAGGCGGTGGCTACGATCGTAGCCTTTATAACTTTTTGTTCCTTCTCCCCTGTTGCCTGTCCAGGTAATATTTGTTTTGTAATGATGCAGTTTGCTCATATCCCTGATTTGAAATATAAATTTACTGCAATCACAGCTTTACCCCGCAGCTAAAAGATTGTTATTTCTTTCCAGGAGGATGTAAAATTATTCTGTACTTCCTTTCTCTCCGACAAACCACTGCTCTTTATTCTTAAACAAAACATTGAACGTAGTTAATGAACCGTAAATACGGGTAATATATTGCTGAAGGTTTACCTTGTCTTCATCCGTTAGTACCTTATGTGCATTTACATTTTGCTCAAGTACACGCAACCGGTCACGCAGCATAACGATCTTATGAAAAAAAACATCCACCGGAATTTCCTTTGGCTTTTGTGTTTTATCCGCCGGCTGCAACAACATCGTTCCGCCAATCCAGCGGTCACCGAGCAGAACGACTTCTGAAGTACCACCCCAAAGTCTTAATATCTTTAATAATGACCTTTCCACATCAGACGTTGTTTCTAGTTCAATCGAAACATTTGCAGGAATGATCTCATCAAGTTTGGGATCGGTTTTTTCTATTTCTTTAATGCCGCTGTCGATAAAAGAAATGAGGTAAGTTGCATAACGTACGCCCACAATTACACCCGGACCGTATTGAGTATGCTGCAATCTCGTTCCAACACCAAGTACTAATTCTTCCATAATTGATTTAATTGTTTATTCAAATGTAAAATTTGTTTTTAAAATGTTTAGTCCTTCCTCCCATTTTGTGTGCCCGGATGAAACATTGATATGCCCTGCCGCCCCGATATTAATAAGTTCACTGCCCCAATTGGAAGCAAACAATTTCGCCCTTTCCAATGACACCCACTGATCATCCGAACTTGCCACAACGATTGTTTTAAAATTGATCTTAGCTGGGGGAATAGGTGCAAAGCCCGTTGCAGGGAAAGCATATTGCGGCGCTTCAAAATCGCTGGGCGCTACCAGTAAGGCTCCTTTTATTATTCTTTGATATTTCTTTGCCCAATGCACAATGGCCAGGCAGCCCAGACTATGTCCGATCAAAACCACCCTGGAAGGATCTACATCAGCAATGGCATGGTCAATGGTTGCAATCCAGTCATAACAGTCCGGTGCATCCCATTCTTTTTGAACAATGCGTTTAAAATGATCTCCCTGGCTTTCGAAATAACTTTGCCAGTGATCCGGGCCTGAATCGCCCAGCCCCGGAACGATAAAATAATATAGCATGCAGATGGATTATCCAAACAAGTTAATATAGTTGCCAGGGGTGACAAAATAGTTTTATTAAAAGAATGATCAATAAACGGTTAGGTTCCGTGAGAAAAAATCTTTAAAGGATAATTTCATCTCTCAAAACAGCATTTTTTCAAATAACTTTAGGCTATGAATACATTCCTGAAAACAACATTGGCTTTAGCATTTATAACTATCTCAACAAAAGCCATCTCGCAAGGCGTTTTTACACTCGATCAACCTAAACCATACAATACAATCTGGGTAAACAAAAAAATAAATTCAGGAAATGATGCAACGGATAAATGGAAATTTTCTCTTTACCCGGATAACATAATCAAAGCCACATTCGTTCCCTTCGGAAGTTCCCGCAATGAGCAGGTATCCGACGCCGTGATTGCTCAACCGGTTTTAAAAACAGTAGTTACCAATATTGCCAACTACAAACAATTCATCAGTATTGGCTGGGGAACAGGCATAACTGCCCAGGTAAATGCCGACAGTGGCCTTATATTCAACAATCCCCGCTTTGTTATTTCATTACTCAACAGTTTTTATTCTGATGAAAGCCGTGGCTTTCGTTTTAAGTTGAAAGACAATGAAATGATCTTTGGTACGGGTGAACGAAGCGTTCAACTCAATCGTCGTGGGTATAAGTTACCATTGAATAATTCACCGGCCTATGGCTATAGCCTGAATGCAGAAGCGTTGAATTTCAGCGTTCCCTTTATTTTATCAAGCGAACATTACGGGATATTTTTTGACAATCCTTCCAAAGGATTTTTAGACATCGGCAAAACACAACCGGATATATTAGAATATAGTGTTAGCAGCGGTGAACTTTCTTTTTATATCATCCCGGGAGAAAGTTATGAAGCCATCATGGAATCTTATCATACACTCGTTGGCACCGCTCCGCTGCCACCCCGTTGGGCCATGGGCAATTTTATGAGCCGGTTTGGTTACCGCAACCAGGCGCAGGCAGACAGTATTCTTACAAGAATGAAAAAAGACAGTGTACCTTTTGATGCGGTCATTTTTGATCTCTTCTGGTTTGGCGACAGCATTAAACAAACCATGGGCAACTTATCATGGGTAAACAAAAAAGCCTGGCCCGATCCCAAAAAAATGATGGCTGATTATAAAAGTAAACACATCAAAACAATTCTCATTACGGAACCCTTTGTTTTAAATACATCTACCAATTATAAGGAATCAGAAAAATTCCTGGCAACCGACAGTACCGGAAACCCATACACGCTGCAGGATTTTTATTTCGGAAAAGGCGGCATCATCGATATTTTCAGGAATGATGCCCAGCAATGGTTTTATAAAAAATATAAAGCACAGATGGATATCGGCGTTACCGGTTGGTGGGGCGATTTGGGAGAACCGGAAAAACATCCATCTGATGTTTACCATAACCTGAAAGATCTTGGCTTCAACCGAAAATTTTCCGCAGACGAAATTCATAATATTTACGGACACTACTGGAGCAAAATGCTCGCTGAAAATTTCAAAAAAGATTTTCCAGCACAACGCTTGTTTCATTTGAACAGGAGTGGTTATGCCGGCTCACAGAGATATAGCAGTTATCCCTGGAGCGGCGATATCAGCCGAAGTTGGGATGGGCTTAAAGCACAACTTCCTTTGATACAAGGTATGAGCATCAGCGGCATCCCCTATATTCACAGCGATGCCGGTGGTTTTGCCGGTGGTGATGCCGACCCGGACCTGTTTGTGCGTTGGTTGCAGTTTGCTGCATTCACACCCATCTACAGGCCGCACGGTGCTGCGCTCGGCGAACTTGATCCCGGTTCAAAATACATTCCCAGCGAATCTGCTTTATGGCCCGAACCAACGCGTACGCGTGCACGAAATGCATCTATCATTCGCTACCAATGGCTACCATACAATTATAACCTGAGTTACCTGCAAACCAGATATGGAAAGCCCTTGATCACACCAATGTTTTTCCTCAACAGCAAAGACAGTAATTTATATAAAGCAGCAGATCAATACATGTGGGGCGAAAATGTAATGGTTGCGCCGGTAGTAGAAAGGAGTCAAAAGCATAAAAATATTTATATACCTGCCGGCAGCTGGACCAACATGAATACCTTTCAAAAATTCAATGGGCCTCGCTGGATCATTGACAGCAATATCAGCATTGAATCCATTCCCGTATTTGCCAAAGAAGGAAGCTTTATACCTTTTATGCCGGGCATGCAAACTACAGAAGATTACAGTAAAGGCATCCTGAATGTAATTTATATCCCTTCTGCGCAAGCATCAAAATATGAATTGTATGAAGATGATGGAAGCAATGCGAATGCGATCAAAAACAAGCAATACGAGATCACTTCATTCAGTTGTAATGGAATGAAGCAGTCCAGCACGTTTATCATCAACAGCAATATGGGCAGGTACTCAGGCCGTGTTGAGAACAGGAAAATGGTGCTCGCTATCGTGCAAATGAAACAAGCCCCCACGAGTATTAAAGTAAATGGAAAATCACTTCCTGTAAATAATTTATGGAATGAGAAAGCAAGGGTATTGAGTATACCGGTGATATTTCAACATAAAAAAACAACCATTGTTGTTAATTTCTAACATCGTAATTTTTAAGACATGAGATATGGAAAATGTGTAAGTGCCACACTGCTCATCCTAAGTTCATTAAACCAGGGATATGCACAGGCTCCGATTTACAAAAACAATGCTTACTCTTTTTATGCAGATAGCATAGTGCAGGGAAATTTTGTTGCTGTAGCAAAATCAACCCAACAAATAAATTCCAATTACCAAAGCCCTGCAAATGAATTTCAAAGCCCCGCATTGAGTTTCAAATTCAGCATCAACCGAAAAGATAATGAAATGCGCCCCGGTGTAAATCACCAGTTTAATTGTATTGCAACCAATGGGATTTGTGAAACACCTGTTATCAAATTCGGAACACAATATGTTGATGATACCAAAGTTCCTGCAAAAACTTATTTGGCTCCCAATACAAAGCTAACCATCAGGCTGGACATGCGTGATGTGCTTGCCGCTTTTAAAAAAGATGGGTATTTCACTACATTTAACGGAGATAAAATCTATGCAGCCGACTTTAAAGAATTATATGTTGCGGGTGAAACCTTGCCCATGGTTTGGGATTTTGATAATTTGTATCAACGCCCACAACTACAAATGAAAGATCCTGACGGAGACGGCATTTATGAAACCACGATGATATTGAACGAGGAGAAAAAAGAAAGAGAACTGGCTGCTGAATGGAAACTCACCAAAAACATCAAAGCGTTTCCGCAATATCATTCAGAATATCCAATGTCGGATGCTATTTACAATATGTCGCTGGAAGAAATGCAAAATGCCATTGAGCCCGACAGTACTTTCAGAACAGGCAAAGAATGGGCTGGTGTATGGACGAGGGACATCAGCTACAGTATTATTTTATCCATGGCTTACCTGCAACCAAAAGTAGCCATGTATAGTTTACTTAAAAAAGTAAAGAACGGCAGGATCATCCAGGATACAGGTACCGGTGGCGCTTACCCGAATTCTACCGACAGGATGATATGGGCCGTTGCTGCCTGGGAATTGTATAAAGCTACAGGTGACAAAGACTGGTTACAGAATGCCTGCAAGATTATCAAAAATTCAATTGATGATGATATTCACAATGCCCATGACAAACTAACGGGCATGGTAAAAGGCGAATCGTCTTTTCTAGACTGGCGTGAGCAAACCTACCCCAAATGGATGCAACCAGCGGATATTTTCGAATCAGAATGTTTGGGTACGAATGCGGTGCATTACCAGGCCAATATCGTTCTTGCAGAAATGCTAAAACTGCTGAATAAAAATGAAGAAGCAAAGAAGTATGCTTCTGTAGCGGCTAATATAAAAAAAGGCATCAATGATCATTTATGGATGCAGGAAAGAGGCTACTATGCACAATACCTGTATGGCAATAATTTTAAAATACTTTCTCCAAAATCAGAAGCGCTTGGAGAAGCGTTGGCTGTTATTTTTGGAATTGCGTCTGAAGAGCAGCAACAATCCATCGTTACAAAAACACCGGAAACTTTTTTCGGCATTTCCTGCATCTTTCCGCAGATTGAAAATATAACTGCCTATCATAACAATGCGGTGTGGCCTTTTGTACAATCATACTGGGCACAGGCTGCATCGAAAGCAGGTAATGAAAAGGCTGTGCTTGCAAGCATTGGCGCCATCTACCGCCCGGCAGCTTTGTTTTTAACCAATAAAGAAAATTTTGTTGTTGACAACGGTGACTACAAAGGAACGGTTATCAATTCAAGCAATATGCTGTGGAGCCTTTCAGGAAATATAAGCCTGGTTCATAAAATTCTTTTCGGCATTGAGTACAAAGCAGCTGGGCTTCTCTTCCACCCTTTTGTTCCGGCTGCCTTGAAAGGCAAACGCAGCCTCAGCAATTTCACATTCCGCAAAGCCACACTCAATATTGAAATGGAAGGTTATGGAAATAAAGTGCAATCTTTTTTGCTGGATGGAAAACCGTTACGAAGCCAGTTTATTCCTGAAACGCTTGAAGGAACGTATTCCATAAAGATTGTACTTGCAAACAACAGTATCAAATCGAACATAAACGAAAACGTTAATCATGTTGCTTTGGAAACACCTTTTGCTACGCTTAAAAACAATGAATTGCAATGGCCTGCATTGGGTGGCACTGCTCATTATAATATATTAAAGAACGGGCAATTCTTATCTAAAACAACGAATAATAACATACCGGTAACGGGTAATGCCTATTCAGAATACCAGGTTGTAGCCGTTGATAAAGATGGATATGAATCTTTTGCCAGTTCGCCTGTTATTGTTACAGGAAATGAAAATGTAAATAAAATTGAAATAGAATCTCTTTTTCCAAAAGCTGATTATGATTACAAAGGTTTTTCAGGAAATGGATTTGTAGAGATCAGCAAACAAAAAAATACGGAATTAAAAATCCCTGTTGACATTGAAGCTGACGGAACCTATGCCATCGACTTCAAATATGCCAATGGCAACGGCCCAACCAATACAGAAAACAAATGCGCCATCCGCACATTGAAAGAAGGAAATACTTTTTTAGGAACGGTTATATTTCCGCAGAGAGGCGTAAATGAATGGTCGAACTGGGGTTATTCAAACCCGGTGCAGGTATCATTAAAAAAAGGAAAACATATTCTTACCCTGTATTTTGATGCAGCCAATGAAAATATGAATGGCGATATCAACCAGGCGATGCTTGATTTTATGAGATTAACCAAAATCAAATAAGCATTCAATCATACTTATAAAAAATGGCTGTCTTTTCAGACAGCCATTTTAATTTTAATATCAGGTTAATTATAATTTAGTCACTTTAAACCAGGCTTCATTATCACCGCTGGTCAATGGATCATCAACGCCGAAATTAACTTCGATCTTATAATTACCTGCGTCAGCCGGGCCGGGGAAATTGGAACTAAGATCGTATCCAAAGAAACCGCCACCTGCCAAACCTGGAACTGTTGGATCACCTACTGCATATTTATGATCCCATGAACCATTATTAGGTAAGAACAAATATTGTTTGTTGCCTTCAAGCGCTACCGTTAGTTCAAACTGAACAGCATTCAAACGGGTGAATTGCTGAGATGGTACAGGCACCGGGTTGTTCCAGCCTCCTGGTGTTGCATCACCAACCATGAAAAGATCTGTTGGTAACAATGGGCCATTATATGGTGTTACCGTAAATTTTCCCAATTGGAAATCAACTACAATTTTATACCAACCAGATGTTGCAGGGCCAGGGAAATTATCCGGCAGGTCATAACCAAAATCTCCGCCATCGCTTAAACCGGGAAGGCTGCCCGATGCCACTGAATATTTATGGCTCCAGTCGCCGTTTACCGGCAAAATGAGGTATTGGTTTCCGCCGCTAAGATCAAAAACACCCACCCAGGTTGTTTCATCAATTCTTCCGAATTGCTGTGTAGGAACAGGAACAGGATTGTTCCAGCCGCCGGCTGTTGCATTACCTACAAGGAAAAGTGTTCCTGAAGCAGGCAATTCAATTTTTGGCGGAATTTTGTAAGGTGTTGCATTGATTGTGATCGTGTTTGAAAAAAGTTGTTCGTTGTTATTTGAATAAGAAGAGATCAAACGAACATCAATATTTCCTGGCACGTTAAACGAAAATCCAAATCCAAGTAAAATATTGTTCAGGTCTTTTGCTGTAAGTGAATCGGTCAATGTTCCGGTTACCGTTCTTTCTGCCGCATGAGAAAAATCTCCGCCCTGTACATCAAACTGCAAAACAAATTTGTACAATGCAGGATCCTGTGCATGCTTGGGATCAGTCCATGAGAAGCCGATCACTTTGTTCAATGAATCTGCAGGAGCAGGTGCAACCGTAGTTGTACTCACGCTTAATGTTGGAGCTGTTCCGGCACCATATACCGGAAGATCATCCACTTTATTACAGGCAGTAAAAAAGAACATCGTTCCCAAAACTGCCAATACTATTTTAGAAAATAATTTCATACGTTTATTGTTAATAGTGAGTTTGATTTTATTGCTTGGTCAACGTGAATTTACCGCGTTGAAAATCCACCTGGATCTTATAAGTACCGCTCACAGCAGGGGCAAGCATATCGCCACCTTCTGCACGGAAATCATCACCATCAGGATTGTTTGAATTGTTGGCACCGATTGCTCCGAATTTATGATCCCATGAACCATTTACCGGCAGGAACAGGTATGAATTGGCTCCTGATAAGGTAAGCGTTAATTCATATACTTTTCCTTCAGTACCTGGCACCTGGGTAAATTCCTGGGCTGGTTCAGGTACAGGATTGTTCCATCCACCCGGAGTTGCGCTACCTACCATGAACAGGCGGCCGTCAGCATAATCAGGTGCTGTTCCCGGAGGAGTTACTTTTGGAGGGATGGGATATGGTGTAACAGCGAATGCCAGTGTTTCAGAATACAGGGGCAAGGCACCGCTTGCAAGAGCCGATTTCACTCTTACCTCGATATGATGTTCAACGGAATGTTTAAACGTAAGGTCGTTCAATAAAATATCATTGAATGCAGACTGTGTAAAAGCAACATTCAGGTTATTGGAAATCGCTACCGATTTTTTATGAGCTCCTGCAAAATTTGCACCTGCAGTATCTATTTCCAAAGTATAAAACACATCCTGTGAGCTTGGCCCGGTTGTAAACTGGTAATCCGGGTTTGACCACTTGAATGAAACCGCTTCCTCATCTTTATTGATAAATGATAAAGGAATTGACCCCGCCACGGAAGCGGTTAGCTGTGGATCTGTGCCACCTTCGGCAGTGATCCTGTTTTCATCTTTGTTGCAGGAAGCAAAAACTGCTACCAGCAAAGAGAGAAAAAGTATCTTTTTAATTGTTTTTTTCATTTCAGTAATTTTTGCATTATAAATTAATAGCCTGGATTTTGCTCCAGATTCGAATTTGAATTGATCTCAGTGTTTGGTAAAGGAAATAATTTCCTGTAAGCAGGAACGCCTGTTCCGCCTCCTACTCCACCTTTCCATGGCCACAGGTAAGTATCTTCCACAAACCTGTTAAACCTGATAAGATCTGTTCTCCTGAATCCTTCCCAATACAATTCCCTTCCTCTTTCATCAATGATAAAATCAAGGGTAAGGTCTGTAGTGCCTATTAATTCTGTATGAGCCCTTGCACGCAGATCATTGATCAGGGCAACCGCAGTTGCTGTGTTACCGGTAGTGGCTCCTCTTACTACTGCTTCTGCATAAATAAGGTTCATTTCAGCCGACCTGAAGATCGGGAAATCAACATCTGAAAAATCAGCACTTGAACCAAGGGCACCGTCTTTTGTTACATTCTTATATTTTGTAACTGCGTATCCTTCGGTAAATGCAGGTGCAGGTTCTGCAGAAAGCGTAAGTGTTTGACCGGAAGTATAAAACTGTGCACGCTGATCGGCAGCGCCTGTAACGTCGGAGAATAATCCCGGAAGCCTGCTGGTTGTTCTCACACCTGCCCAACCACCTCCGATTCCGTAATCAGCCGCAGTCATGCTACCTCCAACAGGAGCGTGTGTAAGGAATGTTGTACCACCATAGCTTTGTGTTCTTACACCATCATAGTTAATGGTCATGATGAATTCGCTGGTATTCGTATGATCATCAGCACGCATCAGCTGGCGATAATCAGGTATCAATGTAAATCCATCATCCAGTGTTTTAATGGCATAATCAGCAGCGTCGTTGTACCTGGCTGTACCGGTGTACACTTCTGCATTGAGGTACATACGGGCTAGCAATGCTTTGGCAGCTGATTTTGTTGCACGTCCATATTCGTTTGTTGCCAGTAATGTTGATTCCAGGTCTTTCAGTTCTGATTCAATATAATTGAACAGGTCTGCACGTTTGATCTGTGTTGGCAATGTTGTACCAATGGCATCCTCTTCTGTTACGAAAGGAACATTTCCAAAAAGGTCGATCAATACAGAATACTGATAAGCCCTTAAAAACCTGGCTTCCTGCGCATAGTTTCTGATGGTTGTGGCCTGGTCGCCGGTAATACCACGTGAAGCAAGTTTATCATCTGTAGATTGCCTGATGAATTCGTTTGCCAGTGTGATCTGGTAGTAAGAGCGATAAAATACGCCTTTGGTAATTACGTTATCCGGTGTCCAGTTCATTGAATGGAAGAAATGGATACCCGGATCATTCCATCCGGCCTGTACCACGGCTTCATCGGTACTGATTTCCTGTACCCACCAGTAAAGGCGTAAAAAATCAGACGTTCCTTCATCAATACCCTGGATATCCCCGTTGCCTGCAGGCCCCTGGTTACCTGTCAATGCAAAACTTCCATACACTTTTGCAATAACGGATTGGTACCCTGCAAAATCCTGGTAGGCCAGGTCGGGAGTAATTCCATTGGTTGGATCCTGGTTTAGATCCTTTTTACAGGAACTGAACAGGATCACCGATCCAAGAAGGAATATGGCGGTTTTAAAAATATATTTTTTCATAAAAGCTTTTTTTGAATTAAATACGATTAATTAGAAGTCTAGGTTGAGGCCAAGTACATAAGTTCTTGGTCTTGGATAAAACTGGTTATCAATACCCCCGGATATTTCCGGATCGATGCCTTTGTACTTGGTAACCACAAACACGTTCTGGATATTGAAATTCAGACGCAGGTTTGATTTTCCATGGCAAATAGCTCCAACATTGTAACCAATATTTGCATTGTCCATTCTCAGGAATGATGCATTCTGGATATAATAATCAGAAAGTACATAACCATTTTTAGTTCCTGATATATCCGTATTTAACAAATCTGAATAAGCATTGTTCAGGTAATTATTTCCAAAAACAGTTGATTTGGTACCCAATCCTGCATTCATTTGATTATAGATATAGTTACCGATCTCAGCACGCATTACACAACCCAGGTTCCATTTTTTGTAACTGAAGTTGGTTGTGAATCCGAAGAAAGCTTCAGGATCAGGATTTTTATAACGGTACCTGTCGTCGGTAGTTATTTTTCCATCCCTGTTCAAATCTTCAAACAAACCGTCAATTGGTTTTCCGGCTGCATCATATACCTGTTTGTAAACATAGAACTGGTTCCTTGCAAAGTTCACTGTGTTTATGAACAAAGTAGTTCCGGTTCCGATTGAAATATTTCCCAGTTCATTTCCTTTATAATTAGGGTCATCTGAAATGGTAAGTTTGGTGATCTTGTTTTTGTTATAGGCGAAGTTTCCACCGATTGTCCAGTTGATGTTTTTCTTCCTGATCACATCAATGCTCAATGTAGCTTCAATACCACGGTTTTCAAGGCTACCAACATTTGCAACTATTTTATTGCTGAAATTGGTTCCCGCAGTCTGATCAATCTGGTTTAACAGGTCGGTTGTTTTCTTATAATAAACATCAACGGTACCGGTTACACGCCCGTTAAAGAGGCCGAAATCAAGGCCCACATTGCTCGTTTTTGTTGTTTCCCATGTCCTTTGCGGGTAGTAAGCTGTTGGCCTGTTCATGTAATAGAAAGTGTTGCCCAACTGGTATTGTGCGCCAGGCCCGCTTAAGAAATAGAATGAAGTATAATCATAGTTGCCAATACCTTCTCTCTGGGCTGTGATACCATATCCCAGGCGGATTTTAAGATCAGAGAATGTTTTGCTGTTCCTGAGGAAACTTTCTTCTTTGATCCTCCAGGCAAAAGCGAGGGCCGGGAAATTTCCCCATGGATTATCCCTGAATTTTGAAGAACCATCACGCCTGATTGAAGCCGTTAATAAATAACGATTCATCAACGAATAATTCAACCTTGCATAATAAGCAAGTAACACATCCACCGGCTCATCAAAATAGTTGGCTGGTTTTTTAACTACAGTACCATCTGCAGTGCGGTCGTCGAAGCTATAGGTTTTGGTTACAAATTTATTGTATGAATAACCTGCAATCAGGTCAACCCTGCTTTTAATAGAACTGAGTTCTTTTGTATAACCCAGGTAAAATTCAAGTAAAGAATTGATTCTTTTTTGCTCGTAATGGCTGTTAACACCACCCCAGTAAATTTCCGCATTCGGATCTTTATAACGATCATAGTTAGACGCAGCACTGTCGTTGATGAAGTTGCCGCCATAACCATACGAATAATCATACCCCACATTAAGGTTTGCCCTCAAAGCAGGCATAAAAGGAAACTTATATTCCAATACAGCATTACCAATGCTGCGTTTTACATTACTCCTGTTTTCATCTTCTTCAAGAATAGCCACAGGATTACGTGGAGCCAGTGCCCTTAAACCTGAATGCGTGGTAGGGTCAAGCCATTCGTAGTAACCATTAAACCTGTTGCTGTTAACCTTAATTGGTTGTGTAGGATCATAAATAGCAGCAGCACCAATAGCACCTTCATTGGCAAACAAACTCCAGGTTTGTGTTCCTTTTAAAGAGATATCAACTTTAAGGTTGTTGTTTAAAAATCTTGGGCTCAGGTTTACACCCAGCGATGCCCTGTCCAGTTTACCTCTTTTTAAAATACCTTTCTGCGACAATACGCCTGCAGATACACGGTAAGGCATTTTCCCGGTTGTTCCCGTAACGCTCAGGTTATTGTCTGTGCTGAAAGAAGTCTGGTAAATTTCATCCTGCCAGTCTGTATTGTAAACATTCAGCAATGATTGCTGTTCTTCTGTTCCGTTTTTCTTTACATATTTTACAAAGTCGGCAGCATTCATCACATCTATTTTTTTGGTAAGCGTACCAACAGACATGTTTGTATTGAAATTGAATTTTGCTTTACCGGATGCACCTCTTTTGGTAGTAATGATGATAACACCGTTAGAAGCCCTTGATCCATAAATAGCCGCAGCAGATGCATCTTTCAGGATGTTGAAACTTTCAATATCATTCGGATTGATCAGGCTGAGCGGATCAGGAGAACCTGCAATACTTGGCGTACCATCCGGATTTCTGCCTGGAGGTAAAGGAACACCATCAATAACGATCAAAGGATCATTGCTTGCATTCAGCGAAGCACCTCCCCTGATACGAATGGTACTACCGGCTCCCGGTGCACCACCATTTGAAATAACGGAAACACCCGCTACTTTACCGGCAATCAATTGCTCCGGGGTAGTAATGGATCCTTTGACAAAATCTTTTGAAGTAACCAGGGTTACAGATCCGGTAAGGTCTTTTTTCCTTGCCGTACCATAACCAACAACAACTACTTCATTCAGTTGCTGGTTCCTCTGTACAAGGCTGATCGCTACAGGACTGCCACTTGAAGCACTTGTTTCCTGCGAATCGAAACCTACAGAACTAAACACCAGTGTGGGTGAAGCTGAAGCTGAGGAAATTTTAAAAGTTCCGTCAGCAGCGGTTTGCGTGGAGGTTTTGGTTCCTTTGATTGTAACGGTAACCCCGGCCACCGGCGTACCGGCTTTGGAATCAGTTACTGTTCCGGAAATACTGTTTTGTGCCGACGTACAAAACGATATCAGCAACATAAACAGGAAAACCGGCAAAATTTTTGGGATTTTTTCGATCGTTTTTTTCATAAAACAAACATTAACGGTTTTGGTAGTTAAAAGCAAATGTGTAAAAGTTACACAAAGTAGGATTTTTTTTTGAAATTTAATTTTATGTTAATAATTATAGGACTGATTTGAACAAAAAACTAAACACGGGTTCCAGGCTGATGAATAATGGCTTCTTTAAAAGTCGATTCCCACCCATTTTTTATTCCGCTTCTCGTATTTGCTATAGTTGAATTTATAAAGTTTACCGGGCCTGTGCGGAACATTTTCTTCAATTTCATCAAGGTCTATCAGGAAATCCATAGCAAAGAATTTCTTGCGGAAATTCCTGCGGTCCAGTTTAACACCGAGTATAGCTTCATACAGGTTTTGCAATTCCCGGAGCGAAAATTTGTTTGGCAAAAGGCTAAACCCGAGCGGATGCTCCTGTACCCTTTTTTGCAGGCGGCTGTAACAGGTATCAAATATTTCCTGGTGATCGAAAGCAAGGTCTATTACGCTTTCCACATCATGCCAGTGCAATTCATTATCGAGTATTTTAAGTTTGTGATGCTGTACATTGATGAGCGAATAATAGGCAACCGAAACCACACGCCCGCCCGGGTGCCGCCCGATGGTTCCAAATGTATGCACCTGTTCCAGGTAAAGATGATCGAGCCCGGTGCGCTGCTTTAGAATGCGGTAAGCCGATGTATCCAGGTCTTCTTCCGGGTTAACAAGGTCACCCAGCAAGGACCATTTACTCTGAAATTTTTTCATGTCCGACCTGATGAGTAATACTTTTAGTTTGTTTTCATCAAAGCCGAAAATTACACAGTCAACAGACAAAGCAATTTTATTGGTATTCTGCACTTCAGACTGGAGTGCTTTCAGGGTTTTAGCCCCTTTGTTGTTTCCTTCAGGTATCTCTGGCATAACAATAAAATTTAGATCGTTGTTTAGTATATACTACAGGGTAATTCGTTGCCGCTATTTACCTTTTACTATTTTAATACTTTGTTTTTGTTTGGAAGTGCTGATCGTAAGTACATAAATTCCTTTCGACAAACCAGCAACTTCTTTTACCTGCAAAGCATTATTTCCTGCTGATAATGAAACTGTTTTCTTAAGAAGCGTTCTTCCGCTCAGGTCAGAAATGATCATCGCAGCCACATCTTTTACGTCTGATTCGATATTAATATTCAATACTTCTGCAAACGGATTTGGATTTACTTCAGCAAATCCCCCCTTCACAGATACATTGATCTTAACAACAGCGCTGTAAGAAAAACCGCCATCCTTATCGATCATTCTCAAACGATAGAAATAAACAAGTTTGTTGATGCTGCTGATATCATCGGTATAATTATAATTGCTGTTACCGGTTGCCTGTACATTTCCAATGGCGGTAAATTCACGACCATCAAAACTGCGTTGCAATTCATAGTGATCAAGGCCATCTTCAGTTGCCACATTCCAGGTAAGCAAATTGTTTTTGCCATTGTTCTTTCCGCTAAAGCTGCTGAGCGTTACCGGTAGTGCCACAAACTGGTTGGTGAAAACACGATACTGTCCGGGTTGTAAAGTAAAAGACTGGCTGGCCCCTGTTGCCGTGATTGTTGTTCCATTCAGGTAATCGTACCAGGTTCCCGCAGTTGGGAAAGTGATAGAGCCTGTTTGCGCAACGATATCAAAATTACCAATCACCGCAATATGCGCTGTGCCCACATCCAGTTTCAGCCATTTGAATGCGCCACTGAAATCACGGGTGATATTATTCGATGTAAACAGGCTGCTGTAAATCGGATTGTATCTTAAATGTATAAGTCTTCCCCAGGTATAATAAAGGTTATTTCTTTCGGGAACCTGCATATAATCCCAACGAATAGGCTTGGGTGCCGTGCGGCAATCGGCATTGATCGTACCATCTTCGCAACGGTTGATGGAAAAGTCGTAGCCTAGCTCACCGAATTGCCAAATCATTTTCGGCCCCGGCTGCATGAAGAACAAAGCGCCACACAATTCCATTCTCTTTAATGCTGTGGCAAGCGTTTTTACGTTATAGCTGGCATTGCTATTACCAAATTGAAGATTCTTGTACATCAGCCTTTCTTCATCATGACTTTCCATGTACGTAACAAGATAAGGATTCGCCCAACCTCTTGCTACCGATAAGCCATAGTCGAAGTTCCAGTCTGTGGTGAACCCCATAGAAGCCTGGTTATAACTGTTGTTCAGGTTTCCCCAAAGCATGAATCCATAATTTGACAATTCTATTTCTTCAGAATTATCTGCAAAATGTTCAAGGATGGCATAAGTGCCCGGGGATTTCAATTGAAGTGTATCATAATATCTTTTCCAGATGGCTACCCTGCTGGCGTCATAATTTCCCCAGGTAGCAACATTACAATTGTTTCCAGATGCATCGCAGGTTTGATTTTGAGTAAATCCTTTTGAAAGATCAAAACGGAATCCATCGATCTTATAATTAACAACCCAATGTTCCAGCACCCGGCTCACAAAATACCTGGTGGCAAGGCTTTCATGATTCATATCATAACCTACATTGTATGCATGTTTCTGAACCGGGTTAAACCATGGATTGTTGGCAGCAGGCCTGTTGTTGGCAGCATCCCAATACAATTGCACCATTGGTGACAATCCGAATGAATGATTCAACGCAATATCCATCACGACTGCAATACCTCTTGAGTGACATGAGTCGATAAATCTTTTCATCGTATTGGCAGGGCCATAATATTTATCAGGCGCTAAATAAAAATCAGGATTATACCCCCAGCTGTTGTTTCCTTCAAATTCATTGGCCGGCATGAGTTCAATAACGTTAATGCCTAATGCTTTCAGATAACGCAGGCTATCGGTTAAAGTATTCCAGTCGTGCTTGGTAACAAAATCACGCAGCAACAATTCATAGATAACGGTATTTCTTTTATCTGGCCTCGTAAATGTATTGTTGTGCCATGTATAAGCAGGTGCTGCTGTTTGCAAAATACTAACCATGCCCGAAGTTGCCTGTGGATAAGGTTTTAATCCTGGATAAGTTGCGGCTGTAATGTATTGATCATTGTATGGGTCCTGTATCTTTTCAGCATAAGGCTCACCGATCTTTAACGTTCCATCCACGATGTATTGGAATGAATATTCAGTTCCGGGTGTTAAACCTGTCAGCGTGATCCACCAGTAATTACCATCCGATGTTTTTCTCATCTGGTAAGCAAGTTCTTCATTCCAGTTGCTTCCGGGGAAATCACCAATAACACCTATCCTTGTTTTACCCGGTGCATACAACACCAGTGTAGCCTGTGTGGTGTTAGCGCTATAATTAATACCATCACGCACACCTGCCGGCAAAGCTGCAACGGTTACAGCGCCAGCAACGTAGAATTTGATCGTGTCATATTTTGTGGTAATACCATCATTGGCTTCCAGCACCAGCGATTGGCTGCCTGCAGTTGTAATCGTTGGTGATGCAGAAATGGTTGTTGCAGCAGCCGCTGTTTGAATGACTGTTCCGTTAAAATATAATTTTAGTGTGGCTGATTTATTGGAAACGCCTGTCATTGGGATGGTGTTGCCAACCACTTTGGTAATGGTTTCCGGTTTCGGCAAATACGTAGGCTGCATCAATGGTGTTGTGAAACGTGCAGCGAGTGTTGTTGTATATAATGGTATATACATATCGGTGCCGTCTGTATTGGCTTGTTTTTTTGTTCCTGCTCCATTCCTGAAAAGAATGGCAATCTTCTGGATCGTTTCACCGGCAGGCACACCGAAAAATGCTTTGATACCTCCTGTTATGGTAAATGACCATTTGCTATTCCCTAATGATGTTGCATTGGCAGCAGCCGTAGTGGTTGCCCAGGTAAACTTTGAATATTTCCAGTCGGAAGAACTTGTACTAAGATTGGTGATCACACCAATGTGAACATATACATCTGTAACCGGTGTATAAAAAAATAATCCCTGGTTTCCTTTGGATGCATCCACCGTGATGGTAAATGGCGTTGTGCTTTCCTGGGGAAAGTCCGGTGTCCATGAAAGTAGTTGGGAGAAGGCGGGCAAAACAGCAAAAGTCACCCCTAAAAAGAGTATAATTTTTCTCATTGCAAACAATTTAATGTGTAAAATACACACAATATGCGAAACGTGAACAAATGTGCATAAACTTTTCCCGAAAAGACAGTGCCCTACTGTGATTCGGCGAAAATAGTTTTAAGATTTACAAATGAATTTTGCACATAATTTTTCAAAAATTTTGCCAGCTGATTATTTATTGTATTTTTATCAAAGTGTATTTTTTACACAGTTTCCATTATTCACCAATAAACGATTGCTATGTCTGCTGCTACTTCGTGGGAAAAGCCGAAACTAAGTTTGTCCCAGATCATCAACATGAGTGTCGGCTTTTTTGGAATCCAGTTTGGCTGGGATTTACAGAGAGCCAACATGGGGCCTATCTATGAACATTTACATGCAAAAGCTGAAGACATACCCATTCTTTTTCTTGCTGCACCTTTAACCGGACTTCTTGTACAACCCATTATCGGATATATGAGTGACAGAACATGGAGCCCAAGGTTTGGCAGAAGAAGGCCCTACTTTTTTGTAGGCGCTGTATTAAGTACGATCGCATTGGTACTAATGCCGCACAGCAGTGTGCTTTGGATGGCAGCAGGACTACTTTGGGTAATGGACGTTTTTGGAAATGTTGCCATGGAACCATTCAGGGCATTCGTGGCAGATAAGCTGAATGAAGAACAGCGTACACAGGGCTTCGTTATGCAGAGCCTTATGATCGGCCTCGGCGGAAGCATTGCATCTGCACTGCCCTGGATGATGACAAACTGGATACATTTAAGCAGTACAGCTGCTCCCGGTATCATTCCCGATAATGTTAAATGGAGTTTTTACATCGGCGCATTCTTTTTCCTGAGCGCCGTTTTGTACACTGTATTTACTTCAAAAGAATATCCGCCGCCAGACCTCGGTTTTAAAGACAAAGTAAAAGAATCCAACAGGGGATTTGGCGGAGGTGTGCGGGAGATTTTAGATGCCATTGGCAACATGCCCGCACGAATGAAAGTGTTATCACTTGTACAATTCTTTACCTGGCCGGGATTATTCCTGATGTGGTTCTACTACAATACTGCCGTTGCAAGAAATGTTTTCCATGCAACGAGCGAACTCGATCCATTGTATGGCGAAGGAACAAATTTCGGTGGACTCACACTTGCTTTTTATAACGTGGTAACTTTTCTTTTTGCGTTTGTGCTTCCTTCTATTGCAAAAAAACTTGGCAGAAAATTAACGCATTCAGTTTGTCTTTTGTGTGGTGCTATTGGTTTAATCAGCGTGGCTTTTGTCGAAAATAAATACATGTTATTTGGATGTATGACAGGCGTTGGTATTGCCTGGGCAAGTATACTGTCAATGCCTTATGCAATGCTGAGTGGCGTATTGCCTGAAGATAAAATTGGCGTTTATATGGGCATATTTAATTTCTTTATTGTACTTCCGGAAATCATTGCTTCATTCTGCTTTGGCTGGATCATGAAAAATTTACTCGACAACAATCGCCTTGCTGCCGTGCAAATTGGTGGTGTACTCATGATCATCGCCGCCATCATTTGTTATTTCTTCATAAAAGAAAAAGATAAGTCATGAAAAAAATACGCTTAATTATATATAGCCTGTTCTTTTATGTTAGTTGTATCGCACAGGCTGATTATACCGCCAATCCCACCAACTGGTGGACAGGCATGAAGTGGAATAAAGTGCAGGTAATGATCCATGGAAAAGATGTTGGCACAAAAGACATTAGCATACTCCCCTACGCCGGCATCAAATTATTAAAAGTAAATAAGGTAGAAAGCCCTAATTATGTTTTTGCCGATATTGAAATCAGCAACAGTGCAAAACCAGGAACACTTGTTTTTACAGAAGCAGTTAGTGCGGGCGCTTCTAAAAACATACTCAACTTTGAAATAAAAGCACGCCGCTCCGGGCTCGGAACCAGTTTTGCACAGGGTGTAACATCCAAGGATTTGATTTACCTAATTCTTCCCGACAGGTTCAGCAACGGTGATGAATCAAATGACAGGATTCCCGGTATGCGTGACCAGACATTGAACAGGGACACTGTTTTCAATCGTCATGGCGGTGACCTCAAAGGCATCCAAAATCATTTGGATTACTTAGATGATATGGGCATTACCACACTCTGGTTAAATCCCGTTATTGAAAATGATATGCCCAACCGCACGGAGCATGGTTATGCATTTACAAATCATTACAAAGTGGATCCAAGGCTTGGCGGTGATAAAGCATACCAGCAACTGATTGATGCCGTACACGCCAAAGGAATGAAGATTATACAGGATGCCGTTTATAATCATGTTGGCTCCTATCATGTTACCGTACTGGATCCGCCGATGAAAGACTGGCTGAACCAATGGCCGGAATATACCAATACTCACTATAAGGATCAAACGCTTTTTGATCCTTATGCATCAAAGTCGCAGGTAAAACAAATGTCGGACGGCTGGTTCACAAAACAGATGCCCGACATGAATGAAAACAATCCTTATGTTTCCAATTTTCTTATACAGCATGCATTGTGGACAGTTGAACAATTTGGTATTGACGGATGGAGAATTGACACATACGCTTACAACGACCTAACGTTCATGAATAACTGCAATAAGGCGCTCATGGATGAATATCCAAGAATTACCTTGTTTGGAGAAACATGGGTGCATGGCGTGATCAACCAGGCTTATTTCTGCCAGAATAATTTCGACATTCCTTTCAAAAGCAATTTGCAGGCAACTACCGATTTTCAAACGCTGTGGGGAATCACGGATGCCCTTACAAAAGATTTTGGCTGGGATGATGGCGTAACAAAATTATACACAACACTTGCGCAGGATTTTGTTTATAAAGACCCAACACGCAATGTGGTTTTTCTCGACAATCACGACATGTCGCGTTTTTACTCTGTTGTAAATGAGAATATGGATAAATACCTTTCCGGACTTTCCTGGTTGTTAACTGCCCGTGGCATTCCGCAAATTTATTATGGAGATGAAATTGCTACAACAGGCACAACAAGTCCAAACGATGGTTATGTGCGTTTAGACTTTCCCGGTGGCTGGAAAAATGATCCAGCCAATAAATTCACCATACAGGGAAGAACGCAAAAAGACCAGGCCATTTTTCAGCATTTTGCCACGCTGGCTAATTTCAGAAAAGCATCTTCTGCTTTAACTACCGGCAAGTTCATGCATTATTTCCCGGAGAATGGCATTTATGTATATTTCAGGTATAACGACAAACAAACAGTAATGGTGGTGATGAATACATCTAAAGAAGAAAAAAAGATCAACCTGTCGAAATACACAGAAAGAACAAATGGCTTTACACAGTATAAAGATGTTATCACAAAAACAACAGGGCCATTGGGCGAATTCAGTTTGGGTTCTTACAAAACTGTGGTATATGAATTGTTGAAATAGTCCTGTTATTTTATCCGGCACCATAATTAATATTCACTTTTAAAATGAATCTCATGCTATTAAAAAAACAATTCCTGTCGATGGTAACGCTGTTATCATTTTCTGTTGCAGCCATGGCACAGTCAAATAAAACAACAGCTGTTAAACATCCTGCCTGGAGTTCTCAATCGAATATCTATGAAGTAAACCTTCGCCAGTATTCACAATCGGGTTCATTTAAAGATTTTGCAAAACATCTTCCTCGTTTGAGAAAAATGGGCGTAGAAATTTTATGGTTTATGCCCATAACACCTATTGGCATCACCGACAGAAAAAAGACTTCTAACGATCTCGGAAGTTATTATGCTGTGCGTGATTACAAAGGCGTGAATGAAGAATTCGGTACCATGGCAGAATGGAAATCACTTGTGAAAAACGCACATAGCATGGGATTTAAAGTGATCGTGGACTGGGTGGCCAATCATTCATCAACAGACAATCACTGGATAAAATCACATCCTGATTTTTATGCAAAGGATTCTGTTGGAAAAATCATTTCTGCTTACGACTGGACGGATACGTATAAACTCAATTATGCCAACAAAGAATTAAGAGACTCAATGATTGATGCCATGAAATTCTTGATCACGCAAACAGGCATCGATGGTTTCCGTTGTGATGTTGCCGGTGATGTTCCGGATGATTTTTGGAAACAATGCATCACTTCCCTGAAAAAAATAAAAGATGTTTTCATGCTGGCCGAAGGCGAAAAACCATCGCTGCATGAAGCTGGTTTTGATGAAACTTATGGATGGTCGCTCGGAAACGCCATGACCGAATTATATGCAGGCAAAAAAAATCTTGTACAATTTGATTCTACCATCAACAGCAATATTTCCAAATATCCTGCGAATGCTTATAAATTATATTTTACTACCAACCACGATGAGAACAGCTGGAACGGAACAGAATTTGAAAAATATGGCAATGCATATAAAACCTTCGCTGTATTTACGCAAACCATGTATCAAAGCATTCCGTTAATTTATAGCGGGCAGGAAGTTCCCAATAAAAAAAGGCTGGAATTTTTTGTAAAGGATCACATCGAATGGAATGGTTATGCCATGGAACCTTTTTACAAAACAATGTTATCATTGAGAAAAACAAATCCTGCACTGGCGGCGGATGGTAAATACAGGAGACTTGTTTCCAGCAATGATGATGCAATATTTTCATACCTGCGTGAAAAGAATGGCCGCAAGGTTTTGGTTGTTCTTAACTTCTCTGATAAAGAACAAAAATTCAATATCAATGATAAAAGTATTACAGGAAGCCCTGACAATGTTTTCCTGATGCAAAAAGAAACGATCAGCCCTTCACATCAATTTTCCATTGAACCATGGGGCTATATTGTATATGATTATAAATAAAAGCTGAATAAGAAAAGAAGAACAGATGTACCATTCGTGCACCTGTTTTTATTTACAGTATTCATTGAGCAAATTGGTAAACAATTTTCGCTCTATCATTTCAGCGCCAAGACTAACGAGGTGGGATGTCTGCTGCTGGCAATCGATTATTTGAATTCCGTCTTTCTGTAATTGTTGGACAAATTGTACAAAGGCGAATTTACTGGCATTGTCAACCAGGCTAAACATGCTCTCACCAAAAAATACTTTGCCAATCTTTACGCCGTACAATCCTCCTACTAATTTGTCTCCCAGCCATGCTTCGGCACTACATGCATAACCTAGTGCATGCAGTTTTGAATAAGCAACAATCATTTCTTCCTGTATCCAGGTTCCATAACCTTCTTTACGTTTAATGTTTTTACAATTGCGCATCACTGTCTCAAAACAGTTATCAGTAGTAAAAGTAAAAATAGAATCACGTATGATTTTTTTCATGCTTTTACTTACAAATAAGTTTTCCGGAAATAATACACAACGGGGATCCAGGCTCCACCAACAGATTGGCTCACCTTCATTGTACCAGGGAAAGATACCGTTCCTGTATGCTTCCAGCAAACGTTCAACACTAAGGTCGCCGCCGATGGCAAGAAAACCATCTTCATCAGCATCTTCTACAGGGGGAAATTGTATCAAATGAGAAAGAATATGCATATCCGTTAGCCTAAAGATATTTTTCTATGATGAAATTATTGTGATGAATATTATGGCCAACAGTTAAATACCCGAGTGCCCGGGCTGTCATATTGAATCCATTCGCTGTCCCCTGGAAATCCAGCATTTTTTCATTCATGAACCTGAATAAACCAATGGTTGCTTTGCGAACAGCATCGTATTCCTGCAACAGATCTGTTAATGAAAATGAGAGCACTGATACTTCATTGATGTAACGTTCTTCATCAAAGCCAGCCAGTTCTGTTTGATCAAATCTTGAAAAACGAAAAGCACGATATGTATAAACTCTTTCACAATCGATGATATGCCTCAGCACTTCTTTGATCGACCATTTATTAACAGCATAAGAATCATTTTCTTTCGTTAAGGGAATTGATCGAAATAATTCTATTGTCATTTCCTGGCTACTTATTAAAGCCGCAACAAGATCATTGCCTTTAACCAGTTCAATAAAAGGATGAAAATATTTCGGAACTTCGGAATAATCAGGTTTAATAATCATTGCAGCAGTAGTTAAGTGCTTATATGAATTTTATAATAATTGCTTCGAGTCCCTTTTTTATACCCAGGTAATAAGATTGGTTTTTAAATTCAGGAATGATGATCTCATCAATGATCGTTTTGACTTCTTCATCAGAAAGCCTTACACGGGCTCCTGCCCCGGTACTGATCCTGATCTTTCGTTTCTCTTTACTAAAGCCAATGATAATTCCATTTTGCTTTTTCAAATCACCTACGCCCCACTTATTTCCAAGTTTTGTTACGAACTCATGGAAATTATTATTGCCCACTGAAGCCGAATCCAAAGTAACGATTGCAACCTGGATATGAGCTTGCTGTTCACATTTTACCAGTATAGAATCCAATACGGTTATTTGTTCTGTTGTGAAAATATGTTCAAAATCGTTTACAAGCCCAGGTGGTTTTTGGATGGATGCAATTTTCGCATCCATTGATGAAAGTTCATACTTATTCAATAATGCAACACTATCAGATGATATATCTTTTTGAGCATATCCTGCAGAAAAAATAAAACAAAGACCTGATGCAAAAAACAATCTTTTCATACTAAAGAAAATGATGCATAAATATAAAACTAAACATCAGCTTCATCAACTGTCATTTTCTTTTTCACGAACATGCGTTTGATGGAAAATGTAAAACGCTTTGTAGTAGGATATTGCCTGTCGGAAGTCATATTATTAAATATCAATGCAACAACGAAAAGAATAATGGCTCCCGTTAACACCGGCGATAAAACATATACATAACCCAACGCCTTTATTTTTTCTGAACCGATCACAGCGATCAATGCAGTAGCTCCACCGGGCGGATGTAAGGTCTTCGTTATTTGCATACATACGATGGAAAGCGATACGGCGAGCGGAGCCGTAAGCCAGATGATATTTGGCAACAATTTGTAAACGGTAACACCGATCAAAGCAGAAATAAGATGGCCGCCAATTAAATTGCGGGGTTGTGCCAGCGGACTTTGAATAGCGCCGTAAATTAAAACGCTTGAAGCGCCGAAAGAACCGATCAGGAAGATACTTTCAAAATCGGTGAGCAGGTAACTTTGAAAGAAAGCAATCAGCCCGATACCCATAAAAGCACCAATGAATGACCATAAATGCTCTTTGTAATCGACGAGCGTTTCTTTATAAATAATGTACTTGGAAACCCGGATGCTGCGTTGTATTTTTTTCTTAACCATCTTGCGGTTACAATTTTCCGGCGAAGATAGTTTTAATCAAACGTATTATACCAAACAGCGTTATTTCTGTAAAGGGCCTTCCCACAAAACCTGCTCAATCAGCCAGGAATCGTTTTGTTTGGCGAGCAGGATATAATCGATTCCCCACCATGCTGTGACTTTTGCAGCTGCTATATTATTTTGTATATCCAGTATCTCCACCTTTTTAGGCGCATCAGCTTTAGGGAAATGTTTTTTAGCGAGGACATTTTTTGCATAGTCCAATGCTTCCCGGTAGGTCATGTTTCCATCGGGTTCATACTTCCCAGAATTTTTATTCTTCCAGTAACCGAATTTATACAGTGAAGGTTTTAAGCTTTGAATCAATTTAGCCGTATCACCTTCGTAAAAACCTTCGATATAATTTAAGCATGCTTTGTTTATCAATTCTTTTGGCTGCTGTGCGAATGAGATTTTTACAGAGCAGATCAACAGGAGCAGGATAATATTTTTTTTCATGGCCTTTTTTTATAAAAGTAAATTTCGCAAATAAAAGCGGCAAACCACTTACATAAAATACCCATGCCTTTTATCACATACATTATTTACCTAACAAAGGCTCATATTTTTCCTCCAGCACTGCAAGGTGCCAGCGTTGATGGCCGGCTAAGATAAATCCAATTGAAGCAATCGAATACATTCCCCTGAAACCCTTTCCCATTTTATTCAGCATTGCCGGCGTGAAGGATTTAAAAAGCGACATGGCGGCAACATGTGTTGTTCTCAGTTCATTCACCAGGTCTTCAATATTCCTGTTCACCGCTTGTGCTGACACAGCGTATTCGTCTTCCGAAAACATAGGCATGGCTTGTTTTTCATTTCGGGCAAATGCAAGTGCCCGGTAACAAAATATCCTTTCGGTGTCGATCAAATGTTGCAGAATATCTTTCACTGTCCATTTTCCGGGAGCATATACTTTATCTCCGAGAACTTTCCATTTTTCAATAGGGAAAGCATCCAGTTCATTGATGGCGATACGTATGGCTTCCAGCAATTCCACATCATCACATTTGTTGATATACCTGTCGAAATATTCAGGCATAGGTGTTAATTCAGAACGTTTCATATTTTATGTTGCTTTTTAAATTTATACATCTGTATGCTACTGCTTCAGGTAATCTTATGCTTTAAAGCGTTTTCATGAACACAGCATTTTATTTTTTCTTTATTACATTGTTGAATTGCATTTCATACTGGTTTACGGCGATCATTGCATTTTCATCGTCTTTAAATCTTTCCCGCAACAAAGTAAATGCTTCCTTGCCTCGTTCATCTGCCAGCGATGTAATTAGTAAAATATTACTGAAAATATCGTTCACATCATGTATTGCCATCGCTCTTTTAAAACGATCAAATATCATAGGATAAACTGTATCTGATCTTCCGAGCGAAGCAATCGTATTGGCAGCAGCGATCCGGTAATCCCATACAGGTACAGCGAGTGTCCAGCGTGGCGAAGTAATATCCGATAAAGCATCAAAGGCTGTTTTAAAACCACGTGGATCACCAAGTTCTTTCAAACCATACAAAGTGCTGATAAGGCTTTGGTTTTTCCATGAAGGTTTGTCTTTTAACTTTACTAAAGCATCAAAAGCTTTCGGACTATGCGTTTTCCCCAACGCAATGGCAGCAGCATTGATCACCCGTTCACTTGAATCATTTAAGTATTCAATGTAGAGGTCTGTATATTTTTTATCTCTTGTTGTACCCAAAAAATTAATGGCCCACGTACGAACCCATGCCGGGTTATTCCTGATAACACGAACAAGCATCGCTCTTATTTTCTTATCCAGCATAGCTGGTTTGTTGCCTGTTGAAGCAGGCATTACATTTTGCAACTGCCAGATAACAGCCATGCGAAAACGCCAGTATGTATTTCCTTCCGATGCAACACAAAGTGCATCTATGATTTTTTCTTTTTCCGCCGGCGGTGTTTTCTCATCTGAAGCTGTACTGGCAAGTTGATCGAGTGCCCATCGTTTACCCCGAATGTCTTTATCATGCAAAAGTTGATAAATCAATTCATCCGTTTCTTTTTCAAAACGCATCTCTTTGATCCAGGTACTTTCATAATCAAAGTTTACAAGCTTTGGTTTTTGAGGAAGATCAAAATGAAAACGGTTTTCTGCTTTGGCATCGAGCCATACTGTTTCTACTTTATCATCGATCTCTATTAATACTTTTCCTTTGAAAAAATCCTGTTGAGGATACTCATCTTTTTCATCTGCCTGCTGTGTTTGCTTAACGATAAGTGTCAATTGTTTTTTTGCCTCATCATAGCTTTTACTGATCTCAAAAACAGGATATCCCATTTTGTAAATCCACTGATCGAAAAACCATTGCATAGATGTACCTGTAATATTCTCAACGGCATGTTGAAAATCCTGTGTGCTCACCATTTTTCCTGCATTCGCTTTCACATAATATTTGATAACCTGTTTCCATTTTTCTTCGCCCAAATGTTTACGCAGTATATGCAAAACCATGCCTCCACGGATATACGAATAGTTATCATTGGGCATAGTATTCAGGTCAGCATACTGATTCGTTACAACCGGGCGCCTGTTTCCTGAATTCCAGTCTGCAAAAAAAGTGACTTCATCTCCAACCAAACGATACCAGAGTTGAAATTCATCATGCCCGTTTTTATACTCTGTATAGAGCCCGTCAAAATAATGGGCAAATGCCCGGCTAAGCCAAAGTTCACTCCAGTCTTTTATCATGATAGTATTCCCGAACCATTGCTGGGCAAGTCCTTCTGCTTCCAATCCATCCCATAAGTATAGATAATCCTTGTGCGTACGGTAATCATCGACCATATTTTCAGAGTGTGTTGAAACAGCATTATAACCAATTTCCCAGGGCGCTTCCCGCACGAATACCTGCGAATAGGTTGGATATGGATACGCCATACCCGTGTAATCAGAAAAGAATGTAACCATATCGGGTAAACGATCGATGGTTGCTTTCACAGCTTCTACTTCATCAGGATAACCAAAACTGTGCAATGCTGTGTTGGCATATTTTTGACTTACATCAACATATTCACCAATAACAAAAGAAGTTTTATGGTTTTGGTAAGGAATGCTTGTTTTCCAATGATATGTTTTTGTGCCATCATTGTTTGTACGTGTATCAATTAAATTACCATTGGAAATAGCCATTAATTCTTTACTAACTGTTGCAATGAATTCCGTGGTGCGGATATCCGACACATCATCGTGGCAGGGAAACCAATAGCGGTTTGATGCCGGCTCTCCCATCGACCAGGCCTGCTTTCTTCTTTTGGGTTCATTTTGGTTTGGACTAAAAAAACGAATGCCTTTTCCATTGCTGCCGCCAAGGTTATTGGGATCGGTTTCATTAACCCAGTTGGTATGGTAATCAATTTTAATTGTTATGGATTCATTTATCTTGTATAAGCGATCAAGCGTAACAGAGAGTCCATCATCTTTATCCCTTTCATCATACTTAAAATCCAATAATTTTTCACCCGTTAGTTTTATTGAATTGATGGTAAGCATGCCTGCATCCAACTTAATTTCTTTTGTATTCTCCAAAAGCCGCAGGCTAATAGTTGCAGAACCATAAGCCTGCTTTTTTATCCAATCGAAACGTAGGTCTAATAGAATATGTTTTGTATCTATTTTGGAAATACGGGGAGTGTGAAGCGGCGGGAGTTTTTTTATACTATCTGCTTGTTGTGAAAAGCAAAAGCTTGCAGGCACAAACATTCCTATGATCATGATCAAAGCAAATTTTATATCTGTTGATTTCATTTGATTATGTTTTGAAGAAATTAAATCTTTGTTTATGGCAAAGCATTGCCAGTAGCCATTTATGATGACTTCAATTGATCCCAATAAATTAAATTTTAGAAACAGTTACACATGATATGGCTCATGTTCCCTGATCAACCGGATGATATGTCTTTCGCTGTTTAATCCGCAAAGTTTTGCCATATCCTTTCTCGTTATTTCCGGGTTCTTTAATAATTCATGTATCCTTTCTTTCCTGATCAGGTTAATGTATTGGTTGACTGAAATGTTTGTTTCCTTTTTAAAAACACGGGTAAGATTTCTTGAACTCATGTAGGCAATGCCTGCCAAATGTTCAAGGTTTATTTTCTTCTCAATATTTTCCTGCAGGTAATCCTGCACACGGTGTATGCCCGAGTGAATGTGATTGCGGTACGTCATGAAAACACTTTGCTGCGGATCATTCCCTTGCCGCCGTACATACACAACAAGCTCTCTTGCTACTTTGTATGAAAAGTTATCGTCTTTTAATTTACTTACGATGTACAAGGCCAGGTCGATACCCGCTGTAACACCTGCGCTTGTAAGAATATTTTTATCCTCTGTGAAGAGAATATTCTCTATCACGTTGATCTTCGGAAATTTTTCTTTAAGCTCTTTTGTTCGCTTCCAATGCGTCGTGCATTTTTTCCCATCCAAAACACCCGTTACCGCCAGGAAGAAAGCACCCGTACATACAGAGCAAATGTTTACACCTGCTTCATGATTTTTTTTGATCCAATTGATTGCTTCTTTGTTACCGGAAATCTTCTTCGATAACAACAGGTTCACCGGCGCTCCGGGTACGATAATATAATCTCCAGCTTTAAGTTTCTTTTTACTAAAATGCTCCAGCTTTCCCATGGGCAAGCCTGTCGAGGTATGAACATCTTTTTCCAGGCTGCAATATTCAATGCTGATATTAGCGCCATACTCCATCGCTTCCAAAAAAACCTGGTCCGGCCCTGCCAAATCAAGCAAATGGATCTTGGGTAGCACGAGGAATACGATCTTTGTCTTTGCCATAGAGTAAAATTATAGAAATGCAAACAGCTTAAAAGGTCAATGTAGTGACATTTTAGGACATGCATTTGCAGCGAACAAAAATATGAGAAGATATTTTATGGAAATTATTGTTCTTCAATAATGGATTGGCCTTTTGAACGGTCGCCAGAAGTCCACTCCCAGCTTTCATGCAATCTTATTTTTCCGTTTGAAAGTATTTCAGGAACAGATCTGCAGGTGCCGGTCATGATCTCATTTTTATCATTCACCTGTTGGTAACACATATTTATATTCCCTTCATCATCCACAATACCAATCAACTGGCCTTTTATAATATTGCCGCCTGCATATTCTGATGTGATGATGTTTTCATGCTGCTTATACAGGAAAATCGTTTCATGAGATGTTTCGCCATTTTCCGTATTGCTCACCGGCCGGAATGATTTGTTGTTATAGTTGATCATCAATCAAACTTATTTCTTGTTCATCAGGTTTACCATAGCAGCAGATTCGTAAGCCTGTTTCTGGTTATGTTCGAAAGTCATTTTTTTATGATTAATCAGATCGATGATGGTACCAATCGCACAAAAGCCTCCGGTAAAAAGAAAAGCGATTCCCATTCCTATTTCGCCGATCACAAAACGTTGAATGCCCGCAACACCAAAAAATCCCACAAGAGTAAGGATTAGCATGGTTTGTTCATCCTTCCTTCTACCCTGGTAAAACATAATAAACTGGCGCTGCTGGTCAGCATTCATTTCCCTGGTGATGTTGTTGATCAATTGCAATTCATCGGGTTGAATGCCTTTGAGCATCATAAGCAGTTGCTGGTCCATAGTAGTTAAGTTTTTTATTGATAAAAGGTTTGAGTATCTGCCAGGAGATAAAAAAAGTTGCAGGTATTCCCATGATATGTTCATGCCATGCCCGGATGAAATCCCCATGAAGGGTGTAATGAATGGCATGCCCTATTCCGCAGCCAAAGCAGGATTTGAACCCGATAAATTTAAAAAAGCAAAAGGAATATTCCGCATTGGATACATCACTGAAAAAGAGGAACAGCAAGGCTGCTGACCAGGTAAGTTGTTCAAGATATTTTTTTATGAACATCGGAATGCATTCGTGATACATGAAAATAATTCATGTTGCTGTAAAAGCATCAAATCAATCCTGTTTTATTTTAGAAGGGCGATCCTGTTGTATTCGTTCCCACCGGCGCTGTTTCCGGCGTGTAAAACACAGAAGCCAGGGCAAAGGCAAGAACAGAAACGATGATGCCCACCATGAAAATATTATAGGCCCACCTAATCAGCTTGTATTTTCTTCCCAATACAACACCGAGGTGATAAATATCCTGGATGATGGAGCTATAGAGATAATCAGAATCGGCCATCATCGTACGCATAGCATTTTCATATTCATGCCATTGCATGCTGTGAAAATTACCGAAGAATAAAAGATTCGTTTTCTTATTAATGATGTCCATGTTGTTGAACGTACCTGCATTAACGCTTGGCCTTGTTGCAAGAATGGCCACCACGATCGTCGCCACTGAAAAACTTAAGAATATGATTGTGGGAATGGTAAGATAAGGATCTGTTTGCAATTTGCGTAGCAACACACCCAAGATAACGGAGATGATGATGGCATTAACGGATATGAGAATATTTGCTTTGCTGTCGGCCATTTCACTCAGGCGGATATGATTGGTAGATGTAAGCCTGAGCATGGTTTGCATGCCCTTGGTTGTGCCATCTTTTTCCGTTATTTCCTTGCGCTCATCCAATTCTTCATAACCAACCTCACTTTCTTTTTCAAGTTTCTTTTTAAGCTTTTTCATGTTCTCTTTTTTAGTATCCTTTAATAGATCCTGGCAATACGTTGTATAGAACTCGTGGTGTTTGAGCATAACAAGCGCCCCTTCATCAAATCTTCGTTTTGACAATGGGATATCACTCGCATTTTGAAATTCTTCAAAAACAATTTCATTCGTTCTTTTAAATTCTTTTGAGCCAAAGTTATACGTATCCGCATCGCATACAATTTCCTGTAAAAGTCCGATGGGCGACCTGGGCGGCCTTGTTGCCATGATGCAACCAGCCACTTCATTTACAATATCAAATGAAATATGTTTTTCCCGGGCAAAAGCTTTCATGGTCTCCACGCTTTTTTCTTCGTGCTCTGCAGGTGGTGCAAATAAATAACCGGTATCATGAAACCAGGCAGCCATGTGAATGACCAGCGATTCATGTTCATTCAACTTATAATGAGATGCAATTTCTTTGGCTTTGCTTACAACATATTCTGTATGATGCAAATTGTGAAATACAAGTTTGGGCGACTGGTGTTCCCTGAAAAGGCCAATCACATGTTGTTCTATTTCGCCATAAATCGTTGCTGCATCCATGTTCTAAAATGAAAGGTTGAATTTTGTACCAAGTGTAAAGTTAAATAATCTGTCTTCGCGGGAAAAGCCAATTGTTCCGTTGATCATAACGAGATTGTAAGGAACAAAGTATATGCCTCCGCCGTATGCGCCATGCCATTTTTGTGAACTTTGTCCTTCCATGATCACTTTCCCGATATCATAAAATCCTAATAAACCAACATCACCAGGCAATACATAAGATTTAGACCTGAACAGTCTGAATCTTAACTCCGCATTGCCATAAAGCATTCCCGTGCCGGAAAACCTGTTTTTCCTGTATCCCCTAAGATAATTATTTGCACCGAGCGAAAGCGTTTGAAAATATTCAGGGTTCTTGCTGAAAATATGGCCTGCACCTGCTCTCAAAACAGTGGTTACTTTGCTTTGATCACTGATGGTTGCATAGATCGTCATATCTGCCGTTAGTTTTCTTTCCAGCACAGTGGGATCCGAAGCTTGGAATTCACGTGACTTGAAGTCGCGGC
>JADMIO011054725.1_pt1 | contig 79706 bp, 69 predicted proteins | sample 8958161 | NCBI WGS metagenome assembly JADMIO01 (sample SAMN16585339, study PRJNA669376) | soil metagenome | isolation source: Crop rotation soil | place: USA: Cullars Rotation, Alabama | collected 2011 | reverse complement strand
GAAATGGCCCACCTTACCGCGGCATCGTCGCCGGCATGAAACGCAACGCCGCCGTCCCCACTATCCTGCCGCTCGACGCTGACCCGAAATACCGGCCCGCCGCGGACTTATTGAACGCGCTCCGCCGGAAGGCCGCCGAGCTCGTCGACCGCCTCACCTTGGCGCGGCTCGAGGGCCCCGACCATCGGTCGCTTGTGGTCGATCGGGGCGGCCATGGCACGTCTGTCACCGGCAGCGACCCCGCCATCGAACGTAGGCGCGAGGAACTCCGCGCGCGCCTCGCCGAGCAATCCCCAGCTGCCGCGCCGGAGCCCGACGGTGGTGTTCCTCCCGCCGTTCGCAGAGCAATGCCATTGCTACGCGGCGAGGCCGTACCGGCCCGCAACCTCGCGGCGCAGATTGCACAGTGGACAAAGGACCTCGAAATCCTCAATGCCGCCGCGGCCGCACAAGAAGAAATCGTCGACGAAATCCGCAGCGAGTGTGGATTCCGCGCCGCGACCGCGCTGAGAGAGCAGCATAGGAAGCTGCTGCGCACCGTTTACGAGGCCGCACGAAATCTCGCCGCCGCGGCCGAGGAGGAGCACGGTCTGAGGATCGCGCTCGCGAAATGCGGCCATGATGTGCGCTCGGACATTTTGCCCGGGCCCGGCCTCGGCGCGCTGGCGCTGCTGGGCAGGGAAAGCGACTGGGGATCGCAGCTCGCGACCTTCGGCCGCCGCCTCAAGGATTTGGGGATCATCGATGGCTGACCACCTCGCCACCCTAACCGCCTGGCGCGCCGAACTGGTCGCGGAACTCGATGCCCAACGCGCGGAGCTTGCTGCCGCCGAGAAGGCGGGTCAGGAAGCCGCCGCTGCCGTCGAAAGCCATCGGCCCACAATCGCCGCATTGGAGAAGGCGCTGCAGCACGGCGTGGCGGCACATGCCGAGGCGACGCGGAAGCCTGCGACCACGAGCGGCCACCTTGCCGTGCGCCTCGGTGATGCGCGACGCGAGCAGCAGCGCCGCGAGGGCGCGATAGTTTCCGCGCAGGGCTCCGCCAAGGCGGCGCGCGAACGGATCGTCGAGTTGGAACTGGCGATCGCGCAAATCGACGCTGCGCTGGCGCCGAGCGAGGCGGCGCAATCGTGAAGAACCATAGCAGTGCCGGATTGATCCTGGCCGGCAGCGCCGGAGCACTCGGCGGACTCCGAAACATCACCGAGCGCCGGCGGGCGATCTTGCTCATGGCTCCAGCCGCGGCCGGCAAACTTTCAACGAGGTGATCTGAATGTCGACGCATCCCCAAGCTGAGCCTTTCGTCGGCCAATCCGTGCTCTATGTGCCGGCATCGGGCGAGAATCTGCCGGCAAAGCTGCCAGCGATAGTTATCCGCGAACGGCGAGTGGGCCGATCCGATGCAAAGGACGAGTTCCGGACCGAGCTCACGGTTTTCCTTCCAGACGGATCGACGGCTATCCGCACCAACGTTCGCGATCTCGCGTCGTGGACCGTCGATGGCAGCAAAGCCGCCGAAGCGCACTTCGCGGAGCCTGGCGAGGTATGACGCAACGATACTCCCGCCTCGCCACGGGACAGCCGGAAGTCGCGACCGGCAGCCGCCTAGTCCGCTACGTCTTCTCCAGCGGCGAAGTAGCGCGTGACGGTCATACGATCGCCCCCAACGGATGGGCGCTCGACGCCTTCCGCGCCAATCCGGTTGCGCTATTCGCGCATGATAGCAGCGCACCGCCCGTCGGCCGAGTAACAGAGATCGGCGTCTCGGCCGGCGCCTTGCGCGGTGCGATCACGTTCGCGGACGCGGAAACCTATCCCTTTGCAGACACCGTCTATCGCCTGGTGAAAGGCGGTTATCTAAGCGCAGCCAGCGTAAGCTGGATGCCGCTGGAATGGCGCTATAGCACTGACAAAAGCCGCATGGGCGGTATCGATTTCATCCGACAGGAGCTGTTGGAAGTCAGCGTCGTGCCGGTGCCGTCCGACACTTCGGCGCTGGTGACCGCCCGCTCCTCCGGCATCGATTTGGCGCCGTTGGGCGAGTGGGCTGAAAGAGCACTCGACCAGAAACTTGAGCTGCCGCACCTACCGCGCGCCCGCATCGAGGCGCTCTACCGCGCCGCGCGGCCGCTCTCCCGCACCGGCCGCGTGCTCTCCGGGGTAAACGAAAAACATCTCCGCGACGCGCACGACCTGATCGGCCAGGCGGCGGAGAAAGTACGGATGGTAGTCGACCAAGTCGACGGCGAAGAGGAAGACGACGGCGACGAAGAGCGCGCCGTCCGCGAACGAAAGGCCCGTGCTCTCCAGCTTCGCCACAGACATCGCGAAGACGAAGAGCAGATGCGAGCTCGCGCCAAAGCCGCCGCTGCCCGCGCGCGGCATCTTCATGAGCGGCCGGAATGACGGCGGACCAGGAGCGCATGAGGAAGACATGGCGGCCGAGCGTGATCGCCTTCGCGGCGATGCGGACCTCTGACCCGATCGCGACCGTGAGAAAAGCGATCATCCTCGCGACAATCGCCTATCGGTATGGTGCGAACGCGTCCGAGGCCGAGGCGGCCGCTTTCCGTGACGATCTCCTGGCGCGCACGTTGGAGTGGTTCGTCCCGCGAACCGCAGCGCTCGGCGATGGGGACGCGGCATGATCGGAACCGTAGCGTGGTTCCGTGATGACGCGGGTTTCGGCTACGGCTTTATCGAGAGAGCCGGCGCCCCCGATGTCTACCTCAACCTAAAAACCTGCGTCGCCTGCGGCATGCGGGTTCCCATGAAAGGCGACCGCGTCGAGTTCGAGATCGCCACCACCTCGAGAGGCATGGTGCGCGCGGTGAGTGTGAGGCTGCTGGAGGAGTAGCATGGCGTCAAATATCAGCGTCACAATCAGCGCCGACGTCGCCGACCTCCAGGCAAAACTGGCGCTGACGCAGTCCGCGCTGAAGGAAACCGGCGCCTCCATGCGCGACCTGGCCAATCAGGTCCGCGCCGCCGGAGACGCCGTCGATAGCAACCTGCGCGGGCAATTCGAGGCGGCGGCGGCGCAGACGGCGCGTCTCAAGGCCGAGATGCAGGCGCTCAACGCGCAGATGCGCGAGAGCACGACATCCACCGCCGGCCTGGGGGCATCGATTGCCGCCGCCAACGAGGCGCTCGGCGGAATGCAGGCGGAGATCGGTGCGATCACCGGTCTCTTCGCCAAGATCGGCGAGCTTTTCCTTGTCGGCTTCGGCGTCGAGCGCGTCGTCGAGCTCGGTCTGCACGTTGCGGAACTTGGCCACCAGCTTGAAGTCGCATCGCAGCAGACCGGCCTCACGGTCGAGCAGCTTTCGGCGCTCCGGGTCGCGGCCGTCGAGAATGGCACGACGTTCGAGACGGTGACGCGCCTCGTCACCAGGCTCGGCTCGACGCTGCAGGAGTCACTGCAGACGCCGAGCGACAAGGCCGGGCGCGCTCTCCGTGCGCTGGGCTTCAGTGGCGATTATGTGAGCGCCCACTCGAATGATCTTGGCGCCGTTCTTCAGCTCATCGCTCAACGGCTAGACGAGTTCTCCGAGGGTGGCAACAAGGCCGCGATCGAGGCGGCGATCTTCGGCCAGCGCCTGGGACCGGAACTTACGCCGGTCCTGAAGACCCTGGCTCAGGACGGATTCGACGGCCTCATCTCTCGCGGCGAGAAGCTTGGTGTGGTCCTCGACAAGGAGGCGGCCGAAAAGGCCGCCGCAAGCGAGAAGGCGTTCAAGGACTTCTCGCTGGCGGTAGACGGCCTGGAAAACGCGCTCGGCTCGCTCATGCTGCCGACGCTGACCAGTATGGCGACGACGCTCACCACAATCGCCGAGAAGGCGCGGGAACTACTCGAATGGCTGCAGAAGATTCCTGCGGCCGCCATTGCCATGCGCAACGCGCTGCCCACGGCTTTGGGCGGCGTCCTTCCAGGCTCCGCGCTGCTCCCGCTGCTCGGCGGCAGCGACCAGCACGGCGCCACGGGCAGCTTCGAGCCGGGAGGAAAACCGGCTCCCGGCATCGCCGAGGCGCCTGATACATCCGCACGAGACGCGCGCGACCTCGAGCGCGAGTTGAACCAGGAACTGCGCGAGCGTCTCGCGCTCATCGACGAGGCGACCCAGGCGAGCAACGCCTATTACACGCGCCTCGCCGCCGACACGCGGCTCGCGGCGGCGCAAGGCAAGATCTCGGAGCAGGAAGAGTACGAGCAGCTCGTCACGCTGGAGAACGAGAAATTCGACCTCGCTCAGCGCGATCTTCAGAAGAAGCTCGCCTTCTATACCGAGGACGATGCCGAGTATCACAAGCTCCTGTCGCAGATTCAGATCGCGACCGAGCAGCATTATGCGGCACTGGACCAGCTTGGCGAGCGCTGGGTGCAGCAGCAGAAGCAGCAGGCTCAGGAGGTTGCGCGCGAGTATGAGCGCGCGATGCAGCCGGTACTGGATTTCACCCGCAGCATCGTCTCCGGCGTCATCTCGCAGCATCAGACACTCGGCGCTGCCGTGATCGCGGCGACGCAGCAGATGGTCGCGCGTGAGATCGAACTCGACGCGACCTGGGCGCTTCGCCATCTGCTGCTAGGAAATACCGTGATGGCGGCCGACAAGGCCCGCGACCAGGGCGGACTCCTTTCCTTCATCCTGGCAGATCACGCGAAGACCGCCGCAACCCAGTCCGGCAACATCCAGCGCGCGGCATCGGACGCGTCGGCGCAAGTGGGCTTTCTCGGCGGCATCGGTCAGATGCTCGCCAAATGGCTGGGTCTGGAGGCGAGCAAGACTGCCGCGACTGAGGGCGGCAATGCGGCGCGTGCGGCAGAGGATGAAGCGTCCGCGCTGGCCTCACAGGGGCTCGATATTATTCGCGCGGTTGGCGCGATTCAGGTGCAAGCGTCGATTGGCGCTGCTGCAGCCTTCGCCGACAGCGCGGAACTCGGACCTGAGGGGCTCGCGGCCGCGCCCGGGGTTGCAACAGCCACCTATGGCACAATTCTCGGCTGGGCTTCCGGCCTCGGCGGCGGCCTCGGCACCGCCGCGAAAGGCGCGCTGCTAGACCAAGACCAGTTCGTCATGGCGCATGCGCGGGAGCTAATCCTGCCTGCAAACATCTCCGATGGGCTGCGCGGCCTGGTCGACATCGTGCCGCGCATGACGGCGATGATGCCGCAGATTGCAATTCCCACCTTCCCTCGCTTCGGGCTCCCAAGCCCGCCGTCCTTTGGTGCCAGCTTCGCCGGTGCGGCGGCGGTTGCAGGCGGCGGTGGCATGACGGTCAACCATTCGACCCACGTCACCTTCCGCATCAGCGGCGGCGCAGGTGATTGGCGTCAAGCCGGCAAGCTGGTGGAGCGCGCCGCGCGCAACGGCCATGCCGACCTCATGCGGACGCTGAAGAAGCTCCGATGACCGACCAGCCCGACGACCGCCTCGCGCAGATACTGTGTGGCGCGGCCGACGCCATCGTCGGCATAGGCGTCGTGCTCGCCAACGCCGGCATCGTGACGCGTGAGCAACTCGCCGAGGCGATGGCGGAGGTAAAGCGCCAGCAAGCCGCGCGATACGGTGAAGACGCTTACCGGGCATACATCCCGGAAATGGTCCGCCAGTTCTTCGCCCTGCCGCTGGTTGGCACCCGGAATTTCGGCGTCATCGACGGCGGCAATGATGATCCGCCGCCGCCCCGCGCCGCCTAGAGGAGCACCTGATGTACACGCCGCCAAACATGACGACCGAGACCGGCACCGCCTACAAGTCGGCGATCGATGCCGCGCTCGCGTCCCTCACCGGCATCTGGGGCAAGCGGCGCAACATCAATGGCGACGGGCTGGTGAACCAGCTGGTCTCGGCGACGGCGCTCTCCACCTCATTCGCGTACACCATCGACATGTGGGAGGCGAAGGCGAGCGTCGGCACGGTCACCGGCAATGTGGGCCAGGTCGCCGCCACCAGCTTCCCGGCGGACGTGGCGATCGGCTCCAGCGCCATCAGCTCGTCCACCACCGGCACGCTCTCCTTCCGCACCAAGATTGAGTCGCGCAACTGCGCCGACCTGCTGGCGGCACCCTTCATCTACGGAAGCACCGGCTGGGCCTCGGGATCCTCGCAGCATCCCTATGTCAGCCTGTCGATGCTGGTGCTGCACCAGTTCGGCGCGACCATCACGGTGACGCCGGTCCTGCGCTCCGCCGACGCGCAGGACAATTTCTCGACGATGACCAACTCCATCAGCTTCGCGGCGCAGAACGTGGCCACGGGCACGCTCACGCAGCTGGTGTGGGATACCGCGGCGCTGGCGCAAGCGCTCGACAGCCTCACGAATGCAGCCAACGGCCTATGCCTGGAATTGCAGTTCTCCGTGCCGACCGGCCTCTCGGCGAAATCGCTGCTGTTCGGCGACGTGCAGCTTGAGGGCGGGCAGGTGGCGACCTTCTATGGCCGCTCGCTTTTCGTGGACGAGCTGGTCAGGTGCCAGCGGTATTTTGCGAAGACCTTTCCTTACGCCGTGGCGCCCGCGCAGAATGCCGCGCATCCTCTCAATGCCATGGGAGCGCCGCAGATCGTCGCGGCTACCACGTCACAAGTCGGCAATCCGACCTGGAAATTCCCCGTCGAGATGATCGCCGCGCCAGCGGTCACCGGCTTCAACCCGAACGCGGCGAACGCCAACCCCAGGAATGTGACCAGGGCCAACGATGCCTCGTCTCCAGTTCTCAGCTCGGATACGCAAGCCGCGCGCCTGACCTTCACCACATCTTCAGGGTCATCGGTCGGTGACCAGAATTTTATCCACCTGACCGCCGACGCACGGCTCTGACGATGCAATGCCTGTGGTGCGGTGCCGAGTTCCAGGCCCGGAGTACCGGCGGCTCACGCCAGCGCTTTTGCCAGCCGCGGCACCGCGTCGCCTTCCACACGCTCGCCCGCCGCTGGGCCGAGGCCATGGTCGAGAGCGGCACTGTCACGACGGCTGAAATGCGGGCAATCGTCAGGCGCGGCAACGCGGCGTTGCCCCCGGTGCGCTTGGCCCCACTGGCTACCCCTGCAGCATCCGAAGGTGAGACGGCCCCTCAGAGCAGCGTGCACGCTGTGCGGTGATGGCCAAAACAGGGGTCAGTCCCCGGAGGCCGCTACCCCACCAGGGCTACGCGCGCCAAAGGCGTATCGCCGAAACCGCGCTGTTCATCAGAGAGGCCACTCGGCTGGCATCCTCAATGGACGCTCCTGGCCGCAAATCGAAAGCCAGGTTGCTGCCGCGGAGCGCGGCAATTTCGCCTTGCATGGGCTCTGCGGCGATCCAAGGTTCCCCGTCGGCGCTTTCCTTCACTGTGAATTTGTAGGCAGCAGAATCGGCCATGGTGTGGGCTCCCGCAGGTTTTCTCTCGCAGCCTGCCACAACCCGTGCGTGAGTGCAGCGAGAACGCATCGCGCCCGGCTCGGATCGTGAGCAAGCTACTCATGCCCCGGCATGCAGCGGCGGGGAACGCGGCCGGAACTTGACAGTCGCCGGCCGCCGGGCGCACGCTGGGGACGGTGCTCGTAACACCGTGTCATGAGGCGGAAATGCCGCCCCCGAGAGTTGGCGGTATTTTTGCGCCCGGAGTCTGCCGGGCGCTCTCCGCTTGGTCGGGGAGTGGACGGAATAAGGCCCGCGAGGGCACGAAGAAGTCCGCCGGTCCTCATGCCGGTTACGAGCTCCCCGGCACCAGCGACGATCGCTGGCATTGGCCTCGTAAGCCAACCATGAGGAGCCTCTACAATGCGACAAACCGCTGCTATGCGCCGGCACGCGCTCGTGCCGAAGCCTCGCCTTTCCCCCGAGCAACGCCGCGCCAGCGACCCTGAGGAGCTTTGGTGGCACCTCATGGCGAACCGCGAGCGGCGCGCGCTGCAGGTGATCGCCGCGAATGCAGATCTGGTCCAGGTACCGGGCGCGCCGGACCATCTCCTCATCCAGGCCACGCCGGGCCTCCTGGAGACGCTCGCCCTCGTGGGCGAGGAAATGCAGGACCGCGAGCCGGAAGAGGACCGCGAGCCGGACCTCGACGGGGAACCCTCGATCGGCGCGCCCGAGGGTGCGCAGGTGTTTAGGCACCAGTGGGTGACCGACGCCGAGGATGACGGCCTCAGCCGCGGGGAAGGCGAAGACAGCGGGAGCCTCCCGCCGGCGGGCGCCAAGAAATCCCTGGAGGCCTTCACGGCGGAGCGCCAAGCCGGCGAGCCTCCGAACCCAATCCAGGAGCGCGCCGAGATCCAGCGGCTCCGCCAGGCGCTCGGAAAGCGGCCCCGGCGCCGCGGCAAAGTCCGCCAGGAAGGCTGGACCGGTACCGGCTCCGCCACCATCGTCGCCCTGGTGCCGCGATGACCGTCACCCGCACGGACAGTGCCACCGGCACCGTCACCGAGCACCGCATCGACCTAGCAAAGGCCTGCCGGGAGTGGCACGCCCGCTATGACAAGGCCCGCGCCATGTTCGACGCCATCCCCGAGGACGCCACGGTGCAGGAGCATGCGCGGCTCCGGGCCGAGGCGGTCGCGGTGCTGGAGAGCACCGGCGCCCTCTTCGACGCGATCGTGTCGACGTCGCCGGTGACCATTGAGGAATTCCAGGTGCAGCTCGGCGTCGTCCGCGCCGGCCTGGAGTTCGATCATGAGCCCATGGCGGACTGCGAAGACGGCTGGATCAAGGGCGCGTGGCAGGTACTCGGCTACGCGGCCGCGCTTCGAGCCTGCCCGCCGATCCCGCCGGCGGCGTAGCATCGGGTTGCTGGAAAACCCGATCCACTCAGCCCCGCTGGCGCCCGGCGCGCTGGCGGGGCATCGTTCCTTATCGGGAGGACAGCATGAGCTTTACCGAAGCCGAGGCCGCCGAAATAGCGGCGGAATGCGTCTCCATCATCGACTGGCAGACCGAGCATTTCATTCAACGCAAGGACACCGATACGTTTGATGCGGTCGAACTAGTCGACGCCGTGACGCCGAAATCGCCGGCGACGCTTCGCATGATTGAAGCAATGAAATTCCTTCGGCCGGCGAGGGCATTGAGGGGCCTCGCGCCGTCCGGTGCGCCGCAGAGGATCGTGCTCATGCCAACAACCTGCCGATCGATCGCGCAGAACCTTTCCGCTCTCGGCTTTAAGGAGGCCGCGGCGGCGATCATCGATGCGCTCGATAGGGGCGATAGCGCGGCCGCCCATAAGCATTAGCGGACGCTGGCGGGGCATCTTCTCCTCCGGGACAATCCCATGATCCTCTATCACTACACGGCTCGCGTTTACCTGCCCGCGATAGCCCGCGACGGCTTGTCGCTAGGCGATGTTCCGGTCAACCCTACCGACGGCTTCAACGCAGTCTGGCTAACCACGGCGAGCACGGCCGATGGCCACGGCCTTTCGGACGGCCGGGAATTGGACGCCGAGGAGAAGCGTCTTGCTGGCGCGCCGCCCGGTGCACGCCTCTACTATGCCAACAAGCGCGAGATCAGATTCGCTGTGAAAATCCCGTCATCCGACCGTCGCCTGGTGTATTGGCCGCGATGGGCTCGCAAGAGACTTTCGCCAGCTTGGTACTCGACGCTAAACGAAATTGGCGGGAAACGTGCGGACACATGGTGGCTCTATTGGGGCGTGCTACCGCCGCATCGCTTGAGCGGCTTTGACCTTGCCCAGGGAATCGCGCTCCAAGGCTGGCCCGACGCATTCCTGGGCATTGATGCCCAGATAGTGCGGCCCAAGGTCGCCGGACGGATCAATCTGTTGCCGGCGCCGGTGAAATTCGCCCGATGAGCGCCCTCCCGGCGGGGCTTTTCTTTCTTGATGGGCTCAACGATGGGTACGGGCAGCCACCCTTTGAGATGTGCCCATAAATAGCGGGCTTCTTGCACTAAACGGCGGACTCCCTCTCCGCCACTTTCCGGTCCGACGATTGGAATCCTTAGTCTTTTGGCTCTGAACTGTCTCGCTTCCGAGGCTGGTACAGGATCGTGGCACGGCAAGGAGGTTGGCCTCGGCATCTACCGGGCAGTGGGGTCGTGCGACACGCTCGACACCCTGCCGCACCACCCGGTTACGGTTACGGTGCGCCGAATTCTTGGGCCGCGAATGGCACCGTGGATTCCCCATTCAGCTCCTTGAGCCGCTCCAGCAGCCACGGTTCCGGCTGCCCGAAGCTCAGCCTCCGAACAGCCACGGGCGACGATTTGAGTTGCGGCTGATGGCTAATTGGATCGCGCGCGTACCAAGTGTGTTGGTTGGCCGATTGTGCGCCGTGGCCGTAATGGAAGGGTAGAAACACTTCCCCGGGCCGAACGGTATCGACCACCATGGCGACCCCTTCCCACCGACCGTTCGGCGAGGTGATCTCGACCAAGTCGCCGAGCCCTATCCCAAGGCGGCCGGCGTCGCTGGGGTGGATCTCGATATAGGGATGCGGCGCCCGCGCATTCAGCGCGGCCGCTCGTCCGGTCTTGGTGCGGGTATGAAAGTGATAGACCACGCGCCCAGTGATGAGCAGGAACGGATATTCATCGGAAGTAGGGTTTGGCTGTCGCCGCCAGTCGGCCGGTCGTAGGAACGCCTTGCCTTTGGGATCGATCCGCTCGTAGTCGCTGCGGGTATTCGTATTGCCCGTCAGAAAATCCGCGCCGTAGCTTTCGCACTCGTCAACGCCGGTCCAGAATTTGAGGTCCTCGTACAATCGCTCAGTTCCGTGGGGATGCTGCTCGTTGCACGGCCAGCGGACAGCCCCCATCTTCAAGATCAATTCATAGCTCATTCCGGAGTAGTCGCAGGGCCTGCCTTTCGACACTTTGCGCCATTCTTCGAATGCGTCTTTGGGTTCCGTGAATGGGATCAGCGGCGCACCGTCGCGGTCGTTGAACCCCAATCGGTTCGCGACTTCCACGAAGATGTCGAAGTCGCTGCGCGCCTCCCCCGGCGGGTCGACGGCCTTCAGCAAGAGATTGACACTGCGGTCCGCGTTGGTGACGCAGCCCGTCTTCTCCCCCCACATGGCCGCGGGAAAATAAATGTCCGCCAGGTCGACCGTCTCCGCATCGAGGAACGGATCTTGCACGACAAGGAATAGGCGGCGGAGGATTTGCTCGCTGCGGTTCTGATCGGGCAAGCTGACCAGCGGATTTGTGCCGATTACCCACATAAACTCGATCTCGCCGCGCTCGGCGGTCTCCATCATCAACAGGATGTCTTTCGGCACCTCGGGATGGAACTTGTCGAAGTCGAGATTCCAGAGCTCGCACAGCTCGCGCATATGGGCTTCATTGTGAGGATTGCGGTACGCAGGATAGGAGCCCCCCGCGCCCGCCTCGCGGTTACACATGGCGGCTGGCTGGCCCGCCATCAGCAAAGGACCGGCGCCGGGCTTGCCAATCGCCCCCGTGAGCAAGTGCACCGTGTTCACCAGAGAAGATGAAGCCGTAGCCTCGACACTCTGGTAGAAGCCCTGCAGCACCGTCGACACCATACGCGGCGTCGTACCGATCCATTCGGCCGCGGTTTCGAGCGCGCGCTCGGGAATACCGCAGATGTCAGCCACGCGCTGGGGTGGATATGCGCGCGTTATCGCGTCCAGCTGCTCGAACCCAACCGTGTGGCGCGCCACAAAGTCTTGTCTCACATGGCCCCGGGCGATCAGGAGATGAATGATGCCGTTCATGAGCGCGACATTCGTCCCGGCACGCAGCTGGAGGTGCAGATCGGCGCCTTGTCGCACGGTCGGCGTTCGGCGTGGATCGGCGACGACGATTCTCGTGCCGTTCGTCCGTTTCGCCGCCAACATGCGCTCCCACAGGACGGTCTGCGCTTCGGCAACATTGTGGCCGTAGAGACACAGCAACTCCGCTCGATCCACATCGGCATAGGAGGCGACCGGACCGTCCACGCCGAAATTCGCCATCAGGCCCGTGGCGGGGGTGGCCGTGCACAAGCGCGTGTTGCCGTCGATGTTGGAGGACTGCAGCCCGCCCCGCCACAGCTTCCCAAGCGTATAGAACTCTTCGATCGTGAGTTGACCGGAATTGTAGCAGGCCAGGTTCTCATGCCCTTGCTGCCAGGCGTCCTTGAACTTTTCGATGAAAAAATTCATGGCTTCCGCCCAGCTCACCGGCTGCAGCGGTGCTCCTTTTGCCCGGCGGATCAGCGCGGTCGTGCCGCGGCGTTTTGAATTATTCGCGACCCACGCGTGCTCGCCCTTCGGGCCGAGATGGCCAAAAGACCGGATGATCGGCGGTGCCACGGACGCCGGCGATCCGCCCGTCCTTCGCGGCTATATCGAGACCGCAGCCGTTGGAGCACAAGATGCAGGCCGAATGCACCCAGGCATCAGGTTCACCCTCAATACAGAGATTGGTGTCGACCCTGGGCCGCATAAGATGCCTCCGTCCGAAGCAAGCGTATCGTCGTGCTGGAGCACAAGGTTCGTCCGTCCAAGTCGGTCTGTTCAGTTTGGCTGCGGCGTCGATCTTCGATGCAGGTGCGCCGGTCACTGCCGTAACAGCTGCGCGAGCCGGGAACTGAGCCGCGCAGAACCTGTCTCAAACTCTCAACTAGCTCGATGCGCCGCAGCTATCTCGCCATCTGCAGCCGAGCTGGTTACCGAGGCGCAGACCAGCACGCGCCACAGCGATGAATAAGGTTCGATCATTCATCCCGTAAGCCGTCAAAGGGAGATTCGTGCTGTCACAGTTTAAACCCAGCTTCATCCCTAAGGCCGCCTGAGTCGGCCTCCTAGTCCATCGCCCTCGCGACGTCGTGCAACTGCTTTGCTCAGACCAGCGTGGCCTCAGCACGTAAAGCACGACACCGTTAGGTTCGCAGTGGAAAACCGGATCGACGTTACGCCGATTGTCGCGTCCGCTTCCGGCACCCAGGATTATGGCCGCCCTGTCGAAGTTCTCGTTCGTCGAAGCCGCAATGAGCCTATGACCGGTTCGGGTCGATCTGAGAAGATCGGCCCGCTCTTCGGTGGGGCTGCTCTCCGCTCGAAAGCGGACTTCTTCAATGCAGAATTCGAACCGGCCGCCTACCTAGGCGGGCTATATGGTGTGACGGAACATGTTCCGCCTGGCCTCATCGTCGAACTCGGTCTTGAACGTGTGCCGATCCTTGATCGCCAGCGCGCGCTGAGCCGCCGACCGTGCGTCGATGCTGTCGAGCAGCCGCTTTAGATTGGATAGCTTCCCCAAGGCGGCGTCATCGCCGAGCACGAAGGGCACAAGACGCGCCCAGCCCCAGAGCGCCATGTCGACGATGGTGTAGCTGTCGCCGAGCATGAACTTGTGCTGCGCGAGCCGCGCATCGACGATGCCGTAGTGCCGCTTCGCCTCGAACATATAGCGCGTGACCGCGTATTCCTTGGGCTCCGGGGCGTAGCGGGAGAAATGCACCGCTTGGCCAGAAAAGGGTCCGACGCCGGACGCCACGAACATGAGCCAGGACAACATCTCGCCGCGTGCCCGCGGGGTGTTCGCCGGCATGAATTTTCCGGTTTTCTCACCGAGGTAGAGCAGGATCGCATTGCTGTCGAACACCGTCACATCGCCATCGACGATGCAGGGCACTTTGTTGTTCGGATTTAGCGCGGTGAATGTCGCGCTGAATTGCTCGCCCTTGCGCGTATCAACGGGGACCGATTCATAGGGCAGCCCAGCCTCCTCCAGGAACAGCGCGACCTTCATCGGGTTGGGCGCAAGACTGTAGTAGAACTTGATCATCGTGTTCTCCCGTTGCTTGGGGCGGCATAGAACGCCTGGCTGACCGGCCGTGACCGGCGGGCGAAAGTGGTGCGGCGGAGCGCTTAACCTATCGCCGGGATCGAGGCGAAGCCACCAAGTTCGTGAAAATCCGCTCGCAAGCGCAGCCCCTCGGCATCAGCGGGTCCGCGTGTAGATGAGCTTGCGGGCGAGCCAGCAGCCAAGCTCGATCTCGCACACGCCACCCCGGCCATCTCGCCGCAGCGAGAGCGTCCAATCGCCGGGCGGAGTGTGATCGAGCGCCCGCGGGCACGGCAGCAGCCAGAGATCGGGGCCCACGGGCTCCAGCATCTCCATGCGTCCCCGGCCGAGAAAGCCCGCGAAGCCGCCATAGAGCACGCCGCCGGCATCCAGGACGCTGAGCTCCGCATCAAGCTCTTTGCAATGATAGCGGCCGGCGAAGTCGAGGGCGGCGGCGCCGGCGCATGGCTGCAGCCGCGAGCTCTGATTCTCGTTCGGACGATCCATCCAAAGCCCGCCGGCCTTGTCCTTCCTCAGCCGCACGGCGGCGCTTTTCGCGCTGCCGTCGCCTTCCGGCTCGAGGAGATCGGGCTGGTGTCCATAGCGGAGGCGAAGCTTTCCCGGCGTCGCGTTGTCGATGCGCACGGCAAGGCCGGTCTCCGGCTCGATATAGGAGCCGAGCCAATCCAGCGCCGGCGCCGCCGCCTCCGCGCCAGGCTGCGGGCGCTCCTTGCCGAGCACCGCGGCGAGCACATCGAGCGTGGCCGCACGGGCGTCGGCCATGTGGTTGAACAGGACGACGACCGAGGTGCGCTCGGAAGGCACGTTGATGCGATGGCAACGCCAGCCGCGCAGCGCGCCGCCATGTCCGGTGACGGCGAGGTCGAACTCGGTGCCGCGGCCGAGGCCAAAGCCATAGGCGGAGGGCTTGCCGTCGGCAAAGCTCACCGGTGCGGAGAGGCGTGAATAGAGCGCCTTCGCGTCATCGCGAGTGGCATCGATATGGCGCTCCCAGGCGACCATGTCGTCAAGAGAGGCGCCGAGCCCGGCATCGCCGGTCCACAGAATCCGGTTCTCCGCCACGCGGAAGCCGCCCGCAGCCGTGCCCTCGTATCCCTCCGTGCCGTCGGGCATGGCGCGTGTGTCGGCCGCAAGGAGCGCGTCACCCATGCCAGCCGGCGCGAAGATACGGACCTTCAGCAGCTCGGCGAAGCTGCGGCCGGTCCGCTCCTGCAGGATTTCCGAGAGGATGCGGAAGTTCTGGTTGGTGTAGGAGTAACGCGCGCCTGGCGGAAATTGCAGAGTGCGGGAGGCGGCGATGACCCGTGCGGCCTCGCTGTCGCCGAAGGGCGCCTCCGCCGGCGAGCCGTGCAGCATTGCCACCGCCCAGTAGTCGCGCAGCCCCGACTGGTTATGACAGAGATGGAGCGCTCCGGGCGCCGTGCCTTCGAGCAGGGGCAAGCGCCCGCGGACGTCGCCGTCCAGCACCGAGGGATCCGGGAAGACGTCCAGTGCCAAGGCACAGGTGAACTGCTTGGTGACCGAGCACATGCGGGAGAGCGTCTTGGGCGTGAAGGCGATGCGCCGCTCGGCATTCGCCCATCCCCAGGCGTGCCGCACCAGCACTTCGCCCGCGCGCAGCGCGGCGACCGCTCCGCCGGGCCCCGCGTATGTCCGGGGAAGAGTTTCGAGGAGATGGTCGAGGCGGGTGGAAAGCGAGGTTGTCATAAGAGACACTCTCGCCTCTATGGCCGCACCGCGTAAAGCGCAATCCCGGGATCCGTTTTGCCCCGACTCTTCTTGAGGCGCCGCCAGCTCCAGAAGGGTTCAAGAGTCCGAAGCAGGCTGTGGGCCGCCGAAGAGAGCTGCCAGAACGAACTCCACAACGTGTTCTCGTCTGCTTGCTATCGCTGGCTTGGACTCGAATTGCCGGCCAAGAGCCGCCGTCAGCGTGCCGCTATTTGTGAAATAGAAAGAACATATGCCAGAAATTGTAATGTATAAATCGATCGGGTCGATTGCTAACTTGAGTACTCCCTCTCTGCGAGCCAATTTCAAGATTTCCGATAGCTGCTCCACGAGCGGCGACAGCGTGCTCTTCACCGCCTTCGATTGGCGAATGTGCTGACCCGAGTAGAGGTTCTGATCCGTGACGAGGGATAGAAATTCCTTGTCGTGATAAAGGCTGTCGAACAGAAGTCGGATGTATTCCGTCAGTCGTTGGGCTGCCGTCCCCGCGCGCGGCGGCTTTGAGAACCGCTCCGCAAAGCGATGATAGGCGTCTTCCAATACAGCGAGGTACAGGTCATCCTTGCTGCCGAAATAATGATAGACGAGCTGTTTGTTCGCGCCCGAGCGCTGCGCGATCGTATCCACGCGAGCGCCGGCCAGGCCACGGACCGCGAACTCCGACCTTGCCGCCTGCAGCAGCAGGCTTTGGCGATCCTCGCCCGGGGGAGGCGGACTTCGCTTTGGCCTCGGACCGGCACCGCCCGCGTTTTGTTTAGCTGAAGGCCTGATGGGGCGTTGGCCCTGCTCTTGATCCATTCGATGCCTCACGGTTTGTCGGCCGCGGTTGCGGCGCCGATTTGACATGCTCCGATCGGGGACCGGGGGAGGGCACGCCCTCCGAAAACCCGATTCCCGGATTCCCCGTTGACCGTCTCACTCAGCTGTGCCAAGGTTCAACCAACTGGTTGGTTGTATTAGGGTGCGGCAAAAAAAGCAAGGCCACGGGGAGGATGAGGCAGATGAATTTGGATCCGTCGCGGTACCTGCAAATCGTGCAGTTCCTGACGCGATGCGCCAGCCTCATTGACGACGGAAAGCTCGAGGAAATGCTCGAGCTTTTCGACGAGAGCGCCAAGTACGAAGTGCTCCCCCTGGAAAATTTGAAACAAGGCCTGCCAAGCTCTTTGATGCGATGCAGCAGCCGCGGCATGCTGCGCGACAGGATTGTGGGGTTGCGCAAGGCGAGCCTGATCAACATCCACACCGACCGTCACATCCTGAGCTTTCCGCGCATCCTCGAGAGCGGCGGCGACTCGGAATGCAAGGTACAGACTTCGTTCGCTTGCTATCAAACGAATCAGGAGGGCGTAACGGCGCTGTTCGCGGTCGGCTACTACGACGACCTGATCAAAATTCGAAGCGGAAAACGCGCGCTTCCTCGCGCGAACCGTAGTGCTGGAGACGTTTTCGGTCCCGTCGTTGATGGGTGTGCCTCTCTGAGCGATGGCGTAAGCGGCAAGGTCACGGAAGGAAGACTGATATGCCGATGGGAAATGCTTATTCGTTCGCGAAGCCCGACTATTCCCGCATCCCGTTCGAGCTCTATCACGATCCGGAGATTTATAGCCTCGAGCAGAAACGCATTTTCCAGGGCCGTACCTGGCTCTTCACCGGACTCGAGGCCGAGATCCCGAATGTCGGCGATTTTCGTACCACGTTTCTCGGCGAAACGCCGGTGGTCTACAACCGCGGGCGCGACGGAAAGGTCTACGCCTTCGTCAATCGATGCGCTCATCGCGGCGCTCTGGTCTGCCGCGCAAACTACGGCAACGAGATACTGCACACGTGCATCTATCATCGTTGGACGTTCGACTTGGAGGGCAACCTCGCATCGGTCGCGTTTCAGAGAGGCATCCAGGGCAAGGGCGGTATGCCGCCCGACTTCGTGCGTCAGGACCACAATCTGCAAAAGCTGCAGGTCGCGACACTGAACGGCGTGATCTTCACCAGCTTTGCGTCCGAGATGCAGCCGCTGGAGGAATACCTCGGGGACTTTTTGGTCGGACATCTGCGGCGGGTCTTCCGGGAGCCGATCAAGGTCCTGGGGTACCAGCGCCAGCGAGTGAAAGGCAACTGGAAGCTCTATACCGACAATCTACGCGACAACTATCACGGTCCGCTGCTGCACGAATTCCAGCGCACCTTTGGCGTCAGCCGCTCGACCCAAGACGGAGGGTCGCGCATGGATCCGCGCCATCGGCATCATCTCACGTATTCGATCGAGGGAACCGACAAGGCCGAGGTGACAAAGCAGAGCTTTGCCGAGGCGAGCGCGCGGATGGACCGGCTCTCGCTATCGGACCCATCGATCCTGGACTTTCGCCCCGAGTCCGACGACGGACTGACGCTGGCGATCGCCAGCTTCTTTCCCAACGCTGCCTTCCAACGGATGCGTAACAGCTTGGCAACTCGGCAGGTCCGTCCTCGTGGTCTCGATGAATTCGAGCTCTACTGGACCTTTTTCGGGTACGCATCCGATACGCCGGAGATGACGGAGGTTCGTTTGCGCCAATCCAACATGGTTGGGCCGAGCGGTTATGTGTCGATGGAGGATGGCGAAGCGATCGAGATCACTCACGAGGCCACTCGGAGCGCGTTCAACCGGCACGCCGTGGTCGAAGTCGGAGGCAATGGGCCGATCGAGGACAAGCCGTTTCGGGTGAACGATGTGGCGATCCGCGGCTTTTGGTCCTTCTACGCCGAGCTCATGGAGATTGAGCCACCCAACGCCGTCCGCTGAGCACTTGGCCAATCTCCGCAGGCTGATTTCAAAGGGAACAGGAGCGCACCATGCAAGTAGATAGACCGAGTACCTGGATACGTGCCGCGGGTCTCGTCGCGCTGAGCATGTTGCTAACTGTTGCGCCGGCCCGTGCTGAAGTTGGTGTGACCGACAATGAAGTGATCATCGGCGCGCTCGGGCCACTTACCGGTGCCACGGCTTTCGTCGGCGGTCCGGCGCGGGACGGCATGCAATTGGCCATTGACCAGATCAACGAGAAGGGCGGCATAGGCGGGCGCAAACTCAAGATGATTTTCGAGCAGGCGCTGACGCCGGCCGAAAGTGTCGCCGCGGCCAAAAAGCTGGTCGAGAGCGACGGCGTCTTTGTACTGGTGCTGGCGTCCGGTAGCACGGGTGCCGCCGCCGCCGCTGATTACGTGCGGCAATCGGGCATCCCTACCTATAACATCGCCGGCGCTACTCCGATCATCCGCAATCCATTTGCCAATAACGTATTCCATGGCGCCATCGCGTCCGCATCGCAAAGCGCCTCTGTGCTGGTCAGTCGGGTTGTTGACCATGTCCAGCCGCCGCGCAAAGTGGGCGTGCTGGTCGGAACCTATGCCTTCCCGCAAGCCGACTTGAAGGGCGTGGAAGCCGGTCTGAAGGGCGTCGCGGAAGATATCGACGTCGAGCAATTCGACCAAGGGGCGCGCGATTATACATCACAGCTCCTGTCGTTCGCGCGCCACAAGGTCAACGCCGTGATCGTGCTGGGAGACTTTGCCGAAGCGGGTTTTGCCATCAAGCAGGCGCCGGAAAAAGGTCTCACCGGCGTCACCTGGGTGCTGGCCGGCACGGCCGCGACCGACGGCATCATCCCGATCCTCGGGCCCGGCAATGCGCACGACATTTGGGGCTATTCGAGCACCCCGTTTTTCCCCGGCCAGAAGACGCCGGCCATGGAGACGTTCAACAAGCTCTGGCAGGCCAAAATGGGCAGCCGCCGCAAGGTCGGCCGAACCTCTACGATATGATCGGCTACGGATCGGTATACGTGCTCGCCGAGGCTATCGAGAAGGCCGGTCACGACTTGACGCGGGCCAACCTGATCTCTGCGTGGAGTACTCTGCAGGATGCGAAGCCGTCCAGGCTTGGTGGCGCCGACGTAATATATCCCGAGAGCTATTCGGAGACGGATCACCAGGGCAACAAGATAAGAGGCCAAGCCACGATCAAGGACGGGATGTGGCAAGTGGTGGATGTGCCTGCGCACTGATTGATCCGATCGACCGCCGCAGCGAGGGTACCGCATGTCGGAACTGCTGATGGTGTTGATCGGTGGTGCGAAGTTCGGTGCGATCTACTCCCTCGCCGCGCTAGGGATCGTCGTCATCCACAAGGCGACGAAGGTGGTCAACTTCGCTCAAGGCGGCCTCGTGCTTTTAGGAGCGGTTGGGGCCTACATCACCGTCGTACAATGGCGCTGGCCCTATGCGGCGGCCTATCTGCTGGTGCCGCCAGCCATCGGAGCCTGTGCGGTCGTCCTGGAGGTCACCATCCTCCACCGATTGCGGCGGGCAGATCTTTATACAGTGGTCATCGCCACGATCTTCCTTGGCATAGCACTGTCGGAGGGAGTCCGGCTCGCCTACAGAACCGACATCATGACCGTGCCAGGCGTCTTCAAACCGGTGCCGATCTTCCTAGGCGACGTCATCGTGATGCCCGAGCAGATCTGGGTGGCAGCCGGCACTCTCCTCGTCGCCGGAATCTGCATCGCACTTTTCCAGTACGGCGGCGTTGGCCGGAGCATGCGCGCCATGGCCTCGAACGTCCGCGGCGCCCAGCTCTGCGGCTATTCGATCGGCCGGGTCTACGCCCAAGCCTGGTTCTTCGGGGGAGCGCTCGCCGGGCTGGCTGGCGTCTTCACCGCGCCGGTAAAAGGCATAACGCCCGAACTGGCAGTGTCTACCGTCGCATCGGCATTCGTCGCGGCGGTCATCGGCGGGTTTGATTCGCTAATCGGCGCGGTGCTGGGAGGCTTGATCCTCGGGCTGTCGGAGACCCTCGCCGCGGCCTATGTATCGAGTGCGTTCAAGAGCGCGGTTAGTTTCATCCTCTTGTTCGCGGTCCTGATGGTAAGGCCGCAGGGATTATTTTCCGCGCGCAAGATCCGCAATGTCTGACAGCAGCAAGCGCCGGCGAATCGGCCTGATCACCGCACCCTCGCTGGCCGCGCTCGGCGTAATCGCGATAGGCGCCGTGGTCGGCACATACTGGCAGTACGTCCTCGCGGTGGCGTTGTCGGCTGCGTTCGTCGGCGCTGCGCTCACCATGCTTGTTGGGTTCGCGCGCTGTATCACTCTCGCCTCGGGCGCGATGATGGCGCTGGGTGCCTATAGTTCGACGGTGGCTGCTACCGATCTCGGGCTGTCCTTTCCGGCGGCCGCGCTGATCGGAATGCTCACGGGTGGTCTTGGCGGGCTGTTGCTGGCGATTCCTGGCGTGCGCTTCCGCAGCCACAATCTCGCGATGGTGACGCTTGTCTTCCAGGAAGTGCTGCTGATCCTCATCCGCGAGAGCAAAGGCCTCACTGGCGGCGCGGAAGGAATTACTGTCCCACCGCCGGCATTCGCTGGTACCGTCGTGAGTTCCGACTTCAGTTTTCTCGTGATCCTGTCGATCGGCACGGGCCTGGGCCTTCTGCCGCTCTCGGCGCTGCTCTATGGCTCTTTCGGCAAGAACCTGCGGGCGCTCTCCGCAAGCGAAGTAGCCGCGCGCGCCTTCGGCATCAATGTCGAGCGCTCCCTCATCGCCGCCTTCGCGCTGAGCTCCGCCGCGATAGCGTTCGCAGCAGCGCTGATCGCCCCGCGCTTCCGGATCATCGATCCCGAGAGCTATGGCATCCTCTCGTCGATCTTTGCGCTCGCCTATCCGATCATCGGCGGTAGCGGCTCGATCTGGGGCGGGCTCCTGGGTGGCGCGCTCCTGCGCGTGCTGCCTGAGCTTTTGCGGCCCGTCGCCGACTATATCGAGTTCGCGACGGCGGGCCTGGTAATCGCCATCATCCTGTTCCTCCCGGGCGGGCTCATCGACGCTGTAGGGTACCTTTTCCGAGCCAAAGCCGCAGGTCGCGACTTGTCGACTGCGAGGCCGGCCCAGCCCGTGGTCAGACCGATCCATCCCGCTCACGCGAAGGAGGGCACGACTACCGGAGAGCTCGTGGCGGAGGTCCGCAATCTCTCGATGACCTACGGCGCTCTGAAGGCGGTCAATGATGTCTCACTGCAGATCCAACGCGGCACGATCCACGGCCTCATGGGCCCGAATGGCGCGGGCAAGACCACGCTCTTCAACACCATTTCCGGCTTCATCCGGCCAGACTCCGGCGAGGTATTCGCGCTCGGCGCGTCGCTCGCCCGTTTGCCAGTTCACGCGCGAATAGGGCTTGGCATCACACGCACCTTCCAGCATGTCGCGGTTTTTCCGGCGTTGAGCTGCCTCGACAATGTTCGCGTCGGGCTGGGACGCAATCGCATCGGCGAAGCGATCTGGCGCAGTGTGACTGAGGCGATGATTACGCGGAGCTCCCGTGAGGAGGACGCAGCCGCGTTGGCTGCTCTCGACGCGGTCGGTCTTGCTGGGTTCGCGAGTTACAGCGCCGGCATGCTGTCACTCGGCAACCAGCGACGCCTCGAGTTGGCGCGCGCTATCGTCTCTCACCCCCGGTTGCTACTGCTCGACGAGCCTGTTTCGGGCGTGAGCGTAGAGGAGGCCGAGCGGATCGCCGCGCTCCTGCGCCACATCAATCGGGATCTGGGCATCACAATGCTGATCGTCGAGCACAACATTGGATTCCTGGTCTCGCTCTGCGACGCGCTTTCGGTGATGAATGCCGGTTCCATCGTCGCTGAAGGGCTGCCTGAATCCATTGTCGACCTTCCAATCGTGCGGCAGATCTACTTCGGTGACGCGGCGGTGGCGTGATGTTGTCTGTCCAGAATCTCAGCGTCGGCTACGGCCGTATTGTAGCCATCCGAGATCTGAGCCTTGAGCTCTCGCCGGGGGCGGCGCTCGCCCTGCTGGGCCCTAACGGCGCGGGTAAAACGTCGGCGGTCGAAGCGATCGCCGGCTTGGTTCCGGCATCCGAAGGTCGGGTCACGCTTTCAGGCAAGCTCCTTTCGGGCCTCTCCGCCGACAGGATCGTGCGGCAGGGCGTCGCCCTTGTCCCGCAATGGCGTGAACTGTTTCCGACCTTCTCGGTCGAGGAGACGCTGTTCGCCGCGTCCGGGGCATGCGGTGTCCGCGGCGGTGTGCCGCTCGACTATGTCTACGATTATTTCCCGAGACTGGGCGAGCGGCGGCTTCAGATGGCTGGACTGCTTTCCGGCGGCGAACAGCAGATGCTCGCGATCGCGAGAGCATTGATCACCAACCCCCGCATGATTCTGCTGGACGAGCCTTCGGCAGGCCTGTCGGCCGGGATCGTGCGCTCGCTCATCGACATCCTAAATCGCGTACGCGAGGCCGGCATTGGTGTGCTGCTCGTCGAGCAGAACCTGGAGATTGCCAGGTCGGTCGCCACGTCTTGCATCGTGCTCGCCGCCGGACGCGTTCTCTGGCGCGGACCGACGCAAGACGCGATGAGCACGGAGGAAATCCGGCGGGCATATTTTGCCTGATTGAGGAAAGGGTACACGGCTTTGGACAACGAGATTCGGGTACATCGCATCGATACCGGGCGGCTCACCCTCAACTTGCGCGAGGCCGGCTCGGGACCGCTCGCGATCTTTCTGCACGGCATCACGTCGAATTCAGCCGTCTGGGAGCCGATTATGTTAGGCCTGCGCAAGCAGGTGCGTGCCGTCGCCGTCGATCAACGCGGACATGGGCTCAGCGACAAGCCGGCGACCGGCTATGCGGCGGAGGATTACGCTGGAGACATCATCTCGCTGATCGAGAAGCTGAACCGCGGCCAAGCGATTCTGGTTGGTAATTCGCTGGGTGCGCGCAACAGCATCGCCACCGCGGCGTTGCGTCCGGATCTCGTCAAGTCTGTCGTTGCGATCGACTTCACGCCATTCATTGAGGTCGAGGTGATGGATGCGCTCGAGACCCGGGTGAAGGCTGGCGACCGCACCTTCAGATCGCAGGATGAAATCAAAGCGTATCTGCGAGACCGCTATCCGCTGATGCCGCCAGACGCTGTCGCCCGCCGGGCAATGTCCGCCTATGAGCCGATCGGAGGCATGTTTCGCCCGAGAGCGATGCCGGCCGCCATGGCGCAGACGGTAACCGGGCTGCGGCACGAGCTTGAGACCGCCCTCCGCAGTGTCACTCGGCCCGTCCTCATCGTGCGCGGCGCCAAGAGCAAGTTCGTCTCCGAGGCAGCATTCGAGAAGACCCGCCGCCTGCGCCCAGACTTGCCGACACTCGTCGTACCTGACGTTGACCATTACGTAAACGAAGAGGCTCCGGAAGCGATCACGCGCGCGATTCTGGATTTCGCCGTGACTGGGCGATGAGGCCGCAACGCTTTGGATAAGAAGGTGGTGTAGCAAAAATGGCAAATCTCGCGAGAATGGTCGTAGAGCGACGCGCGGAAATCGCGGGCGGCGGCTTCGCCGGCCTGACCGCCGCGATAGCGCTCAGCCAGCGGGGCTGGCGAGTTCGCCTGCACGAGAAGGGACCGGAGCTGCGCGCGTTCGGCGCCGGGATTGTCCTCTGGCACAACGGGTTGCGCGTGCTCGAAGGTATCGGTGCGCTCGAGGACGTGCTGGACGGGTCCATGACGCCGCCGGTCTACGAAACGCGGCTTCACAACGCAACGGTATCGCGCGAAACATTCAGTGGCATGCCGTGGCGGGTAATGACTCGGCAGCATTTGCATAACATGCTGGTCAAGCACGCGCGGGCCGAGGGCGTCGACATCCGCGTCGATTCCGAGGTCGTGTCAGCCACCCCTTCAGGCAGCCTCACGCTCGCTTCGGGTGAGGTACTGACGGCGGATCTGATCGTCGGCGCCGATGGCGTCGGCTCCAAGGTACGCGATTCAATCGGATTCGAGCTCGATCGGGAAATCTCGCGCGACGGCCTGATCCGGCTGATAGTCCCGCGCAAGCGGCGCGAACTCGGCTGCGGCGAGTGGGACAATATGATCGACATGTGGAATTTCTGGCCACGGGTTCAGCGGATACTCTATGCGCCGTGCAATGAGAACGACCTCTATCTCGGGCTCATGGCTCCCGCATCTGATCCCGACGGATCACGGGTTCCGATCAAGCTCGAAACCTGGATCGAGATGTTCCCGTTTCTCGAGCCGATGCTGATCGAGGCGGCAAAAATCCCGGCGCCCCGCTACGACAGGTACGAGACCACTTATCTGAAATCCTGGGTACGCGGGAAGGTCGCCCTGATCGGCGACGCGGTTCATGCGATGTGCCCCTCGCTGGCCCAGGGAGCCGGCTGCGCGATGGTCAATGCGCTCAGCCTCGCCGTTGAGCTTGAGGATTTTCCAGAAGTTCAGGAGGGCATTGCGTGTTGGGAGAAGCGCATGCGCCCCCTGACTGACCGCTGCCAGGCTCTAGCTAAGGTCCTTACGGCCAACAGAGCTCTTTCTAAGGGAAACCAGCAAACCCGCGAGGCGTTCGAGGCGGCGCGCTATGACCCCTTACGGCGAGTGTTTTCCTGGTAGGCCGAGGACGCCAGGCGGGTGTCGAGATCCCGTCCAGGATCGTAGAGCGCTGTCTTGGGCGTGAAAAAGGAGGTGTCGAATGCCGCTGAACATCAAGGATCTGAAAATCGAGAGCCCCGACTTCACGCCGCTGGGGCACTTGCGTAATGAGCATGCCGCCGACAAGGGCAACAGGCCGCCACGCCTCAAGATATCCGGCGTGCCGAAGACCGCGGTCGAACTCGCGGTCATCTGCCATGATCCTGACGCGCCGCTTCCGCGCGGGTTCGTGCACTGGACGCTATTTGCAATTCCGCCGTCGACCACCGATCTGACGACTGGCGGGACTGGCTACAGAGTTGGGCCAAACGGCTTGGGTGAACGAAGCTATTTCGGGCCACGCCCGCCCGCCGGTCATGGTCCGCATCACTACTACTTCTGGGTTTACGCGCTCGATAAGCACGTGTCGGGCACGCCCACGCGTGAGGAGTTTCTCGAGCGTTACCGGGACAATATCATTGAGCAGAACCGGATCGTCGCCATATACGAAAACTAGGCGGTGAACCCGCGTAAACTCTGGCCTGCCCTCGTGCAGGCTCTTTGCCGAGACCTGCTTACGTCTGCATCATATCCTCAAACCGGGGCATTTCCGGGAGGTGCGGGATGCGCGTCTTTCTGACGGGTGCTACTGGGTTTATCGGCTCCTTCCTCGTTCGGGAACTCATCGACGCGGGCCATCTTGTGGTCGGGCTCAGCCGCTCCGAGGCGGGCGCCGAGGCTCTCACCCGCGCAGGGGCGGAGGTCGTCTTGGGCGACGTGAACGACCTGGATCGCCTGCGCACCGCTGCAGGAGGCGCCGATGGCGTCATCCACGCGGCGTTCAACCATGACTTCGCCAACTTGAAGAAGAGCAGCGAGGACGACCGCAAGGTTATTCAAACTCTCGGCGAGGCCCTGGCTGGCTCGAACCGGCCGCTCATCATCACGTCCGGCACGAGCCTCGCGCGGCCGACGACCGGCGGGCCAGCGACGGAGACGGACGGTCATTTCACCTCGGCAGAGTTCCCCCGCGCAGCCACCGAGGAGGCGGCCGACGACCTCATTGCCAAGGGTGGGCGCGTGATCGTGATGCGGTTGCCGCAGGTGCACGATACGCACAAGCAGGGCCGGATCACATGGCATATCGAGATAGCGCGGCAACGGGGCCGGGTGGCGTATGTTGGCGAGGGCAAGAACCGCTTGCCTGCCGTGCACGTGTCGGACGCCGTCCTGCTTTACCGGTTGGCGCTCGAGAAGGGCGAGGCAGGTGCGCGCTACAATGCCGTAGCCGAGGAAGGTGTTGCGCTCCGCGACATCGCCGAGGTGATTGGCGCGGGGTTGAGGATGCCGGTCGAGTCGATCACACCGGAGGAGGCGCCAGACTACTTCGGCTCGATCGCAAGCCTCGCCGCGGGTGATCTTACGGCCTCTAGCGCGCTGACCCGCGAATGGCTGGGCTGGAACCCCACTGGGCCGGGCTTGCTGACCGACCTGCGCAATATGGATTACGGCGCGCCCTAGGTCAGGCGCCTAGGCCCGGTGCCGATTTCAGGCGCGGCTGTTTCCCGGCGCTCAGGTCCAGAGCGAGCCTCGTATGTAGTCGAGCGCGACGCCGCCCATCGTCGGATTGTCGATGCGATCGGGGCGAAAATATCGGCTCATTCGGGGGCTCGTGCGGAGCACGGGCGTCCTTGCGGAAAATTCGCGCAGCAGTTTCCGCAGTCCCTCCTTTGGCCCATGCACGTTTTCGCTAAAAATTGGACCAGGTTGGGATCGATATTTCCGTCTGGGCCGGGCGTTTCCTGCGCTCGTTTGATGCATTGAGCGTATTCGCTATCGCATGATGAGGGGCAGTTCGGATCTTGTGCGAATTGAGCGGGCGAGAATTGGCTATTTCCATCTCGGGATGAATGGCAGGCGGACGAGGACGTGACTGCCGGGGGCGTGCAGATGGCGATGGGTGCAGAGATCGTCGGAGCCGATGTGATCAAAGACAGGAGGATTAATAAGATGCAGCGTCTGAACTTCATCGGAGTACCCCGTTGGAAGTTTGCTTGCCTGTCAGATGACGTGCCCTCGTTGAAAGCTTCCTCTGCTAACTCGAAAATTTCTTCCGCTAACTCAGAGCGTTTCGACACCTCGCGCAGCGCATTATTGCGGGGTGGGCGGGGAAGGTGGCATCGGTTGCGGGCCGTTAGGGTTGGACGGAAGCGGTACCGACTGCGCCGGAGGGAGATTGTCCGGTTGCAGGGGATTGGAAGGAGCCGGCAGCATCGGCGGCGGAGGGAGGTTAGGCGGCGGGCCGCTGGGTCCAAGGGGAGGATTCTGGGCTTGAGCGAGAAGCGGCGTCAGCACCAGAAGCAAAACGATCCAAGATTTCTTCATCGGTATAACTTCCTGTAAGCTAGAGACCCATCACATCAGCGCTGGGCCTGGCAGGTGACGCTGCCGATGGCCGTGCAGAAATCGCCGTTGCAGACCTGGCCGCTGCCGATGACGTAAGTCTGCTGCGCATGCGCGCGCGGCGTGAAATTGGTCGCGACGGCATAGCCCGCGGCGCGGCAGTAGGCGTCGGCGGCGGGCTTGCCGCAATCGGTCGCCCAGGTGAGGCAAATGTCGACCGCGACGCCGCCCATCATCGGATTCTCGACGTAAGACGAGGTCGGAGCGGCGGCGGCGGGAGCCCTGGCGGTGGCGGGAGCGGCAGCGGCGGGAGCCACGGCTGCAGGAGCGACAGCGGCGGCAGCGGGAGCGGCGACGGGAGCCAGGGCGCCGGGCTGCGCGGAAATGCCCTGCGTCAACACCTGCTGCGCATGCGCATTCGGGATCGATGCGACGATGCGTTGCTCTTGCCCCGCGAAGGGGCTGAAATTCGCCGGCTGACTCTGAAAGCCCTCGGTCCAGGCGAGGACCGTCATCGCCGCATCGAGATCCGGCAGCGTGTCCTGGCTACTCGAGTAGCGCTGCGCATAGTCCTGCCCGATCTTCCTGAGCTGGTCCTGTGCGTAAGGAACCCATTGCTGCGCCGTGCCGCCGTTCGGCCAGGTCTGCGAGTTCGCGGTCCGTTGCCAGATGCCTTGGAGGAGCCGCTCGGCCGCGGCTCTGTGCGTCGTGACCAGCTGCTGGAACTCGCTGTCGGCGTAGTCGCGATAATAGAGGGCATTGCCCGCCTGGCGCAGGCGGTTGTCCGCGTCGGCGGCGGTCATGGTTCCCGCCAGCACCGCCATCCGGTTCGTCTGATCGTAATAGACGAGATAGGCATGAGCGCGGGCGAGGTCCTGGGCGAGCTGGGCCAGCACTTGCCGAATCTGCGCCTGGATTTGCGCGAGCCGCGCTTGCCGGTCGCTCGTTTGCGCGACGCCGGGAGGGGCGCACGGGGCGAGGCACGCGAGGATCAGGCCCGCAACGAGGATGCGCAAGAAAGGTCGCTTGAGCATGATCGCCTCTCAGCAGCCGTCCGATGTTTTGCCAAGGAGCGTGATGCAGCCGGGTCGCGGCCGCTCACCCGGCGGGGTTATCGGCTGCTGCGGCGGGGGCGGCGGCGGGTCCACCACCTGCTGCGGCGGGGGCGGCGGGTCCTGCTGCTGCGCTTGGTTATTCCCTTGCTGCTGCAGCGCGGCCGCTGCGGCCATGAGTTGATCGTACTTCTGCTGATCGTCCGCAGCCGCGGCCCACGCGCTCTGCGGCGCGATCACCAGGACCAATGCGAGGAGCGCAAAGCATGAGGCGAGGCGACGATGGACCATTGCGTTCACTGTGCGCTTCCTAAAGTCGAGACGGTGCCGGCGACATTGGTCTTGATGGTGCCGAGACTCGTCACGGCTTGCTGCACGGCGGCCTGCTCCTGCGGCAGTTGGGTTTGCCGGCGGTTGGCATGATCGATCAGGACCTGCGCCGCGCTCGCGTTGTCGGGTTGGTTGGCCTTCTTGAAGGCCGCGACCAGGCCAGGTCCATCCTTCAAGGCGTTGCCGTCGATCTGCGCGATCTTGTCGAGCGCGGCCTTGCGCTTCTGGAACGCTCCGTTGAGCCCGTCGAGTTTACCGCCGAGATCCCTAACCGCGGTCCCCGCCGCCGCCACCGCGGTGGTGACGCTCTGGATCCCGGGGCCGAGGCTGCAGGTGGTCTTGATGTCGAAGGGCTTCTCGTTGCCGCTGCTCTGGTCGTCGCCGAGCGCATTGCGCCAGCGTCTGATGTTGCCGTCGGCTCGCTTGAGCAGCGTGAGCGCCTCATCCGCGATGTTGCCGGCGCCCGGCTCCATGCGGCGGAGCGTTTGAGCCTTCGCATCGTAGAGCAGCATGTCGTCGTTGGGCGCGCCGGCGATATCGGAGCGCACGGTCTCGCGCAGCGACGAGACGTTCGATACGACTTGCACCTTGGCGGTGTCGAACGTGCTGAGCAAGTCTTTGATATGCGCGCTCGTGCCTTGCAGTTGGTTGGTGAGCGCGTCGTATTTTGCGATCTGATCCTTGATCGCATTGATCGTGTTCATCGCGTCGGCGCCCGGGCCGTTCGACGGGCCGAGGCCCTGGAAATCCGCCTTGATCTGCGTCACCAGCGCCGGGACCGGCGCGGCCGCCTGAGCTACCGCGCCCGTGAGCGTTCCCTGCAGGGCCTGCAGTTGGCGTACTGCCGACGTGACGCCGGGCGTCGACTCCGGCGGCTCGCCCGGGTCGGCCATGAGATCCGAGATTTGCTGGACCGTTCCGGCGGCGCTGCTCGCCGCGCCGTTGATCTTGCCGAGGTTGTCGCTGAGCCTGGCACAGATTTGCGTGAGCTCGTCGGCGGTACGCCGGAGCTGATCCGCGGTCGAGGCGTTGCCGCCCGGCTTCTGCGCCGTGAGCTTGTCGAGTGATGCTTCGAGCCCCTCGATCTCAGTCATCGTGGCGCGCACTGACTCCACGGCCTGCTTGATCTCGTCGATTTTAAGCCTCAGCCATGCGATGGCTCGATCCTCGGTCGACAGCACCGCCTGCGAGCGGGCCGCTTGCTCCTTGATGGTGCTGCCGTTGAGAATGACGCTCGCCGCCTTGGTCCCAAAGTTGTAGCCGGCATAGGCCCCCCCGGCGAGGCCGGCGACGCCGAGAATGGGTGCCGCTGCCGGGGCCGCCGCTGTCAGAAGGACCGCGCCGGCGCTGCCGGCGCCGCCGAAGAAGGCGCCTTTGCCCGCGGCCTTGGCGCAGTCCATCGCATTGCCGCCGTCGAGCGCGCAATCGGCCCCCGCCGTGGCTGCACCCACAATCGAGCCGGCGGCACCGGCTTTCAAGGATTTGGTGACGAGGCCCGGGTTCGGGGACGAGGACGTCGCGAACCCGTTCTGGCCTCCATTCGATTGTTCCGTCAATCCGGTGATCCTTCCGCCTGGTCGACCCACGGCGGGGCCGGGTTGGCCGAGCGGGCCGGAATCGGGCCCAAGCGGGAACGGGCCCGAGCCCGAGCGCGGATTGAGCGACGCCGAGGCCGGCAACGGCTCGGGCGGCGGCATCATCCCATAGGCGACCGTCGGCGCCTTGGCGCTGGGGTTGGCCCCGGGGACGACGGCGGGCGGCGGCATCATATTGGGGAAGGTCGGCGCGTTGGCCGGGTAGGAGGGCGCACCGGCGATGCCGCTAGAGCTGGCCGCGCTGCCGGCGCCGGGCGTCGGCAGCGACTGCGAGTTCGAACCGCTCGCGACCGGATTTTGTCCCGTGCCAGGGACGGAACTTCCGCTACCGCTCAACGACGGATGGGGATCGAACATACCGTTTATTGAAACGCCGCTCGACGAATTAGCCGCCGAGCCGCCAGTGCTCGAATTGTCGATGATGTGAATGCCGGACTGGCTGCCGCTGTTGCTGCCCGAACCGTCGATGATGTGAATGCCGGACTGACTGCCGCTGCCGCTGCTCGAACCGTCGATGAAGTCAATGCCGGAGTGGCTGCCGCTGTTGCTGCCTGTGCCGCCGGCACCAGGCGTCGGCAGAGGCGGCGAGCTCGCGCCGCTACCTCCGGCGCTGGGCCTCGGTATCGACTGGGAGTCCGAACCGTATGGTATAGCAACGACGGTATTCGGATCCGGATGAACCGGCGGCGGAATGATCGGCGCGCCGCCGCCGCCGCTGCCGCTGCCCGAACCGTCGATGATGTGAATGCCGGACTGGCTGCCGCTGTTGCTGCCCGAACCGTCGATGATGTGAATGCCGGACTGGCTGCCGCTGTTGCTGCTTGCGCTCGACGGATTGACGGCGGAGCTGCCGCTCGGCGGAATCAACGGCGAGCCGCCGCTGCTCGGCGCCGGATTATTCCCGGGCAGACGCCCGAGCGTAATTGCGCCCGGATCAACCGCCGAGCCGCCGCTGCTCGAATTGTCGACGATGGTAGTGCCGGACTGGCTGCCGCTGTTGCTGCTGCCGCTCGGCGGATTGACAGCCAATCCGCCGCTGTACGCATTGACTGGCGGCTCGCCGTTCGGCAGCGGATGCTTTGCGAGCCAGCCCATGCCGAAACGGTTGTCCCCGCCGATTGGTTTCGACAGATCGACCGACGGGCTGCCGCTCACCGGATCGACCGGCGCGACGCTACTGCCCGAATTGGGCTTCAGCGAATCGCTGGCCAATCCGATACCGGACTGGCTGCCGCTGTTGCCGCTTGCGCCCGCCGAGGCTGCCGGGTTGCTGCCCGCATTGGCGACGACCGAGTTGTTGGCGCCGGCGCTGCTCGATGCGCCGGGTGCCGGGCCGGGCTCGATCACGCGCGACACCGAGCCGCTCGATCCGCCGGGATTGGCGGAGGGCTCGCCGCCGGGCGGCGGCACAAAAGGAATCGCAGCCCTCGAGGTCCATCCCGGCAACGCCTGCGGCCGGTTGAGCGCTCGGACGAGATATTGCGTGGTCGGCGTGCCGTCGGCCTCATAGAGCTGCGTGCCGCTTAGGAGCGCGCGGTCGACCATCCAATGCGCGTCGGCATCGAGCTGCGCCCCGCTCGGCGGTTTGCCGCCATATCCTGGAACATATTCCGGATGGTTGAGGATGTTTCTGCGCGCCTGATTGACGAGATCGAGCAATTGGCCGCGCGAGAATCCTTTTTTCTGCCAGTAGTTGAAGTCGAGCCGCATTTCGGGTGGCACATCGTTGTGGAAATTCCGGATCTCCATCGGCGTGCCGTCGTGACTGATGAAACTGGGAGCCGGCGAGGTATAAGTCGAGCGCGGCAGTAGGCGCGGATCGAGGCCGGTCGGATCCTTGAAGCGGGTCGGCGCATTGAGGGCATAGGCGTAGCGGTTGAGCGTCGCGGGATCGCGCAGCTCGCCGAGCATCGGATCGGCGCTGATGAAGCGGCCGAGCGAGGCGTCGTAATAGCGCGCGCGGAAGTAATAGAGCCCGAGCGCCGCATCGTATTCGCGGCCCGCGAAGATGAAGGGATTGGCGAGCGGCGGCAGCGCCGCGGTCGGCCGACCGAAGGCGTCGGTCTCATAGCGTGCCGCGACTTTGCCTTGCGCATCCGTCAGCAGCGCGACGGTGCCCTGGGCGTCGGCATGATAGAAATACGTCTGCCCGCCGCGGATCATCGCCAGCGGCCGGTCGGTGCCGGGACCGTAGACGTAGAGTGCGACACTGGCGCCGCTCGGGCCGATCTCCTCGATGAGATTCTCGTCGTCGCTCAGATAGTGCGTCGTGCCCTGCGCATCGCTACGCGCGACGCGCGTGCCGTTGCCGTCATAGGCGAAGCTCACGGCAGCGCCGCCCGGCAGGCTCGCGCGCAGCAGATGGCCTTCCGCGTCGTACTGGTAGCTGGTCTTGCCGGCGGCGGAGCTGCGCTCCGTGATCTCGCCGAGCGGGCCGTAGGCGAAGCTCTCGCCGCCCGCGCTCGCGAGGCGCCCTTTGTCGTAGGTGTAGGCGACCGACTGATTGCCGCTCGTCGCCTTGGCGCGATCGCCGCCCCGCAGATAGGCGTAGGTCGCCGTGGTCGTGGCGCCGACCTTCTCCTCGATGAGGCGGCCGTCGGCATCGTAGCCGTAGATCAGCGGCGCGGCATTCGCCCGCGCGATGGTTCCGACATTGCCCGCAGCGTCGTGATTGTACGTCCACGCCGCCAGGACCTCGTTGCCATGGGTCCAGGCCAGGCCATCGACGGCGCCCGTGGGCCCGTAGCGATAGACGCCGGTCGTGCCGTTCGGGTAGCGGAGCCCTGCAAGGCGTCCCGCCGCGTCGTAAGAGAGGCCGATCTCGCCGCCCGCCGGCAGCACGATCGCCGCGAGACGGTGCAGATTGTCGTATCGATACTGCACGACCTGCCCCGCCGAGCCCGTCAGTTTTACGACCGTCCCGGTCGCGTCATAGGCGAAGGCGAGTGACTTGCTGATCGACGGCCACTCGATTGCCGTGACGCGGCCCGCGGCGTCGAGCGTGCGATGCACCGGCGTGCGCTTGTCGTCGGCGTCGGTCAGCGTGCCGCCGGCACCGTAGCGATAGGCAACACTGGCGCCGTCCGGCAGCTTCTTGCCGCTCAGGCGCCCATTCGAATCGTATGAGTAGCTGACGGTGCGGCCGCTGCCGTCGGCGGTGGCGATCCGGCCGCCGGCCTTGTCGTAGGTGAAGCGCGTGACGGTTCCGTCGGGCCGCGCGATCGCCGTGATGCGCCCGGCCGCGTCGCGCTCGAACTTGGTGACGCCGCCGGCCGGATCCCGCACGGCCATCAGCCGGTCCGCCGCATCGTAGGTGTAGCGCGCGTCGTCGCCGGCGGCGGTCTTGACCTCGACCGGCGAATCGCCCTCGCCGTAGGCGATGTGGCGCACGCCGCCCAGGGGATCGGTGATCGTCGTGACGCGGCCTTGCGCGTCGTTGTCGAAGAGGGTGACGGCATCCGAGGCGTCCGCCATCCCGATCATGAACGGACCGGCCCAGCCATAGCGCGTGCGCCCGCCCAGGCCGTCATCGATCGCGACCAGGCGATTGTCCCGGTCGTAGTGATAAACCAGCGTCTGGCCGTCCGGCCGATGCTCCGCCGCGAGCAGGCCCCCGGGGCCGTAGTCGTAGCGCGAGACGCGCCCCGTAGCATCCTGGCTCTCGATCACCTGGCCGAGCGGATTGAGGCGCCGCCGGTTCTGGGTCCCATCGATATTGCGCTGCGTGATCAGCGCTCGAGCCGAGTCGAAGGCAAGCTCGGCGCGGCGGCCGGACGCATCCGTGACCCCGATGCGCTGGCCGCGCGCGTCGTACTGATAGGTCTCGCGCGTGCCGTCGGGTGCAATGCGCGCCACGAGCAGGCCGGCCTGGTTGTATTCGTTGCCCCACACGGCGCCGGTCGGGGTCGTCTCGCTGACGATGCGGCCGAGCGCGTCGTAGGCATAGGTCGTCACACCGCCGGTCGGATCGGTGACGCTGTGCACGCGGCCATGCGGGTCGCGCGTGTAGCGCGTACGCTGTCCGGTGGCATCGACGGTCGCGGCAAGCCAATCGCTGCCGTCGTATTCATAGCGCTCGATCGGCGAGCCCTGGCTCTTACGGCTGGCGATCTGCCCGCTGTCGGTATAGGTCATCGTCGCGACGGCTTCCCCGTTCACCGTGACTTGCGTGAGGTGGCCGTGGCGATCGTATTGCAGCGCCTCTTTCACGCCGTCCGAGCGGTCGATCGTGCTGATGAGCGCCGTCGTGCCGACATAGGCGACGTCGGTGGTCACGCCGCCGTCTTCCGCGACTTTGCTGAGCCGGCCTTGGGCGTCGTAGCTCATGTGCGAGGTCTTGCCGTCGGCGCTGGTCGTCGAGGCGACGCGACCTTGCGCGTCATAGCGCGTCACCGTCTTGGCGCCGAGCGGATCGATCTGCTCCAGCGCGCCGTCGGCGCCCATAGTCCAGGTCGTCACCGCGCCGCCCGGGGCGATCAGCCGCACGCGCCGCGCTTGATCGTCATATTCCCAGCGCTCCACGGTGCCATCGGCCCATTGCCGCGCCGTGACGCGGCCGGATTTGTCGTAGCTGATGGTCTCGGCGCCGCCCGCGGAATCTTCGATGCGCGCGACCTGGCCGCCGTCATAGGCGTAGCGCAGCTGCGTGCCGTCGGCCTCGGTGACCGCGACGAGCGCATTGCCCTGATAGGTGTAGGTGGCGGTATCGCCGTTCGAGCTCGCGATGCGCGTGACGTGGCCGGCATTGTCGAGGGTGAAGACCAGCGAGCCCCCGAGCGGGCCGTCGATGCCGGTGAGCCTGCCGGCGGCATCGTATTTCAGGACGGCGGCGTACCCGTTGTCGTAGCCGCGCTGAATCCATCGGCCCTGTGCATCGAAAAAATCAGTGACGAGATCGGTCCGGTGGATCGCATAGCCGCCGTTGAAGCCGGTGATGGTCGCGCCGCCCTCGGCCTTGTACTGGTTGCCATCGGCGGCGAAATTGACGGTGGCGCTGCCTTGGTACAGCACCATTGCGTTGCCGGATTTGACGAGATGCGCGTCCCAGTTATGGCTCCAGGCCGCGCCGAATGCGCCGTCGCCGCTGCCAAGACTGCGCGTCACCGCCAGGTTCACCGCGCCGCCCGATACCGCGATATCCACGGCCGTGACGGCGAGCTTTCCGCTCATCGGATCGACCGTGTCGTCGGCGCGCGCCGGTGCCGCCAGCGCGAGGAGGCCAAGACCGATAGCCGAAATCCGCGCCGCGGAATGAGGCCACCCAGGCTCGAAACACCGCATCGCTGCGACCCCATGTTCCGCGGGAGCTCGGTGATGCGAGGCGGCACGCCACTGCCCGCTTGGCGCGCAGCTCCGTGTTCAACGAAATCGCAGAAGCGCCGTCGCCCAACTACGGCAGACGACGGCTCACTATTTGGTCAACGTGGTGACGGTCCAACTTGCCCGTGACTGCCGGTGGACTCATGAGCGACGCACCGCGGTCGGCACGGATCGCCCGCATCCGAGCCGCTGGCTTTGCCTGATGTATCGCTGAGCGAGGATCGCCCCGATCGTGGCGGCAGCCACCCATCCGCGCGTCAAACTTCGTAATCGCATCATTGCCCCCCAGCAATCGACACGCCTTACAAAGGTGATCGTACACGGGGGGGTGTGGACGGTCCACGGCCTTCGCCCCATCGCGACCGGCGCACACGACATCGTCAACAGGGCACGTCTCTGGCGGTCGATCACAAGCCTTTGTTGTTCAGCGCTCGCCCCTGCACTGAAAGCGGATCTGAATGACCTCCGATCCGGAGATCGAGAGAGCACTGTGCGCCATCTAGGGATCGAGGTCGATGACGCCCTCGCGATAGCGGAACAGGTTGATGTCTGATCTACAAAGGCAGAGCGGATCTGCTCTGCCTCATCTTTCGGTCTCAGACGTGCCAAATCCGGAAATGGCCGTCTCGCCTCTATCTATCAGCTCGTCGGCGTGCACGAGTAGACTGTGGGCCATGTTTGGATATGATCCTCGCGGGGCCTACGCACGGTGCATTCCAATTGCAGAGAGCGGGGAAGTATCCATGTTTCGTAAGCTCGTGATTGGCGCGCTAGGCGCCATGGCCGTCTTGTTCTCGACCACGGCATTCGCGCAAGGCACTGCGGCGGACGCTAAGGCCATGCTTGAAAGGACGGTTGCCGCCATCAAAGCCGATAAGGCCAAGACGCTCGACCAGATCAACAAGGGCGAAAACGGCTTCCTTGCAGGTGACCTCTATCCGTTCTGCTTCAATCTCAGCGACGGACTCCTCGTCGCGGTCGGCAATCCCAACGTCAAGGGGTTGCTCGGCAAGGATGCGAGGACATTCAAGGACCCTACGGGCGACGTGTATGGCCCAAGGCTCTATGACGCGGCTAAAGAGGGTCAGATCAATGAAGTCAGCTACAATTCTCCAAAGGCTGGCTCTGACAAGGCGTGGGTGCCGAAGGTGAGCTTAGTTGCCGCGGTCGCCGGCCTGGGATGCGGCGTCGGTTACTACAAGTAGGCTGTCCGGTATTCATTCGTTACGTCGCACGACGCTCATCCAATCGCCCGTGCAGGTAACTTGCGCGCAGTGCAGTTGCTGCTCGGCCATATAAAGATCGAGAGAGCACCGTGCGCAATGCCGGACATCAGTTCGGCTTGGAAGATGAGGCTTCCAGGACGTTGTACGCCGACATGGGGCGGCGAATGCCCTTGAGCGTGAACTCGCCCACCGACTCGACCGTCACAGCATTTTCGACCTTCGTAAGCACCCGGGGACTGATCAAGATTTGCCCGGACCTTGCTTCATCGCAAAGTCGAGAAGCAACATTGGATACCGTGCCGATGGCGGCATAGTCGAAGCGTCCCTCGAAACCGATGGTGCCGAGCGTGGCAAACCCGTGGGCGATGCCGATGCCGAAACCAATGTCATGCCCCCACCGATGCCAAGTCTCGATTAATGCTCCAATTGCCCCACGCATTTCGAGTGCCATTAGCACGGCTTGGAGTGCCGGGTTTTCTACCGGGACAGGATCGTTGAAGACCACCATCACGCCGTCGCCAGCGTAGCGCTCCAGCGTGCCGCTGTATTTGATGATTATCTCGCCGATTGCCGCATGATAGTCGCGCAGGAGAGCCATCACATCTTCTGGATCGGAACTCTCCGAGAAACCGGTAAAGCCGCGCAGATCGCAGAACAGCGCCGTAATCTCCCGGCGATGACTCTCCAGCTGCTTTTCCGTTCCAGATGCGACGATCAAATCGGCGACCTGTGGCGGCAGAAAACGACGCAGCCTGCCCATCCGCTCGATTTCGCCGACCTGATCGGCAACGCGTTGTTCAAGATGCTGATTGAGTTGAGCGATCTCTTGCGACCGCACCTGTAGCTGCTCGGTTCTCTCGCGCAGCTCGTTTAGCAGTCGAATGTTCTCGATTGCGATGACGGCCTGGTCGGCGAAGTTCACGACGACTGCGACCTGCTTATCGGTGAAGGCACGAACCTCTTGACGATAGATGGCGATCACGCCAACCACCGCGTTTTCCTTCAGCATCGGCACTGCTAGAAAGGTACGAGCGCTCGCATGCTCGACCAACATGACGATCCCATAATCGCGCTCTTTATAGGCCCGAGATTCCATGAGATCCGCGATGTGGACGACCGCCTTCGTCGTGACCATTTGCCTGAACGGATGCGACGGTGTCGGACGCATCAATGGCTCGCGTCGGGCCATTGACTCCGCAAAGGCCCGTGGTGCGTTGTGGACCGCGCCGATGCGAAATCCTCCACCATCGTAAAGCTGCAGAACTCCGAACTTCGCATCGCAGATGCGAATTGCGTTCTCCAGCATGGCGTGGAATACCGGCTTCAGATCGCCTGGTGAACCTGAGATAACGTGCAGTACCTCGGAGGTCGCGGTCTGCTGGTCGAGCGCCTCTGCAAGGTGTTTTCGTGCCTCCACAAGCTCGTCGGTCCGTTGGTCGAGTTGCTTCTGGAGGCCGGTGACCGTGGGGCCGCGACGACGCGCATCCGTCGGTGCAGCGCGACCCTTTGGCCTTGTCGTGTTAGGGCGGTTTTTCCTCATTACTCTACTGCCCATCGCTCTGCCGGCTTGGAAGCGGCCATGCCAGATGAGGTATACCCGCTTGGCGTCCGAAGGCGCCTTCAGGACCGGGCCCCAAGACAGCAGAAAAGTATCACACCCGTGCCGACGTTGAGAGGGGGCGGCGGTGGGGCTGCTCTCCGCTCGAAAGCGGACTTCATCGTGTGGCAGTGCCCCCGCGCGCGGGCGCGTCCGAGCTCGTGAAGCGCGGTCGCCCGCCGGCCAATTTCCCGGACTGAGGCGCCTTCTCGGCGAGCGCCCTGACATCGTCGAATGAGGGGATCGGCGGCCGGAGCGCGGCTGGACGAGGCTGCACTGCCCTGGTAGCCTTTCCAAAGTCGGTCGGAGGACGTGATCACGATGCCGACTTCAGAGCAGCATGGCTGGGCGCAACGTGTGCTCGGCGTCAAGTGCAGCCTCGGCGGCGATGCGGCGTCGCCCGACGCGGATTCCGATGCCGCGGCGCCGGCGGGGGATTCCGACATCGTCGACACGGAGGTTGCCGCCGCCAAAAGCGCGGCCTCGACCTATGTCGACTTCTCCGTCGGCGAGGTGGAGGGGGCGTCAAAGGTCATCATGCCCATGGCCGAGCAGGCGGCCACCGTCTCCCAATATATGACGAATCCGGGGCTGGCCGCCTACGATGCGAGCCAGGCGGCGGTCAGGCTTGGCACCGACGAGCAGTACCGCGACGCGGCCATCGCCAAGGCCGAGGCAGTCGGCAACACGGTGCTCGGCGTCGCGGAAGTCGCGGCCAAGGGCACGCAGATTGCCAATGATCTCCTGACCAATCCGGTGCAAGGCGCGCAGGAGGCGGCCTCGGTCGCCGAGGCCGGCGCCCAGAAGGCCGGCCAGATCTGGGACAAGGTGTCGACCGGCTATCAGGACGCCGCCGCCAAGGGCGAAGGCGCCCGCTACGTCGGCAACATCGTCGGCGAGGTCGGCGCGATGGTGGGCCTCGCCGTGGCGGCGCCGGAAGCCGCCGGCGACGAGGTGTTGGCGGGGGGCGTTGGCGCGGCGGCGGAGACCGAGGGTGGTCTGGCCCTGGGTGGGGAAGCACTTGCCGAGGGAGGTACTGAGGAAAGCGCACTCGCCGATGCGACATCGAGCGCCGATGAACCGACGGTGGTCGATGGCGCGCCCGAGGATGGAACCGAATCCGGCGAGGCGGCCGAGGGCGATACGGAGGTCGATACCCAGGAGGATGCGCCAGCGGATGGGACCCAATCCGGCGAGCCAATCGACGATGGCGACACGGAGGTTCAGACCCAGGAAGGCGCACCGGTGGATCCAACCGAGGCCGACACGACGGTCGCCGATGGCGATACGGAAGTCGACACCCAGGCGGATCCAACCGAGGCCGACAAGACGGTCGCCGATGGCGATACGGAAGTCGACACCCAGGCGGATCCAACCGAGGCCGACAAGACGGTCGCCGATGGCGATACGGAAGTCGACACCCAGGCGGATCCAACCGAGGCCGACAAGACGGTCGCCGATGGCGATACGGAGGTCGACACCCAGGCCGATCCGACCGAGGCTGACAAGACGATCGCCGATGGCGATACGGAGGTCGACACCCAGGCCGATCCAACCGAGGCCGACAAGACGATCGCCAATGGCGATACCCAGGAAGGCGCACCGATAGATGACGAGCCGACCCAGCTGGGTGAGCGGCCGGATGCGGCGGTGGTTGAAGACGCATCCGAGAGGGTCCACGCCATGGCGGACGAGGACCTGGCGGAGTTGTCGACGGCCGATAAGAATCAGCTGGTAAAGGACCTGACCGCCGGTGGGAAAAAACCCACCGGGGAAGCGCAGGAGGCATTGCGCAAGGTCTACGGCTCCATGAAGTCGGATCCGGCGTTCCTCGCGAAGGACGGCCAGCGTATGCGGGCGATCGCCAAAGCGCTGAAGGGCGACAAGGTGCTGCAAGCCGCCAGGGCCAACTGGGCCAAGCTCGGAGCGAATGAGCGGGTGGATGCGCTGAAGCGAGTCCTGGAAGCCCAGAGCAAGGCGTACGGAATTCCGCCGCCGGAGGTCGAAATGTTCGACCAAGCACCGGCAAAAGGTCTCATCAAGAATGGCTCGTTCGCGGACGGGAAGATCCGCTTGAATACCAACAAGGCCAGCAAGTTCAGCGATTTTGATTCCGCGGTGAACCTGGTGACCCACGAGAACGCGCATAATTTCCAGAAGTCCCTCGTCGACCGGCTGGGGAAAACGCTGCTGCCAGGCGATCCGGACTATGAGCAGGCGACGATGTTTTCAGCGAATAGCAACGATGGAGCCTACGTCCGGGCGCGAAACAAGGCGGATTTAGCGGATTACAAAGCGCAACCCATGGAGCGCCATGCCTTCCGGACTGGCAACGCGCTCGCCAACGAAATCCTGGGCCTGCTGTAGGCGCTCAAATGGCAACCTCTCGCAAGCAAGCAAAGCAGCCGGACGTGAGTGCCAAGGACAAGAACCGCTACCGCGTCTTCCAGTTGGCGGATGAATCCGACGAAGCCACCGAGATCGGCGTCGTCACTTTGTCGGACGACCACAAGCTTCGGCTGGTCTCCGCCGTCGCCGCTCGACGGGAATTCCTGGAGAAGCTGGTGGCGCACATCAATGCTGCCAGCGTCGTCCACGTGAACGCGCCGCCGCCGCCGGAGGCGGAGCGCACGGACCTCTACTCACGACCGGTCAGCCGGTCCGCGGCGGGCTTCCGCCAGGCCTTGATCGAGAGCTTGAACGAGAGCTACGGCATCGAGCTCAAGCCGGCCTGACGGCGCGCCTGTCATCTGCCGGCTAATTTCTCCGCGACCGTTCGTGGCGCTGCTTTCGCGAAGGCGTTCGCCGCCGCTTGAGTAATCGCGATCCATCGTGCCGGCCCAAATCTCGCCTCCCGTTTCGTCTGTGACGGCGATCACATGGGATGGCTGGTGGCGGCGGTACAAAAATCACAACCCACGATGCGCCGTCATACGACAATGACGGCAAAGACCGCGAGCTAGACGCAGCTCCCAAAGGGAGTAGCGAGCCGCCGTGGCTAGGCCCTTTTGACGAGGGACAGCTCTAATGGACAAATTCGACTATCTGGAACAGGTGTTAAAGGTCCCGCATGACGTAGTGGTGCAGTTGAGAGCCATCGCCGCGGGCGGCGGGCAATCCCAATCCGCTCCGGCATCGCCGCCCGGCAAGGCGGCGAATTCAGCGACGATGTCGGCGCAAGCCCAGGCGTCGCCGAAAACCGCGGCAGCACCAACCCGCGCCCGTGGCGCGCAAGGTCCGCACGAGAAAACCACCGGCCAGGGCGACTTCATAGCCAAGGGTGTTATCGTCTTCGACTATGCGCCCGGCGTCGCAACGCTGACCGCGAACCAGGAGCGGGTGCTGATGAGCCAGCAGGTCAAGTTCTCGACCCACGGCGTGCGGCTCAGCATCATCGGGCATACCTCATCCGAGGAGGACGCCGGCGTCTCGCAGAAGCGGGCGGATGCGGTGGCCGCCTTCCTGCGCGCCGATCCGAAGCACGCGGTACCCGACGAAAATATTCTAGAAACGAAGGGCGTCGGCGCATCGCGGCCGGTTGCACCCGAGGGCGACAAGGGTCACGCGAACGAGGCAAACCGGAAGCGGAATCGCAGCGTCGAAGTCGTCATGACGACGTCGGGCGAGTTTCTCGGCGGCGGCTCCGTTGGCGTGGATGCCAGCAAAGTCGGCAAGGACGCGCCGGAGGCGAACGAGAAGACCAGCGATCACGTCGCTTACGCCGACATCGCGGCCGAGGTTATCGCCGGCGTGTTCGAGGAGACGGCGCTGAGCTTTGCCGCCGAGTTCGTCGGCCCGGTGGCGATGATGGCGCATGTGGCGCTCGCGCAAGAGGAAGCGCGCGCATCGCAGCAGCGCATCGCTTATGCCGAAGGCGTGCGCCTCTGTGCGGATGTCGCCCGCGATTTCATCGCCAAGCGCCATGCGAGCGTCAGCTACAACGACGTGGAATCGGCAGCAATGCCCAGGATCAACGACATGGATTACTACCCGGCCGATGCCAGCGAAGCCAAGATGGCCGTGTCCATGGGCATCAAAAGCGCCGTGGACGCCTTCAATCCCGCCATGCGGCGGACCGAGGAGTTCGTTCGCAAGCGCCTCGAAGCGAAGGGGCTGAAGGGCCAGGATCTGCAGAAGGTATACGACAAGGTCATCGGCGACATGCGCAGCAGCGTCGCCTACGCCCTTGCCGACGCGCTCAAGGCCCAGTCGCGGGTGATCCGTCGGGGTTAGGTCGATGGACCGACAATGGACCTGTGACGCGCGTCACTGGTTTGTTTGCGGGGCGGCCATATGTTTTCGCCCGTGCGCGCCCCGTCAAGGCACGCGGGCGCCCGAACAGAGGGGACATCGATGCCTACCACCGCCATGAACGATTGGCTGGCACGCGCCGGCGTCAAAAACGAAGTGCTCGGCAAGGTGAAACTCGGCAACGGCGCTGCCGGTGCCGCGGCGTCGGCAGTCGCGTCAGCGGCGCCATCCGCCACACCGGGCGGGTTGCCGTCGCCCATGCTGCCGGATTGCAAGATCGTCCATGGCAAGGTACCGGGGCCGAAGAATCATCTGCTCTGCGAGAAGCATGGCCACGTCGTCGATATCGACCAGAAGATGATCATCGCCCAGAGCGTGGCGGACTACTGCAAGAGCCACCCGGCGGCGAAGGCCACGCCGGCTCACGCGAGCAATGGCGCGAGCGCCGCCGCCGCCGCACCTTCGGGCGCCGCGAAAGCCGCGAGTGTTGCTGGTGCTGCCGCGCCTTCGGGCGCCGCGAAAGCTGCGAGCGTTGCTGGCGCCGCTTCTCCCGCGGCACAGGCGCAACCGGCTAGCGCGCAAGCTGCGACTGGTGGCGCCGCCGCGGCCAACGGTGCAGCCCCGGCCAACGGCGCGGGCGCGGCCGGTAACGCGGGGGCGGCTGGCGTGGCCGATCCCGCGGCGGAGGCGAAGAAGATCATCGCGCTGCTGAAGATCGAGCAGGAGGGCTTCGAGTCCTACGTCGAGACCTACACGGACTTCATGAAGGACAACAAATCCTCGCTGCTCCGCCGCGGCGTCGCCGCGGTGTCCCAGGCGCTCAACGATTCCGATGACCCCGGCGATGAGCTCGACAAGATGCGGGGGCAGCTCATGCGCGAGCAGATGGTCGGCATCGGCACCGCCGGCACCTATAATTTCGTGGAGGCGCGCAAGCACCTCGAGACGATGCGAACCATCGCGGAAAACGCGCGCAAGCTGATACTCCACTTCACGACCGACGATAGCGGCGCGTCCCGGGCCGTCACCGGCCTGAAGGTGGTCTCAAAGGCCGGCGATATCGCGACGGAAGGCCTGAGCGTGGTGGCGCCGCCGATCGGAAAAGGGCTTGCGGTCGCCAAGAAGGCGGGCGTTGCCGGAATGCAGGTCTATCTCGGCCAGCCCGTGAATTGGGCCGAGTTCACCATCGAGGTGGGCTGCGACCTCTTCTTCGACAAGATCAAGGGCGGCGAGCTCGCCAAGCGCGTCGGCGGCCCGCTCACCTCCAGGCTCGTGGCGAAATTCGGCACCAAGGTCTCCAAGGAGCTCATCGAGAAATCGGTGGAGAATGTGGTCAAGTACGAAATCCAGACCGTGGCGAAAACCACCGCCGGGACCGTCTATGAGGTGGCCAAGGGCAAGGAGATCACCTACGAGGAGTTTCTGTCGCGGATGGTCGACAAGATGACCGACCCCTCGGAAGTGCTGTTCGCCGCCGTCAATGCCAAGGTCGAAGGGGAGCTTCGGAAATAGCCGCGGCCTTTCTCGCTTCCCCAACTCTACCCGGGCTGCCCCTCCGAATGCGCATCTTGTGCCGATGGGATTGTGCCGGATAGGCTAACCGGAGGATTGAATTCTGCGCTGGCCCCCATGGGGGGTCGGAGGGGATCGGGAGCGCCATGCTTACTCGGAAACAGGCGGAGTGGGTCGACCGCGTTCTCGGTGTGGATGCCGATGTCCCGACAGTGGACGACGACGCTGCCAATGATCAGGCGACGAACGGGGCGGACGCCTCGGCGGGCGACAATGACGGATCCGCCGACGGCGGAGATGGATCCGCCGACAGTGGTCCGGACGGCCTGCAGGCGAAGTCTGGTCTCGCGGACGGCGCCGACAAGGTCGCCATTGCTCCCGTCATTCCGGTCGTCGTCTTCGTCGCCAAGACACTGACCGGCGAGCTCACCTGCAACGTCACCATCGTCAACAACACGAACTTCACCCTCACCCTCGACACGTCGAGCCTCAATTTTCCCCATGGCGAGCTGAAAACGGGACAGCCGAAGGGCATCTTGAAGCCGAACGGCGACTCCACGAATTTCACCGCCCACAGCATCGGCGTCGACCTCAAGATCCTGAACGTGTCGGCGACGCCGGTCGAGGGCACGATCCGCTATTTCGTGGGTGACAGCGGCACGGTGTGGTCGTGCCATTTCAACAACCCGAGAACGCTGACCGATCCGCTCGGCACCAACAGTGCCGATTCCAACGTCACGGGCCCGAACGCGGCCGGCCTGCAGCAGCCCTTCGCCAAGAAACCGAATTCCGGGTCCGACGCCGTCTACCTCTTCACCCTCGACGGCAAGGGCGGGCCGCAGCCGCCAGGCCCCGATCCCAGCGGCGGCGGTGGCGTCTTGGCCACCTGCCGGGTCAAGGTGGTCAACGACAGCAAGCAGACGATCTTCCTGCGCAAGCAGGACAAGGCCCAGGGCGACTATGTGACGGACCCGGCCAAGACCCTGGCGCCCGGCGCCTCGACCGATTTCGTCTATACCCAGACACCGAACAGCACGAACCCCGGCTGTCGCGGCACGCTCTCCTGGGATATCGGCGATCCGAAGGTCGGCTCCTGGGGCCTGATGTGGGACAACCAGAAGGGCGCCAAGAATCTGAGCGCGAGCTTCCTGACGCCGGACGACGGCACCTTCCACTCGCTCGATCAGATCGACGATGGCGACGAGAATGTACCGGCCACCTTCACGCTTTCCGGCGGCGGGCAGGGGCCGCAGCCCGGCGCCAAGCCCACGAGCTGCGCCATCCAGGTGAAGAACGCCACCTCTGGCCCTCTGAAGCTGAGTAGCTCACAGGCCATCAGCGGTACGTTCCAGAGCAAGCCGCCCGCGACTATCGCCGCGGGTGACACGGCACTGATCACCTTCGCGGGCGCGACCGATGACCCGAGCAAGGGCGCCAAGGGCTCCATGTCGTGGGACGCCGGCGATCCCAAGGCTGCCACCTGGACCACGAGCTGGGACAATCCGCCAGGCGCCAAGAATACCGTGGACGGCGAGGTCGATCCCGCGGATGGAAACTTCGAATCCAGTGCGGAAACGGCCGACGGCGATGACAATGTCGCCATGTCCTTCGTGCTGGGCGGGGGCGCCGAACCTCCCGCTGACGATGACTTTTCGCCGCCACCGAAATCGAAGCAGCCCACTTTGCGCAAGGGCGACGAGAGCCCGGATGGCTGGGTCGAATACGCCCAGCGTTTGCTGAAGAAGAACAAGCTTCGGGATGACATCACCGGCGTCTTCGACAAGGCGATGCAAGACCAGGTCAAGGCGTTCCAGAAGAAGGCCGGCTGCCAGGTCGACGGCGTGATCGGCAACGAAACGTGGTCGATGCTGCGCGAAGGGCCGAAGGAGGCCGTCGGCACCGACAAGCGCGCGCCGCACTCGTTCGAGGAAAAGGACGCGCAGGCGCGGTTCGTCACCGAGCAGACCGACTCGACCGGCTACGTCCCGAACGAGGACCGGTACTTCATGCGCATCGTCTCGACGGGCGAGCAGCCGATCGACAAGTTCTTCTGCACCCTGAAGGTCACCCAGCCCGACGGGACCTCGCATGCCCACAAGATCGCGATCGGCGAGGCGAAATTCCCGACGCCGGACGGCCAGGGCAATTTCCATATCGTCGAGTTCAAGCCGTTCAAGCAGATCTTCAAGCTGAAGGATGGCGTCGACCCCCTGAAATGCACGGCCGATGCCTATCTGGACGAGGCGATCGGCGGCGACCGCTTCACTGGACCGGTGGAGTAGCCTGCATCATGATATGAGGCGGCGCTCTACCCGGCCGGAGCGACGAGCATGAGCGACACGACAGCGCGCCATTCGCCCATCACGCCTGGCGCCTCGCCGCCCGCGGCCCGGTGGATATCGGCCTCGGCAACCCATGTCGGCACCGTGCGAAGCGTGAATGAAGACGCGCTTTTCGAGGGCAAGGAGCTCGGCCTCTGGGCCGTGGCCGATGGCGTCGGCGGCGGCAGCGCCGGCGACCGGGCCAGCGGAATGGTCGTCGAGGCGCTCGGCAAGATCCGCAAGCCGGCGACGGCCTCGGCCTTCCTGTCCGATGTCTGCGGGGAAGTTAAGGCCGTCCACGAAGTGCTGCGCCGCGAGGGACCGGAGGCGACGCGCGGCGTGATCGCCAGCACGATCGTCGCCCTCCTGTTCTTCGAGCGGCATTACGCCTGCGCTTGGGCGGGCGATAGCCGGCTTTATCTGCTGCGCGACGGCAACCTGCAGCAGATCAGCCGCGACCACAGCCGTGTGCAGGATCTCGTGGATCAGGGCATCCTGACCGCCGAGGAAGCACGCACGGATTCTCGCGGCAATGTCATCACCAGAGCGGTCGGCGGCAATGAGCAGTTCGAGATCGAGGTCGTGCATGGGCCGTATCTGCCGGACGACGTCTTCTTGCTCTGCACCGACGGGCTGACCAAATCGGTCGAGGACGACGAGATCGCCCTGCTCCTTCGGCTGCCGGTTCCGGAGGCGGTCGACGCGCTCGTCAACGCGTCGCTCCTGCACGGCACGCGCGACAACGTCACCGTGGTGGTGGTGCAGGCCTTGGCTTGAGCAGAGCGGCGCCTACAGCGTGACGGTGATCCAGCCACGCTGCTCCCAGCCGCCGTCATAGAGCGAGGTGTAGGCGGCGGGCTGCGGCATCCCCGGGCAGAGCAGGATGCAGGGCTTCACATGCTCGGAGCCGGAGGTCCACCAGACGGTGCGTGCCTCGGGCAGGGGACCATAGAGGCGAGAGAGCTCCATGATGGCCGCCACCGGATCGGCGGCCATGTAGTGGCCGGGCGGCAGGAGCGGGCTCGCCTCCGCCGCGGCGGCAAACGGCGGCGCCGGCACGAAGTCCAGCGGCCGCTCGAAATCCTCGAGCTGGAATGCGTCGGTCAAGGCGGCGAGTGCCCGATCCTCGATCTCCTGGTACCAGGGCGAGAGACGCGTGACGATGCTCATCAGCTCGATGCCTGGCGGCAGCTCGCGGCCCAGCATCAGCGGAAAGTATCGGCCGACGCGATCGACGCTCGGCATGACGACGCCGAAGACCGAGTTCGGTCCGCAGCAATTGGCGCCGAGGGCGAAGCGCCAGACCGGGCTGGTGAGGTAGAAGTCGAGCCAGCGCTCGCCGAGCGCCTCGCGCGTCGCGGTGATCGCCTCCTGCAGCCAGCTATCCCAGGCATCGACGAATGGCCGGCCGATCCGTCGCGTGATGAAATCGCCCCGCGCCGGCAGCTTGCCATAGACCGCCGGCGCCTCGGCCGCGGCTATAGTCTCGGCGGGCACCGAAACGCCTCGATCTGGTTCGACACGAACGGATTGATGACGCTGTTGGCGCGAATCTCGAAGCTGGCGCTGCGGTCGCCCGCCTTGAAGGTGACGGTGAATCGGTCCGCGCCGGTGGACTGCCGCGGCTGGTTTTCCTGGAGAACGCGGAACCAGGCCCAGACGCCATCCTGCTCGATCGTGGTCGTGTCGCCGGGCGGCTGGAACGCAATCCGCACATGGCCGACGCCGCTGGGGCCTGGCCAGGTCATCTTCGCGGCGCGTGGCGGCCCGTGGTCGTAGCTCAAGGTCTGGCCATCGACTTCGAGCACCACTTGGGTCGACTTGGCGTCGAGGGTCAGCGGCAGGACATCGAAGGTGACGCCCGGCTTGGTGCCGCCGCCGGCGAACATCGTGTCGCGGATCGAGGCCGCGCGCTGGAATTGCGCGAGCGTCGCCGGCGGTATGCCGAGATCGACGTTCTCCACCTTCTGCGAGACCCATGGGTTTTTCGAGATGTCCACATAGGGCCGCAGATTGGAGCTGAAGAACGCGTCGATGAGACCGCCGCGGGAGAAGAGCCGGGAGAAGTCGTCGAGAGTGATCTCGTTGCTCGACGATTTGAACGCGGGATAGCGGTTCTGCAGCGCGCTCTCGCAGAACGGCACGACCGAGGCCGTCCAGAGTGCGTTGAGCTGCGCGTGAACGCCGCCGACCGTCAGTGCGCTCATCTGGGTCGCAATCGAGGTGACCATCGACTGCACGGGGCCTGGCATGCGCGCCGCATCCGCCTGCAGCTTCGCGACGCCGCCCTGATCGGTGGGCGGCTTCGACGGATCGCTGGCGCCGCCGGACCGGTTCATCTGCATGTAGACGTCGTTCATGTCCGCGATCGCGGTGTCGATCGGCGCCGGTGCCTTGCCGTCGCCCACGAGGTCATGCAGCGCCTTGAAATGCCGATCGGTCTCCGGACCGGCGGGATCGGCGGTGGCGGCGGCGTTCTGCTGGCCCAGCACCGCGCCCAGCTGCTGCTCGGCGAGCGTCCGCCCGGCGGCCGGCATGGCCTTGGAGGCTTGCTGCTGGGCGACCTTGGCCGCGGCGGCAGCGGTTGCATCGCCGAGCGGGTTGCTGCTTGTCGGCGTCGTCGGTACGCGGGAAAGCCAGGTCTCGGCGGCGACGCTCACCATCAGCGCGCGCATGGGCGAATCCTGGGCCGACAGCACGTTCAAGGTCTGCGCTGCCTCGCCCAAGCTCGCAAAACGCCGGATGCTTATATCGGCCAGCAGCCGGTCCCACTGATCCTCGAAATCCTTGAGATAGAGACTCGTCACATCGGCCTCCAGCGTGCGGACCGCCGCCGGCTCGTTGGGTGCCTTCACCGCGCTGCCCATGACCCAGCTCTCCCGCGTCACTTCCTTCGCCGCCTGGGACAGCAGCGGCTTGAAGCCGAAGAAATAGCCGTCATGCGTGTAAAGGCCGGGAACGCCGTCGGTGAGCGCGTGGCCGGAGCTGCGGATGAACACGCGGCTCGCCGTCGGTCCGGCATGATCCAGGACCCGCCAGTCCGGCAGCGCGGTTATCTTCGGATCCGTCTTGATGAGGCCATAGACGTGCTCGGCCAGAGGCACGCGCGCCAGAACCGCGCGCACCTTCTCGACGAGACCGCCGTCGAGCGCGTAGGCCGTGAGCGGCCGCTCCAGGAGCGCACGGAGGTGGTCGTCGAGCTGCTTGACCGTTTCCTGATTGTCGGGTCCCGGATATTGCGCCTTCCAGTCCAGGTCCATCCAGCGGGAGACCAACGACTTGTCGAGCTTCCCCTGCTGGCCCAGCATCAGATAGACCTTGAGCGCCTCATAGAGGAACTCCGGATGGCCGATATTCTGTGCCATCTGCTCCTCGAGGCGGAGAAGCATGCGCGGCAGCAGAATGCGATTGAGGTCGCGGCGGTAAACGGCGATCGCCTGCGAGCTGAGCTTGTCGCCTTGATAAAGGCCGAGCTGCAGCAGCAGCGGCGACGTCTCGTCGCGATGGGAATAGCCGCCGGGCAGATTTCGCAGCGCCGCGAGCAGCGGCAGCACCGGTCGCAAATCGCTGTTGGCGATCTTGTCGAGCGGCACGCCGTTGCTGAGGACGCGATAGGCGGTCGCCTCCTTCTCGAGCTCGCGAATCAGATTGTTGTTGCTGAAATAGGCGGCCGTCCAGCTCGCTCCGACCAGGAGCACGACGGCAGTGCAGACACCGATGATGCCGTAATGAATGAAGCGCGCGTGCCGCTCAACCTTGCTGTCGAGGCTCACCAGGCTCGCTTCGCCAAAAATCACGTCGCGCAGGAGACGCAGCAGGAAATAGCTGCGGCCGGCGCCGCTGAAGGCCGCGATCTGCTGGCGCGCGATGCCGAAGCTCGAGGCGATCGAGCCCATCAAACGGTCGATCGGCGTGCCGTCCTGGGTGCCGCTGGTGAAATAGACGCCGCGGAGCCGAGCGGGCTTTTGGTAGCGGTTGGCCTCGAAGACGACGCGGAGGAAGGCCTCGGTCACCTCCCTGAGGCTCGCGATCTGCTGCGGAAAGCCGAAGATCAGCGCGCGGCGCTGCATATCCGCTTCCTGCTGCAAACGCTCGGTCAGCCGCTGGTTCAACCGGCCGATCAGCGCGTCGAACTCGGTGGTGTAATTCTCGATGACCGCGGCTTCCTCGCTGGCCGTACCGGGCGCGAAGGTCGTGCCCCAGACCTGCTCGCGGCCGTCACGGCCGAGATCGTCGAAGAACTCGATGAAGCCGGAGATCAGATCGGCCTTGGTGAAGAGGACGTAGACCGGAAAGCGCACGCCCAACTCCGTGTAGAGCTCCACCAGGCGGGCGCGGATGGCGTTGGCATGCTCGAGACGCTGGGCCTCGCTTGCGGCAATGAGATCGGGAATGCCGATCGCGACGATGGCGCCGTTGATCGGCTGCCGCTTGCGGTATTTCTTCAGCAGTTTGAGGAAGCCGGTCCAGGTCGCCGCATCGACGGTGGCATCGCTGTCTTGGGTCGTATACCGGCCCGCGGTGTCGATCAGCACGGCGTTGTCGGTGAACCACCAGTCGCAGCTCCGCGTGCCGCCGACGCCCTTGATCGCCTTCTTGCCGAGCTGCGCCGCCAGCGGAAAATTGAGGCCGGAATTCACCAGCGCGGTCGTCTTGCCGGAGCCGGGCGGGCCGATGAAAATGTACCACGGCAATTGATAAAGCCAGCCGCTGCCCCAGGTGCGGCGAACCTTGGTCTTCTTCAGGAGGTCGAGGGCCTCCTTGAGCCGATTGCCGAGATCGCTCGTCTCCTCGGCGGCGGCGGTCGTGGCCTTCGCCTTCGGCGTCTCGGTGAGAGTCGCTTGGAGCTGCTGGTTCTGGTGCGCGTAGCGCATGTTGCTGAAGGTCGCGCCGAGACCCATGATCGCGGGAATCAGCGAGATCGCCAGGGTTCGCTGCAGCACCGAGGAGAGCGGAGAGGAATCGCCGAAGCCGATCAGCGGGCCGATGAACCAGATCAGCAGGGCCGCGACGATCATCCCGACGATGTAGAGCAGGAATCGCGAGAACAGGATTCGTTTGAAGATCTCGACGATCCGCTTCATATCGTCCCCGCCTGATCCGAATCTGAACTAGAGCTGCCGTGTCACGATGATCTCGATGCGCCGATTCTGCTCGCGCCCCTCCGGCGTCGCGTTGGAGGCAATCGGCTCGCTGTCGGAATGCCCCTCGGCACTAAGCCGCGCGGGATCCTGAACCCTGCTCTTCAGGAGGGCGAGCACCGACTGCGCGCGTGCCCGCGACAGGTCGAAATTCGAGGGAAACTTGATCGACCGGATCGGCTGATTGTCGGTATGCCCCACGACGGCAACGGTGCCGGGCTCCGTGTTCAAGGCGTCGGCGATGCGCCGCAGCAGCGGCAAATATGAGGCTTCGACATCGGCGCTTCCCGAGGCGAACATGGAATGACCGGTGATCCGGACGGTGACGGATTGCGCGGTCTCGTGGACCGTGACCAGTCCCTGCTTGATTTCCGGCTCGAGGAATTTCGGAATCCGAGTGGGCTCGGCTGGCGGTGGCGGCAGGACCGGCGCGGCGCGCGCCAGCGTCACCGCGCCGCTCGGCGGCAGGGCGTTCATCGCCTCATAGGCCAGGTCGGATCGTCCGTTGAGGACGAGTGTGAAGACCACATAAAGCAGCGCCAGAATGCCGAGCGCGATGAGCGCCACCAGCCAATTGGGAATGAGCTCGCGAAGCTGATGCGTCGCCTTGACGCCGGTCCAATGTGGCGAGAGGCCGCGCTCGAAATCGCCGCGATTGTTGCGAATGATGCGATAGAGATCCTCGCGCACGAGGATGAGCTCCGATGCGCCGCGCGGCAGCACGCGGTATTTGCCTTCGAATCCCAGGGTGATGCAGAAATATAAAAGCTCGAGCAGGTCGAGATTGACGCCGGCATTCCGCTTGAGCTCGTTCAGCAGCTCCCAGAAACGATCGCCGCCGACGACTTCGTTGTGGAAGGTGCCGACCATGCTGCGCTGGGTCCAGAGGCTCCGGCTGCCCCACGGCGTGTTGAGCACGACGTCGTCGATGGTGGCGCAAAGCGCGTAGCGTGCCGCGCGCATCGTCTGGAGAGAGAGGCCAAGCGGCGTGATCGCGCGCTCGAAAGCGTTGATCTCCGCGACGACCCTGGCGCGCAGGTTCTCGATGTTGTCATTGGATGTTTGATACTTGAGCTGCGCCGCGAGGTCGAGAAGCGGCAGCGCCGCGTTGACCAGCGGATTGAGCTCCTTGAGCGGCGCCAGCGTTATCGGCCGGCCTGCGGCGGTGCTGGGCGGTGAGGCTGGCGGTGGCGGCGGAGGCGCTGCCTGCGGCGGCGCCGCCGCGTCCGCTGCCGGTCGACGTCCGCCCGGATTGGGCCGGATGATCGTCCGCTCGTTGTCGCCTGGCTCGGCAAATGGATCGTCGATGGTCATCGACCACTACCCCCGTTGCGCAAGCGACGCGGCCCTAGACGGCGATCACGGCGGGATGGGCGACTAATTCGCCTGCGACATCGACACTTTCAGCTTGTCGAGTTGAACTTTCAACGTTGATTTTTTGCCCGCCGGAATGGGCAAATCCGCGCGCCATTGCGCCTTGTCGATGTCGCGATAGGAGGCGATGACGCCGATCGCCGTGGTGCCCGCCTTGGCGTCGAAGGCGATCTTCTGCGTGGCGCCGGGCGTCAGCGCGATTTCCTGCCGGTCGAGCAGATCGGCGCCCAGCAGCGCCGCCTCCTTGTCGTGAATCTGGAAATAGTCGGCCCGCTCGAAATTGGCGGTCGCGCCGAGCTGGTAGTAGCGCAGGGTGATCGGCGAGGCTCGGCCCGAGGCGTCGGGATTGACGTCGCCCGCGGCGACGACGGTGATCTCTACCGATGTCGGGGGTGGAGGCGAGGAGCCACAGGCGGCAACGCAGCAGGCAAGCATGATCGACGGCAAGAGCGCTGAACTACCGCGCATTGTCGGCGTCTCCCCTATTTGTTAAGCCCCTCGGCGGTTGGGCGACAGTATGCCGCGAAGATTCAGCGACGCATATTCAAAATGCGCGATACCGCCACCGCGCCAGCCCTCAAGGCCTGTCCAATTTCTGCTTATAGGCGCGGGCGAATTCGTCTCCGAAGGCTCTTTGAAAGTCTTCCTGCAGCTCGCCGGCGATCTCCTGGTAGAGCTGCTTGAACAGGTCCCAGTAGCGCGCTTTCCGCGTCGCCGGCACGAGGCCGTCGAGAAACGACCCTTCCTCCAGGCGACTTTCCAGGCTGGCCGGGTCGAAGCGCTCGACGACCGTTCGCAGCGCCACCTGCATGCCGGCCAGCACCGCCAGCTGATGGCTCTTGATGTCGCCGAGCGCCTCGTCGACGGCTTCCTTGGCCGGGAGGAAGCCGGTCTTGCTGCTCAGCAGCAGGATACGGATCGCCTCGTCCAGGCTGCCGGCGACCTTGAGCGGGTTGTTGCGCGTGGCCTCGATCCGCGTCCGCTCGATGCGGAATTCCTGCTTGGTGCTCGCGCGGGCGGCGAGGATCTCCACCAGGCCCTGGATCACCGTCCGCAGGGTCTCGCCGGCGATCCGCATCAGCCGGAGCTTGGCGGCGTCGCTCAGCGATGCATCGGTAAGACCGAGGCCGGCCAGGAACGCGGCGAGGGCCGCGCTGTCGCCGGCGGAGCCGGGCGCCAGGGAGGGCTCGCGCTGTCGCGCCACCGGAGGCGGGCGCAGCGGCGCGTCGAAATCCTGTGGCAGCGCGCGGCCCGCGGGCGCGGCCCCGGGCAATCCCAAATCCAGGTCGTCGGGCACTTTCTCTGCCAGTACCTTGGGGACGGCGAAGAAGGCGCTGTCGGCCGGCGCATGATCGGGATGCGAGCCTCCGGGTGCCTGCGGCGCCGGCTGTGGATCGAGTCCCAGATCGAAATCGTCGGGAATTGTCTGGCCGCCCGATCCCGAGCCGCCTGGGGGCAAGCCGAAGCTGCCGAAATCGTCACTGCCGCCCATGGAGGGCAGCGGCGCATGGCCGGGCGATGATGCTATGGGTGCGGCCAGCGGATCGTTGAAGAGGCCGTCATCGACCGCCGCGGGCTTCGACCCTGTGAGCCGGTCGTCACCGCCGACCGCGACCGGCGCGGCGGGCGGCGGCGTATAGACACCGACGGTGATCCGGTAGGAGCCGAGGCGGAGGACGCTGCCCTCCGCCAGCGGCGTCGAGATATTGCGCTGCAGGCGATCCCCGGAGTCGCCGAGAAACACCCCGTTCGTGCTGGTGTCCGTTACGGTGCAGCGCTCGCCATCGATGTCGATGATGCAATGTGTCTTGGAGAGGTAGCGGTTGGGATCGGCCAGGACGACGTCGTTGTCGGGCCCGCGCCCAATGGTCGTGCGCCTGGCGATCTCCACGCGTCGCGCGGCATCCGTGCCGGGATTGGTATCGGTCGGCGTGACGAGCAGGACCAGCGGCATGATGCGCCTGAAGCGCGGCTCAGGCCTTGGCAGCGCGGCGGCCGCTGCCGCCTTTGGCGATGTCGATGCCGTAGTCGAGGAAGAGGGCGTTGCGCGCCTTGGTTTTGGCCGGATCCAACGCGGCGGCCAGCATGACCGCGCCGGCCACCGCCTTGGCCGTGAAATCCTCCGGTGGCTTCACCTCGGGCGTGCCGGGCGGCGCGAGGCTGCCGCCGCTCCAGAATGCCGCCATCGCCGCCCAGCGCGCCGGATGCGGCGCATTGACCGTCTTGGCGCTGCTCTCGGCCTGGCGCCGGTTATCCTCGGTGGGGTGATAGACCCAGGTCTCGGCCGCCACCAGGCTCGCGCCTGCGGGTTCCGCCGGCGGCGGCGGGCCGATCTCGCGGGTGCAGCAGCAGGACCACCAGACGGCCTCTCGTTTCGGCAGTGCTCTTGCCAAAAACTTCACGGCATCCGCGTAGGCGGAATGCGCGACGAGCGCGTTGAGGAAGTCGAGGGGCGCCATATCGGGCTTAAGATGCGGCTGCGCGGCCGGCGAAAGGGTAAACTGCGCACAGATCTCCTGAGCCGTCGCCGCTCTGATTTTGGGCTTCGGACTTGCCATCGCCGCTCATCGTCGGATGGCGAAAGCGCGCCAGCCGCCCTGTTAGGTCGCTGAAAAGACCAGCAAGTTTACCACGGCGGTTGCCGCAGTGACAATCAATGCGGCCGGTCGGAGGCCTCGCTGCCGCTATTGACCGCGAATGGCCCAGAGTTCCATTTCGAGGCCGGGAAAGTCTCCAGCGACATGGAGCGCCAGACCGCCGGATGTCTGCATGGTCTTCCAAAGCGGGCTCGACCGGTCGAGCTCGAAATAGGTCTTGCCGATGAAATAGGGGATTTGCCGGGGCGCCACCGGTAGCGCCCGGATGCCGATGCCGGGAAGCGCGCTGTTGACCAGCTCCCGGATGTTCTCCACCGGGCCGAGCTTGATCTGGCTCGGGAACATGCGCCTGAGCCGCTCGGCCTCGATATTCGCCTGCACCGAAAGGACGAAGGCGGCGCCTGTCAGCAGCGACCGGTCCATGATGGGCGCGACATGGACGCCGTATTTGCGCTCCTGCAGCGGGATCGGGATCGCGGTCTGCTCTAGCACCGCGCTCAGCGATTGGCGGATGCTGCGCATGACCGGCGTGAAGGTAGCCGCCAGGTCTTCGTGGTTGTAATTGGGGAAGATGGCGGGCCGCTTGTTGGTGGTGGTGAAGGTGGCAAGCTCGCCCGCGAGCTGCAGCGCGACGCAGTAAAACGTTTCCGGATGGATGTGCTGGGCGGATTGCAGGTGCTGGAACAGCGGCTCGTAGCGATTGATCACCTGCAGCAGCATGAAGTCGGCGATCTCGGCCACGCCCTTGGTGCCGGAATCGGCGACCCGGCCGCCAAGCGCCTCGCCACGGTGATGCAGCAGGCCATGAATCTCGGTGATGAAGCCCGCCAAGCTCTTCGATGCGACGCAATCGAGCGCGGACGGGATGAAGCTCTCGTCGAGGACGATCGCCTTGTCAGCCCGCACTTCGATGATGCGCGCCAGGCCGAGGCAGATGAGGCCGGCGCGGTCCGCGCCCTCGAGGACCAGACGCAACCGCAATTTGCCGACCTCGATGGCGACGCTCGCGCGTCCCTGGGCGATGGCGTCGCTGATCTCCTGCTCGTGGATGGCGAAGCGGGCTGCGCTCTCGGTGACATTCGCGCGCGCGGCCTCGATGGCGCCCGGCAGGAAACCGGGCAGCGCCAGATAGACGATCGCGTTCCGCGTATTCTCTGGCACGTCCAGCGGCACGGGATGGTCGGCATCGTCGGGAATGCTGATCGGCGTGCCGTCCTCCAGGACCGCCTGCATGCCTTCCACGGCGAACTTGCCGAGCGCCAGCATTTCCCGGTTGAGCTTCAGCTCGGTGATGCCCCAGGGGTAGGGCCGCAGCTGCGCGACGCGGCTGCGCACCAGCTTCTCGAAATAGCGGTCGCCTTGCTGGAAGTGTTGCGGCCGAAGGAACAATCCCTCGGACCAGATGACCTTGTTGTGCCAGGACATCGCTTAGGCAGTGCCCGCCAGGAGAGCCATTGCGCGCAATCCCCGCCCTAGGAGACGGTGGTCCGCTCGCGCGTCTTCAGCCTTTCGATGATCTTGGGATGGATCGCCCAGGGCTGGGAGCCTTCTTCCGGCTCTTTCCAGAGCTTCAGCACTTCGTTCCAGCCTTTGCAGCTCACGATGGCCACGTCCAGATCGGGCGCCTCCTTGGCCTGCAGCATGTCGTAGAGATGGTCCCCACCCTCGACCAGCCACCAGGTCTCGTTGCAGTAGGCGATGACGACCTTGGACATGGAAATCCCCGCTGCGCTGTCTTCCCCAGGCTCCCACCCTATGTTCCGGCAAGGGAAAGACGCCGTCAATGGCGGCCGACCACAAGCGCCGCCAACGACGGCCTGCGGTATGCCGAGAACGGATTTCGAGCCACAATCCCGCAAAACTGTGTCCTGCATCACAGCCGGCGCGCGCCGCAGGTCCTACATTCCAGGGGTGCCGGTTTCGGGTCGAACTACCCGAGCGGATATTGCCGACGCAGTCGAGTTGGTGATAACCTCATGAAGAATATCGCTTTTGGACTGCCAAGCATCGCCGTCACGGCGAGCGCGCGTCACCGGCTGACTAGGCCCAGGATGTAGCGAGAGGAGGGACAGCATGGCACCCACACCAGGAATCGATCCCAAGAAGGCGAAGCAGGATCTCGCGCTCAACAAGACCGCGCTGCAGAAGGCGCTGGCCAAGGACAAGGACGGCAATCCGCGCCGGATCTTCTTTGCCTTCGCGCCGGGAAAGGCCGGTCCGGAGCATCTCCTGCGGCTGGACCATCGCCGCAAGGGCCAAGCCCTCATGCAGGAGATCGCCAAGGCCCACAAAGATCGCAAGCAGATGTGCTACGGCACCGCCACCGTCGTCAAAGAAGGTGGGCAGACGCTGCTGATGATCAGCTACGTGAAAAAGCTGCCGGGCGCCGAGCGCAAGATGCAGGACGCGCTCAAGCTCATGCGCCTCCCGCACAAGGTCAAGCTGGAGACCGAGGACGAAGTCTCCGACAAGGACATCCCGATCGGCGATGACGATGAGGATCAGGATCAGGATCAGGATCAGGATCAGGATGCGGCGCAGGAGGCCCAGGGCGACGACGCCGACGATGACGCTCAGGCCTCCGACGACAATGACGGCGACAACGCCAGCCAGCAGGCGGCGGGCGACGACGACGCCGGCGATCAGGAAGACGAGAGCGAGGACGATCAGGACGGCGATGCGGCCGAAGCGCCGGCCGCGGCGTCGAAATCCGCGCCGATGTCGGCAGCCAAGCTCGCCCAGCTGGGCGAGGCGCCGAAAATCTGGCACCAAACGCGCACTGTCGCCTCGAACAACATCGAGAAGCTGCGCGCGGCGATCAAGAAGGAATACTCATCCGAGGCGCCCGACGTCATTTCCGAGATCGACAAGGGCATGAAGCAACTCGATCGGATCACCCAGCGCCTCGATCACCGCCTGGCCGAGCAGCTCGACAAGGCGCACAAGGCGGCCGATGAGGGTGCACGCAAGGCCGAGATCGCGAAAGCCAAGGCGATCCTGGTCGAGCACATCAAGTACATATCGTCGGAGCCCTTGCTTGCGGACATCGATTCAAATCCGTTCGGGGTCGAGACGAACTTGAAGAAGCTCTACACGGCGAGCCTCACTCACATGGCAAAGGTCATCAGCTAAGCGGCGCCGGCGGATCCCAGCGGCGAGAAAGGGCGGGGCGGCGCTGCCCCGCCGAATTTCTGGAGCAACCAAGATGACCGGATCGCAACCGGCAAAATATCAGGTGATCGCGCACGAGGCCGACGGCGACATCTCCCGGCAGATTGGCGTCGTCGAGATCGGCCCGCGTCAACGATTGAAGGTGCTATCGGTTGTGCCGGACCGGGCCGACTTTCTGCACGACCTGGTGGAGCGCACGAACGCCCTCGACGTGCTGAACGTCGACGCCGCGGCGCCAGCGGGCGCTCGTCGCCGGGCATCGTCCTCCAAAACGATCGCGCGCAACGAAAGCGGCTTTCGCGATGCGCTCCTGGAGCGTCTGCACCGCGAGCTCTGCCTCGAGCTGATCTCGTGCTGATGGATTGAAGCGCGCGGCCGCTGCCTGAAAGGGCGGTCAGAGCTGCAGGAGATGCGGCGCCAGGTATCCGATCAGCGCTAGTGCCACCGCCGCGATGCCGAGACAGACGGAGACCAATTCCAGCAGCGCCACTTCGGTGATGGCGGCCGCGGACGCGATGACGATCGCGAGCTGCAGGCCCGCCGAGCTTATCTCGAGCTGATGATAGGAGCGCCGCTCGCGGTCGCGATCCTCTTCGAGCGCCTTTGCGCGCTCGAGCAGCTCCTTGCGCCCTTGCCCCGTTGAGGGCTCGGAATCCAGCCGGGCGATTTCCGCCTTCCAGCGCTCGAGCTGCTTGTCGCGCGCCTCGGGCAGATCGGTCTGCCCGATGCCGACGCTTTCCGTGGCGGTGCGCAGCACCGCCGCCCGGATCGTCTTCGCCTGATAGAATGAATAGAGATCCGATGAATTGATGTTGTGCTCGATCGAGGCGAATTGCGCTTCCTTGCCGGCCATCTCCGTGAGCGCCAGCGCGACGGCGAGCAAGATGATGATGAGCGCTGTCCGTTTCCGCTCGCTATGCTGGGCGTGCTCGGCCATCTCCAATCGTTCGCTGGTCTGATGGACTGTCAAGACACCCCCTCCTCGACATGCTCCAAAATGCCTTGAGCGTCGGCGAACCGGCGATGCAAAAACGCGATCGTGTCGGCTGGCAGGGCGTCACGATAAGGAATCGGCATCGTGCTGTCGATAGCAATGTAGTGCCCATCGCGCGCGCCCATCCTCGATGTTATCGGCCGCCGAGTATGGCAGAATTACGAAGCGCATCCGTATCAGGGGGCGGGTGCCAAAGCTCCGCGGTCCCCGCTACAGGCGAGAATCATGGCCGACCAGCAGCAATTCATCCGAGTGAAAAGCTCGCTCGGCGACAACAAGTTCGTCCTGCGAGAGCTGCACGCAAACGAAGCTCTCGGCGAGCCGTTCGTGATCGAGCTCATCCTCGAGAGCGACGATGCGGACATCGCCTACAAGGACATTCTCGGCGACCATCTCTCGGTCGAGCTCGATATCAGCGAGAGCGAGCACCGCTATTTCGACGGGATCGTCGCGAGCTTCACCTATCAGGGCATGAAGGACGCCCGGGCGACGTATCATGCGACCCTGCATCCGTGGCTCTGGCTGCTGGGGCGGCGATTCGACTGCAAGATCTTCCAGGGAAAGACGGTCCCAACGATCATCAAGGAGGTTTTCCGCTCGGCCAATTTCGACGATTTCGAGGACAAGCTGCAGCGCAGTGACTATCTGACGCTGGAATATTGCGTTCAGTATCGCGAGAGCGACCTAGCCTTCGTCAGCCGCCTGATGGAGCAAGAGGGCATTTATTACTATTTCAAGCATGACAAGGGCATCCACAAGATGGTGCTGTGCGACGGCGCGACGGCGCACAAGAAGTACGACGACAAATACGGCGACATTAAATTCGCGCGCGGCGAAGGCGACGAGGATATGGGATCGGTCTGGGAATGGAGCCTGGGCAAGAACCTGCAGTCCGGTCAATACACGCACACGGATTACGATTTCGAGAAGCCGAACGCGGATCTGAAGAAGTCGAAATCGATGGCGCAAGGCCACAAGCAGGACAGTTTCGAGATCTACGACTATCCCGGCAAGTACACCGAGACGAGCGACGGCGCGACCTATGCGGGCATCCACATGGAGGAGCAGGTGGCGCAGTTCGAGCGCGCCACCGGCAAGAGCCGCACGCGCTGGATCGCCACCGGCTGCCTCCTCACGCTTAAGGACAGCCAGCGCAAGGGTCACAACCAGGAATATCTGGTCATCGGCACCACCAGCGTTGTCTCCGCCGACATCGGCGGCGACAGCCACATGCATTTCGAGACCGAGTTCCACGCCCAGGGCACCAACCAGGTCTACCGGTCGCCGCGGCGGACGCGGAAGCCCTTCATCCGCGGGCCGCAGACCGCTTTCGTGGTGGGCAAGAGCGGCGAGGAAATCTGGACCGACAAATACGGCCGCGTGAAAGTCCAATTCCATTGGGACCGCGACGGGCAAAACGACGAGAAGAGCTCGTGCTGGATCCGTTGCGCGCATTCCTGGGCGAGCAAGAATTGGGGCTCCATCTTCATTCCGCGCATCGGCCAGGAAGTGATCGTGCATTTCCTTGAGGGCGATCCGGACCAGCCGATCGTCACCGGCACGGTCTATAACGCGAACTCGATGCCGCCTTACTCGTTGCCGGACGAGCAGACGAAATCCACGATCAAGAGCAACTCGAGCAAGGGCGGCAACGGCTCGAACGAGATGCGCTTCGAGGACAAGGCCGGCAGCGAAGAATTCTACATGCATGCCCAGAAGGACATGAACATCGAGGTGATCAACGACCGCTCGGTCACCGTGAAGCAGGGCAACGAGAAAAAGGAAGTGAGCCAGGGAACGCAGACCACGAAGGTCTTCGGCGACACGTCGCTGACCGTGCAAACCGGCAACTATTCGGTAACGGTCTCGACTGGCTCCGCCTCGGTAACGGTGACGCAGGCCATCACCATTCAATCCATGCTCTCGATTACGCTACAGGTCGCCAACAACAGCATCACCATCGACCCGACCGGCATCCGGATCACCGGCACCACGGTCATGGTGGAAGGCGAGGCGGTCACCATGATCAAGGGGCTGATGACCACCGTCGAGGCCGACGCGGTCCTCGAGCTGGTCGGCGGGATCATGCTGTTCGGCTGAGGCGGCAGCCCTGGCCGCGTAACGCCTCAGGAGATGAGGACGCTGGGCGACGCCACCACGATGACGCCGCCATGGGCCGTGAGGTCGCCCATCCGTGCCGCCGGCATGCCGCCGATCATCACGATCGCGGAGCCTTGCACGATCACGTCGGGCGGACCGACGCAGGCGGCGATGTCGCCGATGCGCGCCGCCGGCAGGCCGTTGATTAGCGCCGGCGCGCAGGGCGGCAGAATCGGGCCACCCACATGGGGCACCAGCACTGTGACCATGGGGCAGACATGCATGTCGTTCACGCGGGCGGCAGGAAGGGGCATGTCAGCTCCGCTCTATAGGTGACGTCCGGCTCATCGATCGCAGATCATCGCACGACAGTCAAACACCCTTGAGCAATTTGGCAAGCTCCGGGTCCATCTCACCCTCCTCCTCGGCCGCCGGCGCGCCTTCTTCCGGCGTTTCCTCTTTGTTGAGGCTGGCGAGAAGGTTATCGAGATCGGCATCGCCGGTCTTCTCGTCCTCGGCGGGAGCCGCCTCGGCCGCTGCTTTCTCCGCCGCCGGCGCTGGCGGCGCGCTCTTCGCGGCGGGCTTCTCCTTCTCGGCGGGCTTGGCTTTGGGCGCGGGCTTGGCCGCCGGCGCCGGCGCGGGTGCAGGCGCGGCGGTGCTCCATCGGCCGAGGATCGGCGCGCCCGTCAGCGACGTGAAACCGCCGAGGCGCACTTCCGGCCGACCCTTGATGGAGAGGAGCGGAATGAAATGCTCGGTGCTGGTCCGCGCCGCCGCGCGCTCGTTCATCAGGCGCTCGGTGCAGGGCAGCGCCACCTGGTCGTCGTCGTCATCGACATAGAAGTAATAGGGCATGTCGCCGGCGGTGAGGATGCCGCCCAGCGTCATCTTCGGTCCTTGCTTGGCGTAGCTCTGCGCCAGCATGAGTCCGGCCATGAAGGCGGGGTTGCCCCAGAGCATGCCCTTGAGGCCGGTCTGCCGCGTGAATTCCTCGAAACCGTCGAAGGCGGTGATGGGGTCGGTTCGCTCGCCATAGGGCTGGCGCAGGAGATAGCGCGGCGTTGCCAGCGCGAGGTATCCCGCCTCCGGCAATCCGCCGAGGCCGGCCCAGGATTGCTTGATCAGGGGATGCACGTCCTCGGGCTTGGTCTCCAGGAAGGCCGGGCTGATGGACGAGATGAAGGGCGCCTGCGCGCTCGCCGCCACCTTGGCCATGCGGCCGAGCAGCTCGGCTTGCGGCGGCGTCTGGTCGAACACATAGGCCCCCACGATGGCGGAGAGCTTGCCTTGGTTCGCATCGAGGGCGGGTTGCTCGACCAGCAGCTTGTAGAGGCCGCTTTCCTCCAGGGAATCCGTTACCGAGAGGTCGGCGGCGAATTCCTCGGCCGACACGTCATAGAGCACGATCTGCAGCTGCGTGCTGGTCTCCAGCCGGCGCGTCAGCAGATCGACGGAGCGCCACAAGGATTCCAGGATCTGGAAGTCGGGATGGTGCAGCACCGTCCGCATGGTCGTTGCCAGGGCGCGGTCGAGCGACGCCAGGAGCTGCGGATCCTTGGCCTTGACGATGTAGGGACGCACGACCGATTTGAGGAGCTCGTCCACCGCCACGTCGGCGGTGCTGGCCGCGGCGGACGGCTTGCCCACGAGCTCGGCGAAATCGCTGAGCTTGCCGCCGAGCGGCACGGTGGCGCCCCGCGGCCGGGTCGGCGTGAAGGGCGGGCGCGGCGGTTCCGGCTCGCTCCGCCATGCGGCCAATTCCTTGGCGGCCGCGGCGAAGCTGGACTTGCTGGTGAGCCGCCGGCGGACGTCGGCCATGCTCGAGAAGAGCTCGACCTTCTCGTAGATCTGGTCGGGATGGAAATCGTCCATGCTGGCGACGGGGAACTGGACCGCGCCCTCGGCCATGGGCAGTGTCAGCGTGATATCGAGCCGCGCGATGATGTCGTCGATGTTGTCCACGTCGACGCGCAGCGGCTTGCGGTGCGCGAGGTCGTCGCCCACCTCCAGCCGGCCCTTATTCGCCGCCGCGGAGAAGTCACCTAGGATCGCCAGCCGGAACGGTGCCGCGGCGGCGATCTTCTGCGCGACCTCGGTGCTGCCCATGATGCCGAAATTGAGTTCCATCGCTCTCTTCCCTCGGGCGTCCGACGACGCCGGCCAGAGTCTAGTTCGCTGCTGCCGCGGCCGAGCCGAAATCGAATTGGAAGCTTCCGTCCTTCGCGCTCATATGGACGCGGCTCACTTCCGTGCCGGACAAGAGCCGTGTCAAAAACTCATGGCTGATCGCCGGCAGCACCGTGTTGGTGAGGATGGCATCGATCATGCGCCCGCCGCTCTCGACTTCCGTGCAGCGGCTGGCGATCAGCGCCACGGCGGATGGATCGTAGGTGAACGGCACCTTGCGCGTCTCCTCGATCCGCTTCTGGATGCGGCCGAGCTGCAGCCGGATGATGTTCTCGATCATCGCGCGGCTCAGCGGGTAATAGGGAATGACGACGAGACGGCCCAGCAGAGCCGCCGGAAACACCTTGAGGAGCTGCGGGCGCAGCGCCTTCGCCAAGCCTTCGCTATCGGGAAGGAGCGCCGGATCCTCGCACATCTTGGCGATGAGATCGCTGCCGACATTGGATGTCAGCAGGATCAGCGTGTTCTTGAAGTCGATGTCGCGGCCCTCGCCGTCCTCCATCATGCCCTTGTCGAACACCTGGAAGAAGATCTCGTGGACGTCCGTATGGGCCTTTTCGACTTCGTCCAGCAGGACGACGCTGTAGGGATTGCGCCGCACCGCCTCGGTCAGCACGCCGCCCTCGCCATAGCCCACGTAGCCCGGCGGCGAGCCCTTGAGCGTCGAGACGGTGTGCGCCTCCTGGAACTCGCTCATGTTGATGGTGATGACGTTCTGCTCGCCGCCATAGAGCGTCTCGGCGAGGGTGAGGGCCGTCTCGGTCTTGCCGACGCCCGACGGGCCGCAGAGCAGGAATACGCCGATCGGCTTGGTCGGATTGTCGATGCCGGCGCGCGAGGTCTGAATGCGCCGCGCGATCATCGCCATCGCGTGGTCCTGGCCGACCACACGCTTTGACAAAGTCGTGGCGAGGTCGAGGATCGTCTTGATCTCGTCCTTCACCATGCGGCCGATGGGAATGCCGGTCCAGTCCTTGACCACGGTGGCGATGGCCTGCTGATCCACCGTGGAGAGGATGAGCGGCGTCTCGCCCTGCATCGCGGCGAGCTTGGCCTCGATCTCGCGGAGCGCCGCCAGCTGCTTCGTCGTGTCGGCTTTCGCCGCGTCCTTCTTCTCCGCGCCGCCGTCGCCGCGCAGCTCGGCGCGGAGCTTCAGGATTTGCTCGACCAGATCCTTCTCGGCCTTCCAGCGCTCTTCCAGCCCCTTCAGCGATGCCTGCTCGGTCGCGAGCTTGTCGCGCGCCTCCTTGTCGCGCTGCGCCGTGTCGATGCCAATGGCCGTCTCGCGACCGATAATCTGCAGCTCGGTCTCCAACGCCTCGATGCGGCGCCGGACGGTATCGACTTCCGGCGGCACCGCGTGCTGGCTGATCGCGACGCGGGCGCAGGCGGTGTCGAGGAGGCTCACCGCCTTGTCGGGGAGCTGGCGCGCCGGAATGTAGCGACGGGAGAAGTGCACGGCCGCCTCGACCGCCTCGTCGAGGATCTGCACGTGATGGTGCCGCTCCAGCATCGAGACGATGCCGCGCATCATCAGCACGCCCTTCGCCTCGCTCGGCTCGCCGACCTGCACGACCTGGAAGCGGCGGGTGAGGGCGGGGTCCTTCTCGATGTGCTTCTTGTATTCGCTCCAGGTGGTGGCGGCGATAGTACGGAGCGTGCCGCGCGCGAGCGCCGGCTTCAGCAGATTGGCGGCATCGCCGGTCCCGGCGGCGCCTCCGGCGCCCACCAGCGTATGCGCCTCGTCGATGAAGAGGACGATGGGTTGCGATGAAGACTGCACCTCGTCGATAACCGAGCGCAGCCGCTGCTCGAATTCGCCTTTCATGCTGGCGCCGGCCTGCAGGAGGCCGACGTCGAGAGCGCAGAGGCGAATGTCCTTCATGGGCGGCGGCACGTCGCCGGCGGCGATGCGAAGCGCGAAGCCCTCCGCCACCGCGGTCTTGCCGACGCCGGCCTCGCCGGTGAGGATCGGGTTGTTCTGTCGGCGCCGCATGAGGATGTCGACGACTTGGCGAATCTCGTCGTCGCGTCCGACGATGGGATCGATCTCGCCCTTGCGGGCTCTCTCCGTGAGGTCAATGGTGAAGCGCTTCAGCGCTTCCTGCTTGCCGAGCTGTGGCGGCGCCAGCGCGTCCGAGGCCTCACCCGGCGTTGTGCCGCCGGCGCCGAAGGCCGAGCCGTCGGAGGCGCCGAGCCCGTCCTCGGGCGAGCCGCCGACGATCTTGGCGAAGGACTCGGAGAGTTCCTCCGGCTTGATCTTGCCCAATTCCTTGGACATGGAAAGGAGCGCATTGCGCAGGCCCGGCGTCTTGAGGCAACCCAGCAGCAGATGGCCGCTTCGTACCTGCGCCTCGCCGAACATCAGCGTCGCGAAGACCCAGCCGCGTTCCGTCGCCTCCTCCACATGGGCGGAGAGGTCAGAGATCGCGGTCGCACCCCGCGGCAGGCGGTCGAGCGCCGCGGTCATGTCCTTCGCGAGCGCGCTGAAATTCAGTTCGGCGTGGCGCAGGATGCGGTGAACATCGGAATCCTGCAGCTGCAGGATCTGATGATACCAGTGGATCAGCTCCACATAGGGGTTGCCGCGCAGCTTGCAGAAAACCGTCGCGCCCTCGATGGCGCGATAGCAGAGGCTGTTAAGCTTCCCGAAGAGGGCAACACGGCTGATGTCGGTCATGGCCGCACCTCACGAGCTTTGGGATTGCCGGCTGCGCTAAGCTGCATCATCGAGATAGGGCTCCAAGACAAGGTCGGTGGCGTCGGATTCGGTGCGCCGGCTGCCGAGCCAGCTGGTCCAGCCCAGCATGCCGGCCTCGCCCAGCTTCACCGCCGGCACGTCATCCCAGAAAAGAATGAGCATCACGTCCCAGGACAGCTCGTCGCCGATATAGTTGCGCACGAACGGCACCAGCCGCGAGAGGCTGCGGCCGCCGGGCAGAAGGCGCATGAAATTCGCATAGGTCATCGGCCCGATGCGGATGCGGAACTTGTGGTGGTGAACATGGAAGCGCTCGCCGATGGTAGCGGTCGAGCCCAGCTCGCCGGTGGTGGGTGAGTCGCCCAGCATGCAGAGCGATGCGCGCGGCAGCGCCACCCAATCCGGGAAAAATTGCTCGATCTCCACCGGCAGCTTGAAAAAATCGGCGAGGATTGCGCGAAGGCCCTCGGCCGGCCGCGTCTGCAGCGCGAGGCGGCCGGCAAAATGCAGCTTCGCCAGATCGGGCATGCCGTCGCGATCACGCATGCTGGGCATGCCGAGCCCGAACAGCGACGCTATGTAGGCGCCGAAACGGTCGGCCGCCGGCCGGTCGAAGCCGACCGCGGGCTGCGACATCGCCCAGGCGCGATAAAAGAGCGACATCATCCGGTGGTGGAAGAGGTCGAGGAACCGGACCAGAGTGAGGTCGCTGCCGTGGCGCACGCGCTCGCGGGCGTATTCGGTGAGATGGAGTGGCAACGCGCCGCTCGGCCCGAACATGCCGAAGAAATAGGCGAGGAGCCGGGCCGGTCCATCACCGCTCGGCGGCTTGAAATCGACGAGGGTCGAGGGCGCGAAGATCAGCGACGGTATCTGGCCGAGCCGTACCGGCTCGTCGCGCACGTTCACGGCCTCGCCACGACGCGGCAGGTGCGCGTTGACCGCGTCGATGCGGCGAAGCGACTGGAAGAAGTCGAAGGCGTAAGGCGCCGCTTGCAGTGCCTCGTAGAGCTCCGTGGCGCGGGCGGGCGCCGCTAGAGAGTGTGGCGGCGCCCGGTCATCATCGGCCATCGCGTCACCTCGCCTCGATCCATCGTCTTGACCACCATCTCGGTGAAGGAATTGATGGAAACATATTTAGCGAAGAACTCCGCCAGCACCATGCCGAGGACGAAGACGCCGATGCCCTGGAACGCCGGCTCGTCGAAACTCACATCGATCTCGATGCCGCGCGCGATGGCGGTCGGCCCGGCGCCCGGCAGGCGGCGGATGATCGGCCGCGAGGCGACGGACTTGACGCCCTCGATCTGCTTCGCCGTCGCGGGATCGCCGACATCTGCATAAAGGGAGAGGAGGTCGCGAAGCGCGGCCGCGCCGCCCTCGCCAGGCGCATTGGAGATGGAGAGATAGTTGAGGGCGAGGTGGCTGATCATGCGCCAGGCCACGTCGCTGTGGGCCTTCGAGGGGCGCGGCCGCGAAGGGCCGGCGATGCAGCGGATCGATTCCAGCGGCGCGCCGATCTCCACAGTGAAGTCGGTCTTGCCGCGGCCGATGGGCATGAGCAGCGGCAGGTCGCGGTTGGTGCAGAGCGCGCGCAGCGAGAGCTGGCGCAGGTCGGCGCTGTAGGGCGCCTCGTGGGCGTCCACCAGCGAGACATAAACCTCGCTGCCGACATAATTCGTTCGCGCGCCGGTGCGGCGCTGCTTGGCGGTCAGCATGCGTGGCAGCCGTCGCACCGTGTAATAGGCACCGAGATCGGTATCGCGCGTGAGATCGCTTCGCGCATAGAAGGGCAAAAACTCCTGCTCGCGCTCGAGGTCATCGCCGTGGCCGCCGACGCTGAGGAGCTGAAAGACCTCGAAATCGATTGGCCGATTGCGATCCGGGATCACGTGATGCTCGAAGGTGCTCTCCGTGATGTGAATGCGGTCGAGCCGCTTGGGAAAGACGTTCGCCGCCGGCACCGAGTTGAGGAGAAAATTCTCGGCGCTGAGGCCGCGCGCCAGAACCTTGTTCTCACGGTCGAGGAGGATGAAAATCTCGAGCTCGTTGCTGCTGGTCTGGCGAACCGAATGGCCGAGTCCGCCCATCCGGAAGAAGAAGAAGCGCTCGGGAAAGGCGAAATACTCGGTCAGCAGCCGATAGCCCTGGAAGGAGCGCGGGCCCTGGGGTAGTAGCGCCTCGTCCTCGCGCAGGCCGACGGCGGTGATCTCGGATTTCGGCAGGCGACTCACCCAGGGCACCGGCCGCACCGGCGGCCGCACGGCGATGCCGACCGCATTCGCCAGCACCTGCTCGAGGATGGCGGCGGAGGTTTCCATCGTCGCGCCGCGGATGAAAAACGTGAGGTGCTGCAGCGAGAGCGCCGAGAACGGCATCTGCCCGACCGTGCTGAGCCGCAGCCGGATCGCCGCCTTGGCGCCGCGGCCGTCGCCGAGCTGTTGCGCGTTCACCGCGGCGCTGCCCGCCAGATATTCGACTTCCGTCAGCGCGATGGGCCAGATCGTCACTTCGTGCGACGTGCGGAACTCGCAGGCGGTGACGTCGCCCTTGCCGAGAATGCCAAAGAGCGAGGTGTCGCGCGGAATGACGTAGCCGTTCTCGAATTTGCCGCCCTGCAGATCCGGCTTGATGTTGGCGACCACCATGGAGGGTGTCGGCGCCAGGAAATGCGGATAGACGATGTCGAGCAGGTTCTGCGTGAAGGTCGGAAACTCGGATTCGAGCTTGAGCTGCACGCGCGCGGCCATGAAGGCGAAGCCTTCCAGCAACCGTTCGACATAAGGGTCGGCGCATTCGAATGCATCGAGGCCAAGGCGGCCGGCGATCTTGGGAAACTCCAACGCGAACTCGCCGCCGAGCTCGCGGACGAATTTCAGCTCCTGGTCATAGAGGCGAAGGAGGCGCGGATCCATCAGCGGCGCCGCTTGCGGTTCTCGGCGAGCTGCGATTCGGTGAGCTCAGTCACGCGCGCCATGCCGATCTCGAGGTCGAGCTCCGTCTTCATGAAGATGCGGAGCGGCACCGGCTGGAACCAGAGTTCCGCCTCGATCTCGAGCGCGATGGTGTTGTGCGCGTCCTCGCGCATGGCGTCCTCGGTCACCTTGACCTTGATGGAGTTCGGCACGAGCCGGGGCTCGAAGCGCAGGATGGCCTCGCGAATGGCATCCTCGGTACGCGACACGCCGAGCTGCGCGATGGAAGTCCCGGCGAAGCTGGGCAGGCCGTAATTGAGGACCGAAAGGGCCGCGTCCGGATAGTGGGCGAGGTCGGTGGTCGCCGCCATGTGCGTCGTGTTGAGGAGCCAGGAGAGGTCGCGCAGCACGCTCGCGCGCAGCTTCGTCAGCGTCACCACGCGCTGCTCGCGCGATTCGACCTGCTTCATCGGCTCGTCGTCGGTGAGGCGGTCGAGAAGGACCGGCTGCAGCCGCTCCTGCAGGCTGAGCTCAGCCACCGGTTTTGGCCTCCGCCGTCTCGGGCAGATCGAGGTCGATGGCGCGGACATCCATCAGCGGATAGTCCGACACGTCGGTCGCGAACGTCCGCTGGCCGAGACCGGTGAACGTGTCGGCGGCAATCTCCATCCACTCGGTCTTGCGCGCGAGGCGGATGAGCGCATCGGCGCTCCGCTCGGAATCCGGATAGCGCGTCGGGATGAGACAGACCGTCTCGCCGCCATTGGGCAGCAGCAGCTTGCCGGGCATCCACACCTGGTCGCGCAGGTCGCTCGGCGCCTCGATCAGGATGCGGCTCACATGCTGGAAAGGCAGCCAGAAATAGCGGCCGTTGATGATCACTTCGAGCACGGGCCCAAGCCGGCTGTCGGCGTCGGCGATCCAGGCGAATTCCTTGCCGTCGACCCGGCCGGCGATCGCCGGCGCCGTCTCGAGGGCGCGGCCACGCAATCCGGCGGCCGCCGCGTGATCGCCCTTGGCTGTCAGCCGCAGCGCCTCGCAGAGCTCCGCCATCCAGGGCTCGGGCTTGCCGAAGAAGGTCGGCGTCGCCTCGCCGGCGAAGACCTTGCGCCGCTCCTCGACGCTGGCGAGCGCGTCGCCGTAGACGCGGCCCATGAGAAGCGCGCTCTCGTCCATGCCCGTGGCGACGTCGAGCTGGCTCTTTGCCCGCGCCCAGTCGCCCGTCACGCAGCTCAGCTGGAAAAGGAAAGTGCGCAGCTTGGCGTTGGCCGGATCGCTGCGCACCTCGTCCAGAAGCTTCGACAGCGCGGCATCGACATCATTGCGCCGCAACAGTTCCGCCGCGTTCATCTGAAACTCCGGCCGCCGGCGGCGAAGGCGCCGGCGGTAATCGCATCAGCAGCTCGCCCCTTCGCGGGCGGAAGACCGGCGCCTCAGCTGGTCGAATCGGGAATCGCCATCTTCCAGTCGAAATCGGAAGTGTTGAGCATCTTGCTCCATTGCGAGGTCGCCTGACCGCCGGGATTGTCGGGCGCGGTGCTGATCGCCTGGTTCGCCTGACCGGAACGGCGCTGCGACGTGTAGGTTACGCGGAGCGCGCCGTAATCGAACTGAATCGCTTCCTTGGGTGCGGTGTCGTCGTGGGACCATTTGATGTCGGTGACAAACACCATCTTGAAGTCGAAGCGGAGATAGATCGAGCCGCTGCGCTGGTCGGTGCCGCCGCCCTTGCGAATGAAGAGCGAGCACTGCTCGAAATGACCGCCTTGGGCGAGCGCCAGGAAGAAATTGGGCGAGGCCTGGTCGATCTGCTTCTCGACCGAGAAGGGCTGGAATTCCACCTTGCCAGAGGCAATGCCGCCGGTAGCGCTGCCGACGTTCACCTGCTGCGCCACGGTGAAGCTCCAGGTGGAGAGATCGAACGGTATCGGCTTGAGCTTCTTCATATCCAGGTCCTGGGTCTCGCCGTCGAGAACCGGGGCACCGGGATTGCCGCCATCGTTGAACTGCAGGAATGCGTCGAGTGCCATATCAGCTCTCCCTCAAATATTCACGTGGTGATCCCGCGAGGAGATCGTCGAAGCTGCAGCGATTATTCCGATCCGACGACGTCGAATATCTTGGCGTTCAACACCTGGCTCCATTCGATGGTCTTCTCGGGTTTGACACCCACGGCGCCGGTAGACGATTGCGGCTTGTAGGTGAACTGGATCGCGCCGTAGACGAAATTCACCGTCTCGGTGGGGCCGGCATCGTCATGGCTCCACGTCACGTCCTTGACGAATGCCATGGCGAATTTCCATTGCAGATACCAGGCGCCCGACGCCTTCGGGTCGCCGCCAGACTTGCGCACCCAGAGGGTGAGGGTCTTGTAGTGGCCGCCGATGGTGAGGGTGTGGAACAGGCTCGGCGTCGCGATGTCGACCGCCTTGGTGATGTTGAACTCGGCGAAGGTGGCCTTGCCGACGCCGGCGCCCATGGTGGCGCTGCCGATGGAAGCCGTGTTGCTGGCGCCGAAGCCCCAGTTCTTCAGCTCGAAGCAGGCCGGGCCGCTCGGCGGCTTGCTGAAGTACTTGTCCTGGGTCTCGCCCGCCAGCGTGGGCGCAATGCCGCCGGTCTCGGTGAACTGCAGAAATGCGTCGATCGCCATCTTGCCTCTCCTGGGGTCTCGTCAGTGGGGCCGCGCTTCGCGGCGAACGCTAGAGCCTGATGTTGAGATTCGGGTTCTTCGTCTTGAGCGTTTGCAGGACACGCTTCGTCACTGTCTGAAGCTGGGATTCGCTCAAATCCCCGCCCGCGGCGCCGTTGCTATTGCCGTCCTTGCCGTTCTTCTTGTCCTTGCCTTGCAGCGTGTCGGTCATGTCGATCTCGTACCAGATCGGCGTCTTCTCGAGATCGCCCGTGGACTTCTGCCGGTAATACTCGACCGAGATCCCGTCGTAATAAGTGAGGGCGATGGTCTCGGCCGTGGCGCCGGACTCGTCGGAAGACCATTGCAGGCTGGAGATCATCACGTTCTTGAGCTCGATGAGCCAGAAATAGTCGCCCGAGCGCCCCTTGGCGCCGCCGGCCTTGCGTTGCGAGATGAGAACACGCTGATAGCGGACGGCATTGCGCAGCGCCTTCAGCAATTGCGGCGTCGCCGCGTCCACGTATTTCTGGATCGTGACCTTGTCGGGCTCGAATTCGGGCGCCACCACATCGCCGGCCTGGCTGTGGGTCTCCTCGGTGTTGGTCGTGTTCAGCGCAAAGCTGGTCGAGTAGGTCTTGATCTGGATCGACCGTCCCCAGCCTTCCTCCACCTTGCGCTCGATGACATCCGCAGTCTCGCCCTGGATCGTCTCGCCGCCCTTCACGGGCGGCCCGAAGGCGATAAATGCGTCAATGCCGTCGCCGCTACCGGGCATGGGCGCTCTCCCCTGTCACGTCCTCCGGGCTATCTGCCCGACGGCATCTTGGAGACCAGCCGCAAGGAGGCGGTCAGGCCCTCGAGCTGATAATGCGGGCGCAGATAGAAGCGCGCATTGTAATAGCCGGGGTTGCCCTCGACTTCCTCCACCTCGACCTTCGCCTCGCGAAGCGGCTTCATCGCCTTCATCGCCTCGCTGGAGAGCTGCGGCGAGCCATCGACATAGCGGCTGATCCAGTTGTTCAGCCACGTCTGCATGTCGCTGCGCTCCTTGAACGAGCCGATCTTGTCGCGGACGATGCATTTCAAGTAGTGCGCGAAGCGCGACGAGGCGAAGAGATAGGGCAGCCGCGCCGAGATCTCCGCGTTGGCCGTCGCGTCGGGATTCTCGTACTGCGCCGGCTTCTGCAGGGATTGCGCGCCGATGAAGGCCGCGTAGTCCGTGTTCTTGCGATAGATCAGCGGAATGAAGCCATTCTTCGCCAGCTCCGCCTCGCGGCGATCGGAGATGGCGATCTCGGTCGGGCACTTCGCCTCCACGCCGCCGTCATCGCTGGGGAAGGTGTGGGTCGGCAATCCTTCGACGATGCCGCCGGATTCCACGCCGCGGATGCGCGAGCACCAGCCATAGAGCTTGAAGGAGCGGTTGATGTTGACCGCCATGGCATAGGCGGAATTCGCCCAGCTGTATTTCGTGTGATCGGTTCCCTCGACTTCTTCCTCGAAGTCGAAATCATCGACCGGATTGGTCTTGGCGCCATAAGGCATGCGCGCCAAGAAGCGCGGCATGGCGAGGCCGAGATAGCGCGCATCCTCGCTCTCGCGCAGCGAGCGCCAAGCGGCGTATTCCGGCGTCTGGAAGATCTTGGTCAAGTCGCGCGGATTGGCGAGCTCCTGCCAGGACTCCATCCGCATGACACTCGGATCGGCGCCGGCGATGAAGGGCGCGTGCGCGGCGGCGGCGATCTGCGCCATGCCGGAGAGCAGCTCCACGTCGGGCGGCGTGTGGTCGAAATAATAGTCGCCCACCAGGCAGCCATAGGGCGCGCCGCCGAACTGGCCGTATTCCTCTTCGTAGACCTTCTTGAAGATAGGACTCTGGTCCCACGCCGTGCCCTTGAACTTCTTCAAGTTGGCGGCGAGCTCGCGCTTGGAGATGTTCATCACGCGAATCTTCAGCATCTCGTCGGTCTCGGTGTTGGTGACGAGATGGTGGAGGCCGCGCCAGGCGGATTCGAGCTTCTGGAAATCGGGATGATGCAGGATCTTGTTGATCTGCTCGGTGAGCTTCGCGTCGAGGGCGGCGATGATCGCCTCGATCGTCTTCAGCGAGTCCGATCCGATCAGCTTCGTGTTGGCGAGCGCCTGCTCGGCGAGGGTCTGGACCGCGGTTGCCACCGCGTCCTTCGCCGTATCGGTCTTCGGCTTGAATTCCTTTTGCAGGAGCGAGGCGAATTCATTCGCCTCGATGGTGGAGGTCGCGGCCGCGCCCTGGGTCGCAGTCTCTGGAGTTGCCATGACCGTTACTCTCCCTCTTTCTTCTCGGCCGCGGGCGCCTCAGGTTCCTTCGGTGCCGCGATCAGTGCCTGCATCAGCTCGGGCTGCGCCAGCACCTTGTTCAAGAGCTCCTCGGCACCAGTCTTGCCGTCCATGTAGGTCATGAGATTCGAAAGCTGCGTGCGCGCGTCCAGCAGCTTGCGCAGAGCATCCACCTTGCGCGCGATCGCCGCCGGCGAGAAGTCGTCCATGCTCTCGAAGGTAAGCTCGATGGCGAGGTTGCCGTCGCCGGTCAGCGTGTTCTCGACGTTGAAGGCGACGCGCGGCTTCATCGATTGCAGGCGCGCATCGAAATTGTCGATATCGATCTCCAGCATCTTGCGATCGGCCACGGGCGGCAGCGCCTCCGCCGGCTTGCCGGAGAGATCGGCCATGACGCCCATGACGAACGGCAGCTCGATCTTGCGCTCCGACCCGTAGGTCTCGACGTCATATTCGATCTGCACCCGAGGCGCGCGATTGCGGCCGATGAATTTCTGACTGTTGCTTTTGGCCATTTGTCCCCTCCATCCCCGTCGCTCGGCGGCGCCCGCAGGCGCGCCGGCAGACTATGATCCTACGCTTTCTTCCTTGATGCCGGCGACTATCCCGAACTCCTGCACGCCGGCGGGCGCCAAGTCCTTGATAATATCGAGAAAATTCATCGTGACCAACTTCTTTGTGCGATTCAGAATAAGCGGCACCGGGCTCGACGGCTCATGGTCTGAATAGTACTGGCAGATTTTGTCCAGCAGCAACAACACGTCGTCCCGGTTCCGAACCGCGCCGGTGAGCGACCCAGTCGCGCCGCCGTCGGACGTCGGCGACGCGCCGGCCTCGGCGTTCTCGCCCGCCGCCGTATCGCCGCCGCGCTTGGTCATCTCCTGATCGAGGACGCCCTTGAGCTCGCCGAGCTGCTTGGTGAGTGGCGTGAAATCCGGGCTGCTGCCGGCGCCGAGCGCCTCGTCGATGGCCGCCTCAATGCCGGCGATGGCGTCGAGCGCTTCGTTGGCCGCCGCCTGGGTCTCGCCCAGCGTCTCCAGCGGCGTGTCGCTGAAGGCCTCGTTGATGCGCGCGGCATCCGGCGGCTTCACGTCACCACCGGTGGGCGCCGGTGCGAGCCCGTTCGCCACCATGATGTCGCGATAGGAGATGCGCCCGGCGCGACGGGACTGCGTGAGCGGTGTCAGGCGCAGCGCGCGAAACAGGGTGTCGTCGCGATAGAGAGCTTGCAGCGCGTTGAGCCGGCCGCTGGCGTCGTTGTTTTCGGCGGCATCGAGCTGCGGATGGACGCTCGGCCAGAAATTCTGGAGGTACCCTTGGATCAGGTAGAGCCCGTCGCGAAAACCCGGCAGGCCAGACTGCGCGAGCTTTGCCCGCGCGAGATAGAGCGCGACCCGCAGGTCCTTTGACTTGCCGGCCAGCTCCAGCGCGATGCGCTCGACCTCGGCCCATTCCGGGTCCTTGGCCTCGCGCACGATCTTGCCCTCGGCGTCCTCCTCCTGGGCGACGCCGCGGGCGACCCGCTCGAGCTCGATATACTGCTCGTCATATTCGATTGCGGGGCCGCTCGGCGCGTCCTCCGACAGAGGTGCGAGCAAGGGATCGATGTCAGCCGTCGTCATCCCCGATCATTCCCCGCGAGGACAGGCATTGCCTTGGGCGCGCTCGTGCCTGGCTAAGAAAACTGAGTGCCCCGCGCTCCCCACCATATCGCATAGTTTTACGCTCACCGCTTCGGGGGGCAAAGGCAATTCGAGCTTGCGATTTCCGCCAAGCGGGTGGTCGGAACCTCATTCGTAATGGGCAGAATCCGCGCGTAGCCTGCAGGCTCAGCGCCCGTGCCCCATGGTCTGGAACGGTGGCGGTCCCATCGTCAGAAGGCAATCGTCGAAGGGCGGCCGCGCCGGATTGTCGAGGAACCGGGCGACGATCAACCCGGCGCAGTCATGCGCCTCCAGCACGCCATGGCCGATGCCGCGAAACTCGATCCGCGTCACGCCGGGCATGCCGTCGGCGGCCACCTTCGACCAGCGCGGGGGCGTAAAGCCGTCGAGCTCGCCGGAGAGCATCAGGATGGGCACCTCGCTTGGATTGGCCACCTTGCGCAGGGCGGTGGGCGCGCCATGGGGCCAGGCCGGACAGACCGTCAGCGGCAGGTTCGAGAGGAGAAAATCGCGGTAGAGCGGCGCCGCCGCGGCGGCACGGTCGACCGCCTGCCGAGCGTTGAACGGGAACTCGTCCTGGCATTCCACCGAGAAGAACAGCCCATGGCTGACCCGGGCGGAGCCATAGGCATCGAGCATGCGGTGGACCAGCGGCTCCAGCGGGCGGGAATCACCGGCACCCACCGCGGTAATAGTCGCGGGCAGCTTCGCGATCTCGTGCCAGTCGTAGAAGGCCTGCAGCAGCACGTCGGCGAGCCGGCCGGTGTCCAGGCGCACGTCTCGGTTCTGCGGTGCGCCGAGGCTCACCGTGACCGGCGCGGTGGCGGCATGGCGCAGGATCTCGTCGAAGCCGCCGGCAAGGCCCGGAAACGCTTTGCGGCACGGACGATCCTCGGCGCATTCCCGGAAAAGCGCGGTGAAGGCATCGGCCGCCGCCTGTGCGCTCTCCGCATAGGCATTGGCGCCGGGCGGGTAGACGGAATCGAGCACCACCGCTCGGGTGCCCTCGGGCCAGCGGTCGATGAAGGTGAGAGCGACCCGCGTGCCGTAGGAGACCGCGAGAAGGTCCCAGGACTTGTAGCCGAGCTGCTGCAGCAGATTGTGGAGGTCCTCGGCGATGCTCTCGGTCCGGTAGCTTGCGAGGTCGATGCCCGCGGCGCTGAGCCGGTCGCGGCAGCGAACGACCGCCGCAAGCCAGAGCTTGCCCGCCTGCTCGAGGCTCAGCGCCTCGCCGAAGACGCGGTTGGCGGTCTCCGCCAATTCCGGACAGCTCATATTGGGCTCGGAGAGACCGGCGCCCCGATAATCGAAAACCACCAGATCGCGCTTGGCCGGCCATTTGGCTTGGCCGATCCAGTTCCACCAGCGTGAGATGGAGTCCGCATCGATCTGGGCCGGCTCGCCGGGGCCGCCGACGAGATAGATCAGCGGATCGGCCGCCGGCTCCGTCGCGCCTCGGAAGATGACGAAGCGAAGATGGAGCATGCGCGAGCGGGCGGCGCCCCATTGCTCGGGCACGGTGAGCGCACCGCAGCGCGCGTCTCGCTCCGGCGGCAGCGGGAACCAGCAGGGCATCATGCGCAGAGCGACCGCCTCCACCGGCGGAGGCTCGGCGCTCTTGCTGATGACGGGAGGCGGAGCGCTCTTGCTGGCGAGCGGCGCCGGCGCCGGTGCTTTTGCCGGCGGCGGTGCCCGATGCTGGGAGTGCCAGATAACCACTGTCGCCGCGGAAATCGCGGCGACAAGCACTCCGGCGGCGATGAAGCGCAGCGCCGAACGACGGCGAGGGGGAGGACCGTGCCCTGGCCGGTCCTCCTCGGGTGGCGTCACGAAGTCAGCGGGGGCGGGAACGCGGGCTCGGCACTATTGGCCGAGATTTACGACCTGTACGCGCCGGTTGGCGGGATTGGCGGGGTCTGCCGAGTCCAGCGGCTGGGTCTGTCCGAGACCGACCGCCTCGATGCGGCCGCGCTCGATGCCATAGTGGCTGACCAGCTCGTTTCGCACCGTCTCGGCCCGTCGCTTGGAGAGCGCCAGGTTGTATTCGGCGCGTCCGGTGCTGTCGGTGTGCCCCTCGACGCGGAAGCGATAGGAGGCGAGCTGCTGCGATTTGAGCGCTGTCGCGAGCTGGCGGATTGCCTGCCCGGCGGATTCCGACAGGCGGGCGGAGTTGACCTGGAATTTGATGTCGAGGCCGACCGCCGGCTGCGGCGCCTCGGTCGTGCTGTTGGGCGTCGAGGTCAACAGATGGAGCCCGCGATATTTGTGGCCGGGCTTCGGCGCCAGCGCGTCGATCAGCTCGTCGGCGCTGGGATTGGCGCCGAATTGCGGAACTTCGTCCGCCCGGGCCGCCCGCATGGGGACGAGCTGCAGGAGGCCAATTACCAGGATGGCAGGCAGCAACGCGCGTTTCATCGCAACACCTTCAGCCGATGGAGCAGCTAGCGCGGAGGCGGATTTATAACAGCGATGAGGAAATCCTGTCCAGACGCGGTGCCTATCTCGGCACTGTGTTAACCACGGCATAGCTGGCCGCGACCGGTCCGTCCTGCGCGCCGTTCGCCTCCCTGACCGCGCGCTGCAGCACCGCCAAATAGGCGCCGGCTTCCTCCATCTCCTGCGTGCGGGAGGGAAAGAGCGGCCGCGGCGAGGAGATGGCGGTAATCAGCGCCGGCCCAAAGGGCTCGCTGATTTCATAGACCCGCTGTCCGGTCTTGCCGCCTTCCCGGGGCGCGCCCAGCGTCACGCTTTCGCCGGCCTTCACGGCATTCTTGCCGTGGAGCGAGGCCGGCAGCATGTGCACCACCGTGCCTTCGGGATCGAAATAGTCGACATAAAGATAGCCGCCGAATTTCGGTGTCGCCGTCACGTCGAGGATGAGGATGTCCTTGTCGCGGTAGGTGCGGTCAGGCTGGTTGAAGCGGAGCTGTGGTGCCGGCGGATGATGGCCGGACTCCGTCAGCGTCTGCACCATCGATGCCGCCTGGCATTGCGGCACCGTCCCCACCAGGACGCGATTGGCGAGGCGGACGTCCGGCATGCCGGAGACCGCACGCTGCAAGGACGCCAGGTCGTCCGCGTGCGGCATCAGGCCGTCGAGCTGCAGCAGCCCGTCATCGCTGAAGGAGCCGGTGACCGCCGCGCAGGAATAGGATCTGAGTGCCTGTCGGAGCTGCTGCTCCACCTGCTGCCGGCGTGCCGCCGCGCTCATCGGCGGTGGTGCGGCGGCCGTCTGCTGCGGCGGGGGTGAGGGTGCCGGCGGTGGTGATGGTGTCACGACCGGCGGTGGCAAGACCGCGGCGGTCTGCTGTGCTGGCGGCGGCGGGGGTGGTGTTACCACCGGCGG